>Ga0364860_10007_pt1 | contig 188533 bp, 152 predicted proteins | sample ExccelAu500001D4_FD_206916 | JGI IMG/M metagenome (GOLD analysis project Ga0364860, IMG submission 206916) | Enriched cells from Trout Bog Lake Hypolimnion, Wisconsin, USA - BchlTB.Aug20.5000.01 .D4 | ecosystem: Environmental > Aquatic > Freshwater > Lake > Hypolimnion/Profundal zone | place...
CAGTCTTGTAGTAAATTACAACAAAGATCAGGGCTCGGCCTTTTACAAATCCACTAATGAAATAAGCGGTCTGGCTTATAAGGGAATCGGTAACCTTAAATACTATTTTCACCTGAGGGAAGTAAACGACAGCCTGATGGCCGAAAATGCCCGGCTTCGTGCCAAAATGCTGAATGCTTTGTATTTTGACACAGCCAAACCAAGAGCAATTACTGATACCATTGTAAAACAGCGTTATACCTTTATTCCTTGCGCTGTGGTGAATAATTCCGTAACCAGTATGAATAATTATCTTACCCTTGGCGCAGGAGAAAATATGGGCATTGGCAATCACCTGGGGGTCGTTTCCTCATCCGGCATTGTGGGGATAACCAGAAATGTATCTGAACATTTTGCTTCTGTACTTTCAATATTGCATAAAGATTTCACTGTCAGTGCACAAATTATAGAAAACAAACAGATTGGAACTGTAACATGGAATGGATTTGATCCTGATATTGTAGTAATGAAAGATATCCCCCTTAATGTAAAAATTACCAAAGGGATGCATGTGGTTACCAGCCCATACTCCGACCTTTTCCCAACAGGAACAGCCGTGGGCATGGTCACAAAATATGAGGCAAATCATAACGATGCCAATTATACGATCTATATAAGGTTGAGTACTGACATGCGGAATATCAGCAAAGTATATGTGGTAAGCAACCTGATGCGCGATGAAAAACAAAAAACAGAATCGATTCCTGTAAGCAAATGATATCATTCGTCAAATATTTTCTGCTTTTCCTGATGACACTTGTCATACAGGTATTTGTTCTGGATCAGGCACCACAGCTTATCCCCTATACAAGGCCGTTTATATTTTTTGTTTTTGTTATTGCATTGCCTGATATGGAAGCTGTCTGGCTGATGAGCATTGCATTTGCAGGGGGGCTCATGCTCGATTTTATATATGGCACACCGGGCATAAATGCCTCAGCCTGCCTGTTGCTGGCCTATCTTAAAGTTCCACTTATTAAAATGTTTAAAGACAGCGAAGAAGAAAATCTGGTACCGGCTGCCCATCTGGTTTATCTGGGTTTTACAAGGTATTTCTTTTACATCCTTATTATGTCTTTTATATTCCAGCTTTTTTCAGGATTTCTAACAGTTTTCTCTTTTTCCGGTGCCGGTCAAACCATTACAAGGGCGATGATAAACACTTTGGTTTCATCGATACTGATCTATATTTTTGAAATCATATTCTTTTATCGAAGGACTTCTAAATCATGAACGAAAGCGGAAACAGGAACCGGGTTGTTCAGGGAATTTTTATTCTTGTCGGATTTTTCTTCCTGATCAGGCTTTTATATATCCAGCTTATTGATAAAGATTACAGGCAATTTGCTTCTGATAATTCCTTAAGAAAAGAAACAATCTTTCCACCCAGAGGTCTCATTTTTGACCGAAATGGCACTTTGCTTGCCGGCAATGAAACCATTTATGATGTTATGGTAATTCCTGCAAAGGTAAAAGACCTCGATACCAATGCTATCTGCAAATTACTGGATGTAGACAAAACAGATTTTGAAGATGCTTATGATAAGGCAGATTACTATTCCAAATACAAGCCAAGCCCGATTGTAAGAGAAATAACCCCCGAGCAGTATGGCCGGTTTGAAGAAAGGCTTTTCGAATTCAGGGGCTTTTTTGTCCAGGCACGCACCATGCGCTATTATCCCCTTGATGTGGCTCCCCATGCCATTGGATACCTGGGTGAAGTAACCGATGATGATATAGACACCAGTGATTATTATAAGATGGGTGACTATATCGGGGCCAGCGGACTTGAAAAATCCTATGAAAAAGTGCTGAGGGGTAAAAAAGGCGGAAGATTAATTCTTGTGGATGCCCTGAACCGCGAGCAGGGCAGATATATGGAAGGGAAAGGCGATATCCCTGCTGAACCGGGTGCGAGTCTGAATACCGGCCTCGATCTCAAATTGCAGCAATATGGAGAAAAACTCCTTAAAGGGAAAAAAGGAAGCATCATTTGCCTTGACCCGAACACAGGTGAAATTCTTGCCATGGTTTCCATGCCTGATTACGATCCAAATGTACTATTGGGCAGAGACCGGTCTCATAACTATGGCAAACTGATCCTTGATCCCGACAAGCCATTGTTTAACAGGGCAATATCAGCCCGATATCCCCCGGGCTCCACTTTAAAAACCGTGGAAGCGCTCCTGGCCCTGCAGCAGCATGTCATAACCAAAACCACAACCTATACCTGCACCGGAGGGTATCATCTTTCGGCAGCACATACCATTCATTGCCATGCTGACGGAACTTTCAATGCACGTGAGGCCATTAAAATGTCTTGCAATACCTATTATTGCAACGTTTTCAGAACACTTGTAGATCAGAGACGTTTTGGAAATGCGGCCGAGGGGCTTGATAACTGGAAAGAAGGCCTCAGCAGTTTTGGCCTGGGTACCAAACTGGGTATCGATATCCCCAATGAAGCCAGAGGACTGGTTCCGAATGCCAAATTTTACAACCATTATTATGGCGTAGGCGGATGGAAATCATCCAATGTCATTTCGCTCGGAATCGGCCAGGCTGAAATAAGCCTTACACCCTTGCAACTTGTAAACCAGGCGGCCATTATGGCCAACCGGGGCTATTATATCACCCCTCATTTTGTGCGCAGCATTTCTACCAAGGAAAAAACAGTTACCCTCAGCTGGCCGAAAAAATACATCCATATCGACTCAACCTATTTCAACTATGTAGTGGATGCCATGGAGGATGTGGTAGAACATGGTACCGCAAGCCTGAGCAAAGTACCGGGAATGCAGATATGCGGCAAAACCGGGACTGCAGAAAACCCGCATGGGAAAGATCATGCCATTTTCATAGGATTTGCCCCAAAATACAAGCCCAGGATCGCCGTTGTTGTTATTATAGAAAATGCCGGTTTTGGCGCAGAATGGGCAGCACCTGTTGCCACATTAATGATGGAAAAATATATCAAGGATTCTACCAGCCGGCCCAATTGGGAAAAATGGATCCTTGATGCAAGCTATCTGCACAAAAAACCGGCTATTGATTCCACTTCTATTAAATATAAAGGCGTAGATGAATAGTGCCATAGGACAACGAAAAAGCAGCTACCTGCTCGAAAGGGTGGATTTTATTGCTGTGGCTATTGTATTCATCCTCATGGCCTTTGGCTGGATGAATATTTACTCCACCGAATATTCAGATGATCAGAAAAAGATCATTGATTTCAGCCTCAGCAATGGCAAACAGATCATCAACATCAGCATTGCCATGGGGGTAGCGGTGATAATACTGCTCCTGAGCGCCAGGTTATTCGACACCATATCATACCTGGTATATGCCGTGGCTATCGTACTGTTGCTGTACACGCTGGTGAGTGGCAAAGTAGTGCATGCTGCCAAAGGCTGGATTCAGTTTGGCGGCTTTCAGCTTCAGGCCGCGGAGGTGGCAAAACTGGGCGCTGCCATGGCATTGGCAAAATTTGTGAGCACCCATGGCATAGATGTGCGCAAGGTAAAAGACCGCATGATCGCCTTTGCCATTATCCTGTTGCCGCTGCTCATTGTGCTGCTCCAGAACGATACCGGTTCGGCGATCGTATTTTTTGCTTTTGTTTTTGTGCTCTACCGCGAAGGCCTGAGCATATTGTATATCATTATCCCTGTATTGATTGCCATTATATCCCTGTCTGTACTATTGGTAGGGATATTGCCTGTTATTGAAGCTATTGCAGCTATTGGCCTTGTTGGTTTCCTTATCTTCAGGCGTTCCAAACGCATGCTCACTTTTCTGGCCATATTTGTTATTGCAGCTTCAAGCCTTACGGGTATGGTAAGTTTTGGTTTTAACCATGTTTTCAAGGATTATCAGCGGGAAAGGATCAATATTCTTATCGGCAAGGAAGTAGATAAGCAGGGTGCCGGGTATAATGTCCGTCAGTCTCTTATCGCCATTGGTTCGGGAGGCGTTACCGGCAAAGGATTTCTGAAAGGCACCCAAACCAAATACCGTTTTGTACCCAAGCAGAGTACCGATTTTATTTTCTGTACGGTGGGCGAAGAATATGGTTTTCTGGGCAGTGCCGCACTGGTACTGCTTTATATCACTTTATTATACCGGATCATCGTTATTTCAGAGCGACAGAAATTTACCTTCAACCGGGCCTATGGTTATGGGGTAGCATCGGTTCTTTTCTTCCATTTTGCTATCAATATCGGAATGGCGCTTGGCCTGTTTCCTGTGGTAGGTATCCCATTGCCCTTTGTAAGTTACGGAGGCTCTTCCATGCTTAGTTTTACGGCCATGATGTTCATCCTGCTCAAACTGGATGCGGCGAATAGTGAATATTAAGGAGTTGGTGATTTGGTGAGTTGGTGAATTGGTGAGAAGTGAGAAGTGAGAAGTAAGAAGTAAGAAGTAAGAAGTGAGAAGTTACCTTTCCATAAGAGTCTCCACTTGCACAATGTTTCAATACAAAATATGCTGACGGGACTCTAATGTTTGTGGTCGCTCATGTTTCAGCTGCCGTCCAAACCAGGTCATTGCGAGAGGAGATTACCTTTCCATCAGAGTCTCCACTTGCACAATGTTTCAATACAAAATATGCTGACGGGACTCTGATGTTGGTGGTCGCTCATGTTTCAGCTGCCGTCCAAACCAGGTCATTGCGAGAGGAGATTGCGAACGATAGTGAGAAAGCCCGAAGTCCCGAAAGTTCGGGAATGAAATGTTCAAAAGGTCCATATTCCCCCACCCGGCACTTTGCCCAGACGGATTGCCTCACATCGTCCCTCCGCTATCGCTTTGGTACGCTGTTCGCAATTGCGCAAATATTTATTTCCTGTCTTCGTTCACCAGCTTCTGATATTCCTTTTCAATACCCCTGCTCTTTACTATGGCATAGGCAGATACGTAGTTAAAGGCCAAACCAATTCCCCAGCCTAATGTTGGCCATATCGGCCAGGGCAGCATGTCCCGCTCTCCCGGCTCCAAAGTCATAAAGTATAATATCCAAAGGAAACTGTTCACAATTATATAACTGGCCAGGTTCCATTTAAACCCGTATCTTTTTTTTGCGATATTCCACAAAACCGGGTCTTTTTGTTCTGATTTGTCGTCTGAAACAATTTCCATATTTGTATTGGGCTATTAAAATTGAAAGACAATAATAAGAATTTTTATCGGGATGCAGACAGAATTTTGATGGATACTGGCCCATGGCACACGCGCCTGAACATTAACATGAATGGTAAAAGTGGTCTGTATGCTACAAACCATGTAGGAAGGGAGATTACATCTCTCATAATCAATCTAAAAATCAATATAAAAAAATTTTTGGCACGTTTTTTGTAATTGTGACAACTATTTTGTCAAGCCAAAACCTATGCCGCCCCTCTCTAAAAACCGCCCGCAAAGCCTCGCAATCGCGCTTGCGCTTGCGTTCACTTTAAATCCTGTAAACCAAAAAGATAGCGAAATGAAATTTCGAAAGATCATGCCAAACGGTACAAATGTACACCCAAACATGACACTTAACACCATCAATATCAGCAGATAAACTACAAAATCCAAAGAAAAAACACAAAAACGCACACCATAGTAAACAGACAAATGATAGAAAGAGAGGAAATTGTGGTGACGAACAATTATTTGAGAGTACAAAGATTGGTGTTAATCGACGTAACCACCCCGCCCATCGGGCACCCCTCATTGCTAAAGGAGGGGAATGGTGCTTCTTTCAACATTATTGCATTTTTATATCACATCATCATCGCATTGGCATATTGGCACATTAGCATATTGTCCTCACTATTTCTATCTTCGCTTGAAAATTGAATCGCTTGAAAATACTTGTTGTAGCGGATGAACCCAGGCAATCAGAATTGCTTCATAAACTCAGGAATGCGGATGCGGTGGATGCCCTGAATGAGCTGGAATTTTTCGATTTTGATGATTTTGACAGTTATGATGCCATTTTCGACCTGAATTTCGAAAACCATATTGAAGCCCTCGAAGAGTATGCCGCACTCCGGAATACATTAATTATTGTTTCGGGTATCAAATCTGCCCTTGCTGAACTGGTATATCTTGAGGATCTTGAAAATGAGATGCACCTTATCGGGCTCTGCGATCTGGCAGGGTTGATCAACCGCGATAAAGCCGAAATAAGCCTGCTGAATGAAAGTGATTCCATTATGGCGATAGCCTTCTTCAAAGCACTGGAATGGCCCTGCATCATCATCAAAGACAGGGTAGGCATGGTAACGCCCAGGATCATCCTGATGATCGTAAATGAAGCCTGCTATACCCTGCAGGAAGGGACAGCCAGTATTGAGGATATTGATTCAAGCATGAAACTGGGCACCAATTATCCCTATGGGCCTTTTGAATGGTGCGATATGATAGGCATTGAAAACGTGTATGAAACCCTTGAGGCCATATATCATGACACGCATGACGAGCGGTATAAGGTATGCCCCTTACTCAAATCAAAGTATCTGAAAGGGGAAAGCTGGTACTAATACGCCATTCCTTCAAGATTTGAAAACGGGGTAAAAATATTTTTGCTACCTTTGCAGCCTAAAAAATCAAACAATATGGAAAACAATAAAGGCAATCTGACTAACTCAACCCTCGTACCTTTAGACTTTTCAGAAAGTTCAATGTACGCCCTTGACCATGCTGCAGCCATTGCAAGCGCACTGAACGAGAACAATAAAATAACCCTGCTTCATATCATAGAAAGCGGAAATTTTCCACCGGTAAAGGAGGTTGGCAATATTACTTCAGATATCAACAGTCATGATGCATTGGCCATTGAAGGCGCCCTCAACCGGATGCATAAAATAGCCAATGAGCATAATAAAGGCAATATAGAATATAATTTTATTGTCGCTTCAGGTAAGGCATACCGCGAAATAGCCAGGATAGCCGAAGAAATAGAAGCCGATAACATCGTAATGGGTACACATGGTGCCTCAGGAATACAGGCATTTGCAGGCAGCAATGCTTCCAAGGTCATTCAGCTGGCACCATGCCCGGTTGTGGTTATCAAAAATAAACCAATCAGCAGCAGCGGATTTAAAAATATTGTACTTCCACTTGATCTGACACAGGAAACCAGACAAAAAGTAAATTTTGCCGTAAAAATTGCTCAGCATTATGATTCTACGGTTCATTTGCTCAGCATGAGCGATTCTGATCAGTTTCTGGCTACAAGACTAGAAAACAACCTGAACCAGGTGGAATTATACCTTGCTGAAAGAGGTATAAAAACAACAGCTACCACGCTGGATGCTTCCGGAGGTAACTTTGTAAAGCAAACCCTTGTTTGGGCAGAAGGCAAAGGGGCCGACCTTATCATTATCATGTCGCAACAGGATAAAGAACTGCGCGAATACATCTTTGGCGCCTATGCCCAGCAGATTGTGAACAAATCCAATATCCCGGTTATGACTGTTAATCCGCGTCCTGAACTGGAAGGGATCATAGACAGTACCATCGGCTCCGGTATTTACAGGCACTAGAAACCAGGCTTGAGCTCTGCATATCAGAGTTTCATAAACTTCTCCTGGAATGTGGTGGCGGCATTTTTATATTTAATGATATACACGCCATTGGCAAAACTGCTGACATCGATATTGATCAGGCTTGATTCGATGCTGTTATTGCTATATAGCAATTTGCCGTTCATATCATAAATTTCTATTTCAGCATTGGATGAGGTAGCCGGCTGGTGAATGTTGATGGTAAGGATGTCCTCAGCAGGATTTGGATAGATGCCCACAGGTGTACCCGGTAAAGAGTCAAGCGGGAAAACATCATACGATGCAATGAGCCATTGTTCCGGATCGGGAATAAGGGAATCTACTTTACCATTGATAGGTATCACAAAATCCTGGGATGAGCTGGTTGTAGTAAGATTAAAAACGGAATCCTTCCCTCCTATCCTGATATCGATAGGAACCGGAAGATAGAAAAAACGGACAGACGGATCGGTTGGGGTTTGAACTAGTTTAATATTCAATTGGTTAGATGTCTGATTCCAGTATATATTATACATAGGATATCCTTGTCCATAGATCCAATCCTTGAAAAAGCTGTCGAGTTTAAGCCCTGAGGCAGCTTCTAAATGTTTTTGAAGATCAATAGTATTGGCAAAATTATATGCCAGGTTTTTATCTGACAGATAGCTGCGGCAACCTTTAAAAAATGCTGAATCCCCTAATAAAAATTCCAGCATACGCAATACATAACCTGCCTTGCAATAGGTGAGTCCATAACTGAAAATACGGTTTACTGAGGTCGTATCATCAACATAGATAGTACCGGAAGTCTGTTGCAAGGCAATACCGAGGTTCGAATTTTTCCATATCTGCCAGGCATTGGCCCCAATGATATTTTTCTCGGCCAATCCTTCGCAAAAAACAGCAAAACTTTCATTGAGCCAGATATCTTTCCAGGAGCCGCATGTAACTTTATCGCCAAACCAGTGATGGGCCATTTCATGAGAAATAAGTGAGAACTCCATATTTCGTACAAAACTCATTGTCTGATGCTCCATACCTCCTCCATAGTCAAATTCAGCCTGGCCGTATTTTTCAAGATCAAACGGGTATCTACCAAAAAGTTTGACATACAATTCCATCGTATTCCGGGAAAGTAAGGATGGTTTATAAAAGCTGGCAGAATCTTCAGGATATACATAATTTAATATCAGCAAACTGTCTCCGGATTTTGGCCCAACATGTGCATATAAATTGAATTGAGCATAATTGGTGACCGCAATCCCAACCAGGTATGTGGCTATGGGATACCTGTGTTTCCAATGGAAAGTAACCAGGGTATCATGTACCTCGCTGCTCACCAGAATACCATTGGCGGCCACCTTATTTCCTATCGTGGTTTTAACATATATATCAATAGAATCTGCTTTATCTGAAAGGCTTTGTTTGCATGGCCACCAGTCCTCTGCCCCATAGGGTTCAGACAATGTCCAGATGTCAGCCGTATTGTGATGATAGTTCTGTACAATAGATTCCTGGGTATTGTATGGAATACCTTTATAATATATCGTTACAGAATCTACAGCGCCTGACGGAGCCGGTTTTGGCAGATTTATGAGCAGTTCACTGGCAGCGGTATTTTTACTATTGGAAGTTCTTTTCGAATGGTAAATGACTGAATCAATACTGAGATCAGGATTCATATCGAGCCCGATCTGATTGAGGGTGGACGAAGTTGGTTTATAATACATGGTCACCGAACCTTTGATATAAAACACTTTAGGATTTATCTCCCAGTAATTCCGGTAATAGGTAACATCATATTCATATTCGGCAGTATTATGCTCGGAAAAAGAAGCCAGCCGCTGCTGATTGGCGGCTTCCCAATAGGCTGCATTATGGATATTCAAATCCTGAGCCTTATTTTCAGATAATGAGAAAATAAGTATCAAGGCAATCATAAAAGACAATTCCTTTTTCATACAAGAAATACAAATATAGCATTAGGACCGCATCTTTCTGTATGTTTAGAATTTGGCTCGAAAATTTATTCCGGTTCGAAAACTCTGTTATAACAGGCAATAATTAATTAACAAAATAATCTAACGATCGTCACACCATATCCGGATATTTCCCTCTAAATTTGCACTTGTTAAGAATGATTCTTATTTAGGATATAATCTTACATGGAGCAAAAACACCGGATATCGCATGATTTTCAGTCGCTAAAAGAGCAATTGTCTTCTCATGGACTAAAAGTGACCTCCCAGCGGCTGGTTATATACCAATGTCTCCTGATGTCTGAGGATCACCCATCGGCTGAGATGATTTTTGAAAAAATAAGGGCAGCGCATCCCAGTATCTCTATTGGCACTGTTTATAAAACCATGGATACCCTTGTGGAGGCCGGCCTTGCAAAAAAAAGTGAAAACTGCTGACGATCTGCTACGTTTCGATGCAAAAACCGGTTATCACAATCATCTCTACTGCAGCAATACAGACCAGATTATGGATTTTGATGATCCTGAACTGCAGTCCATTCTTGAAGATTATTTTTCGAAAACAAAGTTTAAAAATTTCATGGTCACCGATTTTCAGCTACAGGTGAACGGTGAAATTCTCGATAAAAATAAAAGTATCAAATTGAAACAATCTAAATAATATCTGGGCAACGTATACCGTGCCAAATTTAAAAGCAACATTATTTGAAACAGGGATTGAAGATATATAATTTACAAATTTGATCATTTAAAGATATGGAAAATAGCACACAGAAAAATGAAGAAAAGTGCCCGGTAACAGGCGCATCTTCAAATCAAACTATCTCGGGAAGAGGTACCAGGAACAGCGATTGGTGGCCAAATCAGTTAAGGTTGAATATCCTTCGTCAACATTCAAACTTATCCAATCCGATGGATGAGACCTTTAACTATGCATCCGAATTCAAGTCGATTGATTTGAATTCGGTTAAAAAAGATATATCAGATGTAATGACCCATTCCCAGGATTGGTGGCCGGCAGACTACGGTCATTATGGCCCATTGTTTATCCGTATGGCCTGGCATAGTGCAGGTACGTACAGAACTATAGACGGCCGGGGCGGTGCAGGTGCAGGCATGCAGCGTTTTGCGCCATTAAACAGCTGGCCCGACAATGTGAACCTTGATAAGGCCCGTTTATTACTGTGGCCGGTAAAAAAGAAATACGGGAAGAAATTATCATGGGCAGATTTAATGATTCTGGCAGGTAACTGTGCATTAGAGTCAATGGGTTTTAAGACTTTTGGATTTGGTGGCGGACGTGAAGATTTATGGGAACCGCAGGAAGATGTATACTGGGGTTCAGAACGCGAATGGCTGGGAGACAAAAGATATACAGGCGACCGTGATCTTGAGAATCCATTAGGAGCTGTTCAAATGGGATTGATTTATGTGAATCCTGAAGGGCCTAACGGCAATCCTGATCCTATTGCTGCTGCGCGTGATATTCGCGAAACATTTGCCCGTATGGCCATGAATGACGAAGAAACGGTTGCTTTGATTGCCGGCGGACACACATTTGGTAAAACACATGGTGCAGGTGATCCCAAAAAATATGTAGGAAAAGAACCTGCTACTGCCGGTATAGAAGAGCAAGGGCTGGGATGGAAAAATTCTTTGGGAAAAGGAAATGGAGATGATACCATCAGCAGTGGTTTGGAAGGTGCCTGGACAACGACACCTACCAGATGGAGCAATAACTTTTTTGATAACTTATTCGGATACGAGTGGGAATTAACCAAAAGCCCTGCCGGTGCACATCAGTGGAAACCTAAAAATCACGGAGGTGAAGGCACCGTCCCTGATGCGCATGATCCATCTAAGAAACATGCGCCAACCATGTTAACAACTGACCTGTCATTAAGATTTGATCCTGTTTACGGGCCCATTTCAAAACGGTTCCACGAAAACCCGGATCAGTTTGCCGATGCATTTGCACGCGCGTGGTTTAAGTTAACCCATCGTGATATGGGACCCCGGTCACGATATCTTGGATCTGAAGTTCCTGAAGAAGAATTGATCTGGCAGGATCCCGTCCCTGCAGTTTCGCACAAATTAATAGATGCAAATGATATTGATTCTTTAAAAATGAGCATCCTGGCCTCTGGCCTTACAGTATCTGAATTAGTGGCTACCGCCTGGGCTTCAGCATCCACTTTCCGTGGCTCTGATAAGCGCGGTGGTGCCAATGGTGGGCGCATTCGGCTGGCACCCCAAAAATACTGGCAGGCCAACAACCCTGCTCAATTATCAAGAGTGCTGGATAAACTTGAGGAAATCAGAACAACATTCAATGCAGCGCAAACCGATGGAAAGAAGATTTCAATGGCCGACCTCATTGTTTTGGGCGGATGTGTTGCGATTGAAAAAGCGGCAAAAAATGCGGGCCATGATATGAAGGTCCCTTTCAGTCCAGGACGAACGGATGCTTCGCAGGAACAAACAGATATTGAATCCTTTGCCTTTCTTGAGCCAATAGCAGACGGTTTCCGTAATTATCAGAAAAACCATGCTGCCGGCCTGCCAGAGGAAATGCTGGTAGATAAAGCACAGTTGCTTACCCTTACTGCACCTGAAATGACTGTGCTTATTGGCGGATTACGCGTGCTGAATACCAACTTTGACTGCTCTCCGAATGGCGTTTTCACAAATACTCCTGAAGCATTGACCAACGACTTTTTTGTGAATCTTCTGGATTTTAGCAATACCTGGAAAGCAAAATCTGACACCCAATATTTATTTGAAGGATGCGATCGTGTAACCGGCAAGATCAGATGGACGGCTACCCGGGTTGATCTGATCTTTGGTTCCAACTCAGAGTTGCGGGCACTTGCCGAAGTATATGCCTGTGAAGATGCTGGAGAAAAGTTCTTGAAAGATTTTATTGCCGCATGGACCAAGGTTATGAATCTTGACCGCTATGATATTTCATAAATGCAGATCAATATTTAACACTGAATTTAATTGAAAAAGAACAACTTACCAGCAATCAATAATATATGATCCTGAACTGCAGTCCATTCTTGAAGATTATTTTTCGAAAACAAAGTTTAAAAATTTCATGGTCACCGATTTTCAGCTCCAGGTGAACGGTGAAATTCTCGATAATAATAAAAGTATCAAATTGAAACAATCTAAATAATTAATAATATGTCACTTGTAGGAAAAAAAGCGCCTCATTTTAAGGCAAATGCCGTTGTTAACGGCGGAGATTTTGAAGAGAACTTTTCACTAAGCCAATACATTGGTAAAAAGTATGTGGTTTTCTTCTTTTACCCTCTCGATTTTACTTTTGTTTGTCCCACCGAATTATTGGCATTCCAGGATAAGCTTGAGGAATTTGAAAAAAGAGATTGCGCCGTTATCGGATGCTCTGTAGATTCAAAATTCAGTCATTGGGCCTGGCTCAACACCCCCACAGATAAAGGCGGCATTCAGGGAGTAACATATCCTATTGTTGCAGATTTGTCCAAAACCATTTCTGATAATTTTGGTGTGCTTGCCGGTAGCTATGATTATAATGAAGAAGGTATGATGGAATTTCAGGGGGTTGCACAGGCCTACAGAGGCTTGTTTCTAATTGATAAAGAAGGCGTTGTCCGTCATGAAGTTGTCAATGATTTCCCGCTGGGCCGCAATATAGACGAGGCACTCCGTATGCTTGAAGCATTAACACATTTTGAAGATCACGGCGAAGTTTGCCCTGCCAACTGGGAAGAAGGTGATGATGCCATGGTTGAATCTCATGAAAGTGTGAGCGGATACCTTGCCAAACACAGGTAGACTAATAATAGTGAGAAGTGAGAGGTAAGAAGTAAATGCTACCATTAAAAAGTCAAATGATAGCACTCTTACTTCTCACTTCTTACTTCTCACTTCTTACTTCTCACTTCTTACTTCTCACTTCTCACTTCTTACTTCTCACTTCTCACTTCTCACTTCTCACTTTATAATCCTTGCCTCAGTTTCAAAACCTTTTCTCTGTAATCTATCACAGCTTGAAACGCCACCAGCAGATCGCTGCCTAAAACGCCTGTTATGGGTGGAATATCGATCCTTTTATAACTTTCATTCACATGGCTCAGGTCTATAATTCCGGCTTCGTACCGGGTCAGTTTTATTTTGCCTAATTCAAACTTTTCAATCAACGCTACAAAATTCCGCACCGAATTGGTACCCAGCCCTGTAGCATTATCTTCATTCTCTTCCAGTTCTATTCCCTCATGAATTGATTTGATTGTTTCCAGATCGAAAACCGTTCTTGAAGCACCGGTATCAAGCAACATAAAGATCTTATGTCCATTCACGCTGGCTTCCAGAAATACATGAAAACCATCTTCCTGAATGGGAATGATATAAAGGGGGATATTGTTTGATTTGCGCATGTATCAGGCGTTAGAAACCAGGCTTTAGGCGTTGGTTGTTTGAAACGAAAAAGGCTGAAGCAAGGTATCATGCTTCAGCCCATTTTCAAATATAGAATCTTTTTATTTTTTAATTACCCGCAAGCATGGTATCCAAAACACCCATTACTTCTCTTACAGAAGTTGCGGAGGCATTCAGCAATCCCATTTCTGCGTCATTGAGTTTTAACTCTATAATCTGCTCAATCCCGTTTCTTCCCAGTTTTACCGGTACGCCCAGATATATATCTTTCAAGCCATACTGGCCATTAAGCATGGCGCAAACCGGGAAAATTCTTTTCTGATCCATCAGGATCGCTTCTACCATTTGTGCAGCAGATGCGCCCGGAGCCAGCCATGCAGATGTACCCAGCAGGTTTACAAGTTCGCCACCCCCGCTTTTGGTGCGGTTTACAATGGCAGTAAGTTTGTCTTCGCTTATCATTTCTGTCACTGGTATTCCCGAAACTGTGGTATATCTTGGCAGCGGCACCATTGTATCGCCATGGCCGCCCATGAGTACAGCCTGAATATCTTTAGGCGAAACATTCAATTCTTCTGCCAGAAAAGCACGGTAACGCGCCGTATCAAGCACACCCGCCATCCCGAATACCCGGCTGCTGTCGATATTAGCTGTAAGATATGCGCAATAAGTCATTACATCCAATGGATTGGATACCACGATAATAATGGCATTGGGAGAATGCTCAATAACGAATCTGGTTACTGAATCCACAATTTTGGCATTGGTAGAAATAAGATCATCACGGCTCATACCCGGTTTCCTTGGCAGGCCCGATGTAATAACCACCACGTCAGAGTCTTTGGTTTTTGAATAATCTCCGGTGGTACCAATCACCCTGGTATCAAACATATTTACCGGGGAAGTCTGCCAGATGTCCAGCGCTTTTCCTTCAGCAAAATTTTCTTTAATGTCAACCAGGACTACCTGGCCGGCAATACCCTTTTGTGCCAACACATCAGCACAGGTTGCGCCTACATTTCCGGCGCCGATTACACTTACTTTGTTCATTTCTTTGTACTTAAGATTTAGAGAAACATAAAACGGGTACAAAAGTAGCTACAAATCGGCAGGATTTTCAGCGACTAACAAAATAACTTTTTCTTTTGAAAAATAAGTTCTGCACATACCTACCGGTATGAAAAAATGATGTCAAAAATCATGGAAATCATATACCTGAATAATTTACCTTATCTATTAAACATCATTTTCAGGGAATAGTTTAATTATAGATCATTAAACAATGAAATCAACCAAATAATGCATCTTTTTATGGCTCATGAAAACAATTCCGCTGGAATAAGGTTAATATTTCAAATTATGACAATCGTCACTCCGCAATTTTGCACTTTTCATAATTTTGTCTTGTAATAATAGGAAATAAATAACCAAAACCATGTATAAATATATCGGTCGTAATGACGAAACAGAACTTGCCTACGAAAAGGTGTTTAGTACTGAGGAAGATGCACAGCAATTCGGGCTTGATAAAATAGCTATTTATCCTGACTATGAAATAATTCCATGGGACAACAGGATTGACAGATCTGACATTGAACCGGAACTGGGTACAGAATACGATATCGATGAAGAACTGGAAGAAATGGGCCTCGATGAAGAAGGTCAGGAAGGTTTCGACTGGTCAGACGAAAGCGATGAGATAGATTGAGGAGAATTGATGAACTGCTTATCGCAATAGCCTCTTCCATGATCTTAATCTCCATAAAACGGAATGATCAATAAGATCAAATTTACATACCAACACCTGCCAACAAACACCAACACTATTTTTGTTATTAGTTGGCAAGGGGGAATATTCTCAGCATATGCCTCTATATCTCCTAAAGGAGACTTACGTTTTGAGTAATTTTCAATATTTGAGTTTATAATAGGATACAAATACTCCGATAGTTCCCTTTGCTCCTCCGCTAAAGCTACGGCGGCACGCGGAAGGGTCAGGGAAATTACTTGGATTAACCCCAAACCTCCTAAAGGAGGCTTACGAGCTGTGATATTGTCATTATTGGGGCACTTAATCGGATGCGAATACTCGGATAGTTCCCTTTAGGGTCAGGGAAATTACGCGGATTAACCTCCAAACCTCCTAAAGGAGGCTTACGATTTGCGTAATTTTCAATATTTGAGTTTTTAATCGGATGCAAATACTCCGATAGTCCCTTTAAAGATATGGAGGAATGCGGAAGGGTATGGGTAATTCTACCAACACCTGCCAACAGACAACAACACTATTTTTGCTAGCAGTTGGTACTTTCCACATAATACAAACGAAACAGGCACCCCATATGGGAATGCCTGTTTCGTTTCGCAGCTTTATACTTTATATTATTGCTATTGCACTTTCACAAATCTTGTTTCCAGAACCTGGTTATTTTTTTGCAATTGTATTTTTACAAAATAAGCACCTGTATGCAGCGATGATGCATTTATTTCCAGAGTTTGTGGTCCTGCTGCTAAACTCGTTTCTGTTGTTGAAACCAGTTTTCCCGTTTCATCAAAAATACGGATCGTACACCCCTGAGCTATGTGAACGTTTGTTTCGACCCAGAGTTTATCTGTCACAGGGTTTGGATAAGCGGCAGCATTTGATATGGTAATATCAGGTTCTATGCCTGACAAATCATTGCCCACTATTGTTTTAGAATTTACAATCAGGTTGGCCTTTGATGGTTTGGGATTGGAAGCGCTGATTGTAACCGTAAGGGGATAATCCGTCTTTCCCGGAATATCGGCTTCAACAGTATAGGTACCATAGGCCAGGTTGGAAAAACTATATAATCCATTGGCATCAGAATAAGTATAGGCCACCGGGTTACTGCCGGCATCATACAGCACTACTTCTAAACCTGTCACCGGGTCACCTACTTTATTGGCACCAGCAGAAATTTTGCCTCCGATAAAGCCGGGTCCTCCTGCATTGGTTCCTGATTTCATGGCAATATTGATATTGGTGGCAGATGCGCCATTGATGGTAATGGCAACAGCTGTCTTCCAACGCAAGGCATCGTTATGATAGGTTGGCACATAGCTGGCATATTTGGCACTTGCCGGCATAAGAGCTGATTTGGTATAATAGGTGCCATTTGGGATGCCACAGAACTGATAATACTGTATAGAATCCGAATAAATAACCGTACTGTCAATGGCAGACAATGAACTGTCAGTAGCATTATAGGAAATAAGATAAACCTTGAAAGGTGCTAAATAACCTGTGCCGGCTGATACGTTTCCTGAAATGCAATAGGTTGGTGCCTGAAGCACAATAGTGTTGCAGGCGTGCACAGAGCAGCCTTGTGTCGGATCCTTAACTGTCACACATACACTATAAGTCCCATATGAAGCGTATGTATAGTTAAAGTGCATGTCAGCCCGGGTGCTGCCATCGCCCAGCGTCCAGGCATAGGTGTCCTTGATATTATTAGATGAATCACCACTAAATGCTACCGTTTTTCCGTTTACATTCATGCCCATTCGGGTTGAAACATTACAGATGGTTACTATTTCTGAAGTCAATGCGGTACAACCGGTTGCAGAATCTACAATTGAAAGATAAACCCTGTAAGTATTATCAGTTCCGCTGAACTGATGGGTAAGTGTATCATTTTTTGTGTTATAGGTTGTACCATCTTCAAAATTCCATTCATATTCCATGGTAGATGCGCTGGAACCTGTATTGGTAAATTTTACTGTTCTTGCACTAACACTCCGTACGGTATAAGAAAAAGAAGATACCAGTGCACAGCCGCTCACCGTAACATTCGTGCAGTAGGATGCCGAACAGGATGTTTTTGAATCATAAACCGTTACACATACATGATAGGTGCCTGCGCTGCCATATGTATGATGAGGATCATCGGTGGTTGCTGTTGAACTATCTCCAAAGTTCCATGTGGTGGTATGGGCATTGGAAAGGCCGGTAGAACCGGAATCAGTAAATGCAACTGTGAGTTTACTTGCTGAATAATGAATAGTTGCCGTGCAAGCAGCGTTGGCCTTTGCACTGATAAAGAGCAATGCTAAAAGAGCCCAGATAAAAACACGAGGCATGATTTTGATTTTAAATAAATAAGATTTCATTTAATAAATTTTAAAACGAGTGAAATTCCTGATCAAAATTAAACAATTCGCTTTTATAAATAAAATATAATACAGAACATCTTACGCGTTCAAGACCAAAATTTTATGTGGTAAAGTCTTATTTTCTTTCACATTGATCCATTGCAGATGGATTTAAAGGGATTTATATACCAACACCTGCCAACATACACCAACACTATTTTTGTTGGTAGTTGGTTTATCGATCTGAAGAACTTCCAATTCCATAAAACTAACAATTGTAGATTAATGATCTCATGAAATGCCTAATTTTGCATTCTTAATTACAGTAACCCCGTATATAGCTTCATGCAAAAATTCAATGATTCTTTTTTAAAAGCCTGCAGGATGGAACCGGCAGACCATATCCCCGTGTGGTTTATGCGCCAGGCCGGGCGATATCAGCCTGAATATAGAGAAATTAGAAAAAAATACAGCTTATTAGATATATGTCGTGAACCGGATATCTGTACAGAAGTAACATTGCTGCCTGTGCGGCAATTGGGTGTAGATGCCGCCATTCTTTTCTCTGATATCACGCTCCCGCTTGAACCCATGGGCGTAGATTTCGACATTGTGGAAGGAATAGGACCTGTGATCCACAACCCTATTGTAACGCCGGCCGATGTAGATAGAATAAGCCTGTTCCATGGCCATGAAAGTCTCCCTTATGTGGGGCAAACCATAGCGCAGCTTGTAAAAGAACTTCAGGTACCGCTTATCGGTTTCACGGGGGCTCCTTTCACGCTGGCAAGCTATATGATAGAAGGTGGTCCTTCAAAAAGCTTCACCAAAACGAAATCGTTTATGTATTACCAGCCCCAGGCCTGGCATAAGCTGATGGAGAAACTCGCTACCGCTATGGCAGATTATCTTAAATATCAGGTATCATGCGGAGCTGCTGCCATTCAGGTATTTGATTCATGGGTTGGGAACCTTGGTATAGAAGATTACCGAGATTATGTGTATCCTCATATGCAAACAATGTTCGATGCCTTAAAAGGATTGAATGTACCACTTATCCATTTTGGCGTAGTAAGCGGGCATCTTTTGGAAATGATGAAGGATTGCGGAAGTACGGTGGTAGGACTTGACTGGCGTGTGCGAATAGACGAAAGCTGGAAAAAACTAAAATATGAAGTTGCCGTACAAGGCAATCTTGACCCTGCGGCTATTCTGGCTCCGTGGCCCATTCTTGAAAAGAAATGCAATCAGATCCTGGACCAGATAGACAGGCCGGGATTTATTTTTAACCTGGGACACGGCATAATGCCCCAGGCAGATGGAGATGTATTGAAAAGGATCACAGATTTTGTTCATAACCGAAAATAAATCAGAATACCAGGTGAAAAAAGGCGTATTAATAATGGCTTATGGCAGTCCCGATAAAACAGAGGATATTGAAGCATACTATACAGATATCAGGCGTGGCCATGCACCAAGCCCTGCACAGCTTGAGGAACTTACCGGCAGATATAATGCCATTGGCGGCTCACCTCTTTTGCAGATAACCATGCAGCAGGCCATGAACCTCCAGAATGAACTGGGCAGTGATTATCAGGTATACCTGGGCATGCGCCACTGGAAACCATGGATACTGGATGCTGTTGCTAAAATGAAGGATGATAATATAGAACAGGCTGTTGGTATTGTGATGGCTCCGCATTATTCATCTATGAGCATCGAAAAATATATAGGCAAGGTGCAGGAAGCCATGCAGGAGCTGAACTACAATCCCGATATAAAATTTGTAAAATCATGGCATGACCAGCCGCTCTATATTGAAGCCCTGAATCAAAAAATAACCGATGCCCTTGCCTTGTTTTCTGAGGAGGAAAAGAAAAATATCAAAGTAATTTTTTCAGCACATTCACTGCCGGAAAGAATTATAGAAATGAAAGACCCCTACAAAGACCAGCTTTTGGAAACAAGTGACCTGCTTGCCCGAAAAGCCGGAATTGCAAACTGGACTTTTGCTTTTCAGAGCGCCGGCAGAACCAATGAAAAATGGCTTGGTCCGGATTTGTTAACGGTAATGGACAACCTTCAGGCTGAAGGGATAAAATCAGTACTGGTATGTGCCATTGGTTTTATTTGCGATCATCTTGAAGTATTGTATGATATTGACATTGAAGCTCAGGATCAGGCAAGAAAAACAGGAATGCACCTGGAGCGTACACAATCTTTAAATGCCGATCCTTTGCTGGCTATACTATTTGCACAACTGGTACATGAAAAAATAAATGAAAAATAATCCGGTCATTATTCTTGGCGCCGGTATTACCGGACTTTCAGCCGCATGGTATCTTGAAAAAAAAGGCTTTTCGGATATCACAATTCTTGAAGCAGGTACCCGTGCCGGCGGCAAAATAGAAACATTGCACGAAGATGGTTTTCTGGTAGAAAAAGGACCGGATTCTTTTGTCATTACCAAGCCATATGCCACAGACCTCATCAAAGAATTAGGCCTTGAAGATGAATTGATTTATCCAAAAACCAACAGGTTTTTTATACTAAAAGACGGGAATCTGGTTAATCCCCCTAAAGGCCTTAATATGATGGTTCCTACAGATTTATCCGCCTTTCTTGAATCAACTTTCTTTACCTGGCATGCCAAACATAGAATCCTGCAGGAAAGCACCGCAAAACCAAGAATGTCGCAGGATGATGAGTCATTTGCTGACTTTATAAACCGCCGGTTCGGCAATGAAATGCTGGACCTCTATGCGGGACCGCTGTTTACAGGCATATATGCCACACCGGCCAAAGAGCTGAGTATGAATGCAGCATTTCCGCAACTAAGGAAAATGGCACAACAATACGGAAGCATAACCCGGGCCATCAAAAATCAACCGAAGCCAGCGCCGGGTGCATCAAGCCGCTCCAGTTTTGCAGGATTGCGAAATGGTATGCAGACCCTTTCGGATACCCTGATAAAACAGTTGAAGCATACAAAGATAATCCTCAATACCAAAGCATTACCCATAGAATCAATCAAGGCAGGCAATGATGCGAAAACTTATCAGGTAAAGACAGAAAATGGTCATTTATATAATACAGACTATCTTATTGTTACACTTCCTTCAAACCATGCTAAATCTGTTCTGAACCTCATCGCCCCAAAAGCCTCAGAAATTCTGGAAAGTTTCAGTAGTTCCTCCAGCAGAATTGTTACGCTGGCTTATAAAACCGATAAAATAACAGAGCCTTTACTGGCCACCGGATATGTATCAGCCGAAACAGAAAAAAATCATGTGTCATCCGCTACCTGGCTGAGCTCAAAATGGGAAGGCAGGGCTCCGGAAGGCCATATTCTGTTGAGGTGCTTTATGGGCAAAAATCCTGATACTTTAACCTTTACAAATGATGAGCTGATCCATGCCGCACATTTGGAGATGAGCAAAATGCTGGAGCTGACAGAAGCCCCGCTACACTATTGGGTGCAGCGCTGGGATGCCGCTTTGCCTCAATACAAGGTAGGCCATGTAGAACGTGTGGAGGCTCTAATAGAAGCCATAAATCCACACAAAGGTTTGATTGTAACAGGGTCTTATCTCAATGGAGTAGGTTTGCCTGATTGCATCCACCAGGGGATAGAGGCAGCAGGAAAAATCTCTGCCTGATCAAACCATAAAAATTCATATAGATAATTCGGGAATCAGATGTTAAATCCTGAATCTATCAAATTTATATACAGAATATTATATAGATTCCAGATTTCTGTTTTTGGCCACAAGCAGACATAATGCATAAAGCAATCGGCTGCCCACATTTCCATCCCATTCATCATCGCCCGGAGCCACTTCACACAGGTCGAAACCAATGATCTTTTTGCCCGAACCGGCAAGTTTTTCAAGCAGGTAAACGATTTCTTCCAAAAGAAAACCTCCGGCAACCGGTGTTCCTGTATTCGGACAAAGCCAGGGCTGCAAACCATCAATATCAAAACTGATATATACATTTTCAGGCAATTCAGAAATGATCCTTTCACAAACCTGGTTCCAGTTTTCTCCGTTATACATTGAATTCCGTATAGCAGCATCTGTAAACATTTTTATTCTGCCACCCGAAGCGTTTACCACCTCATTTTCACCTTCGCTATAATCCCGGATACCCAGTTGAATCAATTTCGTGATATTATCGATCTTCATAGCATTGAACATAATAGATGCATGAGAATGGGTAAACCCTTCATAAGCTTCTCTTAAGTCAGCATGTGCATCAACCTGTAATATCCCAAAAGACTGACGATCTGCCAATGCCTGCATAAAACCAAGAGGTACAGAATGTTCACCACCAATGAGTCCCACAAATTTCCCCTGATCCAGGAATGAAGAAGTTTTATCTTTCACATATTCAACCAGCTGATTGGTCATGTTATTGATATCAGAAAGAATCTCCTTCGCCTGGGGCGAGGCACCATCCTGGTTTCCATAATCACGGAGATACAAGGCAGCTTTGGCCCTTGAAACAGCATTGGCTTCAAGGATATGATGCGGAATTTTATCCATGGCAAAACCGGCATGCCAGCCATTGGGAAGAAGAGGATTGTAAAGATCAATCTGATAGGAAGCTTTTAGGATCGCATCAGGCCCGTTTGCGGTTCCTTCCCGATAGGAGACAGTAGCCTCCCATGGCACAGGAACCAGGACGATCTGAGCTTCGTCAACATCAAAAGGCAACCCGAATATTCCGCTGTCTCTCAATCCGTTTTCATCAGGATTGAAATTTTTAATTTTTATATTATTTGTCATAATTTATTTTCCGGTACCAAAATTTGCCAAAAGGTAAACCATTGAGGCTAATGCAGCTGCACCTATTTCCAGTTCTCGTGGATTAACTTTTGCCAATGTATCATTTACATTGTGATGAATATCAAAATAACGCTGCGAATCTGGTGCCAGCTCCATCGTGATGGCTTTAATTTTTTTCATCTGGTATACATCAGCCCCTGAGCCGCCTTTTTTCAAATCATATACCCCATAGGGTTCGAATAATGGTTTCCAGTTATTGATCATATTTACCGTAACCTGGTCGGTATCAATATTAAAACCCCTGGGTGTAAATCCACCAGCATCAGATTCTACAGCGGCTATATATTTATGTGTAATATCTTTCTGAGCTTCTTCAAAATATTTTGTACCACCCCTTAAACCGTTTTCTTCATTCATAAAAAGAACAATATGAACTGTTCTTTTTGGTTTGATGCCCAATGTCCTGAAAATCCGCAATATCTCAAGCGACTGAACAATTCCTGTTCCATCATCACTTGCACCTTTTCCAAGATCCCATGAATCGAGATGTCCACCTACAGTAACTATTTCATTTGGCAGTTCAGATCCATTAATAACACCGATCACATTATATGATTTTTCATCTGGTAAAGTCTGACAACTCATTCTCAGATAAAATCCTGTCTTAGGGTCTTCCTTTATAAATTTACTTAACAGATCGGCCCCATTGGTACTGATGGCTGCGGCAGGAATTTTATCCACCTCATTAGAATAATGCATGGCACCTGTATGCGGGTTATCATCATGATTCAGGGTCATAGACCTGACAATAACGGCAACAGCGCCTAATTTTGCGGCCTCCACGGCACCACTTCCTCTCTGATCTACGGCACCACTGTATGCTTCAAATGCATTGATAAGTGTAGGGTCCATCGGCCGGTTGAAGAACACAATTTTGCCTTCAACATTCTTTCTACCCAGCTTTTTCAGTTCGTCAAAATTATGAACTTCAACTACTTCCGCCTTTATTCCCAATTCATCAGTAGCTATAGATCCTCCGAGCGCACAAACAGGGACAGAAACTTCACCACCCGGAAGTTTGTCAGACAATATTGCACCTTTTTCTTTAGATCCCCTTACCCAGTGTGGAACCATAATCTCCTGCATGATAATAGAATCTGCACCATACTTTTCCATCTGTTGCCTCCCCCACTCTACAGCCTCTGCTGCCTGAGGGGAACCGGATACCCGTGCGCCGATTTTATTGGTTAAATAATCAAGCATTTTATAGCTCTGGCCTTTTGCAAGAGATTCGCTGTAAAGGCTTCGGATGACATTTTTAGTATCATCTGTCTGAGCAAATAATTGATTAGCAAAGAATAGCCCGAAAATCACGGGCAAATAACAATATTTATTCATAGATGTCCGGCTTTTGAAGCAGTAAAGATAGGTTGAAATTCTGAGTTGGCTTTCCTCAAATATATCATTAAAGGCAGACAAGACTTTGAAATGTACCCTGAAACCCAAAGAGGATATAAATTAATTTATTGATAATTAATTCTGAATACTCCATTTGCTATGGTGATATTGGAATTGATAGCAGTTCCTGTAATTTCGGTCACAGTGCCATTAAACCTGCCAATGATCAGGTTATTTGAATTTGAACTTACGGAAATGGTTCCTGATGAGACAACGTATGCAGCACCCGGAACTACAAAAGCCAGGTTAAATCCTTGCCCGATGCCCAGATCATATGTACCGGGTTGCACACCATCCTGTAAGCCAATGGCTACGGCACTATCTCCTTTGGTGGCACCTGATATTAAAATAGTTGATACACCTGTATCTGTACTTATCGTACCGGTTACAGAATCTGTTTGCCACAATTTACCTCCGATAGTGGCAGACATTTTCCAGGTTTTTATATTTACAAGAGGAGATGAATTGTTAGTATCCTTTTTTGCACAGGCAGATAGAAGCAAAATACCCATCGTCAGAACTAAAAATATTTGAGAAAAGCATTTCAAAAATTAACTTTATTAATTTCTTTAAAAATCTGAACCTTATCAAAGATATGAAACAATAACTATTTTGATGAATTTTTAAAAACAATACATAAAGAGAAACAGGATAATTATTATTTTTTTGAATTTAATTTGTCGCAGATAGCATTTACAACAGCATCTGTTCTTTCATAATCTCTGTCTATAGCAAGATTATTATAAGTCAGGGTTTTTGCACGCTTAAACAGATCCACTAGAGCAGGTTTTGTTTTGCTGTAATATGTGTCAAATTCCGGCTGCGATATTTTCTGATCCAATACCCTTTGCTTCATATCATTCACATCTTTACGATAAGCTGACTCGTCATATTCCATCACCGGGTAATTTTTAAGGAGTTCTGAATAATTTTTCTCGATACCTTCAAAACGTAAAACGGATTCACTGGTATCTCCATCCACGATATTCCCGATTCGGGAATGAATCAAATTCAGTTTGGCTAACATACTGTCGTCTCTTTGTTTATAAACATTTTCGTCCAGTATCAGCTGGTCATCTATCCCGGTAATCAATTGCTCAAGGCTATCTATTTTGAGTGCATTATTATTATTATCAAAGGGTCTCCTGCAGCCCATGGTGAGTGATGCCATAAACCAAACAAATACCGCAAAAACCAACAAACGATTTTTTCTCATGAATCTCATTTTCATCTTTCTATCTATTATAACCACTCATTCTCCCCATCCCTTTTCGTATCCTTCATCTACCAATTCAGGATAACGGGCAGCTGTGGTGGCCAGGACATCACAGCGTTCATTTTCAGGATGCCCGGCATGGCCACGTACCCAGTGCATTTTTATTTTATAATCAGGATAAAGTCTCAGAAAAATGATCCACAGATCCTTATTCTTCTTTCCTTTAAAGCCTGTTTTGTTCCAGTTAAATACCCAACCCTTCTGAATGGCATCTACCACATATTTTGAATCAGAAAATATTTCGATCGGTATTTCCGGATTTTTAATAGCTTTAAGCCCCTCAATAACGGCTGTCAACTCCATTCGATTGTTCGTTGTCAATCGGTATCCTGCTGAAATTTCTTTTTCGTGTTTTCCATAAACCAAAATAGCACCGAAACCTCCCGGGCCCGGGTTACCCGTTGATGCGCCATCAGTATATAATTTTATAGTACCTGCCATATATTTAATCCATAAAACCGGTAACGCCCCCGGAGACGATAAATTTCATTGCCTCTGTTGCATTTATATCCAGTATGGTAATCTGAGACTTATTTACAATGATAACCCGGCCCGACAAAGCATAGGAGTAAGGACAATACACAGCAACTTTATCTTTGATTCCAAGATATTCAAGATCTTTTCTGGTAATGAATCCCATCATTTGTGTGCCTATACTATCTGTGGTTACAAGTACCGGCTCGTTGAATTTCTTTTTTTCGCCTACAAATGCATCAATCAGATCTTTCAGGGAAGTATAAATGATTTTCACCAATGGAGTGCGCGTCAGCAATTCATCAAGCCAGCCAAAAAGGGTTTTGCCAATAAAACCGCTGAAAAGTATGCCTACAAGTGTAATTCCGGCTACTACCAAAACCAGGCCCAGACCAGGTATCACTATCTCTGGGAAAACGGAATAAATAATCCGGTCAACCCAGTTTATGGCCCCAACGATCATCAGGATGGTAAGACCTACCGGAAGCAAAACGGCGACCCCCCTGAGGAAATAGCCTAAAATCCTGGAAGCAAATGATTTTTTTGAATTCATGAAATTTGAAATTAAAAAATTGAAAGATTAAAAGATTTAAAAACTGGCCAGTGCCATATTATCTGTTTCCAAGTACATCTTTTCCAATATCAGTCCTGTAAGTCATGTTTTTAAAAGTAATGTTTTTAATGTTTTCGTAACTTCCTGACAAGGCATCTTCCAGATTGTCGGCCAAAGTAGTCACTGCCAGCACTCTGCCACCAGAAGTTAAAACTTCATGATCTGGTCCATTTTTAGTTCCTGCATGAAATACGATGCTATTATGAATAAGATTCAATCCTTCAATTTCGAATCCGGTATTATAATCGCCCGGATAACCTTGAGATACTGCAATAACCGATGCAGCAGATTGGGGTGTAATATGTATGTCAGTATCTTCCAAATGGCCATTGGCTACCTGCAGCATCTGAGGGACAATATCTGATATTATTCTCGGGAACACTACCTGTGTTTCAGGATCGCCCATGCGCGCATTGTATTCAATCACATAAGGTTCGCCGTTCACATTGATCAATCCAAAAAATATAAAACCCTGGAAAATGATATTTTCGTTTTTAAGTCCTGAGATGGTTGGCTCTATAATGCGATCTGTTACTTTTTTCATGAAAACAGCATCAGCAAATGGAACCGGAGAAACAGATCCCATTCCACCAGTATTCGGACCCGTATCACCCTCGCCTATTCTTTTATAATCCTTGGCTTCCGGTAACAGAACATATTTTTTCCCATCCGTAAGAATAAAGACAGAAAGCTCAATCCCACTCAAAAATTGCTCAACCACGATCTTATCTCCAGCGGATCCAAACTTTTGATCCCGCCATATTTCTTCCACAAACTGTATGGCTTCTTCTATATTTGTGCAAACGGCTACACCTTTTCCGGCTGCCAATCCGTCAGCCTTTATGACAACCGGCAGATTATGATTATGGATATAATTATAAGCTTCTTCTTTCTCATGAATAGAAAATGACCTGTATGAGGCAGTTGGAATATTATGACGCATCATAAAAGCTTTTGCGAAATCTTTGCTGCTTTCAAGTTGTGCTGCTTTGGCATTTGGACCAAGAATTTGAATATGAGAAATTTCAGAATCCTTCTTAAAATAATCAACAATACCCAATGCAAGCGGATCATCAGGGCCAACAATAACAAAATCAATATGATTATCCAAAACAGCCTTCTTTATTCCATCAAAATCAAGTGCCTTTACCGGTATATTTTTCCCCAAAGTAGCTGTTCCGGCATTTCCAGGTGCAATAAAAAGGTTATCGCACAGCGGACTTTGTTTTACTTTCCATGCTATAACATGTTCCCTGCCTCCTGATCCGATTATTAATATGTTCATGCTATCCTATTCATATTTATCATTTCTAACATTCTAATCCTTAAACCTAACACCTAATTCCTAACCCCTAACGCCTGATTCTTGCCAATTTTTCCATAGTTTTGCCTTGGCAAAGTTATTGCAAGCGGCAATGATCGCCACTTGTTTTTAATTATAATATTTTTAGATAGCTATATATGTTTGAATTTCTGAATAAAATACTTGGTAATAAGTCAGGCAGGGATATGAAAAGCCTTAACCCGCGGATTCCTGCCATACTTGCCATATACGATGAGCTCCATACCCTCAGCAATGACGCATTGCGTGCCAGGTCGGCCGGATTCCGGATTACCATAGCTGAAGCATTGCAAAGCATTGATGATGAAAGTAAAAAAATACAGGAACAGCTCGACAATGCGCCGGACATGGACCCGGTAGATAAAGACGCATTATATAAGCAACTGGACGACCTTAAGAAAAAAAGAAATGATCGCCTGGAGAAAGAACTGGACGAGATACTTCCGGATGCTTTTGCTGTAATGAAAGAAACTGCCAAAAGATTTACCGAAAACAAAGATATCCGTTCTACTGCCACTGCACGTGACCGTAAATTAGCCGAAGACCAGGATTTTATTGATATTGACGGAAATGAAGCCATTTATCATAATTCATGGGAAGCTGCAGGTATCAATATTACCTGGGACATGGTGCATTTTGATGTACAGCTCATTGGTGGTATGGTGCTTCACCAGGGCAAAATTGCGGAAATGGCTACAGGTGAAGGTAAAACACTGGTTTCAACCTTGCCTGCCTATCTGAATGCCCTGGCAGGACAAGGTGTGCACATCGTGACCGTGAATGACTTTCTGGCCCGTCGTGACTGTGAATGGATGGCGCCTATTTATGAGTTCCTTGGTATCACGGTAGATTGTATTGAATATTATGAACCAAATTCTGAAGAAAGAAAACAGGCTTACCTGGCTGATATTACCTATGGTACCAATAATGAATTTGGTTTCGACTACCTGCGCGACAATATGGCACGCGAACCGGAAGAAATAGTACAGAGAGCCCATCATTTTGCCATGGTGGATGAGGTGGACTCAGTTTTGATTGATGATGCCCGTACCCCGCTTATCATTTCAGGCCCCACACCTAAAGGCGATATTCACCAGTTTTTCGAAATGAAACCATTCGTGGAAAAGCTTGTAAATGCGCAGAAACAATATGTAAATAAAGCCCTTGCCAGGTGCAAGGATATGCTTTCGAAAGTTGACAAACTTTCAAAAGATGAAGAAAAAGAAGCCGGAACTTTACTTCTGCAATGCTACCGTGGGCTTCCAAAGAATAAAGCACTTATCAAATTCCTGAGTGAAACAGGAAACAGGGCCTTTCTCCAGAAATGGGAAAACTATTACATGCAGGAGCAAAGCAAATACATGCCTGAGGCTGATAAAGAGCTCTATTTTGTAATTGACGAAAAAAACAACAGCATAGAACTTGCCGAAAAAGGGATAGAACTGATCAGTTCCTCAGGAGAAGATCATGATTTCTTTATTATGCCTGATGTAGGAAGCAGGATTGCGGATATTGAAAAAATTGATGCGGCGCCGCAAAAGAAACTGGAACTGAAAGATGAACTTATGCAGGATTTTGCTGTAAAATCTGAACGCATCCATACGGTAAACCAGCTTTTGAAAGCCTATACCCTTTTTGAGATTGATGTGGAATACATTGTTTCTGAAGGTAAAATCAAGATCGTTGACGAGCAAACAGGCCGTATCCTGGATGGAAGAAGATATTCCGACGGATTGCACCAGGCTATTGAAGCCAAAGAAAATGTGACCATTGAAGCTGCCACCCAGACCTATGCAACCGTAACACTGCAAAATTATTTCAGGATGTATCACAAACTATGTGGTATGACCGGTACTGCAGAAACCGAAGCTGCTGAATTCTGGAACATCTATAAACTGGATGTGGTGACTGTACCTACCAATAAAGAAATTATAAGAGACGACAGGCAGGATCTGGTTTATAAAACCACCCGTGAAAAATACAATGCTGTCATTGCTGAAATCAATGACCTGATTACCAAAGGCCGCCCGGTTCTTGTGGGTACAACATCTGTCGAAATTTCTGAATTACTAAGCCGGATGTTGCGCCAGAGAGGCATTAAGCATAATGTACTCAATGCCAAACAGCACCAGCGGGAAGCTGAAATTGTACAGGAAGCAGGGCAAGCCGGAACCGTAACCATTGCTACCAACATGGCGGGTCGTGGTACAGATATCAAGCTCGGGCCAGGTGTGAAAGAAGCCGGTGGGCTTGCCATTGTAGGTACCGAACGCCATGAATCGAGGCGTGTAGACAGGCAGCTGCGCGGACGTGCCGGAAGGCAGGGAGACCCGGGAAGTTCTCAGTTTTATGTTTCTCTGGAAGATAACCTGATGCGTTTGTTTGGCTCAGACCGGATGGCAAAGGCCATGGATAGTTTTGGATATAAAGAAGGTGATGTGATCCAGCATTCCATGATTACCAAATCTATTGAAAGAGCCCAGAAAAAAGTAGAACAGAACAATTTCGGTATTCGTAAAAGATTGCTGGAATTTGATGATGTCATGAACTCCCAGCGTGAAATCATTTATAAACGCAGAAGAAATGCTCTTTATGGTGAAAGGCTGGAACTGGATATAGACCAGATGATGGAAGACTTTGTGAGTGAGCTTGTTTCCCAATACCACCCCGCAGGCGATTACCAGGGGCTGGAGTTGGATATTTTAAGATTCCTTGCTACCGATCTTCCTTTTGATGATAAAGAATTTATGAACGGCAAAGCAGAAGATCTGTCTGATCAGCTGTACGAGCATGTTTTAGCGCACTACAAACGCAAATCTGCCTCCATTGCAGAAAGATCCATGCCGGTTTTATCGCAGATCTATAATGAACAGGGCAAAACGGTAGAAAATATTGTTGTACCCTTTACTGATTCTGTTCGCCAGGCACAGGTAGTGGTTCCTTTGAAAAAAGCTTATGAAAGTGGTGGCAAAGAGCTAATTAAGGCCTATGAAAAAATTATTACCCTTTCATTGATAGATGATGCCTGGAAAGAACATTTAAGAGAACTTGATGAATTGCGACAATCGGTTCAAAATGCCTCTTATGAACAGAAAGACCCTCTTTTGATCTATAAATTCGAATCTTTCAAACTATTTGGAGATATGCTTTCGCGAATTTCCAAAGATGTATTGACGGCATTATTTAAAGGTCATATCGAAAACCAGGAGCAGGAACCTCCTAGGGAATCACGAAAAATGCCCAAGCCTCAAAACCAGCCAAAATTAAAAACCAGCCGCGATGATATCTATAACGGAAGCGGTGAAAATGGCAATGCAGTTTTGGCAGGCAATGAGCCGAAACCGGAACCCGTAAAAGTGGGAGAGAAAGTTGGACGAAATGATCCTTGTCCATGCGGCAGTGGCAAAAAATACAAGAACTGCCATGGTAAAGAAGAGTAGATAAAAAGATGCCCCATATATCCATTTTCATATTAGCATGTTTCTTTTTTATCAACCTTTCAGCACATGCAGGGCCAGCAGTAAATTCAGGTATTGATACATCCAAACATAAAAAAGGTGTTATCCGTGTAATAGCAGATACCCAGCTGGTTCACGATATAAAACCGGTTATTCCCGGTGATGAAGGTCCTCAAATGACCGGATACAGAATACAGGTATATGCAGGAACCGAAAGAGAAACTGCCCAGAAACTTAAAAATGAAATAGCCATCAATTATGGGGTTCGCACTTATATGATTTATGAATCCCCTTATTTCAAGATACGTATCGGAGATTTCAGGAGCAGAATGGAAGCACAGCAGATGTTTCATACCTTAAAACAGAAATATACAGGTATTTTACTGGTTCCGGGCCCTGTAAACCTGCCTGACTTAAAACAATAGTCAGTACTATTCATCAAAAAATAATTCCTTTGCATTCTTTGCAAAAAACTTTGCGTTCTTTGTAGCCAGAACAATAAAGCCAAGAAGGCCTTAAGACTCAATGAAAGGAAGACAATAATAAGTTTAGTGGCTGAGTGCCTTTGTGCAAAAAGAAATATTTTGATACCAGATCTTATCATAAAACAAAAATCAGAGGCTTATTTCGAGGAAATCAAAGCGATCCGGAGGCATATCCATTCTCACCCTGAGTTGTCATTTGAAGAATTTAAAACCAGTGCCTACGTTGCTCAGAAACTGAGCGAATGGGGCATGGACCCTGCCATTATTGGAGGTACAGGCATTGTTGCGTATATTGAAGGTCAAAATCCAGCAAAAAAGACAGTAATGCTCAGGGCTGACCTGGATGCATTGCCTATTCACGAGAAAGTATTATCAGAATACAGGTCATTGAATGAAGGCGTGATGCATGCCTGCGGGCATGATGTACATACATCGAGCCTTTTGGGAGCTGCAAAAATTTTGAATGAACTAAAAGGTGATTTTGAAGGTACTGTGAAGCTTGTATTTCAACCTGGCGAAGAAAAACTGCCGGGCGGGGCGAGTATTCTTATCAAAGAAGGCATTTTAAATCCAAAACCAGATGCCATCATTGGGCAACATGTAATGCCTGAACTTGAAGTTGGCAAAGTCGGGTTCAGACCCGGCTTGTACATGGCATCGACCGATGAACTATATATAACCGTAAAAGGCAAAGGCGGCCACGGAGCGATGCCTTATCAGAATATAGACCCGGTATTGATCTCCGCACATCTTATCGTAGCCTTGCAGCAAGTAGTAAGCCGCTGGGCAAAACCGTCCATACCAACTGTGCTGTCTTTTGGTAAAGTAGAGGCCAATGGAGCCACGAATGTGATTCCGGATGAAGTAAAAATAGAAGGGACCTTTCGCACATTTGATGAAGATTGGCGAAGTTCAGCACACGAAAAAATGAAAACCCTTGCAAAAGGACTTGTAGAAAGCATGGGCGGTACTGTAGAATTTAACATTCTGCCCGGATATCCCTTTCTGAAAAATGATGAAAACCTCACAAAACATCTCCAGACTGCTGCCATTAAATATCTTGGCAGAGAGAATGTTATTGATCTTGACCTTAGAACCACAGGCGAAGATTTTGCATTTTACACCCATTATGCATCCTGTTGTTTTTACAGACTTGGCGTAGGGAACCAGGAAAAAGGAATAAGTGCCCCTGTTCATTCTCCGCAATTTGATATAGATGAAAACGCACTCAAAACCGGAATGGGTATGATGGCCTGGCTGACACTGAGCGAGTTGATCATGGAATAATCTTTTTACAATTTATTTTAATAAATCATGGTTCCGGATGCTTTTACCGGACTGATTATTAATTAATTATGTTCATTTTAACGCAAAATATATTTTTTTAATAAAAATATTATTTGCTAAAATAAAATATTCTTTTTAGCATTGTCATTCCATTATAATTAAATAATTTATATGGTGGACACTATAAAAAACCTGCTTTTTTGCATAAAAGGACTGTTTTTTGCCTTGATTCTATCCTTAATTTCCGTTTCTTGTCAAAAAATAAATGTTGCACCAAATAATTCTAACAGCCCAATCCATTTTCATGATGGAACGAGCAACCTCGCTGTTTCAGCTTCATTTGGTATTGCGGGCACTTTAGCTACAAAAGACGGGGGTTTCCTTATTTACGGCACGGCGCAGTCCCTTACCTCGAGTGGAGGATTTGGCGGGTCTGATGTGTTTCTCATGAGGTTTGATAATTCCGGGAATGAATCCTGGTATAAAGAGTATAATAACCAGGGTATCATCTTCGGTATATCTGAAGCGGCTGATGGCGGTTTTATTTTATTTACCGGGGGCAATTTCCAGATTGGTTCGGGTGTATTTGGTTATACAAATTATTTGCTAAGAACAGATAATGGAGGAAATGAGATTTGGTTAAAGTCCGTATTGAACAATTTAGGAAATTTTAACATAACTGGTTTATGCGCTGGTAAAGATGGGTCTATTTATACAATAGGCAACGAAAACCAGAATGGTGTTTGGTCCAATTTTATATTTAAGGCCAAGGCTAATGGAGATTCGTTATGGTTAAGAAATATCCAATTAAATGGAATTGCCCCGGGTGCTATGTACTCTCCTGTATATTCCATGGAATGCGATGTGGATGGAACCCTGGTCTGTTGCTTGTCTGTGGAGATAAACTATGTAGCAGGTACCAGTTTTTATATGGCCCGTTTTGATACTGCAGGAAATCCACGGTCTTATAGAAATGTATATACATTCCCTGCAGGCTACAGCCCCGGCCAGTTCCGAAGTCCTTTGAATATAGATGCATCAGGAAACTACATCCTCAGTTTCAGCATGATAAAAACGATCAGCACTACGCCGCCGGCCATAGCAAACCAAATGAATAATATAACTATTTATAAAAATTTTAATGTTCTTTCGTCACATGTTTTGGACACAGCAACAACAGGCAGCAATATTTATTTCCTGAATGATAATGCTGGGAACATTTATGAACTTGTGCAAGGCAAATCATACCTGAGCTATAGCCAGTTCGAGGGAACATTCAGCTTTATTAAAAAGAACAGTCAGGGGGCGGTCTTAATTAATAAATCATATCCCGGCACCCCTTGTGGACTATATTTTAATGCCAGTAATGACATAGTGGTATGCGGAACGTCTTTGAATCCCTTATCAGATTACAGCACCATTTTTACCCTGGAACTTGATCAAAACGGACAACCTGTGAAATAAAAATAATTACATGGTATAAATATGATCAAAGCACTTGCGAAATACTTTTGGTTGAATGCTGCCATTCTTATTTTGATGGCACTTAGTTCCGGTTGCAATAAAGTAAGCGAGGCACCAACTCCAGGGATACCGCTGCGCGTTTATAATTTAGACCCGAATGCCGGTTTCAACGGGATTTCGTCTGACAAAAACGGCAACATATATACCATGGAGAACAAGTCTGATTCCGATTCGGTTTTGATCAGGAAAGTTAGCCCCGGTGGAAATCCTGTTTGGCAAAAAGGGTTGGCTTATCCTCAAATGCATATCTCTGGTTTCATTATTCATGATATCGGTGATGGACTGCTTCTCATTATTGATACAGGAAGGTCGGGCCAGTACAGCAGCAGATTTATATTAGAAAGCAAAATGGACTATGATGGCAATGTACTCTGGACAAAAACGTTGCCATTTTACCAGATTTCAAATATTTCTGTAGGACCTGACCATGACTATATGTTATATGGGACCTGGCTTGATTCGAAATATAACTTCTTTTTGCCTTATGCAGTAAAAAGTGATTTGAATGGTAAAATTTTCTGGCAAAAAGAATTTTCCCAGTTCCCCTGGGACGCTCAATTTGATAATACTACTTCCTCAGGTTTTTTTACCAGTGATGATGGATTTGCTTTTTACGGAAATAGCCCTAACCCGTTTAACCATGTACTTATAACCCGCATAGACCCTGCCGGCAATGTAATGTGGCATGATACTATTGGGCCGTCCGATTGTCAGCCTGCTTTTAATTTTACTGGCAGTATCGGTGCATGTACCAGCACCGGGGCTTGCGAAACTGCCGATGGCCACCTTGTATTTGGCATTGGTGCCAGCGCTAAGTTTGGTCAGGCTACCTATATGTTTGCTGCGGTTTGTGATAAAAATGGAAATGACATGCGTGTCAAAAACCTGAATCTGCCTATAGAGAACAATGGAGGCGGTATTTCAGGTGCAAATTTCGGCATGACACCTGATAACGGATTTTATGTCGGGACAAGTACAACTATAAAAGGTATTGTATCAAAAAACAACCTGATCATTGCCAAATACGACGCCGGTTTCAACCCAAAGTTTACGAAAACCTACGGAGGATATTACGACCTGAACTCAGGAACTGTGATCCCATACAGTAATGGGGGATTCCTGATGGGAATGACTACCCCCGCCTTTGGAAAAGGGGCGAATGGGATTCAAATAACTTTTATGGTAGTGGATGAGAACGGGAATCAATAAATCAGTGATAAGTGGTAAGTAATAAGTGGTAAGTAATAAGTGGTAAGTGGTAAGAGGTAAGTAATAAGTGATAAGTGGTAAGTGGTAAGTGATAAATGGTAATTGGTAAATGGTAATTGGTAAATGGTAAATGGTAAATGGTAAATGTTATTAGGGAGAAATAAAAATATAATACAATGAAGCTGAAATTGTTACTAATTATAAGTTTGTTAGTGTCTATAGAAGGCAGGCCGCAGATTAACGACCATCTGGTAGCATACTATCCTTTCAACCATAATGGACTTGATGCTACGGGACATGGTTTTAACGGAAAAATAGAGCCCACATATATAGCCTATGCCGGCTTTTACGACACACTGTCAACCTGTATCCCAGACAGGTTTGGCAAAGCCAACAGTGCGTATTTCTTTTATTCTGAAAATTCACCCGGAGTCTCTGTAGACAGTATCAACACAGCGCTTTTCTATTCAGCATGTTCCGTTTCTTTCTGGTTCAATGCTACTTCTACCGATAATAGTTATATACAGGTATTCAATCAAAATGGAACAAACCCGTGGTTGAATACTTATTTTATCTGGAATTCTCCAAATATCTGGCAACTCGTGGCGCAATTTGGTGGGGCACCCCAGATAGTGTCTCAGCCTTCCCGATGGTTCACAGATGCACAATGGAACAATTTTATCCTTACATGTTCTTATAAAAGCAAGAATGCCACGGAATTTCTCATTACCACCAAGGCTTATTTTAATGGCACTTACATTGCCGGCGACTCTATCGTCACTCCTAAATTTCTTGCTCCTATTAAAGGAGATCTTCAGATGGCCCAGAATGGCTATGTTTGCCTTGATGATATCAGGCTTTACAATAAAGTGCTTTCTCCCAGTGATATATCAGCTCTTGCCAATGATAAACCAGGCGGCATTGCAGGAATAAGCCCGGTAAAAAACATCGAAATGGCGGCTTATCCGAATCCGGCGAGAGATAAAATTTACATCAATGAAGATGCAAGGGTTGAAATATATAACCTGAACGGCCAGCTTGTAAAAACAGCAGCACATGAGAAGGAAATAAATGTAAGTGGAATAATACCTGGAATGTATATCCTTGCTATACAAACAAAGGATGGGATTATTTATCAAAAGCAGGTTATTGAACCTTAAATGTGATGAGGAAAATCCTTTTATACAGAACAGGGCTATTTTTTGTCTTCATCCTGGTCATCATTTCCAGTTCTTGCCGGAAAACAGATCTGGCTGCAAACAGTTCAACAGGTTCTATACATTATCACCAGGGAAAAGATGGACTGGCTTTGATAAATTTGATACAAACACATGACGGGGGGTTTCTGGCCTATTGCAATGATGTTTCGCTTGGAGGGTCTATGGCAAGCGCAAGTTTTGAAGGTTCTTTAGCCTTTATCAGGTATGATGCGGCAGGGCATGAACTCTGGTACAGAAAGTATAAATTATTGAGTGAGTTTAATGCTTTATCAGAAATGAATGATGGCAGCTTTTTGGTATCCTGTGTGTATAACCTGAGGTATGCCGGGGGTGCTATCTGGTGGGATTATCATATTTTTAAAATTGATGCCAATGGAAACATTGCATGGAATAAAGCACCCAGCGGTTCGGCTCTGTCCAATATTTCGCCATATGCTTTTGTGGAAGATAAGAACGGGAATTATTATATGACCGGTACTGCTGCCATTACGCCTTCCGGATCAGATACCAACTACCTGTTAAAGGTAAACAACAACGGTGATCAGGTAAGGGTTTTGTATTATCCGACCGATACCCCGGCACCCAACTTTATATATTCTAATTGCGGTTCCATGTTTACCGATGCTGACGGCAGTTTTGTTTTTAATACCAGCGGCATTTATGGTTACAATACCGGAACAAACCTTTATGGCCTTCATATGGTTAGATTAGACACGCTCGGGCATATACTTGCAGCAAACAAAGTGTTTATGTTCCCATCGGGCTATAATATGGCATCCTTAAATAATCCTATCAAAATAATGCCAAATGGTGGCTATTCCATGTCCTTCAATCTTACTACTAATATTAGTAGTGCTCCAATAGTTTACAAAAACTTGATGTACGAGATCAATGTAGACAAGAATTTCCATCTTGTTTCCACCAAGCTTTTAGATTCTATATCCACAGGAGGCAACATTCAGTTTCTCAAAGACGATATTGGTAACATTTATGAAATTCTACCCTCAGCAGCTGCATTTCCTGACCATGGGCAGGCACAGTCTACTTTTGTGTTACGAGAAAAGGATGCATCCGGCACTATTATTTTCAGCAGAACCTTTCCCGGCAGCGCATCAGCATTATTTTTAAATTCTCAAAATCATCTTATGGTGTGGGGCACATCCCTCATACCCTTATCAGATTATACAACTGTATTTACAATGGAGCTGGACAAAAGCGGTCAATTAATAAATTAAAAATGAAATGATTGCTTTGAATTATATCTCTATGATCTTCAATTCCGGTAGCCTTAGGTCCCGGTTTTTTGCGTTGATAACTTTCATGCTTTTATGCTGTTCCGGTTGCAATAAAATCAATATCAAAGAACCTAATGCTTTTTCAGTTAAAGTATTTTCAATAAACCCTAAAAATACTTATGCAGGATACTGTCATGACCTTTATGGCAATATCTATACACTTGAAAATATTGCAGACTCAGATACCGTTTTTATTCATAAGATCAACCCGTCAGGTACCGAGCTCTGGCGAAGGCCCGTTTCATTACCACATGCCCATATCTTTAGCACGGTTCTGTATGATATTGGAACCGGGCTCGTAATGACCCTTGACACCTATGTTTATATAAACAGGGGGAGAAATTATACCTTGCAGATGTTGCTTGATTATGAAGGTAATATGAAGACGGTGAACAAGATATCTATTGTCAGAAGTACAAAGATCAATACGGGTCCAAACCAGGATTATATGATATATGGGGTTGGCAATAATGCCCAGGATTATCCTGTGACAACCCTTATTAAATGCGACCTGAACGGCAACCATGTCTGGGAAAAGCAATATCCTTTTGGAAACTGGTATAACTGGGGCTCCTATACTGACATACCTGCCGGAAGCGGTTTTTTTACGAGGGATGATGGCTTTGTTGTTTATGGAAATAATAGCACCCCATTCCCGAACTTCCTGGTACACCGGGTAGATGCCGGTGGAAATATACTGTGGATAGATACGGTTTATACTTCTGATATTGACACAGGCCTAAATTTTGTTGACAATTTGAGTGTGCCCGACTATACAACAGGAATTTGCGAACTAAATGACGGGAGTCTGGGGTTCCTGGTTCATGCGCAGGTTTACAATAACTTTATAGAGACCCAGACCTATGGAGTGATCATGGATAAAAACGGTAAAAATATCAAAGCAAAGAACCTGAATTTTGTAACAGGCCCTTCAAATGTATCTTTTGGAGGAACCCCTGACAATGGATTTTATGTTGGCGCCCTGAGCACGGATAAAGGAAACGTTGCTAAAAACAATCTGACTCTCGAGAAATTTGACGCAGGCTTTAACGCATTATTTACCAGGAGCTATGGTGGCTTCTTCGACTTAAACGGGGGCGTATTGTCCCCATATATAAATGGAGGTTATCTGATCGGGATGTCTACCAATGCATTCGGAAACGGATTAAATAATAATCAGGTTTGTTTTATGATCGTGGATAAGAATGGAATGCAATGAAAAATTCAGCAATGAAAAATCTGATCATCATACTACTGAGTTTTATAGCAACTACCCCAACACGGGCTCAGTTGAATGACCATCTTGTTGCAAGGTATTTTATCCGTAGTGCAGACAGTGCAAAAGATGAGACAGGCCATGGATATAACGGATATTTCCCGAAAGGTGACAGGCAAATGTATACTGTTGCTGACCGGAATAACCGGGACAGTGGTGCATTTTATGTAGCAGGTTATCAGACACCTTTAATGTCGGTTGATAATATCAATATCGATCAGTTTGATTCTGCCTGTTCTGTTTCATTCTGGGCAAATTTGACATCAGTAAACAACAGCGGCATTCAGTTTTTTTATTCAAACAGTAAAGTGAACTGGGTGAATATTATTTTCAACAGTACCGATCCTTACCTGTGGCAGCTTCAGGCCCAGTTTCAGGGTGGTGATACGGTGAATTCCCCGGTAAGCAAATGGTATGTTGACGGGCAATGGAATAACTATGTTTTTACCTGCAGCTATAAAGGCATAGATGCCATGCACATAAGGGTCAGTACCAAGGCCTATTTTAATGGGAATCTTGTGGCAAAGGACTCTGTAACAGCCTTAAAATTTGGAAAAAGAGGAATGGAAGATTTACAGCTGGCAGGAGGTTTTATTGAACAGGGATACAGCTTCGCCATCAATGATGTGCGTTTTTACAACAAAGTTCTTTCAGCGGGTGATGTTCACACTCTGGCCACTGATATTCTTGATATTTCTCCGGTAAATTCCTCAATAAATGGCAATATTTCCGCTTATCCAAATCCTTGTATGAATAAACTTTATATTATTGAAGATGCAAAAGTTGAAATATATAACCTGAACGGCCAGCTTGTAAAAACAGCAGCACATGAGAAGGAAATAAATATAAGTGGAATAATACCTGGAATGTATATCCTTGCTATACAAACAAAGGATGAAATCATTTATCAAAAACAGATAATAGGCCGATAAATCGTCATTTTTTGAAAAAAAATTTTTTTCATGAGTTAAATCATATATTTTTGTCATTCAGGACTTGAAGAATATTATAGGAGCTTTAATAAATATATAATGAGAGAAAAAATCAAATTTGTAGTTCTTCTTGGTATCCTAATAGCATTGCCGTTTTCAAAGACCTATGCACAGGAAAATTGTGGCGGGGCTATTGTAAATGCCAAAGCCTTGTACGATCAGGGTAAATTGCGTGAGGCAATAGATGGCTTAACGCCTTGCCTGACGCATAGCCTTGACAGGACCAATCTGTGGAAAGGCTATGAAATCCTTGCCCTTTGTTATCTTACACTAAATGACCCTGTTGACGCCCGCAAAGCAGCTGAAAACCTGCTTGAACTGAACCCGCAATTTGTTCCAAGCCTTATCAAAGACCCTAAAGATTTTGTTGAATTGATTAATTCAATAACCGTTATTCCAAAATTTTCACTGGGTGTTGCCGGCGGTGCTGGTGTAAATAACACTTATGTAAACGTTACCCAACAATATAATGTATCCGATTTCAATAAAAATTACAAAAGCCAGATTGGTGAACAGTTTGGTCTTATTCTGGGATATAATATATCCCAAAACCTGGAATTGGGTCTTGATCTGTATTCTTCCTTTAAAAACTACGGTATATCATATCAGACAAATAATTTTAATATAACGGATAACGAGCATCTATCCTACATAGAAATACCTTTATATGTTACTTACAGCTATGGCAAAGGACGTTTAAGACCCTTTGTAACCCTCGGAGGATATGAGGATTTTCTATTGAGTTCCACTTCCGATTTCAGTGCCAGATATAATCCGGATAATAGCAGTTATTCTGACAATAATGTAAATAGCAGTGACAGAAGAAATAAATTTAATACCGGATTAATGGGAGGTATTGGCCTTAGCTATAAAATAGCTACATGGGCACATGTTTTTATTGATTTCAGATATACATACGGGCTTTCAAATATTGTGAATGATGCCAACCGATATGCAGATCAAAACCTGATATTTAACTATTTTTACCTTGATGATAATTTAAAAATCAGCAACGGGCTTTTCACTGGTGGATTAGTTGCTTATCTTAACTACAAGGTAATCAGAAAATAAAAATCAAAATTTGAAATGAAAAAATTTATATATATCTCACTTATTTCTCTGATTCTTTCCTGCTCGTACAATGCAAAAGCACAGAGCAGTTGTGCAAATACATTGTATGAAGCCAATAAAAGTTATGAAGCCGGTGATTTTGCAAAATCGGCAGCAAAGTTATTGCCATGCCTCAAATCTGGTTTCAGTCATGAAGAGAAATATGAAGGATACCGCCTTCTTGCTCTGGATTATATATATTTAAACCAACCTGAGAAAGCAGATACTGCAGTCAAAAATCTTCTTACCTATAAGCATAGTTATAAATTATTCCCACTTTATCTGAATGACCCGGCAAGTCTTACAAAGATTATAAATACCTATGACGTAAACCCCATATTAAAAATTGAATTTCCATTAATAGGCTTCAATCTTGCAAATGTAAATATGACATCCAATAAGGCAGTAACCAATTCGGCTGCATCATATCAGCCGCTCATTGGATATCAGTTCGGAATTGATGGGGAATATGATATCTGGAGAGGACTTAATATTACGGCAGGTATCTTTTCAATGGGTTTGCAATATGAGCATGACTTTGATAGTGTAGCCGGTTGGAGACAAAAATATACAGAAAACCTTACATATCTGCATATTCCAATTTCTGCACGTTATTATTTCCTGAATAATGAATCAGATTTAAGACCTTATATTGAGGCCGGAGCAAGTTTTGATTTTCTATCAAATGCCAATGCGAATATTGTAAATACAGATAACAGTACCGGGAACACAAACAGTACTTCCATTAACCCAAAAAGCAGGAGAAATACTGAAAATACCAGCATTTTATATGGTGCAGGACTTGAATACAGAGCAGGTGCAGGATGGCTTACTTTTAATGTCAGGTATTTATACGGTTTAAGCCCGATAGTGAATTCCAATCAGAGATACAATAATGTTGATTTTATTTTTAATTATCAGTATGTAGATGATGATTTTAAATTCAATAACTGGCAATTTACATTAGGATATAAATTCAAGTTATTATATACCGTAGAAAAAAGCAAAACACGTTAAATCCTAAAATTCATCTTCATCCATATCTTTATTGCTCATGGTAAACATGCCACTGAGCAGGTCTTTAAATTCCACGCCTCTTTCCAGCCTGGCTTTGCTCAGCATAGAAAATTCAGCAAGCCCATGCAATGCAAATTCCATCAGGAATAATTTTTCATCGGCCCCTGCTTCTTTGTGATATTTGGTAACCAACGCACCAAGACCGGGTATTTCATCCAATCTTTTACGGTATTCTGTATCAGAGATATCATTCATAAGATCAAGTTTATTGCCTTGTCCAAACCAATGAGTAATATCACTATACGGGTTATGGCTTTTTGCTTTTTTACTGGTTTCAGGGTTAGGAAAATAATTAACAAATAAAGTTCTGATTGCTTTTCCAATAAGGATTTGGGCCACATTTGCCGGACCTTCCTGTTCCCCTTCATATACGAGTTCAATTTTACCGGTTATGGATGGAACCACACCCCAGAAATCTCCCAATCTGACAGAAGTCTTTTTTTCACCATTCATTAAAGCACGTCTTTCGGCAGCACTGATCAGATTTTCATAAGCTGAAATGGTCAACCTTGCCGAAACGCCGCTTTTTGAATCCACATATTCACTTCCCCGGGCTTCAAAGGCTATCTGCTCTATTAAATCCTCGGCGAGTGGCTGCATCTTCACGGTTCGTAATTGTTCTGCAATCAGGTTTGCTTCCTGTTTTGTAATCTCTTTGGAATGAAGAATTGATTTTGGATAATGTGTCAATATCTGGCTTTGTATCCTGTCCTTTAAAGGAGTGACAATACTGCCCCGATTGGTATAGTCTTCCGGATTTGCTGTAAATACAAATTGTATATCCAGCGGAAGCCTTAGTTTAAATCCACGAATCTGAATATCACCTTCCTGAAGGATATTGAACAGTGCAACCTGTATCCTTGCCTGAAGATCAGGCAGTTCATTAATAACAAATATACCGCGATGTGAACGGGGAACCAACCCAAAATGAATCACACGTTCATCTGAATAGGGCAGCTTTAAATTTGCTGCCTTTATTGGGTCAGCATCACCTATAAGATCCGCTATGCTCACATCAGGCGTTGCCAGTTTTTCAGTATATCGTTCGCTGCGATGCATCCAGGATATTGGAGTTTTATCACCATGTTCGGCAATGAGACTCCTGGAATAATATGAGATAGGATTTAAAGGATCGTCATTTAATTCTGATCCGGCAACAACCGGGATATATTCATCGAGTAGATCCGTCATTAACCTGGCTATCCGCGTTTTGGCCTGGCCGCGCAAACCAAGCAAAATAATATTGTGCCTTGATAAAATAGCCCTTTGTAAATCAGGAATGACGGTTTCTTCAAAACCAACAATTCCGTTAAAAATTTTCTTGCCTCCTTTAAGTTTTTCTACAAGATTTATCCTGAGTTCTTCCTTAACGCTTTTACTTTTATACCCCGATTTTTTAAGAAGGCCTAAAGTAGTTATGTCTTTTATTGTCATTTTATTATGTTAATCATTCGTAATAAGTGGAAAGGGGTAGTGGTAAGTATTCGATAGTCAGTATTGTGTCAGCCAATTTTCATCCCGAATACTCGGGACATATTCCCACATAGTTTTACTTCACCCTGCGTCTCCTGTTTTTCTCGTAATCTTCAAAAACATATTCACCCAATCCCTGCAGGCTGGTATAGAATGCTTTGCCATTATTTTCTTCCGTAAATTCCTGAACAAACTTCTGAAGATACGGATCTGATGCCACCATAAAAGTTGTTACTTTTATTCCAAGCCTTCTGCATTGTCCCGCCAGATTCAGAGTACGATTTAATATTTTCCGGTCAAGCCCGAAACTGTTTTTATAATACTTAATACCCTCTTTAAGGCAGGTAGGTTTGCCATCGGTAATCATAAATATCTGTTTGTTTGCATTTTTTCTGCGTCTCAGAATATCCATTGCCAGCTCAAGACCAGCCACTGTATTTGTGTGATAAGGTCCAACCTTTAAATATGGTAAATCCTTTATTTCGATGGGCCAGGCATCATCCCCGAAAACGATAATATCAAGTGTGTCTTTGGGATATTTGGTGGTAATAAGTTCCGACAAGGCCATAGCCACTTTTTTGGCTGGTGTGATCCTGTCTTCACCATACAAAATCATAGAATGCGAAATATCAATCATCAAGACAGTAGATGTCTGGGTTTTGTATTCCGTTTCCATTACTTCCAGATCATCTTCGGTAAGCCTGAGATCATTAATTCCATGATTGATCTGTGCATTGCGGAGCGAATCGGTCATTTCAATATTTTCAAGGCGGTCGCCGAACTGGTATTTTCTTGTATCTGAACTCACTTCATCGCCTGTGCCTGAAAAAGAAGTCCGATGGTTTCCCTGCCCTGTTTTTTTGAGTTTGCCGAATATTTCTTCAAGTGATCGCTGCCGTATGCTCTGCTCTGATTTGGCTGTTAGAGAAAAATTTCCATCGTTGTTTTCATCTTTTAAATAGCCCTTATCCTTGAGATCCTGGATAAAATCTCCCATTCCATAATTATCGTCTGTAATTTGATATTCTTTATCTAATTCGTTCATCCATTGCAATGCTTCTGCTGCATCACCGGATGTATAAACCAGCAATTGCATAAACAACTTTAAAAGCCGTTCAAAAGGGTTGCCTTCCTTATCATCGGGGATATAATCTGAAAATCGGTATCCAATCATATTAAGTGCAAATAAACGGAAACACAACCAATAAGATTTTGGCTGGCCGGCAAATTTGGTACATTTTGATCATATAACAGCAAACAGTCCCCAAATGGTTTGGAAAAACAGTAATTTTACCACATTAATTTTCTTCTGTTAAAAATCAGTCATGAGAAAGCAGTTTATAGGCCTGCTGTTTGCAATTATAATGGCTTTCTCAGCCCACCAGAAATCTGATGCTTCAGGGTTAAGTTCGGGCCTTTCTGCTCATTGGTTAATCAATCCGCAATCGAATTCAGGGCAAAATCCAATGCCCGTTTCAGGATGTGATACTGTGTTGCCTTCTTCTGCAACTTTAAGGTCAGCATCTGTTGAATATACGGATGCAGTAAAAGGGGAAATATTGATAAATTTCAATACAGTTTCAGACAAGTATCTTAAGGGATATATAGTTTTCCGTTCTATCAATGGAGGATCATACAAAGAAATAGACACATTTTATTACCTGGGAAAGGGCATTTACCAGTATTTTGACAACAATTTGAATACCCTAAAAAACACGTATTCCTATTTTTTTGAAAGTCTGGATAGTTGTGGCAATATTGCAACCCCTGCAGATACCCATACAACTGTGCATATTACAGCAGTACCTCAAAATGGGAAAAATAATATATCATGGAGTCCTTATAAGGGATTTTCCAATCCCGAATATATTGTTTACAGAAGATCCGGAACATTGACCTGGAGCAAAATAGCCGAACTTAACGGTTCTATTAAAAGCTATTCTGACTCAAGCATCTATTGCAATAAGCTTTATACGTATCAAATATTAGTGCGTAATAAAAACAGCAATCTGGATAGTGCGTATTCAAATTATGTTAGTGCTACAGCATACAAAACGACCCCTCCGCTCCCTCCAACGCTTATTAATGCAACGGTTACCGTCACTTCAAACAATCTTGGTCAGATACAGATTAACTGGATAGGGTCCTTAACATCTGACATTGCAAAATATATCATTTACCGTAGAGAAAGTAATTCTGCATGGTTGCCTATAGCTTCCGTTGGGAATACTATTACATCATATACCGACATCAATCTAGACACATATGCCTGGCCGTATGATTATAAAATAATCTCATTAGACAGTTGTGGAAATTACAGCCCTGATAATGATATCTATCACAGAACTGTTTTTCTGAAAGTGAAGGCTGAAAACCAGATGATATCTCTGAACTGGAATACGTATTGGGGTTTTGCAGTCAATCATTATACCATTTATAAAAACGGTAAAATCTTTAAAACATTTGACAGCACAGTCCTGCAATGCACAGACAGTGCCACCATATGTCCCAATGCATATAATTATGTTATTCAAGCTATTGGTACAGATACTTCATCATTTTCAAACAGAGACAGTGCCGTTCCATTCGATACAACCCCGCCACTACCACCCTATATTCGGAATGCCAGCGTAAAAACGCCAAACAGTTCCGTAGAAATATCCTGGTTGCCCTCAATAAGCAACGATGCATTTGGATACAAAATTTACAGGTCTATAGCTCAGGAACAAAACAGGCTTATCCAACAGAAAAATGGACCTGACTCAACCTATACAGATACAATCGCACTGAACAGCAATACGGTATGCTATCAACTTGTTGCGTATGATCATTGCGGAAACTCCAGCTCACCAAGCAATTCTGCATGTACCATAAACTTAACCGGGAATGCAAATCCTTTGAATAATATCATAGATTGGAATAAATATAACGGTTGGACAGATGGTGTACAGAAATATGATATATACCGAAATAACGATGAAGGCGGATGGATTTTCTTAGGGAGTACCCCAGCAAGCCAGATAGAATATATAGACCAGGATTTATCAGACAAAATCAGGGATTTTTGTTATCGGGTTGAGGCAGTAGAAAACGCAGGTAAATTTAACTCAAACTCCTGGTCAACAGAAATATGCCTGAGTCAACCACCCATTGTTTATATTCCGGAAGCCTTTACGCCAGATTATTCCTTTAACCTGAATGATTATTTTGGACCGATAGGTTCATATTTTTCATCATATAATATGAAAATATTTGACAGATGGGGAGAAAGGGTCTATGAAACAAATTCCGGGAAACCCTGGAACGGATATTTTAAAAATGAACCTGCCGCACCTGGAATATATCAGTATCAAATTGATATACAAGGCTTCAATGGCAATAGTTATCAATTTAGAGGAATCGTTGACATAGTAAACTGAAATGAATTGCAATTAATTTTCAGGAATATTTTTAATACCGGATCTGCTGCAATAGTTATTAAATTTGCTCATATCTCATGATAAGACAATTAAAAAGCCTGATTCCGGTAAAGATAAAATACATCCCCTGGTATATTTTTAAAAGCCCGCAAAGGAAAGATGGTTTTACTAAAAGTATTCTTCTGGAAATCACTGGAGGACTATTTTATATTTTCCATATCATATTTTCAAATTACAGGAACAATCTTAAGCCAGTATCCATTTGTACCGGAATAAAAAACAGGACGTTCAACTATCTTGAATATGTCCTCGGCTCAGTTATGAAAATGGATCATCAGGAGCTTATAGAACTTAGCATATATGATTGTGGGTCTGATGATTTTGAAATTCTTAAGTCCAATCTTGAGCAGAACTGGAAAGGCAAACTGATCTTAAGAAGTGAAAAACACGATTTTACCAGATCTTATGCGTTTAACAATGCTATAGATCAGGCTACCAACGAGTTGATTTTTGCAGCTGATGCTGACATGAGCCTACCTGCAAATTTTGTAGAATTATGCAATAAATATGTGACAGACAGAACTACATGGTTCCCGATATGTTATTCATTATTTGAAAACAAACCAGCGCTTATTAAGAAAGGAAATGGCAGATGGCTTCGCTCAGGGAAAGGCAATTTTGCGGCAACAAAAATCCAGTTTGAATCAGCAGGGAAATACAATAATTATCATAAGTCCTGGGGATTGGAGGATTCAGAATTATGGCTCAATTATTTCAAAACAGGGCAAATTCCAATAAGAAATAAATGCAAAGGTTTGTTTCATCACTGGCATCCTTCTGTGGCTGTAAAGACTGAAATACCGGAACATTTGAAAAAGTATAATCTCTAAAGCACATTTGAATATATAAAATGCTGTCTGAAAATCATCCAACATCATTCTTCTCAATCGAAAATTTTCTTACTTTCAACACGGTAACAGGAAGGCTTTTGCTTTTTATTTTCTATTCTTCAGCTATTGCAATAACTATATTTATCATTTTACACGCTCCAGTATATGCAATAGGTGATGAAAAATTTTATATTTTTTCCGCCAAGTCCTTAATCAAAAACACCTTGTATTATGAATTATCAATTGGTAATCCTTTGGGATATACGTATTTGTTGTATCTGGTATCACAAACAGGAATTGGATATCTGTATGCAGGATATATTATCACACTCATATCCTCTGTTGCCCTGTTTTCCGGTATAATGATAATTTTAAAAAAAACATTTGGCCTTAAAGAGGCATATCTTCACTTGTCTGCTATAACAATTCTGTTTGCGATGCTGATTGGAAATATCATATGTATAGCATCTGATGACATGTATTATTCTGCAATATTTATATGGATCATTATATACTTAGCCGAGGCTGTACAAAAAAACAAATCATGGAAATACTTTGCTTTAATTGGCGCGATAATGTCACTAACATTGCTGATAAGACCTCTGACATATTTGTATTTTGCAGGATCCATTATTTCTTTTTTGATAATATCATTAGCGTCAAAAGATTTATATTTAAAAAACATACTTAGAATTTCAGCATTTGCATCCGCCTTCATTATTATGTTTACAGTGCAGCAATATCCCTCAATAAAAGAAAGAGGTAAAATAGCCTTTGAAAATAAAATTTCTGACACTCTTAAAACCAAAGCAAACTGGACACAAAAAAACACACTTACCACCATAATACTAGCAAAAGGAGGAACACTTGAAGAAGATAATAAGCGGGCATCCTGGAAACAATGCGACGAATATTTATCGAAATATGGTAATGACGCCCTCCCGCAAAATTCATTCTCACGACTTATCTGGAACCCATTATTTGTTTTAAAATACGCACTCATTGGTTTTTTAAAAATAGCTGATACTTATTTTATGCATACCGGGTTTGCATTCGTTTTGCCCATCCTCTTTCTATTCAGACCAAAAGATAAATATTATAAAAAGTATGCCTTCATTACTGTTTTGATGATCTCCTCTCTGTTAATTTATTTATTCGAAGCACTTAACCATATTGAAAACAGGCATTTGATTCTGCCACATATATTATTAAGCATCTGCGGCGTCTATTATCTTCAAAAATTGAAAACTGAGGGCAATAAATATGCTGATATATTAGCTTTTTTACAGCTCTTTGCCATGTTTATAATAATGATTTCCAGCTGCAAATTTTTCTTTCTTCATCCCGCAGGCGCAGTTTTTTATAACTGAATTCCCACCGGCAAATCAATTTGATGTACTGTAATTTTCTATCGCTTCTTTTATGAGTTCCCCTTTATCAATTGGCACTACGCCTACTTTTTCGCAAACAAGTCCCCCGGCAAGATTTGCCAGCGCTGCAACGGTTTTAATAGAAACCCCAGATAGTAAAGCCAATGCTGCTACACTGATTACGGTATCTCCTGCCCCGCTGACATCATAAACATCACGGATATGGGCCGGAATTATGCATCCTTCTCCCATCGTATCAGAGACAAATACGCCTAATTCGGAAAGGGTTATAAGGATGTTTTGAATATGCAGATTATCTTTGAGTATGTTAGCTGCATCTGATATTTCCGCAAATTCAACCGGCGATTTAAATTCCATTTTCAAACCTTCACTCAGTTCCCTGAGATTGGGCTTAAAGAGCGTTACATCTTTATAAGCCATAAAATTCCTTTTCTTAGGATCTACGGCCACCGGGATATTTTTTTCATTTGCCTTTGTCACAACCTTCTTTATCAGGTCTTCTGATATTACACCTTTGTCATAATCTTCAAAGATTACGACATCCGCATTTTCGAGCAATTCAATAATTTTAGATACCAGAAATGATTCATCGCCAATATTTATCCGGCTGTCATCCTCTATATCAATGCGAAGCAGTTGGTTTTTGCCGGATATGATCCGGGTTTTTACCGTTGTAGGTCGAATGGATGAAAAGATCAACCCATCTGTTCTTATATTTTCATCCTTCAACAATCTCAGAAATACTTCCCCATCATGATCTTTGCCCAGCACCGAACATATTATTGGTTCAGCGCCAAGCATTTTAAGGTTCAAGGCCACATTTGCAGCACCGCCAAGGCGGTACTCCTTACTATGGGTATGCACTATGGGTACGGGAGCTTCCGGTGATATTCTTTCAACATTCCCCCACCAGTACGAATCCAGCATCACGTCGCCTATTACCAGAACCTTCTTTCCAATAAATGAATTGAATATCCTGTTTATTTCTGCAACTGTCAACTTAATCTCATTTTCAGCCATTTCAATTTTTTTATGGATCATTGACAATTGATCATTGTAATTTTTGCAGCGCCTCAGCCATCCGGTCAATTGCTTTTTGAATATTTTCCCTGGAAGCCGCAAATGAAATCCGGATATGGTTCGGAGCTCCGAAACCAGCGCCTGAAACTGTAGAGATCCTGCCTTCTTTTAATAGAAACAGGCTCAGATATTCGGCATTTTCAATCAGTTCTCCGTTGTATTGCTTTCCAAAATAATGGCTTATTTCAGGAAATACATAAAAAGCGCCCTGGGGAATGTTGGAAATAACGCCCGGCACGGACTTCAATTTTTGAACAATAAAATCCCGCCTTGCCAGAAATTCTGCTGCCATGGTGCGGGTGGCTGTCATATCTGAACTTAACGCGGCATAAGCTGCTTTCTGAGATATAGAACAGGTACCACTGGTAACCTGGCCCTGAATTTTTTCGCAGGCATTAATAATATTCTGTGGCCCTGCTGCATACCCTATCCTCCAGCCGGTCATGGCATAGGCTTTGGAAACCCCGTTTATAACAATGACACGGTCTGCTATTTCAGGAAAAGATGCCAGTGTTGCGTGCCCTCCTGTATAATTGATATGCTCATATATCTCATCTGAAATGATATGCACCTTTGGGTGCCTGGCAAATACTTCGGCGAGGCCTTTTAATTCTTCATGCGAATAGAAAGACCCGGTAGGGTTATTGGGATTTGAATATACAAATGCTTTTGTTTTAGGTGTTATGGCAGCTTCGAGCTGTTGCGGTGTAATTTTAAAATCCTGATCGATACCTGCAAATACAAATACGGATCTGGCTTCCGACATTTTTACCATTTCAGGATAGCTTACCCAGAATGGCGATGGTATGATAACCTCATCCCCGGCTTCCAGAATACTTAACATCACATTGATAATGGATTGTTTTGCGCCGGTACTTACAATTACCTGGCTTGAGCTATAGGAAAGTCCGTTTTCTCTTTGCAGTTTATCGGCCACTGCCTGGCGAAGGTCCAGAAATCCGCTTACGGGACTGTAATGGGTAAAATTGTTATTAATAGCCTCAATTGCCGCTTTTTTTATGTGGTCAGGGGTATCAAAGTCCGGCTCACCAAGACTCAGGTTTATGATATCCAGCCCTTTTGCGACCAGTTCGCGACTCATTTTCGCCATTTTAAGCGTCGATGATTCTGTTAAAAGGCTGATTCTCTGCGCTAATATTTCATCCATATTATTGATTCAATTTTCAAAATTAGGGTATTTTGGCAATAAAGTCCAAAATGGGGTCTTTATGCCAAAATAAAACGAAAACCCGGATGCATCATAAGGACTGATTTCGTTATAAAAATGCACATAATGTTTAGCAACATTTTTAAGGTTCTTATTGACATTAAATATATTAAATGAACACAAAAGATTGCATTTCCTCGTTTTTTCTTCATTTTTATTGCTAAAGTATTGATAACGAAAAATATAAGTGTACAAAGGGGTATGCATTTTGCACAAAACGTAAACAGTTTCAATTTTATATTGATATATTTTATTCATTGTCAATATTTTGAGTAAATATAATGCATGCATACGGTTTGGTTCTTTTGATTTCATATCTGTTCATCTCTTTTTTGTCATCCCGAGCGGAGGTAATTGTCTGCACCCCGAATAGGTCCCCGAATAGGTCCCCGAATAGGTCGGGGCAGGCGGGGCAGGCGGGGATTTATAGGATTAACATGATTTTCTAGCGCCAGCCAAATCCATAATTGCTTCTTGTGCCTTTGGATTCGTAATTCGTAATTCGTAATTCCCGCCCGAATCCCGACTTATTCGGGAGGCGGGCCTGATCCCTGACTCCTGACTCCTGACACCTGTCTCTACATATATAATATAGCGAACGGCCCAGGTGGGTGGATGATTCGTAAAAATAATTTTCAACTTGAATTATTTCAATCCGTTACAAGCGAAAATATTTTTAAAAATGTTTCACTTTTTTAGAAATGGGTAGTGGCTGCCGTCAATGCGGCGCGGGTTCGAGGCACGAGAACGCGAAAGCCGCAATCCTGTGGTTTCAGGCAGATCATGATTAAATGCGATTTTTTCAGCAAGGGTTCCATTCATATAAACGGCTCCAGGGGAGCCTGCTGTTTGTAGAAATGGAATAACAAACATATTTAAGCTCCAGAGGAGCGACCTGTTAAATGATCTGCTCTAAAACTGAATTTGCGTGCGCGTAGACCTCAGGTTCCCCATTGCTTTGTGGTTCAGCAAAATGGTGCCACGGGAGACCCTGAGGGGAAGTAAATTGATATAAACGGCTCCAGGGGAGCCTGCTGTTTGTAGAAATGGAATAACAAACATATTTAAGCTCCAGAGGAGCGACCTGTTAAATGATCTGCTCTAAAACTGAATTTGCGTGCGCGTAAACCTCAGGGTCCCCATTGCTTTGTGGTTCAGCAAAATGGTGCCGCGGGAGACCCTGAGGGGAAGTTAAGGTTTTAGCTCCAGGGGAGCCTGCTGTTTGTAGAAATGGAATAACAAACATATTTTAGCTCCAGAGGAGCGACCTGTTAAATGATTTGCTCTAAAACTGAATTTGCGTGCGCGTAGACCTCAGGGTCCCCATTGATTTGTGGTTCAGCAAAATGGTGCCGCGGGAGACCCTGAGGGGAAGTTAAGGTTTTAGCTCCAGGGGAGCCTGCTGTTTGTAGAAATGGAACAACAAACATATTTTAGCTCCAGAGGAGCGACCTGTTAAATGATCTGCTCTAAAACTGAATTTGCATGCGCGTAGACCTCAGGGTCCCCATTGATTTGTGGTTCAGCAAAATGGTGCCGCGGGAGACCCTGAGGGGAAGTTAACTGACTGGATCAGAAGCGAACCCTCCTTTTCACTTCTCTATGCTTACCAACATACCAACAACGGAGGTGTTACTATGTTGTTAGCATTTCCCCTTCCCCGGTTTGTCTCCTGACAAACCGGAATACGCTGATAAACAATTTTGTCCGCCGATAAATTATCATTCTTTTGATGGATGGCAACATGCTATATATTTTAATTGCGCCAAGGTCCGTTCGATGAAAACTTCCGGTCTTTCATGAGACAGGCCGGGGACAACTTGCATCTTAATTATTTTGTACCGGATTCAACGACCGTCATAAACAATGATAAATCCCTTAAATTTGTAAAATGAAGTTGTTTAAACCTTTTCTTCGCATATTCGTATTCCTGATTGTTTTGAGCATCATTTCTTCCTGTGCCAAACATAATACTACGCCTGCACCTACTTATTTTTCAATCTATTGCGTGGATGACCTGAACAATCCTTTGCAGGGGGTAACCGTAAACCTCTTTAATGATTCTACTGACTGGGCCAGGGTTACCAATATCATATATACCGCCAAAACCAACGACAGCGGTCGCGTGACCTTTGTAAATATACCTGCACAGGTCTATTATTTTCAATGCATTGACACGGCAAACTGCTACCAGAATTTTACCGGTTATTATAATCTGAATCCGGTTCCTAAAAATGAAGTTACCAATGTAAGTCTTACCTTATCAGGCTATGGCAGCCTTAGTATTATGAATACAAGTGCGGCAAAAAACCCATATCTCATAAAATTAAACGGTAAAACCATCAGTTCAAGTCTTGGCTATGGCCAGTCAATAATCAAAAGAATGCCTATAGGGGGCTGCACGGTTGAGGCCATTCAATTAAAAGGGTTTATAAATGCCCCGGCTGATATTGTTTATGGCGTGAATATCACACAATGCCAGCCTACAGTTCAGAATATTCCGTAACAGGAGGCAGGAGTTAGGGGTTAGGGGTTAGGAATTAGGAGGCAGGAATCAGGAATCAGGAATCAGGAATCAGGAATCAGGAGTCAGGAGTCAGGGGTCAGGAGTCAGGAGTCAGGAATCAGGAGTTAGGAGTTAGGGGTTAGGAATTAGGAGGCAGGGGGATTGTCGGATCTTAAAATACTGTATAAATGATTCATTATCAATGTTTTTAGGAATAAATAATCCTGAGCGCCAGGCCCTGATCCTTAATTCCTGTTTTCGGAAACATGTTTCTTCTGAGTTTTTGTACCTTTGCACCTTGAAACAAACACAACAACAAACTTAAAGCTATGAATCTTGAAAAAATAAGCGCATTGTTGGGAAATGATGCCGAAAGACTGCTTAACCACACATCAAAAACCATCACCAAAGATCATCTGCATTTGCCTGGTCATGATTTTGTAGATCGTGTTTTCAAGGACAGTGACAGAAATCCACAGGTATTGCGCAATTTGTCAGCTTTATACGGACATGGACGCCTGGCCAATACGGGTTATCTTTCTATATTACCGGTAGATCAAGGGATAGAGCACTCTGCAGGTGCATCGTTTGCCCCAAACCCGATCTATTTCGATCCTGAAAATATTGTAAAACTTGCTATTGAAGGCGGCTGCAACGCTGTGGCTTCCACATACGGGGTTTTAGGTTCTGTGGCACGTAAATATGCACATAAAATACCCTTTATTGTTAAAATCAACCATAACGAATTCCTGACCTATCCCAATAAATTCGACCAGATCATGTTCGGCTCTGTTGATGAAGCCTGGAACCTGGGTGCTGCCGCTGTAGGGGCAACCATATATTTCGGAAGTGAAGAAAGCGGACGCCAGATCGTAGAAGTATCAGAAGCATTTGCCTATGCGCATGAGTTGGGTATGGCTACGGTATTGTGGTGCTATTTAAGAAATAATGGATTTAAAAAGGATGGTGTGGATTATGCCACGGCTGCAGACCTTACAGGTCAGGCCAATCATCTGGGCGTTACCATCCAGGCGGATATCATCAAGCAAAAATTACCAACCGTGAACGGCGGTTATAAGGCATTGAGTTTTGGAAAAACACATGAAAAAGTTTATACCGAACTTACCTCAGAAAACCCGATAGATCTTTGCAGGTACCAGGTGGTGAATTGCTTTATGGGCAGAAGCGGGCTTATCAATTCTGGCGGTGAATCAAAAGGCGCATCAGACCTGGCAGAGGCAGTTACAACTGCGGTCATTAATAAAAGAGCAGGTGGCAGCGGATTGATATCAGGCAGGAAATCATTTCAGAAACCGATGAAAGAGGGTATCGAATTGCTGAATGCCATTCAGGATGTATATTTATCCCCTGAAATAACCATTGCATAATAATTGCCGGGACATAAAGATCCGGGTCTTTATGGGTGTTATTCATGGATGTGTTTGATAATCCAAAGCATTTTTGCTTTGAGGATTTATTTGTACATTTGTTATTGCTTACATTAAAGTTGGGAAAACAATGAGTTGGTTTAGGAGAGTAAAAGAAGGAATTCAGACATCCACTTTAGATAAAAAAGAGGCCCCTGAAGGCGTATGGGAAAAATGTCCGGCCTGTAAAAGATCGATCACCCGGCGCGAACTGGAAGAAAACAACTTTGTTTGCAACTGTGAATTTGCTTATCATTTCAGAATAGGAAGCGAGCATTATTTTAAGATCCTGTTTGATGACAATCAATTCAATGAACTGGATAAAGATCTGAGACCTGCAGATCCTTTGCATTTTGTAGATAAAAAATCCTATAAATCAAGGCTTGAAGACGCGTGGAAAAACACCAATCTGAATGATGCCATTCGTACGGCAACCGGAAAGATAAAAGGAATAGACATTGTTGTTGCCTGCATGGATTTTTCATTTATCGGAGGATCTATGGGATCTGTGATGGGTGAAAAAATTTCGAGGGCTATCGATTTCGCAAGAATAAACCGTTTCCCCTTAATTATTATTTCCAAGTCAGGCGGTGCCCGCATGATGGAAGCCGCCTATTCATTAATGCAGATGGCAAAAACTTCTGCAAAACTTGCTTTGCTTGACAAGGCCGGTGTTCCCTATATCAGCCTGCTTACAGATCCTACAACAGGCGGCGTTACAGCTTCTTTTGCTATGTTAGGCGATTTTAATATCTCCGAGCCCGGTGCCCTCATCGGCTTTGCAGGCCCAAGGGTCATCAAAGAAACCATTGGAAAAGATCTACCAAAGGGATTTCAAAGTGCCGAATTTGTATTGGAGCATGGCTTCGTTGATTTTATTCTTGACAGGCGCGAACTGAAAGAAAAACTGGCTCAACTTTTAACGCTGGTTAATTCTGAACCGACGGCCGAAACCAATCCTGCTTCAAAAAAGAAAAAGGCGCTGGCACTGAAATAATTCTGACGCATTATTTCAATCCTGTTTTTCATCCCTGAAATAATCCCGGTAATATTTGGTATTCAATAAACTATCTGCTACATTTGAACAAAGTAGCATGTACTGATAATTTATTATGCCCTTAATGATAACAGCAAAGTTGGGCTATGATATCATTCAAAGACTGAATTATATCATCAGGCATATTACGCTAACTTTAACCTTAATCCTGCTATTTGGAATTGCTGCAAATGCAACGCATCTGGTGGGTGGCAGTATCACCTATAAGTATCTTGGTAAATCATCCAAAACAGGGTATTATAATTATTTAATCAGGATAGAAATGTACAGGGATTGTTCTACCAAAAATCCCGTACCATTTTCAACATATATTGTTCCGGGCGTTTATGAACGAACAACAGATACCCTGAAAAAAGATTATTATAATGCAGCCGGGGATAGTACAAACCAGGAAATATGGAAAATTGATGAGTTTGCGGTTTCACCCCCTGCGGCTGCCAAAAGCTGTGCATTTGCCCCTACTACCTGCATAATGGAGGGCGTATATGAAGATATAATAGGTTTGCCGGCAAGCAATTATGGCTATTATCTGTATTTTGAAACCTGCTGCAGGAATACAATGGTGAATGTACCCGGACAAACGGCAGGGCAAGGCTATTTTGCCATTATCCCTCCTACCGGTATTGTCAATTCAACACCCGAGTTTAACGCAGTACCGTCTCCTTATATATGCGTAAATGATACGGTAAGTTTATTGTACTCCGCCTCAGAGCCTGATGGCGATTCTCTTGTCTATACACTGGCCACACCCTATGGCGGCAGCAGTTCCGGTGGTTCAGGCGCCATAGCACCCTCTACCTGGCCGAGGAACACTTACCCATATACACTGCCATTAATATCCTATAATTCAGGATACAGCGCATCAAAACCCTTTGGTTCAGGTGGGTATGTAAGCCTTGATAAAATAACCGGAATTTTAACCATGTATGCCAAATCTACCGGCAGATATGCCCTTGCTGTGGATGTGCATGAGTATCGCAAGGGGAAACAGATTTCTGTAACCAGAAGGGATGTACAGATCATTGTGATAAGCTGCCCATACAGGGCGGCCCCGGTAAGAGTTGCCATCTCAGACAGTCTTTCCATTGACAACGGTACACCTACAACCTACTATATACAGGCGGGACAACGCATAGCGTTCAACCTCAGATATACAGCAGATAATTCAGGGGTATCCGTTTTCTCAGAATCCGGTTTTTTTGACAAACCCAATAAACTGATCCATCAACCGGTTTTTACCTATTCATTCAGCGGTAACAATGTAACAGCCTATTTCAGCTGGCAGACTACCTGTAAGGATGCAAGTTCATCGCCATATACTTTTACCCTTACCATTGCCGATACCGGCTGCCCGCCAAAAACGACATACCAGGGAATTAAAATATATGTCAGCCCATTTTCAGGTGTCAAAAATATTTTTGGACCAAGTCCCGCCTGCCAGAGTAATATTCCAAGCATTTATTCAGCCAACCAGGCACCAAAAGGCGATACAATTTTCTGGAAAGTTATTGGAGGTAGTTATAAAAATGGACCCAACGACAGTTCAATCATCGTAAACTGGGGTAATGCAACTTCGGGAACCGTAGATGCCGTGATGCACAGCCAGTATGGATGCGGAACGGATACCTTATCAAAGTCAATAACAATAAATCCAAAACCAGGGCTGCCTTCCATTACCGGGCCAAAAAAACCCTGTGCCGGATTTACAACAATATATACGGCAAATGGACTTTCCGGATCTGCTTTTTACTGGAAAGTAACAGGTGGCACTATCACAGGAATAACCAATCAAACGAAATCAATTTCGGTAAAATGGTTAAAAGCAGACAGTTCTGCTTCCATTAAAATGTATGAGCTGGATTCTGCAGGATGCTATTCTGACACGGCTGTAATAAAAATCGTTGTTTCGCAGGCATTAGCTGATTCCATATATGGAAGTGTTTCCGTTTGTCCCAATGCAGCGGGTATTGATTACTGGGTAACCCCCCAGGCCGGCGCGGTCTACTATTGGACTATTATGGGTGGCGAGCAGGTAAGTGGCGGAAACGGACCACAAATTACTGTTAACTGGGGCAATAAGGGGGGTGGAATGGTCAAGCTGAATGAAGTAACCTCACAGGGCTGCCAGGGCGATACGATCATTCTCAATGTATTGAAAGATTATTTTTTACATACTTCTTCCATAAAAGGAGACAGCTCTACCTGCGCATTTCTGAGTAATGTTCCATATTCAGTAACCAAAAACACAGGATCTGTGTATAACTGGCAGATATCAGGAGGGAGCATTAATTCGGGAAACGGAACTTCAGGCATACTTGTAAATTGGGATAGTGCAGGACCAGGAGTACTGGTAGTTACAGAAACGGCATATGATTCCATAAACAACAAACCATGTAAAGGAATTCCTGTAACCCTGAATATCTACAAACATCCGGTACCCCTCATTTCGCCCATTAACGGACCTTCAGCGTTCTGTGAAAATGATTCCGCTTTCTATACGGTTAATGGCGATTCGGGCAGCACGTATATCTGGAAAATAAATGGGAAAATAATTCAGAACACCACAAGCAAATTGAAAATTGAAGAAACCGGTATACAAAACGAGGTTGATACGCTCCGGATATCTGTGGTTGAAAAATCAATTTATGGCTGCTACAGCAACCAACAGGATACTGTAGTTTTGGTATATAAACTTCCAGGCCAGGCAAATATATCAGGCCCTGTAAATATATGTGCACCCAATCTTAAGGGCATAATATACCAGATGAACGGGCTTGCCAATTCCACATATAAATGGAGCGTTGATGGCGCTGATATCGTTTCCGGGAATACCAGCAGTAAAATAACCGTGAACTGGAAACAAGCCGGATATCATACAATAAGCGTACAGGAGATAAACCAGATCGGATGTCCGGGGCCAGTTATGAGCATGAAGGTGAAGGTAGACTCATTTGCCATTAATATGCAGCTGGTAACAACCCGACAGAGTGATGATAAAGTAATTGATATTTACTGGAATCCTGTGAACACGTTATTTTTCAACGGCTATTATAGAATATACCGGGAAAGAGAAGATCAAACAGGCTTCAGCCTTATTGACAGTCTGTCATCTTCTCATTATAGCTATGAGGATAAAAATGTAAATACCACGCAGTTTGCTTACAGATATCAGATAACTGCCAAAAACAGCTGCAGCGTGCCTGCGGTCTCCAATATTCACAGATCCATCAGGTTATCGGCACAATATGATCATGATTCAACCATTCACTTATTCTGGACGCCATACGAAGGCTGGCCGGTAACCGGATATGAAATAAATACCGGATTAAATGCTGATACAGCCCTGAGCTTTTATGGATTAACTTTGGACACAATGTATTCGGTATACAAAACGATGGTTGGCTACCGTCAATGCATAAGGGTGCTGGCCAAAGACTCAGCCTTAAACCATTTAACATCATTTTCCAATAAGGTATGCATAGAATATGAACCCCAGGTATGGATACCTGATATTTTCACGCCGCATAATGGTGATAACCTCAATAATACTTTTCGTATCTTTGTAGAAAATTACAGTTCTTTCAGCATTGATATATACAACCGCTGGGGTGAGCATGTTTTTTCATCAACCGACCCCTCCATTCAGTGGAATGGTACGTATAAAGGAATAGACTGCATTGAAGGCGTCTATCTTTATATGATAACAGTAAACGGAGCCAAAGAAAGCATTTACCGGTCCGGAACAGTTGAACTGGCGCGATAATGAAACTTTTTAGTAGTGTTTTTGCATTATATGGGCATTTAAGAGATAAGTTGATAAATAAAAAGAATATATAAAACAATATGAAGATTTTTCACAAATTGACAATGTTAACACTTGCTACACTGGTAGGATTATCAGGAGCAATGGCAAAGCCGGTTAGCCAGAATACTGCGAAACAGGCTGCTTTGAATTTCCTGGCCAATGAAGCTTCGTATGTACCATCGCAGCCTTTGACCCTGGTAAAATCAAATTCAGGTATTTACATATTCTCCAATGACAATTGCTTTGTGATCATCTCAGCTGATGATGCCAGTGACCCGATATTAGCCTATTCCACAGAGTCTGGCTTCAAAACAGAAAATGTTTCACCGGAAGTAAATTATATGCTTGGCAACTATAGCAGGCAGATAAATTTTATTGTTAAAAACCAGGTAGCCCCGACAAATGCGATTGCTACCCGCTGGACCAATCTGATCAACAATACAATGCCGCAGTATAAAAATGCTGTATACATAACACCACTTACCAAAACAAACTGGGACCAGGCACCTTACTATAATGACCTGTGTCCTTATGATAATTATTACGCGCAAAGGACAGTAACGGGTTGTGTTGCGACTGCTATGGCACAGGTTATGAAATACTGGAATTACCCGGCAAGTGGTACAGGTTCTAATTCCTATTCTGATAACAATTATGGAACACTTTCCGTAACTTTCAGCAATGACACGTATGACTGGACGAATATGCCTTCTAAATTAACGGCTTCCAATATGGCTGTTGCTACACTCATGTATGATTGTGGTGTAGCCGTAGATATGTCTTACGGTGTGGCTTCTACCGGTGGTAGCGGCGCACAGGTAATCCCTTTCGGTGGTGGTGGCAGAGGTGGAAATGGACAAAAATGCGCAGAAACTGCATTGATTAATAATTTCGGATACTACTCTAATACTATGAAAGGATTATCGAGAAGCAGTTACCCTGTAGATTCTGTATGGATGAATCTTCTTGAAACAGAACTCTCACAAAAACATCCTATCATCTATTCCGGCTTTGACAGTGCTCAAGATGGCCATTGCTTTGTTTTTGATGGATACAATACTACGCATAACCTGTTTCATGTAAATTGGGGTTGGAGTGGTGTTTATAACGGCTATTTCAATATTAACAATTTAAACCCTGGTGCCGGGCAAATTGGTGCGGGTATCGGATCATTTAACTACGATCAGCAAGCCATTCTTGGTATTCAGCCTCCGCCTACTACTACATCTGCTATTGCATCTTCATTGGGTAACTCAGGAAATATAAAAATATATCCCAATCCTGCCAGCGATCATATATCAGCAGATCTTTCAGGAATAGGCGGGAAAACACAACAAGTCAACCTGTTAGATATTCAGGGGAAAATAGTATATTCTATTGTACCCGCCAATACCATGAACAATATTGAAATGAATACATCCAATATTGCAAATGGGATTTATATCATGCAGGCTATTTCTGATCAGGGAGTTGAAAATGCAAGAGTGGTAATTGCCCACTAGGAAATCAGTTCAAGGATTTCTTGATAATATCGCAGGCCAGTAGTATTTCCTCATTTGAAATGCTGACAGGAGGAGCAATGCGTATGCATCGGTCATTGTACAAAAACCAATCTGTGATAAGGCCTTGATTTATGCAATTTTGAATCGCATTTTTTACTTTGTCAAACCCGGAAACCTCTATAGCCAGCAAAAGCCCTTTTCCATGAACGGCAATGATATCCGGAGCTTTCAAATGGTCCCGAAATAGTTTTTCCTTTTCCGGGACAGAGGATATCCAATCAGAATTTAACAACACCTCAAATGCGGCTTTCCCGGCTGCACAGGAAACCGGATGTCCGCCAAAAGTTGTGATATGCCCAAGAACAGGATCATGTGTAAATGCATTCATTAAACCATGATCCGCAATAAAAGCCCCAAGCGGCATTCCTCCACCCAAAGCTTTGCCAAGCATAAGAATATCAGGTACAACATCTTCCTGCTGGAAATAGAATACAGATCCCGTTCTCCCAAACCCAGTCTGTATTTCATCAAATACCAACAAAGCGCCTGTATCGGTGCACCGTTTTCTTATTGCTTCCAAAAATCCTTTCACTGGCAATACTGCTCCGGCCTCCGCCTGCAAAGGTTCCATAAAAACGGCTGCAGTATGGTTGGTTATCAGTTCAATATCATCAAAGTTATTAAATCTTATTTGTCGGTTTCCCGGTATCAATGGCCTGAAACTGTTTTTAAACCACTCCCCTCCTGCAATGCTGAGTGCCCCCTGGGTACTGCCATGATAAGAATTGGAGAAGCCTATGATTTCATGTCGTCCTGTTACACGTTTTGCCAGTTTCATAGCCCCTTCCGTGGCCTCAGTTCCTGAATTTGTGAAATAAACACAATTCAGGTTTTCAGGCAATACGGAGGTTAGCAAAGCCGCAAAGGAAACCTGCGGACTCTGTATAAATTCACCATAGACCATAACATGAAGATACTTATCCACCTGATCTTTAATTGCCTGTACAACTGCAGGATGTCTATGGCCTATACTGCTCACACTGATACCGGAAATAAGGTCAAGGTATTTTCGGCCATCCTTATCATATAGCCAGCATCCTTCTGCCCGTTCAATTTCGAGTGCCAGCGGAATAGGACTTGTCTGTGCGAGTTGTGATAAGAATATTTGTCTTTGAGAAACCATCAGCCCCTGTCTGTAATGATTGAGCTGTAAAGATACGCCAAATTGTAAAGGCTCATAACTCAGAAATAGAACATGAATCAGGAATGAGGAATGCACGAAGCAATCCTGGCATACCTGTTTGCTTATTCATCCGTATCCTTATATCCCTGGATGATTTTCAAAAGTTCCTTTTTAAACTCCCGCTCAGCCTTTGGCAGCAATGCCACTTTCTTTATTGGGATTAACTTTTTGAACTTCTGATAATATTTTTTCTGGATATCAAGAGATTGCTGTTGATAAGCAAGAAGGTTATCAAGAGCCCGGCCCATCTGAACATCCGTAAGTTTATCATAATTCTCACTGATGTTAAGGCGCTCAATTTTTGCCCTCTTTTTTATTTCATTAAGCTTTGCCTGCATTTCATCAAATACCGGCCAGAATCTTGTCCCTTCTTCAGCAGTAAGATTCAAAACCTTAGTATATACTTCTTTACGGATGGTTTGAACCTGCTGGCGGGGTGTATTATCCTGTGCAAATACATGTATTGCCGGCAATAAAAACAAGAAAACAAACATGCTGCGGATTTTCCTCATAAATCATCATTTATTGAAGTATCGTCCGCATTATCGATAATGTATTCCTGGAGCGCTTTTTTATCTGCAGATTTCTTTGAGTCTGTTTTATGGGGCGCTGACTTTGCTTTTGCTGCAATAGTTTCTATCATAATATCGGCATCCACATTATCAAGAACTGCCTCTTTGGTTACAGGCTCATTTAAAAGTTTCTGTACTTCAGCTATGGGCATAGGCTTATCTGCCACAGCATGATTATAAATTAATATCCCGCCCCAGATGATTGCCATGAAACATATGGAAACCATAACGGCCCATCTGGGCTGTAAAAGCCAGGATAGATCAATCACAAATCTCCGGGCTGGTTTATCATTTATTTTGTGCATCATCAGGGTCGGGAATGCATCAAAATATTGATCATCAACCCTTAGAATGTTCATTTTTTGCAGCTTGCTCAATTCAGGAGCAATTTGTTCCAGCTCGTTTATATATTCGTCTTCATCTTTCATAATGGTTCACTGCTCCTTTCATTCTATATTAGACAATGATTCTTTTATAAAGTTTAATTTCCCCCGGTTATATAATTTTCAATCTTTTTTGCCGCATGATGATAGGAAGCTTTTAGTGCCCCTACAGATGTTTCCAGCACCTTCGACATTTCCTCATAGGGCATTTCATCATAATATCGCATTTGAAACACAAGCCGCTGCTTATCAGGCAACGATATTATTGCTTTCTGGAGTTTAACCTGTATGTCATCACCGGTCATTCCCATATCATGCTCTACTTTTTCTGACAATTGTTTGTCAACATCTTCAATATTAAGGAAAAATCTCTTTTTCTTCTTATTTAAAAACGTCAGCGCTTCATTGGCACTGATCCTGTATAACCATGTATATAATTGAGATTCAGCTTTAAAATTTTCCAGGTTCTCCCACACTTTTACCCACACATTCTGGGTAAGATCATTGGCATCATCATGATCAATAACAAGCCTTCTGACAACCCAATACAATTTCTTGTGATACTTGCGAACCAAAAGATTAAATGCATAATTCCGGCTGTCTTTATCTTTAAACCTTTCTAATATTTCACCATCACTGGGCGACAAATTGTTTTTGCGTTTTTAGGATCATTTGTGTTTCCTTGCGAGTGAACGATGCACAGCATTAACAATATTCACTGTATCCAGCCCGTACTTAACCATCAGATCATCAGGCTTTCCACTTTCCCCAAAACTATCTTTAACTGCCACCATTTCAATAGGTAATGGCATCCTGGTACCTAATAATTGGGCGATACTGTCTCCAAGTCCTCCGTTCATCTGGTGTTCTTCTGCTGTTACTGCGCATTGTGTCACACTCAATGAAGATAAGACTGCATCCACATCAAGAGGTTTAATGGTATGTATATTTATTACCTCTGCACTGATCCCTGTTTCTTCCAGTTGTTTGGCTGCTTCCAGCGATTTCCATACCATGTGTCCCGTACAAAAAATTGTCACATCAGACCCTTTATTCATTAAAACGGCCTTCCCGATTTCAAATTTCTGATCAGCAGGCGTAAAGTTTGGAACTGCCGGGCGACCAAAACGCAGATATACAGGCCCGAAATATTCTCCTATGGCAATGGTGGCAGCTTTGGTCTGGTTATAATCACAAGGATTAATAACAGTCATTCCGGGAAGCATTTTCATCAATCCTATATCTTCAAGAATCTGATGTGTTGCGCCATCTTCACCGAGTGTAAGCCCGGCATGAGATGCACATATTTTAACATTTTTTCCGGAGTAGGCAATTGACTGACGAATCTGATCATAGACCCTTCCTGTAGAGAAATTGGCAAAGGTGCCTGTATATGGAATTTTACCACCAATGGTTAATCCTGCAGCTATACCCATCATATTTGCTTCAGCTATACCTACTTGTACAAATCTATCGGGAAACTCTTTTTTATACTTACCCATTTTCAGGGAATCAATAAGGTCTGCACACAAGCCTACAACGTTATTGTTGGCTGCCCCTATTTCATAAAGCCCATCACCGAAACCGTCACGGGTGGCTTTTGTGTTTTGTATGGTAAAATAATTGTTCATCATATTTATTGAAGACTCATTGTGTTAAAAGTACCTGATGCTATCTTTAATTCCAATTGCTTGGTTTCTATAGTATTATGAGAATATTTTGGCCTGTATACAAGTTTGTAAGACCCGGGCTGCAATATAAACAGTTCTTTGCGCTCAGACCCTGAACCGGTAACATCTATTACCCATTCCTGTTTTTTATTTCGCAATACATAGATACTGCCTACCACATCTCTTTTATATTCCAGTTCCAGTTTGCCTGGCTGGGGTATTTCTATATTTGTCGTATTGCTTTGTTCTATATTTACCTTGTTGATGTGGGTACGGGGAAGTGTCAGTGCCTCAAGATCATAAGTACCTACAATATACTTATGCGTACTGTTGAAATCCTGGATATATACTACCTCCTTTTGCCCGGATTTTCGCACAAGGCATTTCACCGTATAAGAACTTTTGTTATTGATGCTCAGGTTTAGAAGTCCCTGAGGAGCATTCAGGTTGATAATATTATTTTTTGAAGGCTGAAACTCAATGTCATTCTGATAAACCGGAGGCGTAGTCTGTACCACAAGATTATAATGTGTGAGCGGATCAACTTTAAGTGTATCGGGCAATCCTGAAGCATTCAGGGTATGATAAATATTATAAACTACTGTTTTGCTTTTTGAATTGTAGAACGTCATATTCACATTCGTTTCGGTGGGTTTACCGTTTATGTCATTGAGATAAACCTGAACCGTGGTATTGTTCAATGCCTGTGTTACTACAGAAGATAAGATATTTTTGAGATCGTTTTCATTTGAAGCATTAAAATAGGTACCCACACATCCGAAATATTTTGAATAATCGGTCGACATTCCGAGGCCAATAATAAATGGCCTGAGAATAACGCCTCTGCTTTGTAATGATTGCGAAACGGCACAAGGATCTCCTTTGCACTCTTCAATTCCATCCGTGAGCAGAATGATGATATTTTTCCCCGGAGAATTTGGAAAATCATCTGCTCCCTGGGTCAGAGAATACGCAATAGGCGTGGTGCCACTTGGCTCCAGCCTTGATACTTTTTCTGTGATTTCATCTGCATTGTGATCAAAAAAACCAACCTCAAGATGGCTGTCTTTGCAGTCATATTTATTTTTAGGAGAAGTGCCATAAACCCGTAAGCCCATTTCAACATTTGGAATATGTTGAAGACTGTCTACCAGGCGACTTAATATACTTTTTGCAACTACAATTTTTTGCCTTCCTCCTTTATTTATATCATCCCACATACTACCGGAACAATCAAGCATAAACAGAAACCTGGTTTTTTTCTCGGTAGATTGTGCCTTTAATATACTGCTATGTCCCATGAAGGAAATCATGAATATGATTAAAAGGAAATATCGGAAACAGCAGGCTTTGGGCCACAATCTCTTCATAGAATTAATAATCGCCTAATGTTTCTTTAAGCTGAGAAAGTGCGCTTTCCAGTTGGGCATCATTAGGAGCTACACCGTGCCATTTATGGTCATTTTCCATAAAATCAACGCCTTTGCCCATAATTGTCTTCATGATAATGGCCTGGCTATTCTGATTATGGGCACCTTTTTTGGCAATTTTTAATGTTTGCACCAGCTGTTCCATATCATTCCCATCAGTATGTAAAACGGTCCAGCCAAATGATTCAAGTTTCGACTGAAGGCTGTCAAGTGACAAAACATCTCTTGTGCTGCCATCTATTTGTTGTTCATTATAATCTATTGTTATAATCAGATTATCAATTTTATTGAATGGGGCAAACATAAGAGCTTCCCAGTTCTGACCTTCCTGCAATTCACCATCTCCATGAAGCGAAAAAACAAGGCTCTCATCTTTATTTAATTTTTTTGCGAGGGCTGCTCCGATAGCAACACTCATTCCCTGACCTAAAGATCCGGAAGCCACACGTACCCCCGGCAGCCCTTCATGAGTAGTGGGATGCCCTTGCAGCCTGGTATTTATTTTTCTGAAGGTTGCCAGTTCGGATACCGGGAAATACCCTGACCGGGCCAAAACACTATAAAATACCGGAGACACATGCCCGTTGGAAAGAAAAAAAATATCCTGTCCTTTTCCATCCATTTCAAAAGGAACTGGATGATGGTTCAATATTTCAAAATAGAGTGCTGTCATAAAATCAGCACAGCCTAAAGAACCTCCCGGATGTCCTGATTGACAACTATGTACCATTCTTACAATATCTCTTCGTACCTGGGAAGCAATTGTTTTAAGTTCGGATGTATCTGCCACTTATCTGTAGTTAAATTAATATGATTCAAAACTAAATCTTTTCTGCAAAGCATAAAAGTTTAGTTATGCACATATAAACAACTAAGGAATCAGGAGTCAGGAGTCAGGAGTCAGGAATTAGGAATCAGGAGTTAGGAGTTAGGGGTTAGGAGTTAGGAGTTAGGGGGCATGCGCCGTCTACTTATCCCTGATTCCTGACTCCTGATTCCTAAATCAAACTGTCATGATTTCTTTTTCCTTGTGCCTGAGAACCTCATCGAGTTTTGCGATATAGGTATCTGTAAAATCCTGGATTTTGGCTTCGGCCCTTTTGCCATCATCTTCGGGCACCCCGTTTTTTATCAGGGCTTTTATGGCAATATTGGTATCTTTACGAATAGATCTGATGGTAATTTTTCCATGCTCGGTGGTGTCTTTGGCTTGTTTTACCAAAGCAATCCGTCGTTCTTCTGTAAGTGGCGGAACCGTGATGCGGATAACGGTACCGTCATTCTGCGGATTAAACCCGAGATTGGCATATGTTATCCCTTTTTCAATGGGGCCAAGCATGCTCTTTTCCCATGGTTGAATTACAAGTGTTCGGGCATCCGGAGTATTGATGGTCCCAATCTGGCTCAATGGCGTACTGGTACCATAATAATCCACAAAAACACTATCCAGCATTTGCGGCGAGGCTTTGCCAGCCCTTACTTTGGTAAGTTCATGCTCAAGGTGGTGCAATGCTTTCTCCATATCTTCCTGGGCGGTGTTCATCACAAGGGTTAATTCATCAGCCATAATTCTTTGATTTATTTAGGGTACAAAATTAAGGATTTCAGTCAACAGTCAATAGCTATCGGTCAACAGTATTCAGATTTTTATCGCCATATCTAATTTTAACGCCTGCCGCATCTTAATAATAGTCCTGTCTCTTTGCGAACAAACTGTTCTTATCTTTGCCACAATGGCTTCAAGCTTCCGCATAAAAAGCATTTTGAAAACACAGTTCGGCTTAAATGCCTCTGTGCTCTTTGCATTGTTTTCCCTTTGTTTCTGCTGGTTTTTGGGGATACCTGGCCTTTTGACAGGATATATCGCACTTAAAAATCTTATCCGACTAAGAAAAAGCAAAACTTCCAGTCAAAAAAAGACGGTCTTTAAATTGAAATGGGGTTATTTGATAGGATGGGCTGGTCTCATTTTTTCATCCTTTTTTACAATATTTTACCTTGTTGCCATAATTTCCGGTGCAATTGTCAGAGTATAAATAATCCATTTGCAGCATATTAATGAGAAGCAAATTAAACTTGACTTTGTAGGATAATGGAAAGACTTTGCGAAACAATTGAACGCACTTGAAATTCGATAATATTTTACAATTCCACTTCTCATATTTCCTCCCAAAACTCATGAAAATAAGTGATTTTTGTCATTAATTCCGTTTGGCATGGGCAGCATCTTTGCAACAGAATTTTTACCCCCCTAAAAATGAACAGACTCATTGGTGTTGAACTAAGCCATCAAAAAGCGCCATTAGCCATACGAGAAAAAATATCTCTTAAAAATGAGGACCTGAGCGGAGCACTGCTGAGCCTTCGAAAAAAGATGCAGGAAGTGTTTATCATTTCTACCTGCAACCGGCTCTCGGTTTATGCAATTACGGATAATATTAATCCCATTTTTGATTTTTATCGTGAATTTGGCCCTTTAGATCCTTATTTATCTGTTTATGAACATGATGTGCAGGCTGCGCGTCATTTATTTTCAACGGCTTCAGGCCTCGAATCCCAGGCATTAGGTGAACATGAAATTCTGGGCCAGATAAAGAAAGACTATGCCATAGCACGGGAAACCAGAACTATTGGCCCTGTAATGGATGAACTGATACGCAGGGCAATTTCAGTGGGCAAAAAAGTGAGGCAGCACACGGCCATAGGCCAATATCCGGTATCTCTCGCTTCGGTTTCTTATGATGTCCTGAAAAGCATCCACCATGATTTTACAGACAAATCCGTTCTGGTCATTGGTACAGGCGAAATGGCGAACCTGATGCTGAAAATCATTTCAAAAAAGCCGTTTGCAAACCTATATATCGCCAGCCGTAGTTTTCACAGAGCGCAAAGCATGGGAAAACTCTATCATGGCACACCTGTAGCTTTTGAAAACATTCATTCTATGCTGCCTGATGTAGATATCATCATAGGCGCTACGCATTCTGATACGTATGTGCTCAAAAAAGAAGACCTGTTGAATATTAATAATAAGATTACCCTTGTTGATATAGGTCTTCCCCGTAATTTTGATCCGGAAATAAAAATCCTTAACAATGCACGGCTTTTCAACCTGGACGATCTTAAAAGTCTTACAGAAAAAGGAATGCAGCGCAGGCATGAAGAAATACCTAAGGCTATGGATATTATTGCCGATGAAATAGAAGAATTTAACTACTGGATGAATACCAGGCAGATAAGCCCGCTTATTTCATCCTATTATGAAAAACTGGAAAGCATCAGGGATGAAGAACTGAAGTGGGCCTTACCCAAACTTGGTACCCTGGATGAAAACCAGCAAAGAATAATTGAGAACCTCCTTAGCAGGGTTACCCGCCGAGTTTCCGGCAAGCCCATAGAAAAACTCAGGCATTTCAGCCAGGAGCCCAACCTCAAAAGGAATGCGATAGAAACATTTAAAGAACTTTTTGACCTCTGATTAATTTTACTGCATTGAATACCCCCCCAAAACTTATTGTAGGTACACGTGGCAGTTTGCTGGCCGTAACGCAAACACATCTCGTAATGAACATGCTTCGGCAGGCAAACCCCGGACTGGAATATGAAATTAAAACCATTAAAACCAGTGGCGACGAAGGCAAAGACATATTAGGTGCCTTTGTAAAAGAAGTAGAAAATGAACTGAAAAAAGGCCATATAGATCTGGCTGTGCACAGTTTGAAAGACATGCCGACATCATTGCCCAAAGGGGTAATGATTGCTGCCATGCCTGTACGGGGCGAGCACCGCGATTGCCTGGTCTCTAAAAACAATATTTCGTTTCATGACCTGCCGCAGGGAGCCAGGATAGGAACATCTTCATTGCGCAGGGTATATCAGTTAAAACAAATGCGCCCTGATCTTGAAATATCTCCGGTACATGGCAATATTATCACCCGAATGAAAAAAGTGGAGGATGGCCTGTTTGATGCCATTGTACTGGCTGCTGCAGGACTCAACAGGGTTAATATGTCAGACCGCTGCTCCTATATTTTCACTGAAGATGAAATGATGCCTGCCGTTTCACAAGGCATTCTCGCCCTGGAAGCAAGGGAAGATGATGCAGAAACCATAAACATTGTTTCAAAAATTACCGATCCGTTTTCAGAGTATGCTGCTGCAGCTGAAAGAGCATTTTTAACTGCATTGGGCGGTGGTTGCCGCATGCCCATTGGTGGATATGCCAGAGCGGTGGATGGGGAACTTGTTCTCGATGGTATTATGTTTAATGAAGATGGCTCCAGGTTTGAAAAGTCATCTATCAAAGGCGATGTACAGAAAAGTGAACAATTGGGCCAGATGCTTGGCAGGGAACTTTTATCCAGGTTCGGAAAATGATTAAAAAATGAAATCTTCTATAGAAGGCAAAAAAATACTGCTCACCAGACCCAAAGATCAGAATGCAGAATGGGCAGATAAACTGAAAACTCTTGGGGCCATACCGTTTGTTTTTCCGCTTATAGAAATCCAGCCTGTAAATGAATCAATTGAAATACAAGATATTATATCCCATCTTTACCAATATGACTGGATCATATTCGCGAGTGTGAATGCAGCAAAATATGCTTCTGAAATCATTGACAGGATCCTTCTGAGTCCGCACAGGATTTTTATCGCAGCCATTGGTTCTAAAACAGCAGCCTATCTTGAAAGCCGCGGCCTGGTCGTTGATTTTATGCCATCCAGCTTCACTTCTTCAAATCTCAGTGAAGAAATAGAGGATATTGCAAACAAACATATCCTTATACCCAGAACCAATATCGCCGATGATGACCTTTCGGAGCGCTTAAAAAAACGCGGTGCTGTGGTTAAGGAAATAACGGTATATAACACCCATAAGATCACTGAAAAACGCGAAGAATTGCAAAAAATGATCGATGAAGGCATGGATGTTGTTACCTTTGCGAGTTCTTCAGCTGCAGAATCTTTTTCTGAAATGAAGATTGATAAAAAAGATACGAAAATTGCCGTTATAGGACCCGTAACCGCAGAAAGATGCATAGAGATGGGCATAAAACCTGATATCGTGGCAGAAAATTACACGATAGATGGATTAACCCATGCTATGCTATCTTATTTTGATAAGGCATATAATAGTTAAGAATATAAAGCATAAAGGTATTTATGATAAACAGACCCAGAAGATTAAGGAATTCAGATGCATTGAGAAGTCTGGTTCGCGAAACCGTTTTAAATAAAGATGACCTTATATATCCTGTTTTTGTAAAAGACGGACAGGGCATAAAAGAACCTATTTCTTCAATGCCGGGCCAGTACCGGTTTTCTGTAGATACCCTGCAGGCCGAATGCGAAGAAGTATCAAAATTGGGCATTAAAGCCGTGCTTTTGTTCGGGCTGGCGAGCCATAAAGACGATTCGGGTACGGAAAGCCATAACCCCAATGGTGCAGTACAGAATGCGATCAGGATGATAAAGGCCAATTTTCCTGATATGGTAGTAATGACGGATGTATGCGTGTGCGGCTATACAAGTCATGGCCACTGTGGCATTGTTCATGATGATTATGTACAAAACGATGAAACATTAAAGGTACTGCAGAATATGGCATTAAGCCATGCCCAGGCAGGGGCTGATGTGGTAGCGCCCAGTGCCATGATGGATGGCCAGGTAGCAGCCATAAGAGAAGTACTGGATAAAAACAGTTTTCAGCGGGTAAGCATTATGGCTTATTCGGCCAAATACTATTCTGCATGTTATGGCCCTTTCAGGGAAGCCGCAGACTCTGCCCCTCAGTTTGGCAACCGGGCTACCTACCAGATGGATATCGGGAATACCCGGGAAGCCATGAGAGAAATTGATATCGATATTGCAGAAGGTGCTGACATAGTAATGGTGAAACCTGCCATGCTTTATATGGACATTATTGCCAAAGCCAAAGAACGCACCCTTGTACCCATGGCAGCCTATAACGTAAGCGGCGAATATGCCATGATAAAAGCGGCGGCAGCCAATGGCTGGATAGATGAAAAGCGTGTAATGATGGAAATGCTGCTGAGCATGAAACGTGCCGGTACAGACCTCATAATCACCTATTTTGCTAAGGATGCGGCTGTTGAGATTGAAAAATTGAAAAATTGAAAGATTGAAAAATTGAAAAATTAAAGATTAAAAGATTAAAAGATTAAAAGATTAACCCCCAAGAATATAAATAGATATGGAAAAAAGAATACTGGTACATTATAGTTTGTTTTCATTTCATGATAACTATTGGAAACTAAGCGTTGACGATCGGAAACACAACCTGAGAAGTTTTTTAAAACATGTACAGGAAGCCTCTCAAAAAACCTGGATATACCAGGTATATCCTGCACAAACCAGATTTGATTTCCTCATCTGGAGCACGGTGGAAGCAGAAGAACCCAATGCCATAGCAGAATTTATGGGAAGGTTTGCGCAGGCCACCAATCCGTTCAGGGAATTTATTACCCCGGTAGAGAATTTCTGGGGGGTTACCAAACCTTCGCAATATTCAAAAGCCAAAAAATCTGCTCAGGAACTTGACCCTTTTGAGGATACCAGGCTGCCTTATTTCATCGTTTATCCATTTACCAAAACTTCAAACTGGTACATGAAATCAAGAGAAGAAAGGCAGGAAATGATGAATTCTCATATCAGGATCGGTAAGTCTTTCCCCGATATTACCCAGTTGCTCCTATATTCATTCGGTTTGCAGGATCAGGAATTTATCGTAAGCTACGAGACCCATTTGCTGCCACAGTTCTCTGACCTGGTATATGAGCTCAGAATGACGGAAGCAAGGATTTATACTCTGAGCGATACACCAATAATTACCGGGTTTTTACAGACCCCCGAAGGTTTATTAAAGATGTTTTCAGGGAAATAACTCTGAAAATTGGAATTGGGAATCCGCAGGGAACACAATTTCAGAAGGCTGCAAAGAAATAGTGCCGGGTATTAAATTTGGCGCTCTTTGCGGTACCTTTGTACGCTTTCCGCTAAAACAAATTTGACACAAACCCATGAGTTACGAAAAATCAAAAGCCCATTTTGAAAAAGCATCAAAGCACCTTGTAGGTGGCGTAAACAGTCCTGTAAGGGCATTTAAATCTGTTGGCGGTACACCCCTTTTCATCGATAAAGGCGAAGGTGCTTATATTACTGATGCCGATAACAACCGTTATATAGATTATGTAGGTTCTTACGGCCCGCTCATCCTGGGACATAACAACCCGGTAGTACATGAAGCCATCATAAAAGCCCTCGAAAAAGGTACCACCTTCGGTGCCTCTACCGAAAATGAAATAGTGCTGGCCGAGCTTGTGAAAGAAGCTTATCCTTCTATGGACAAGGTACGCTTTGTAAACTCCGGCACCGAGGCCGTCATGAGTGCCGTACGCCTGGCAAGAGCATTTACCAAACGAAATAAGATCATCAAGTTCGCAGGTTGCTATCATGGCCATTCTGATTTTCTGCTGGCAGCTGCCGGTTCGGGAATGCTTACTTTAAGTTTGCCCGGAAGCGCAGGTGTTCCCGAAAATGTAGTAGCCGATACCATCATTGTTCCGTATAACGATATACAGGCTGTAGCAAAGGCATTTGATAAATATAAAGATGAAATCGCCGCTGTTCTGGTAGAGCCTGTGCCCGGCAATATGGGCCTGGTGCTGCCTGAAAATGATTTTCTCCGGAAACTCAGGGACCTCACATCAAATAATAACATCCTGCTGATCTTTGATGAAGTAATGTCCGGTTTCAGACAATGCTTTGGAGGTGCCCAGGCATTTTATCAGATCCATCCTGATATCACTTGTCTCGGTAAAATCATTGGCGGCGGCATGCCTGTGGGAGCCTATGGTGCCAGAGCTGAAATTATGGATATGGTAGCGCCGCTCGGGCCGGTTTACCAGGCCGGTACCCTATCCGGAAATCCGATAGCCATGGCTGCCGGTACTGCAACTCTTAATTTACTGAAAGATAAAAATATCTATAAGCAGATCAACAGCATCACAGCCTTGCTGGCAGATGGCATCCGCAATATCGCACAGGAGAATCATATCAATATACAGGTGGCCGTATTCGGCTCCATGATCACGCCTTTCTTTAATGATCATAAAGTGACAGATTATGCTTCAGCCTTAAAATCTGATACCGAGAAATTTGCACGCTTTTTCTGGACACTGATCCATAATGGGATATACCCTCCCCCATCCCAGTTCGAAACCTGGTTCGTATCGGCCAGCCATACCGAAGTTGAAGTGCATAAAACACTGGATGCCTTCCAGAAAGCTGTATTGGCTTAGATAACGCTTGTTCGTTCAGTTTCCAATACACAGGTCAGCTGCGCTTTCAGCCCATAATATATCCTGTACCTGATTGGGTATGCGGAGCGTCAACATTGTACTTATAAGGGTGTAATAATTCCGATAAATGAGGGAAATTGTCTGGTGCATATCAAAAAAAGGAACCAAAAAAGCAGTAGTATTGCATATAATTTCCTGAGCCGGGATGAAAAAATCAAGCTTTTTACCTATGTTTCGTATTAAAATCCTCCTTTATATTTCTGTTATTATAATGGCATTTGTTCCGAAAGTTCAGGGCCAGACCGGTGAAATAAGGGGAACCATTTATGATAAAAGCTCCGGCGAGCCTTTGATCTATACACATGTAGCACTGGAAGGAAAAGGCATCGGCGGCAACAGCGACCAGAATGGTATCTATACCATCAGCAAAATTCCTGAAGGAAGCTATACCATTATATGCAGTGCACTTGGCTACGATACTTTTAAAACCACAGTACATGTAAAACCCAACAAACTTTTAACACTTAACATTTATCTTAAACAGGTAGAAATAGGTCTTAATGAAGTAAGGATAGAACAGAACAAAAGTCAGAACGAAACCCGTGTGGGATTGAGCAAAATAGACATAACCCCGCAGCAGATAAAAACGATGCCATCGGTGGGTGGTGAGGCCGATATCGCACAGTATCTGCAGATACTTCCCGGTGTGGTTTCTACCGGAGACCAGGGAGGGCAGCTGTATATCCGTGGAGGATCGCCCGTACAAAACCTGGTATTGATGGATGGGATGCCGATCTATAATGCCTTCCATTCCATTGGTTTGTTTTCGGTTTTTGACCCGGATATCATCCGGAATGTAAATGTATATACCGGTGGTTTCGATGCCTCATACGGCGGTCGCATTTCTTCGGTAATGGAAGTAAATACCCGGGATGGAAACCAGAGCCGGCTGGCGGGCGATATCAGCATCAGCCCTTTTGTTTCCAAACTTGAATTGGAGGGCCCCATGCGCAAATTCACTGAAGACCAGGGTGGCTCATCATATCTGCTGTCTATCAGAGGGTCTTATCTGCAGCAAACAGCGCCGGTGTTTTATCCTTATGCCGGTTCCAATGGCTTGCCTTATGATTTTCTTGACTTCTATGGCAAACTCAGTTTTAATGCGCCGGGTGGCAGCAAGGTAGATCTGTTCGGCTTCAATTTCAATGACCAGGTAAACCTGCCGGGTTCTACCATATACAGCTGGAACTCTTATGGCCTGGGTGGCAAATTTGTGCTCCTGCCATCTTCTTCCTCTACCGTTATCGAAGGTCATTTTTCCTATTCCTATTATACAGATCATCAGCAGGACCCGTCTAATGCACCACGGAACAGCAATATCGGTGGTTTTCAAACGGGACTTGATTTTACCTATTACCCGGGCAAAGACCTGCTGAAATATGGTTTTGAAATAAACGGTGGCCAGACAGATTTCACCTATCAGAATTCTGCAAAACAAACCCTTGATCAAAACAGCTATACAACGACCCTATCGGCCTATGTGCATTATAATAAAGTTATTGGCCGCCTGGTTATTGACCCCAGTGTGCGTATGCAGTTCTATGCCGACCTTAATGAATTTTCTTTTGAACCCCGCATCGGATTAAAATACGTCCTTACTGATAAGCTCCGCCTGAAAGGGGGTGCCGGTATGTATTCGCAGAACCTGTTTGCAGCTACCAGCGATCAGGACGTTGTAAACCTGTTCTATGGCTACCTTACTGCCCCACCCGATCTTCAGGATATCAACGGAAATGCCGTTGCCTCCAAAATTGAAAAATCATGGGATGTTATCGGAGGTATTGAGGCGGATATTGCAAAGAATACCACATTCAGTATTGAGCCTTATTACAAAGATTTCCCACAGCTTGTTACCATCAACGAATACAAACAGTTTAACACAGATCCAAATTATCTTACAGAATCGGGCAAGAGCTATGGCGTTGATTTCCTGCTTACTTATGACAAAAACCCCTATTATATCTGGGTTACTTATTCCTATTCTAAAGTAACATACAATGACGGTGTGGAAACCTTTGCCCCATTCTGGGACCGCAGAAATTCGGTAAATATATTATGTGCCTATAAGCTGGGCAAAAAACAAAGCTGGGAAATATCGGGCAGATGGACCTATGGTTCAGGATTCCCATTTACACAGACACAGGGATTCTATGAAAACCAGACTTTTCAGGGTCAGGGTGTCAACACCAATATCATCAATTCTAATGGTACCCTGGGCATACAATATGCTGCACTGGACGGTGGAAGACTATCAGACTACAGCCGCCTCGATGCATCATTAACCAAAACCTATAATTTTGAAAAGCACAGAATACTGAAACTGATAGCTACCGTAACCAATGTGTACAACAGGCCGAATGTATTTTATTTTGACAGGATAAACTATCTGCGTGTAAACCAGTTGCCGATTATGCCAAGCTTATCGCTGAACTATGCCTTTTAAAAGAAGCAGAAACAGGATATCAGATATAAATATGAAGCGGCATTAAACTTGCTGAAAGATTTTAGGTTTAATATCTTTGACCGGCATTCGGCATTTTAAATCACATCATAATGAAACAAATAATATACGGCATAACATTATGGATGGTCATTTTAATGTTCCTATCCTGCAGTACCAACCATTACAAACCCATGCAGCACAAATGGCGCATGATAACGGATGAGGCCACCCTGGAGCTGAACCCCGATTCTACTTTTATATTTGCCCAGCGCAACTCGTTATATTCTGGAACCTGGAAGCTTGATGATAATGGTAAAACTATCATTTTCAAGCAAAAAGGAAAATCTGAAAAGCACATGACCGTTATGAAAGTTTCATCAGAATCATTGATCCTATCAGACAATGGCGATGAACAGGATTATATAAAGGCGGATTAGCCTCTAAATCTCCTAAAGGAGACTTACGATTTGCGTTATTTTCAACCTTTGAACTTTTAATCGGAAGCGAATTCTCAGATAGTTCCCTTTGCTCCTCCGCTAAAGCTACGGCGGCACGCGAAAGGGTCAGGGCAATTTATCTCCAGAAGTAACGCGTCATTGCGAACAGCGTACCGGAGCGATAGCGGAGGGACGATGTGAAGCAATCCGTCTGGGCGAAGTACCGGGAGGTGGATAAGCTCCCTTTGTGCATTTTATCAACGGATTGCTTCGTTTCGATTTCTCACTATCGTTCGTAATCTCCTCTCGCAATGAAGCGGTTGGGACGGTAACGCGTCATTGCGAACAGCGTACCGGAGCGGTAGCGGAGGGACGATGTGAAGCAATCCGTCTGGACGAAGTGCCGGGAGGTGATCACGTTCCAACAGATTGCCACAGTCGCTTCACGCCCACGCAATGGCACGTTGCTCCAACGGATTGCTTCGGGCTTTCACTTCCTTCGGTCGTTTCGCCCTCGCAATGACCTGGTTGGGACGAGATTGTCCCAGGTTGGCGTCCCCGCCAACCTGTTCTCTCCGAAAGTGGTGATCGGCGCGGACGCCGACCAGGGACAAATGACCTGGTTGGGACGGTAACGCGTCATTGCGAACAGCGTACCGGAGCGGTAGCAGAGGGACGATGTGAAGCAATCCGTCTGGACGAAGTGCCGTGCAGTGGATGAGCTCCCTTTGCGCATTTCATCAACGGATTGCTTCGTTTCGATTTCTCACTATCGTTCATAATCTCCTCTCGCAATGACGCGGTTGGGACGGTAACGCGTCATTGCGAACAGCGTACCGGAGCGGTAGCGGAGGCACGATGTGAAGCAATCCGTCTGGGCGAAGTGCCGTGCGGTGGATGAGCTCCCTTTGCGCATTTCATCAACGGATTGCTTCGTTTCGATTTCTCACTATCGTTCGTAATCTCCTCTCGCAATGACGCGGTTGGGACGCGTTTGTACCGGATTGGCGAACCTCCCAAAAAGTTTAACACACAAACATACACCTGTTAAAACTGTTAAATTGTTAAATCATCCCTATTTTGGTGTAGTCCTGATAAGCAGGAATGCAATAAATCCATATACAAGGGTAGGCAGAAAAACACCCATCTGCGGTGGGAAATCTGAATTGGTAGCAAAGGTGGTTGAGAACCTGACAAACATTACCTGAGACAGGGCAATAAGAATACCGAGCAACAGGTGCATGCCCAGGCCGCCCCGTACTTTTCTGGTTGCCAGCGAAACGGCGATCAGTACCAATACAATAATATCAAGCGGCATGGAGAAACGTTTGTATTTTTCTACCAGGTAAAAACTCACATTCTCCTCTCCTCTAGCCTTTTCATGATCAATAAATTCATTGAGCTCAGGGGTGGTCATGCTGGGCATACTCTTGAGCTTGTGGCTGAAATCCTCCATCGTGATCGGAATTTTGATAATGATAGAATCGCCAAAGCCCAGCTGCTCGTGCATCCCGTTTATGGTTCGCGAATAGTAGCGCATTACATGCCAGCTGTTTTCCTTTTTGTTATAAATAGCCTCATCGCCCCATAGTTTATACACGAGATTTCCGGCATTAAATCTTTCAAGAGCAAAATGATAAGCTTTATTGTTCCAGTAGTCTACAGATTCGGCATAGAAATAACTGTTCTTATCCAGCTGCCGGTGGATATTATGCTCGGTATTATTGAATTTCGTGTCGATATACTGTGTTTCAAAATTTACCTGTTTGGCATAGGATCTGGGGATAATAAAATTCTTCATCCCGATATCAATAAGCGCCAGCAGCACAGCCACCATGACATAAGGCCGTAAAATTCTGTAATAACTTATGCCACTGGATAATATGGATAATATTTCGGTATTATTGGCCAGCCTTGAAGTAAAATACAATGCCGAAAGAAATATGATAATGGGACTGAGCAGATTGATGATATTGGGAACAAAACTCACATAATAATCAAATACAATAACATGCATGGGGATATGCTTGTTGAGAAAATCGCCCATTTTTTCAGAAATGTCAAAAATGATGGATATTACTGTGGTGATCACCATCATATATACGACAGTAACTATAAACTTCTTAGCGATATATACATCAAGTATTTTAAACATTGCTGTTGTGTTGCAGCCGCAGCGCGGTATATCTTTACAATCTGGTGGTTAATTTCTTTATCATCATTGGTTTCCAAACGTGAAAATCGCCTGAAACAATATGTTCCCTGGCCTGTTTTACGAGCCAGAGATAGAGGCCCAGGTTTGCCAGTGAGGCGATCTGCGAACCCAGCCTTTCTCCACTCATGATCAGGTGACGAAGATAGGCTTTAGAATAATCCATGTCTACAAAACTTAATGGCTCAGGATTTAATGGCGAAAAATCATCCTTCCATTTTGCGTTCTTAATATTTACAATGCCTTCGGTGGTAAATATCATGCCATTGCGGCCATTGCGGGTAGGCATCACACAATCGAACATATCGATGCCCAGGCTTATGCATTCCAGTATGTTTTCCGGTTTGCCAACACCCATCAGGTACCTGGGTTTATCTTTGGGCAAAATACCACATACCAGTTCGGTGGTTTCATACATTTCCCCGGCGGGTTCACCCACTGATAAACCCCCTATGGCATTGCCTTCACAATTCATTGAAGAAATAAATTCAGCAGATCTTATCCTCAGATCCTTAAAAACACTTCCCTGTACAATAGGGAACATGGTTTGCCCAAAACCATATTTCGGTTCGGTTTCACTGAGACGGTTGATACAGCGCTGCAGCCAGCGATGTGTCATTTCTACTGATTGCTCTACATATTTATATTCGCTGGGATAGGACACACATTCGTCAAAAGCCATAATGATATCGGCACCGAGTGATCTTTGTATATCCATCACATATTCAGGCGAAAAGAACAGTTTGGTACCATCTATATGCGAACTGAAATGAACACCTTCTTCCTTTATTTTTCTGATACCGGCCAGGGAATATACCTGGTAGCCACCGCTATCGGTAAGCATGGGGCGGTCCCAGTTGATAAACTTATGAAGCCCCCCTGCTTTTTCAATAATATCCAGACCGGGCCTTACAAACAGATGGTAGGTATTGCCCAGAATGATGGGTGCATCGAGGTCCTCTTTGAGCTCCCTTAAGTGAATGGCTTTCACCGTACCTACAGTGCCCACAGGCATAAAAGCCGGCGTTTGAATAAGCCCCCGGTCGGTACTGATGGTACCCGCCCGGGCAGAAGTATTGGCACAGCTGGCCTGGATTTGAAATTTCATAAAAAAGGCAAAGGTAACGAACGCAGCGCAGTCTCTCAAAAATCAATTTGTACCCACCAGGGCATCATACAGTTTTTCGATCTGCAGGGGTTTCCATAGAAATTCGTTAAAGTATTGTAAATAATCTTCCTGCGATGCGGCTGTAATATCTGCCGTTAAGGCAAATATGGGCGTATTTGTATTGGGATTGGCAGCCTCTCTTATCATTTGTGCGGCATCAAAACCATTCAGCTCTGGCATATGTATATCCATTAAAATAAAGTCGAATGTTTTGGAGTTTGCCATTTCTACGGCCATATTTCCGTTCAGGGCATGCTCCGAAACAATCCCCCATTTTTTAAGAAGTTTGCGAATGACATAGGCATTTATCTCATTGTCTTCAGCTACAAGGGCCCGTTTGCCTTTTAAGGCCATAGACAAGTCAATATTTGTATCACCGGGCGATAATGCTTTGAGCAATTTCAAATCGAAAGAAAACGTAGACCCTTTGCCTGTTTCGCTGATCACATTTATTTTACCTCCATGCAGCTCAACCAGTTTCTTCACAATGGCCAGCCCGAGTCCGGCACCCCCATGGCGGCGTGTGGTAACTGGTTTGGTTTGTGAAAACGAGTTAAATATCTCCTCCAGAAATTGCTCAGGTATCCCCTCACCCGTATCAGAAACCCTGAAAACGAGATGATCTGATTTCTGACTTGTCCCTGTTTTTTCAACACTAATGTCGATACTGCCTTTATCCGTAAATTTTATGGCATTACTAATGAGGTTACCCAGAATCTGCGATAATTTGGTTTCATCTGCATAGTAATATTCAGCAATATCGACATCCATTTTTAAGGAAAGCCTTAAACCTTTTTCTTTGGCAAGACTGTCGTAGGTGCGGCAGATATTTTCTATGAGTACTTTAAACTGAACCAGGTTGGTTTCCAGCCTTGATTTGCCGCTGTCGAGTTTCGTAAAATCAAGGATATCGTTGATAATCCTGAGCAGATTGCCTGAAGCAAATTTCAACGAATCGAGCAATTGCTTTTCTTCGGGATCTGTCTTTTCCTCTAATAATGAAGTAATTGTAATAACGGCATTTAAAGGCGTTCGTATTTCATGGCTCATGGTGGACAGGAATTCCTGCCTTACCCTGGCCGATTCTTCGGCACGGTTTTTCTTTTCAATGATTTCAGCCTTTTCCTTCTGGAGTTCCGCCTCTTTTTCAAGGGTTTTCATCTGCGTTATCAACTCATAATTCTCAATAACCTTAAGAGTCTGGGTATTGATAACCGCCTCTTTTTCTTTAAAATGCCTTTCAAGATATTCAAGAGCCCCGGCCGGGTTATTTTCTATCTTACATATCTGGTACAGCAGGTAGTCGCACTTAAATTTTACAATGACAATATTATGCGCATCGCTGAATGCTATGGCTTTGTTTATAACCTGTTTCGCCTCATCCAGCCGGCCCATTTGCACATACAGGTCACCCAGTTTGCGGAGTGCCATGCCCAGGCCCAACTTTTCACCCATGGCTTCATGAATCCTGAGTGATTCCAGATAATCTGCTTCTGCTTCAGCAAATAAACCTTTGACAGTATATACTTTGCCACGGCCATAAATGGCAAAAGCAAGACCTCTTGTATCTCCGGTTTTGTTTTTTATGGCAATAGAGCGTTCAATAAGCTCAGTAGCTTCTTCAATTTTGTTCTGCTTGAGATACAGCCCTGAAAGATTGTTATATGCGTTCGATTCCAGGTTCTCATCTCCGGTCATCTGCCCCGCAGTTATAGCATTCTGATAAGATTTTACGGCATTATTATGGTCGCCAAAATATTCATAAATAGTACCCAGCGATTTCTCGGTCCTCGATTCGTTGTGATAATCCCTGTATTTTTTATAAATACTCAGGCAGTCTATTAAATAGGCAAGACCCAGATGGTAATTATCTGTCTTATAATAGATTCCGGCTATATTATACTTTGCATCGGCAATTCCCTTATCATCATTCAAAACTTCAAATATGCGGATAGCTTCCATAGAAGTTTTAGTAGAGCGATCGTATGCTCCCATGATCATAAAGAAAAGAGAAAGCTGGTTGAGGCTGCGTCCGATAAGCGTTTTGTCACCCAGCTCGCGACTGAGAGCAAGGGCCTGTTCTGCAAGCGCTACACTGTAAGCTAAATTATTTACACGGCTTGCATAGGCCTGGGTAAGCAAATCATTTACACGGTCCATTTCTTGTGCACCCATCTGAGACATAAGGGGTCTATAGTCGTTCCGAAATTGAGTCAGGAACAAATATATGAAATATTATAAACCCAAAACCTTATATAAGGTAAAGCTATGGCCGTATTTTTACGATAGTAATAAAATATATTACCAGTCGGCCCCTGGCTCTGAGCGCAAAACCTCCGTCATTTCCAGCAGCAATGGTTTCAGATATTCTGTATGATATCCCTTCCTGCCGCCGTATTCAAATGTAGGATCATTTACCTGCGGGAGCGCAATATGGTGTTCTTTGCAAAATGAACCTATCACCTCTTCCCATTTTTGCTGCAACAACGCTTCTCCGCCAAATATTCCTTCACTTATCAGGATATCTTCAAAAGCACCCGGTTCAAATATGCTGTAAGCCATGGCATACAATTCATTAAATGAAGACTGGATCCTGGCTTTGCTTTCTTCGCTGCCATCCATTAGTTGTTTTATCCAGGTATTGGCATGAAAAATATGGTATTTGATTTCGCCTTTGAATTTTTTGGCAAGATTGGCCAAGGGTTCAAAAGAAGAACCGGATAACATTTCAAATCGCAGGTATTCTGCATGATCGAACAAAAAATGCCTTACCAGGGTGAAATTAAATTCACCAATAGGCAATTCTACCAGGTGACAGCATTTCATATCCTTTTCATCTCTGTCAAAGCCTATGATATCAGGGTCAGCTTCGCCCATTTCGTGCAAAAGCTGGTATAAATTATAGGCATGGCCTACCTTATCCTGGGCCAGGCTTCCAAAGGCAATATCTTCTTCAAGGACCGGCCCAATCCCGATCCATTCCGAATTTCGGTGCCCAATGATCAGCTGATCATCAGCCATTTTATATAAAAGTTCTTTTACGGCTTTATAATATTCAGGATTGCTCATATAGCTATTTTATTCGTTGTCTTTTAAAAGGTCTATTTTGCTTCTTGTCTTATAGAATCCGGGATCACGGTATCCTTTTTCGGGTGTGGTATCAAATATGTCAGAATCGCTATAATCCAATGCGGCAATATCTTCTGATTTCACCACCCATAAATTGGATGTAGCACCCCTGCGGGCAAAAGATTCTTTGGCAAACACGATAGCCATTTCAGGGCTCGGCGCATGTACAATACCTACATGAACATGCTGGGTGCCTTTCTTTTTCTGATGAAAAACTTCATAGGTTACCCAACCTTCCCGGGGTTCTATAATGACAATTTCTTCTTCACCGGGCAATTCAGATATCCGGTTTATTCTGGGATCTAAACTTATAATTTTCATAATATTATGCGTATGGTAGCGTATATTTTTCCTTTGGATTTATTAATGCCTGCCTTACCCAGCGACCTTTTTCTTCGGCCCATTTCCGCACAGCAAGACGTTCTTTATTGCATGGCCCATCGCCATTGATCACCTTAAAGAAGGTATCCCAGTTTGGCTCGGTCATTTCCCATTCTTTGGTTTCGGTATTTTTCTTCAGTTTCGGATCCGGCAATGTCATGCCCAGTTCCCAGATCTTTGGCACATAAGTATTGAGGAATTGCTGCCGCATTTCATCATTCGATGCCAGTTTTATCTTCCAGCGAATGAGTTTTTCAGAATGCACTGACATTTTATCGGTAGGGCCGAAAAAATGCATAAGAGGTTTCCACCACCTGTTCAATGCTTCCTGGGCCATCTCCCGTTGCATGGGTGTGCCCGCAGCAAGCGATACAAAGGCATCATGGCCTTGTTTGAGATGAAAGGCCTCCTCGTAGCATATGCGCTCAAGAGCCCTGCAATAGGGCCCGTAAGATCCTTTAGAATTAATAACCTGGTTCACAATGGCAGCAGCATCCACAAGGAAACCGATTACAGTGACATCTGCCCAGTTTACTGCCGGGTAATTGAAGACATTTGAATATTTTGATTTCCCGCTCAGCAGGTCGTTAAACATAGCTTCCCTTGTCTTCCCAAGCGTTTCGGCCGCACTGTACAGCATCTGCCCATGACCTATTTCATCCTGCACCTTGGCCATCAATGCCATTTTGCGTTTGAATCCAGGGGCCCGGGTGATAAAAGTTCCTTCAGGCAAAGCCCCGATGATCTCAGAATGGGCATGCTGCTCAATCATCCTTATCAATTGCCTGCGATAGTCATAAGGCATCCAGTCGCGCGGTTCAATTTTTTCGCCACCGGCTATTTTAGCCTCAAATTCAGCCAGTAATTCAGGATTATCCTGTTGCTGGCCATTTTCTTTTTCGGGTTCCCCGATGTATCCTCCACCGTACATATAATTATGAATTACGAATTATGAATTACGAATTTTTCAGTCGACTATTAATTAAAAGAGTAAGAAGTGAGAAGTGAGAAGAAATTGCCAGATTATCTGCCTTTAGCATTCCCAAATTCTCGAATTCTCTATTTGTTAAATTGTTAAATTGTTAAATTGTTAAATTGTTATAAGTCCATTTATCAATATATCTGCCAGGTTGTTACCTATTGTTTCACTATTCAGGTTCATTCCGGGCTGATACCATTCATAGGTCCAGTTCATAGCTGAAAAAATAGTAAGCACCATGAATTTCTCATTCAATTTCCGGAAAATATTATCTGCCATTCCCTGCCTTACAATACTACGAAACAATTCTTCATATTCGCTCCTGAGAGCCCTGAATTTTTTTAATGACTCCGGGCCCAGGTGCCTCCAGTCATGAAAAAAAACAGCTGAGGCATCCAGATTATTGGTAATAACCCTAATATGTGCACAAATAGCCTTTCTTAATTTTTCTTCAGGCAGCAGTTGAGAATCACAGATGGGTTCAACAGCTTTAAAGAATTCATCAGCCAGCCCAAAACATATCTGTTGCAGAATATCTTCTTTGGCTTTGATATGGCTGTACAGGCTGGCGGGTTCAATACCGATCTCACTGGCAAGGTTCCGCATAGAAGTTGCTGTATAGCCATTCCTCCTGAAGAGTTGCTGTGCTACCTGCCTGATATGATCCTTACGATTTATATAAGTTGTTTCCACCATAAACCTAACGTTCGTTAGCAAAGGTATAAACAAAACTTTATCCCACAAGAAAAAGTTTGGAAAATTTAATCTTTTTGCTTCTGCCTTCATTAATAAAATAATCTCTGAAGATATTTCACAGGCGCGATTTACTACTATTTTGGTATTTTTCTAAAACTATGGAGCCATTAGTTTTGTCATCAAAATTTAAGACAAAAAAAATGAAATTATCAAATCAAATGATGGGATGTCTTTCCCTTTTTGCTTCACTTACTATTGCAAATCAAATAAAGGCACAGGACACAAAAGTGGTGAATGGATTCCTAATGAAAGCAGATTCACTGGTTTTGAAAGCCGATCTCAACTATGTACAATTTCTTGCGGATGATGATATGGCAAAAGACCAGGAAGCAAGAAAACAAATGAGTGAGGCCATTACAGTTCTGGAGGATTGCCTCAATGCTATAAAGTACGACAGCAAAGAAATTAAAAGAGTAACAGAACTGAGAGATATATGTAAACAAGGGTCCAGCTTTCTGTCAAAGACCTCATCTACATATAGTATGAAGAAAAATAAATCCATCAAATTCAGGGGCGAAACCTACAAAGTAACTGAAGCTGGAAAAACCTATTACAACAGCTTTTTAGAAGATTTTGAAAAAATGTGGATCAAGAATGAAAAAAAGGCGATGATGTAATTATCATTTTTTCTCCGGCACACGCTTGAGTGTTTCCAGCAAAAATCCCCAGAATTTTTGAACGGAACTGATCTGTACTCTTTCGTCGGGTGAATGTGCACCCATAATATTAGGTCCGAAAGAGATCATCTGCATATCGGGATAGTTGGTACCGATGATACCACATTCCAACCCGGCATGACAGGCATCTACAAGAGGTTCTGATTTAAACATCTCACGGTATAAGCCGCTCATGAGCTTTACAATAGGGGTTTCAGGCCTGGGTGTCCACCCGGAATAGGAACCATTAAAATCTACGGTAGCGCCCGTAAGTTCAAATGTGCATCTGATTTCCCTGGCAAGGTCCATTTTTTCAGAATCTACAGAGCTTCGTGTCAGGTTCTGGATGGTATATAAAGAGTCTTTCACAAGAACCCGGGCCACATTGTTGGAAGTTTGAACCAGGTCTTTGATATCCGGGCTCATCCGGAATATCCCATTTGGGGCAGCATATATGGCACGCAAAAGGGTATCCTGAAATGTCTTATCCAAAATCTTGCCGCTTATTTCTTTGGGTTCCAACAAAACCTGCAATCCAGGATCTGTTGTTCCATATTCTTTCTTCAGATCAGCGCTTTCAGATGCCACAAACTTTTTAAAAGCTTCTTCATTTTCTTTGGGTACTACAAGTTCTGATTTTGATTCACGGGGAATCGCATTTCTGAGTCCACCACCATCAATAGAACTTATCCGGATGCCAAAAAGCTCCGAAGCCTGCTGCAATATCCTGTTAATAAGCTTATTGGCATTCCCCTTTCCCAGGTGGATCTCCATACCGGAATGTCCTCCTGCAAGTCCTTTTACGGTAAGCAGATAACCAACATTACCCGCAGGCACCATTATCTCATAGTAATTTCCATTAGCCGTTACATCCACACCTCCGGCACAACCTATGGTCAGTTCCTGATCATCTTCCGTATCCAGGTTGAGTAAAATAGCTGCATGAAGCAATCCTCCTTTTAAGCCGATAGCACCGGTCATTCCTGTTTCTTCATCTATCGTAAATAAAGCTTCCAGAGCGGGATGTGCAATATCTTTAGATGCCAGTATGCTCATAATAGTGGAGACACCAATGCCATTATCAGCACCGAGCGTTGTTCCTCTGGCACGTACCCAATCGCCTTCCACATACATATTAATTCCTTCAGTACTGAAGTCAAATACAGTATCATTGTTTTTCTGGTGAACCATATCCAGGTGGCTTTGCAGGCAAACGGTTTCCCTGTTTTCCATTCCGGCACTTGCCGGCTTTTTTATGATAACGTTCCCGGTTTCATCAACGGAAGTAGGCAAGCCAAGCGATTCGCCATATTTTTTAATGAATTCAATAACACGACCTTCCTTTTTGGAGGGTCTTGGCACAGCATTGAGGTCGGCAAAATTGTTCCATAATGCACAGGGCTCGAGATTTCTGATTTCGTTGCTCATAAATTGATTTTAAGAGGGCAAGTTAAGCAGGAAAAATGAAATTTGATATTTGAAATGGGGCAGGAAACGGAAGTATTCTTTCGGAGATTTCATGTTAATGCCGCAATGGTTTCTCAAAGAGCGCAGAGGCGACACCATCTATACCCTTCTCCTCAAAAAGCTGAATACAAAATAACCAATGATGCTTGCAGCAAAACCAATAAAGAAATTTGTCCAGGAAAATATATCGAGAAAAGCAGGGAAAAACTTACGTCCTCCATCTATTTTAGTCTGGGTAAACTCCCCCATGAGCAGGTTGGCATAAAACAGGAACATAATAAAACTCATTTCGATCAAGGCCGTAAGAAAAGGAATTCGCTTGTTAGTCATGAAATCGCCTGGTAATTATTATTCTTTATTTCTTATTGACTCAGATTGAAATGTTACCAACCGCCGCTGGCACCGCCGCCACCACCGCTTCCACCGCCAAAACCACCGAAGCCGCCGCCACCGCCAAAACCTTCATCATTGCCGCCACCCCCACCAAAACCGCCGCCAAGCAACGATCCCAGAAGAAAAGGAGCAATAAAACCACTACCACGTCTGCTTATCATGCCACCACCTTTTCCGCCACCGGAACCCCTGATGATGCTTAATATAAGAAAAACAACAAAAAAGATGGCAAAAAACCATCCACCAACTGAATGCCCTTTCTTATTATCAATGCGTTTGGTATGATATTCTCCGGCTGCAGCCTGACCCAATGAAGTAACAGCAAGATTAAGCCCCTGGTAATAATTTCCTGCCTTAAAATTCGGAGTTATATCATTGGCTATGATACTTTTCGCTGTAACATCCGGAATAGCTCCTTCAAGCCCATAACCTGTTTCGATCCTGACTTTATGATCCTGAACAGCAACCAGTATTAAGACCCCATTATTCTTTTTCTTAGAACCGATTCCCCAATCCCTCAATAATTTATTGGCATAATCAGCGATATCATATCCGTTTAAAGTTGGGATCGTAACAATGGCAATCTGATTGGTGGTACTGTCATCCAGCGCCACAAGGCGACTTTCAAGCGTCTGAGCCTGTTCAGGAGATAAAACATGAGCATTGTCTGTGACAAGCGTAGCATTTGCCGGCTTTGGAAGTATCTGTGCCCGAGATACCCATGAGGTTAATAATAAAACTATTAAAAAATAATATCGTTTCATGTTCATTTTTTATCCGGTACCATCCGGGTTAATTCATCTTAATGGTTAGCGTTTGCCAAAAACCAATTCATCAGGGATTTCATTTTTTGACAAGTGTTCTGCAGCCGGAAAATGTTCTGATAATTTAGCGCCTATTTCAAGTATTACACCAATAAGGCCATCTGCAAAAGCACCTTTTGTAAAGTGATCTTTCATTTTTTGCAGTTCCTGCTCCCAGAAACCTTTTTCAACCAATGAATAGATACCCGTATCGGCATAAATAGCAAGTCTTTTGTGCTTTATGGCTATATAAACCAGCGTTCCATTGCGGTCGGCTGTTTCATCCATTTTCATATTATGAAATACTTCAGCCGCCCTTTTTACAGCATCTCCATGTTTGCAAAAATGTTCTACAAATACGCGGACTTCCCCTGTTGTATTTTTTTCGGCATTATGTATAGCAGCGCGTATCTGCTCTTTCTCTGCAGCCGAGAAATAGTTAATGGCTTTTTTAGGAAATAATGTGAACATATTATTTAAAATTAATGTCTGGAGGTGAATCTGTTCCGGCTTTGGCCTGGAAATAATCCCTTGTTTTAAAACCAAACATTCCGGCAAAAATATTTCCCGGAAAAGTTCTGACTGCCAGATTATAATTGTTCACGGCACTATTGAAATCCTGGCGGGCAATGTTAATCCTGTTTTCAGTTCCTTCTATCTGTACCTGAAAATCCTGAAATGCCTGGGTTGTTTTTAAATTCGGATAAGATTCTGCCACAGCCATCAGTTTGCTGAAAGAACCCTGAAATTGTGACTGTGCCTGTTCATATGCTTTCAGCGTTGCAGGATCATTGATGTTTACACTAATGCTGGTTGCCTTTGATCTGGCAGCAATAACATCTGTAAGTGTTGATTTTTCAAAGTTGGCAGAACCCTGAACTACTTTTATGACACTGTTGTATAGATCGGTCCGACGCTGATAATTGGTTTCCACATTGCTCCATGACTGCTGTACATTCTGGTCATTTCTAACCAGACCATTATAGGAACTATACGTGCATCCGCCCAGGAGCACTATAAGGGCAAGAATTGCAATAATGACGATGTTACTTGTTTTCAAAGCTTTATAAATTAAAGGTTATGATGCTAAATTATATATTATTCAACGAAAGTACGTTTTTAAATTTTGTACACAATGTATGCCATTTATTATCAGAGCAGCGGCTTCAGATATCTCTCAGTAAAATATACAACCCCTTTTGTATTGAGGTGGTCATGATCATAATATAATGTATTATCCTGTATTTCATTTGAATAATCAAAATAATCCGTACCATATCTTACTTTAAAATCAGCAAGAATCGCCAGCACTTTGTCTTTTCCACGGTTGTCATCCAGCAAAGTTGGCGGGAATATGAATGTCAGTTTGGCATGATGTGCTCTGGCATGTTCTACAACCTGTTCCAATAGTGAAGCATAATGGTTAAAAACATTCACATCATATGGTTCTATGTACAATGAAGCCAGTCGTTTTGCAATCGCTTCTTTGCTTACATCTTTGAGGATATCATTATTTATCGTTCTGGTTTTGGGTTGCCTTTCCATCCATTCCAGCGTATATTTTGATTTAAAATAATTTATCAGAACGTCATCATCCACGTGGTAATGAAGACATAACCGAAACAAATCGGCATTGATAGGCTCATTTGTCAGAAAATAACTTTTTTCGTTCCATTTATTACTGAAAAATGGCCAGGCATCAATGAAATAAACAATATTCCTGGCAGTGTCTCCCTGATCATAAAAATAATCAAGCATGACCAGATTGGTCACAACTCCACCTTCGCCCCCTCCTTTCCCGATATCAACCAAACTTTTATGCAGAATAGTTTCAACCCTCAAATGGTTCATATCTCTTGTAAATATCCTGGCATGAGAGGAACCCATAATTAAAAGATCAACAGATTTGTGGTTGGGTATGATGAGTAGATCAGAATCGGTTTCCCAGTTATGATAATGATATCTATTTTCAAAATAATGGATGACCCCTATGCTGATACAGGCAATAAGGATGTTAATAATAACAAACAGCAATGCTTTTATCAAGAATTTCTTTGGCTCCATCAGAATACAAAATAAATGAATTCCCTTGCCCCGAAAACACCGAATATCCAGATAGCCCAAATGAGAAATGTATACATTCCCCAGCGGATCCATAATGGCCGGTCATTAAAGAAATGTCTCATTTTATTGTGTCTTTCAAGATAATGTATCCATTCCATAAATGCAATTGAAGCTACACATATCCAGAAATCATATGGATCAAAAATGGCCCATTTTAACCCTCCGTCAGAAAAATGAAACATATTTCGAATAACAACACTGGCATTTTTTAAAGAGGAAGCTCTGAAAAATATCCAGGAAAAATTGATCAGAATAAACGTGAACAGAACATTTAAAACTTTATATTTTAAGAATCTCGGTAGTTTATTTTTAATTGGTTTCATGGATGATTCTATGATCATATAAAGTCCGTTCAAGCCACCCCATACTATAAAAGTCCAGTTGGCACCATGCCACAAACCGCTTACAAGAAATGTAAGGAACAGGTTGAAATACCAGCGGGGAATAGTCACCCTGTTTCCCCCGAGCGATATATAAAAATAATCGCGAAACCAGGTTGATAATGAGATATGCCAGCGTTTCCAGAATTCTGATATTGAGGATGAAAAATAGGGTCGGTTGAAATTATCCATCAAACGAAAACCCAATACCTGTGCGGCACCAATGGCAATATCAGAATAACCGGAAAAATCACAATAAATCTGAAATGCAAAAAAAACAGTTGCAATTATGACTGGTAACCCATGGTATGCATCCGGATGATTGTAGATCTGGTCTACATAGTTTGCAAGCCGGTCTGCAATAACAATCTTTTTAAAGAATCCCCAGAGCATCAGCTTTAATCCATCTTTTACCCGCCCATAATGGAAGAAATGTTTTTCCCTGAACTGATGAAGCAAATTCTGAGGGCGCTCTATAGGACCGGCTACAAGTTGCGGAAAAAACATGACGTATAAGGAGAATATCCCAAAATGCCGTTCAGCTTTCTGATGGCCTCTGTATACTTCAATATTATAACTCATGGCCTGGAAGGTATGAAACGACAGACCTATAGGCAGTAAAACTAACAGATGTCTGAAACCAATTGGCTGATGCATGAAATGACCTAATGCAATGAGATTATCATTCAGGAAATTAAAATACTTGAAATAAGCAAGAATGCTGATATTTGATAAGAGGCTCAAAACCAGAAACAGCTTTTTTCTATTACCGCTTGCGTTCTCAATACTAATACCTGCAATATAATCCACACAAATTGTAAATGCCAGAATAAGAATATAATATGGAATATATGCCATATAGAAAATACAACTGGCGGTCAAAAGCAAAGCCCATCTTAATGCATGCGGGAGCATAAAATAAAGAATGGTTACGATCGGGAAAAAGACAAGAAACTGTATGGAATTGAATAACATTTTTCCTGAAGAATGATCTTACCCAGCCGGATAGATAAATTTACGTGCGGTAAAGATAACGCAGAATCTGCAAATGACAGATAACCCGTTCAATAATCAAAAAAGGCTGGCCTGCTCAGATAACCCTATTTATTTTGAATAGCTGCAATTCTTTGAAGCAGTGTTGGATGCGAATAATGGAAAAACACATATGCAGGATGCGGCCTGAGATTGGACAGACTATCAGTAGAAAGCCTGATAAGCGCACTAACAAATGCCTGTTTTTCTGCAGTTTGTACCGCAAATGCATCCGCTTCATATTCATTCTTACGTGATACCAGGTTCATTAATAATCCTATGATAAGTGAAACAGGTTCAAACAATATTCCAAATACAATCAGGTTTATATGAATTTCCATGTGTGAGGCTCCTAATGCTGTCGAAAGCGTGGTACTGAAAACGAATCTGGACAACAACCAAAGCATGAAACCTATTTGAATCCAACTGATAATCATTCCCTGAATGATATGCTTCTTTTTATAATGCCCCACTTCATGCGCCAGGATGCTCACCAGTTCTTCAGGACTATGATTGTCAATAAGCGTATCGTAGAAGACTATTTTTTTTCCTTTGCCCATTCCGGAAAAGAAAGCATTAGCCTTTGCAGACCTTTTTGAGCCATTGATAACCATGATGTTTTTCACCGGGAAATGAACAGATCGTGAATATTCATCAATTTTATCGCGGAGTTCACCTGGTGATAAAGGTGTTAACTTGTTAAAAATTGGCACAATAAGAGATGTATAGAACATATTGAGAAATAAAGTAAGGATAACAGCCAGCAGCCATGCATACACCCAGAAATCAGGACCTATGCGCAACATCAGCCATATAAAAAGATAACCCAAACCACCCCCAAGAATAACAGCCAGAAAAATACTTTTAATTTTATCTGCTATGTATGTTTTAACCGAAGTCTTATTAAAACCAAACTTTTCCTCAATAACAAAAGTATGATATATCCCAAAAGGTATACTTAATATTCCCGAAGCTACAGAAAGAATACCAAAATAGGCCAAAGCAAGCAAAATACGATTTGTAAAATGAGGCTCAAGAAGATTATTGAGCCAGGCAAAACCATGCATCCATAAAAAGATCAAGATTGCAGCAAACCCGAGAATTTCTTCCCAGGTTCCGAGCCGCTCTTTTTCTTTATGATAAAGCAATGATTTCCGATATTTACCTGCGTCATAAAAGGAAGAAAGTTCCGGAGGAAGTTCCGGAGTAAAATATCGATTGTTAAGATAATCCAGTATTCTATCAACCAGAAAATTAGAAACAATAATGATATTAATTAAATAAAAAACAGTGTTAGCTGACATAAAACTATGGCCTTATGATTGTTAAGTTAATAAATATTTACAGCCTGTTTCCCCTTACAGTCAGTCTGAAATCATTAAAATCCTTATCCTGTTTAAACGGCAGAAATTCTGCATCTTTTAAAAAATTTGCCAGATTGTCAATGGGGCCGAAATAATCATTTTTCTTAGCCAGTTTGAGATATTTAATCATCAGCTCCTTTTCTTTAGACACTCCATAGTATCTGGCAATATTATAATAGGCAAGTCCGGCATAACTTTTATCAATTTGAATAGCTTCCATTTCAGAGGAAACAGCATCCTGTGTATGCTTGTCTTTGAAAAATGCTTCCCCAAGAAGTATGTATGCCTGGGGCAGCTTTTTATTCAGGCTTATGGAATATTTATAATCTTCAATGGCTTCAGTGTATTTTCCCATGGTTGTATATAAAGTGCCGCGATTAATGTAATATATCGGGTCTTTATCGCTGCATTTGATAGCCTCATTCAAGTCACTCAATGCCTGATCATATTTTTTTATGAAGCTGTATGCAAGTCCTCTGTTTCTCCAGGCAAGGCATAATCCTGGTCTGAATTTCAATGCTTTATCAAAATCCCTGATAGCCATTTTAATATCAAAATTAGTAGCCGGAGCAATGTCCTGATTTTCATATATCGCTGTTCCGCGATTGCTATAGGCTACCCCAAGGGTTGAATCGTATTTTATGGCCAGGGAATAATTCTCAATAGCTTTTTTTGGATTACCAAGTCTTTGATATGAAACTCCCAAAGTATTATAGGTTAAGGCATCTTTGGAATCAACTTCAAGTGATTTCTCAAGGTATCCAATTGCTTTTTTATAGTCCTCCATTTCATTATATAGATAACCATATCCGAAATAAAGTTTGGCATTGTTTTTAACATGGCCCCTGGCTTTATTAAAATCGTGTTCAGCAAGCTTAAATTCATGCAAAAATGAATAGCAATTGCCCCTGTATATGTAGGCCTCATAATTTTTAGGGTCAGTGGCTATCGCTTTTGAAAAAGAATGAACTGCAATGCTATATTCGCCTGAATAATAAATCTGAAGTCCTTTTGCATAATCAGGATTTGACCCATTGTCCTGTGCAATGGCCATATTATTGCCGCTCAGGATTAATAATAATGCAATAAGAGGTAATTCTTTCATTCCTTAATTTTCTAAAATCCGGGTATTAACAATGAGACGTACAATTATCGTATCAGGATGTCTGTTAAAACCAATTGCTATTAATAAAGTTTATATTGAATGCCAATGGCAATTGCTTCTTTAAACTGTACACCTGGCCCAACAGTTCCATTAGCCCTTGTTACAGCAATATCCTGGTCATATATCAAATGCGTACCTACATTTGCCGTTAACAAACTATTAACCTTACATGTCAAACTTGCGGTCCAGTCTACTGCCTGTTGGTCTACGTGTTGATAATTCCCAAACATACTGAGATTCGTTTCAAAAACCACATTCTGCATTACAGGCACTTTCATTCCAAATGTAAAAGACTCCCCTGCCTGTATTCGGATATGCTGTCCGGGAGATACTCCATAAGAGCCCACTCTGGCCATTGAATCATTCGTTAATATTGTCATTTTTCCTGCAACAGGAGATAATATGGCAAAAAATACATCCTTCAATTTATACTTTATCCCGGTATTTACCAGCACATATCCAGGAGACATAAATTTTGACAACAATTGTTCCTGAACTGTTTTACCGGCAGCATCTGTGCCATATTTATAACCAGGTGCAAAAGTGGTTTTAACATCAGCTCCTACAGTAAAACTCCAATGCTTGGAAATATCACCATGATCCGTAAAATCCCTTGCATAGGTTGAACTTATCTCAAGTCCATCATCGCTTTTTTCGAAGGGCTGATTATTATCGCCGAGTCTTACAATGCCAAATGCAGCCTCCAGCTTGTTATACCATTGATGCACCCCCTTGTCATAATTTGCATATGCATGAAGAAAACCTGATGCTGCAATTGTGTTTTGCCCGCCACCCTGCCAGTTGCTTAATGCTATCTGATTGAATGCTAACTGTGTAATCCCCGAGCTTTTCCAGTTATGTAATGAATCGGGAGAACTATGGGTTTGCGCCTGTGAGATACTTATACCAAATAATGTATAAGTAATTAATAAAATGGATTTTTTTATCATACTTACTTAATTATAATGAACAAACATTTAAACTTTACCCTTTTAAATAATATTTATAAACAGATGATCAAGGTTGGCAGATGGTTTTGAGTTTGGATATAACTTCATCAATTTCGGCTTTAGTATTATATTTCCCAAAAGAGAACCTGACAGAATGAAAATTCTCTGTTAAATTCAATTCTTTGAGCACATGAGACCCCTGATCTGAACCGGAAGTACAGGCACTGCCTCCAGAAACTGAAATACCTTCGATATCCAGATTGAATAATATCATATCTGAGAAAAATGTTGCCGGGAAACCTGTATTTAGAATCGTAAATAAACATGCCCCATTGAAATCGCCATTAAACCGGATACCAGTAAAGTTTTCAATAAGCAATCCTTTCATATACTCTTTAAGCCCAAGTATATGATTATGCTGATTATCCATCTCTGAATAAGCAATTTCAAGTGCTTTTGCAATGCCTGCTATGCCATATATATTTTCTGTACCCCCACGCATATTGCGTTCCTGAGCTCCTCCGAAAATCAGGGGTTTTATTTTCACATTTTCATCTATAAAAATGAATCCTACACCTTTAGGACCGTTAAATTTATGTCCGGAAGCTGATAAAAAATGAATTTTACTTTTTTTAATATCTATGGGCAAGTGTCCGATCGTCTGCACGGTATCACAATGGAAATACGCATTATACTTTTGACATAATGCACCGGTTGCTTCAAGATCAAGAAGATTACCTATCTCATTATTGGCATGCATTAAGGTCACCAGTGTTTGATCAACACTTTCTGCGAGCAGCTTTTCCAGATCAGCATGGTCAATATGGCCATTTTCCAATAGTCTGACATAACTTACTTTTATTCCCTTATTCATGCAATAATCAAGAGAATGCAAAACAGCATGATGTTCAATTCGGGATGAGATGATATGTTTTACCCCAAGATCTTCAACGCTGCACCTGATCGCCATATTATCAGCCTCGGTGCCACTGCCTGTAAATATGATTTCGCCGGGAGCAACGCCAAGAAGCTTTGCAATAGATTTTCTTGATTTTTCAATGATCGTTTTCGCCTGCCTGCCTTCATGATGAATAGAAGAAGGATTGCCGAAAACATCCATTGTTTCACGCATAACAATTTTAACCTCTGGATCCAATGGTGTGGTTGCAGCATTGTCAAAGTAAATTCGACTCATATAGCCAACAATATTTAGCTAAAGTAAACTTTTAATATCTAAAACCATTTTTTCTGCCAGATTTTCAGCAGTAGTCTGGTTCTGACTTTCTGAATAGATCCTGATTATAGGTTCTGTATTTGACCTGCGGAGATGCACCCAGTCTTTATCAAAATCGATCCTGATGCCATCTTCCGTATTTATTGGAAATTTCTTGTATTTCTGTTTGATTTTTTCAAATACCTTTCCAATATCCGTCCGTTCATCAAGTTGAATTTTATTTTTCGAAAGATAATAATTCGGATATTGGCTGCGAAGCTGAGAACAGCTTTTATTACTCTTTGCCAGCAGTGATAAAAATAAAGCAATTCCTACCAGCGCATCACGTCCGTAATGTAGTTCAGGATAAATAACCCCGCCATTTCCTTCTCCACCTATAACGGCATCTACTTCCTTCATTTTATTCACCACATGCACTTCGCCTACAGCAGAACAAAAGTGTTTCTGGCCGTGTTTTTCTGTAATATCAGTCAATGCCCTTGAAGAAGACAAATTGGATACAGTATCGCCCGGTTTGTTTTGGAGTACATAATCTGCTACAGCCACCAATGTATACTCTTCACCAAAAAAATTGCCATCTTCCGATACAAGTGCAAGCCTGTCTACATCCGGATCTACAGCAATTCCGAGATCTGCTTTATGGAATTTAACTTCATTGCTGAGGGCACCCAGGTTTTCTGGAAGCGGCTCAGGATTATGTGCAAATTTACCGTCCGGTTCGGTATATAGCTCGTGAATTTTTGCTACGCCCAAAGCATTCAAAAGCCTTGGAACTGCAATACCACCTGTAGAATTTACACAATCAATTACTATTGAATATTTTTTTGCCTTAATAGCTTTTACATCTACCAAAGGCAATTCAAGTATTTTCTCAATATGTATATCAATGTATTCTGTTTTAGGAATATATTGTCCCAGATTTTCAACTTTTGCATATTCAAAACCTTTTTCCTTGCCAATCCTTAAGATTTCTTCCCCATCTTCGGCAGAAATAAACTCCCCTTTTTCATTCAGTAGTTTTAGCGCATTCCAGTTTCTTGGGTTATGGCTTGCCGTGATAATGATACCACCGCCGGCATTTTCTTCAACTACAGCCATTTCTACTGTTGGTGTAGTAGATAACCCGGTATCTATTACGTCTATGCCACTTGCCATCAGGGTTCCCTGAACAATACTTTTAACCATTTCCCCTGAAATTCGCGCATCGCGACCTATAACGACCTTATGTTGAGAAGTTCTTTGTTTGAGCCAATGGGCATAGGATGAAGTAATTTCTACGATATCCTCAGGTGCCAGCGTATCACCGCTGAAGCCTCCAATTGTTCCTCTGATACCGGAAATTGATTTTATCAATGTCAAAGCGTTTCCTTTTTGTAATAATTTATGCAAAGATACGCAGAAACCCCGCTTCTAAGCACATTCACCTTACAAAGACCGCACATTGCGTATTTATATTGTCCAATATGTATTCTTTGATGGTTTGCTCACTATTTTTGCGACGGATAATTTTATTAAGACAGGGCTCAGGCCAGACCTGCGATCATTAAATTACCAGTATTAATAAACATGAACCAGATCATTTCTATTGACCATTTGCTGTTCCGCTTTTTTAATTCTGTGATAGCCAATGGATTTTTTGATATTATAATGCCATTAATAAGGTTTGGTCCCGTCTGGATACCTTTATACATATTCTTTGGGGTTTTCCTGATTTACAATTTCAGATTAAAGGGGCTTTACATCATATTATTCGGAGCTATTGCAGTTCTGGCAAGTGATCAGTTCTGTGCTGCATTTTTAAAACCACTGGTGCATCGTCTCAGGCCTTGTTATGATCCTGATCTTGCAGGACAGGTGCGCTTGCTTTTATCCAGCTGCGGCGGACAATTCAGTTTCCCTTCAAACCATGCTTCCAACCATTTTACGATTGCATTGTTTCTTATTTCCATCCTTCCTCGCAATATCAAATGGTTTAAACCATTATTGCTTAGCTGGGCCTTTTCTGTTGCCTTTGCACAGGTATATGTTGGGGTTCATTTTCCTCTGGATGTCATTTGCGGAGCAATTATCGGATCTATGATTGGTACAATACTAGCTATATCTTGCAAAAGCATTATGAATATAGACCTGGATAATGATGTTAATAGCATAGAAATATAACGCCGTATTTTATTTTGCACTTCATTGCCAACAGATTTAGCCTCATTATCTTTGCCTTATTAATATAAAATTTTATGCCTTTTGAATATATCATTTCCGAACCTCAGTATCAGCCTCAAATTGCTCTGGTGCGCCTTAACAGACCTAAAGAACTTAATGCCCTGAATCTGCAGCTCATGGGTGAACTTCGGGATGCCCTGAAAGAACTGGATGAGAATAAAGATGTACGCGTTATTATCATCACCGGAAATGAAAAAGCCTTTGCTGCCGGAGCAGATATCAAGCAGATGTCTGACAAGACCGCCATTGAAATGTTGCAGATAGACCAATTTTCCACATGGGACAGTATCCGTAAAACCAGGAAACCCATTATTGCAGCTGTTTCGGGCTTTGCTTTGGGAGGAGGATGCGAGTTGGCCATGCTTTGTGATATGATCGTGGCATCAGAAACTGCAAAATTCGGACAACCTGAAATTAAGATCGGCGTAATGCCGGGAGCCGGTGGAACCCAAAGATTAACCCGGGCCGTGGGAAAAGCAAGGGCCATGGAAATGGTATTAACCGGGAAATTTATTTCAGCAGAAGAAGCTTTTCAGTTTGGTCTTATTAATAAAATAGTTCCCGTTGAACTCTATCTCCAGGAAGCTGTTAAGCTGGCCAAAGAAATTGCAGAAATGTCTCCTATCGCCGTTCAGCTTGCCAAAGAATCTGTAAACAAAGTATATGATTCTTCCCTCCAGGAAGGTCTATATTTCGAACGTAAGAACTTCTATATGCTTTTTGCCTCAGAAGACCAGAAAGAAGGTATGAGTGCCTTTATAGAGAAACGGAAACCGGAGTTTAAAGGGAAGTAAACCAATGATCAATGATCAGTTATCAATGTACTTGCTAAGCTTATTGATCATTGATTATTGATCATTGACCGAAAATAATACCCTGTCCCGTCATACGCCCTTTTCGCTTCGTGCTTGCATGATTCGGAACAGGCGCCATCCCATTCCCAGCCGCAAGATTCGCACATGACGATCTGGTTATTACAAAGTTCGTTTACGCAGTTGATCATACGTGCAGAAGGGGTTCCACAGTGTATGCAGTAAGATACCAATACTGGATTAACTGTATTCACATCTACCACTACCCTTCCGTCAAACACATAACATTTCCCTTCAAAATCTTCCCCTCCACCGGTCTTGGCATATTTCAGAATTCCGCCGTCTAATTGATAAACATCCTTGAATCCATTTTCCAGCAGATAAGCTGAAGCTTTTTCACATTTAATACCACCGGTACAATAGGTAATAACTGTTTTATCTTTAAGTTCTGCCAATTCATCCATTTTTGTGGGCAGGTCTCTGAAATTTTCTATGTCCAGCGTTATGGCACCTTTAAACCGGCCTACATGGTGCTCATAGTTTGAGCGCATGTCAACAATAACCACATTATCTTTTTTCTTGAGCTCTTTAAATTCGGCTGCACTCAGATGCTTCCCCGTTCTATGAGCCGGATCTATGCCTTTTAATCCTGAATGAACAATTTCCGGTTTGTATCGTACATGTATCTTCTGGAATGCGGGACGATCGGCTTCATCAATCTTAAAGTCGGTATCCTTAAATCTCTCATCAGATACCAGATCTGACATATATTGCTTGCATTGGGCCACAGTGCCACTCAGTTGTCCGTTCAGTCCTTCATCAGCCACAATTATTCTTCCAAAAATGCCTAACCTCTGGCAATATTTGAGATGCTTCACTGCGAATACTTCTGCCTCTTCAATAGGTACATATTTATAGAAGGCGACTGCGAGATATGAACTTGACCCGGACATTAAAATAATTTTATATCATACAAAGGTACGAAAACAGAAGAAATGATGCATAAAGGCAATATTGGAACTGATAACAGATATTGTGGAGAATAACTGTCGGGCGTTTATTACCTTTGCCCGTAAAATTACTCTTTAGAAACACGGATGCCTGAATTTTATCTAAACCCTATTTTCTGGGCCATTTCACTCTTTTTAATAATCCAGATTTTAATATACCTTTTATTATTCAGAAGATTAGCTGCCTATAAACAACCTGTTCCGGAAACCGATTATTTGCCGGCAGTAAGTGTAATTATTGCCGCAAGAGATGAGGCAAGAAATCTCAAAAAATTTCTACCGACCATATTCAATCAGAATTATCCTGAATTTGAAGTAATTGTAATTGACGACCAGAGCGAAGATGGAACCGGTGAATTGCTTGAAGAAATGAATGCAGCCTATCCAAAATTAAAAGTTGTAACAATTACAGAACATGTAAATGAATTTGCCGGTAAAAAACTGGCGCTCACCCTTGGGATAAAAGCAGCGCATTACGAGATTCTCCTTTTTACAGATGCAGATTGCGAACCTGTTTCAACCGATTGGATAAGAAAAATGGTTGAACCATACAAAAGCAGAGATACAGAAATCGTGCTGGGTTTCTCTCCATATAAGGTAAAACCTTCTTTAATTAATCTTTTTATCAGGTTTGATACTTTTTATACCGCATTTCAATATTTTTCTTTTGCACTTGCCGGAATGCCATATATGGGTGTAGGAAGAAATTTATCATACAAAAAATCCTTATTTTTTAACAATAAAGGTTTTGCGCCTTTCCTTAAAGTCAGCTCTGGTGATGATGATCTGTTTGTAAATCATAATGCAACCCGGCAAAACGTAGCTATCCAGCTGAATCCTGAAAGTTTTGTAGCATCCAAACCCAAGAAAACATGGGCAGACTGGATCAGACAAAAAAGGCGTCATATGAGTACCGGCAAATATTATAAACCTGGTCATCGCGCCTGGCTGATATTTATCTGGATATCCAATTTATTTTTTTATGCTGGAGTAACGCTGGGAATCATATTTATAAAACCCTTTTGGGTTGCTCTGGCTGTTATGGGTTTGAGGGTAATTGTTCAGACAATCATAATGGGAATGAGCCTTAAAAAACTAAAGATGAAAAATCTATGGTACCTTACTCCAATTCTGGACATAATATATCAATTGATTTATTACCCGATATTCGGATTTATAGCCCTTTTCAGAAGGAAAAAGAGACGCTGGTAAATTTAATTACGAATTATGAATGACGAATTACGAATTGGTATAAGTCGGATATCCTTGCCCAAATTGCACCTTTGCGTCATTGTCTCATTTTCAAATTGTAAAATTATTTAATGGATTCCGCCGACATCATATTTAAATATTTTCCCAACCTGAGTGAAGCGCAAAAAAGCAAATTCAACAGGCTTGGAGACCTTTATCAGGAATGGAATGAAAAGATCAACCTTATTTCCAGGAAAGACATTGAATTCCTTTACGAAAAACATATCCTGCATTCACTTGGAATTGCAAAAGTTATCAATTTCACTGCTGGAACTGCAATATTGGATGTTGGTACAGGTGGAGGGTTTCCCGGAATACCTCTTGCTATTATGTTCCCCGAAGTACAGTTTTCGCTTGTAGACAGCATTGGGAAAAAGATAATGGTGGTAAAAGATATCGCTAAAGCTCTGGATTTGAAGAATGTTCAGGCTTACCATGCCCGGGTTGAAGATATAAAAGGCAGTTTTGATTTTATTACAGGACGTGCTGTTACTGATATAAATGCTTTTTACGGATGGGTAAAACGCAAAATAAAAAAGACACAGCAAAATGGTCTTCCAAATGGAATATTATATCTGAAGGGTGGAGATCTGGAAATTGAGCTTGCTCCTTTTGGACAAAGTGCACAAGTATATCCACTCTCACATTATTTTGATGAGGAATTTTTTAAAACAAAAGCCGTCGTTTATTTAGGTTGAAAATATATCAACCAAAATTGGGCAAGCCTGATAAAACTTCTTCATTTACTTTTTGCAAGCCTGTCGTATATTTATTCCAGTTCACTATTGGCGATTCAATATAATGATATAAAGGAGCGAGCTTCTCTTTTGGAAAAATCCCACATTTTTCAATAATTTCCTGGGCAACACTATATTGAGGCCCCATTAATCCATCATCAATTTTAATGGTACAACCAATCTTTTCATTAATGAATCCAAGTGAATAGACACCATCGGCACCGGTTTTGCCAATAATTCTGCTGCCGCAAATATTCATCATTTCAGTACAATACCTTTTGTGTCCGGCCACCATAAACGGATATTTTGCCATTGCTTCAACGATGGTTTGACAGGATTTCATCCTTTTTGCTCCGAATTTTTCTGGTGCCACAAGATTTCTGTATCCTATGGCCTGGTTATACACCGGCAATGAAAATATAGGAGCCGAGCATCCATCCATTGCCGTATGAATCTGCGCTTCAGGATATTCGTTCATCTCAGCTGTTATTTTCTTTATGGCCTGCTGCAGTGGATGCGAAGGTTTGAAATAAGAATCTATATCAAGACCATAAAAAACACAATACGCCAAAAAACCGGAATGTTTTCCGGAACAATTATTATGAATATCATCCGGCTCCAAATTGTTTTTAATCATCGCATTCCTGTCTTCATTCAAAGTAGGATATTGCGGACCACAATGCAGATTATCATGCCCCAAACCTATTTTTTTAAGAATACTGTTTACAACGCGCAGGTGTTCTGCCTCACCATTGTGTGAGCCACACATTATAGCTATTTCTTCGAGATTGAAACCAAATTTCTCTACGGCACCACTTTCAAGCAATGGAATAACCTGAAAAAGTTTTAGTGCAGACCTCGGAAAACATACCTGCTGAATATCTCCGGCCGAATAAATAACATTATTATTTTCATCCACCATACAAATGGCACCACGATGAAAACTTTCAAGTGTTTCGCCACGATATCTTTCAACAAGTATAGGATTCATCATCTGCTTTGCAATTATTATTTTTATTATTCATATCTTAAAGACTCAATAGGGTCCAGTTTCGCAGCTTTAATAGCCGGATATAGCCCGGCAAATATACCCACCACAATGCATAAAATGAAGCCGGTAATGATCCATACCCATGGAATAATAAAACTTCCACTTATAAAATGAGCTACTACATTCCCAAGGAGAATCCCGGCTATAATTCCAAAAATGCCACCAATCTGGGTAATAACAACAGATTCCCATAAAAACTGGTTGCGAATATTTTTATAAGAAGCACCCAAAGCTTTACGAACACCTATTTCTCTGGTACGTTCTTTCACCGATACAAGCATGATGTTGGTTAATCCTACTGATGCCCCAAGGAGTGTTATCAATCCAATAACAAAGGCAAAAATTCTAACCACTGCCACAGTACCGATAAGCGTTTCTGCCATGCTATCGCTTTTTGTAATAAAGAAATTATTGTCGTCCTTAATTTTAAGTTTTCGAATACCCCGTAACAATCCAATAGCCTCATCAATAGATGCATCCATCTTATTTATGTCTTTTATTCTTACATCTATATTATAGGATACATTGTTAACCACAAATTGATTTTGTGCAGCCGTGACAGGAATAATGATCATATCATCCTGACTTTGTCCAAAAGAACTCCCTTTTTTTTGAAGCACACCTGCTACAAGATATTTCTGATTATTAATCTGAAAATATCTGCCTGCTGCATTACTATTTCCGAACAAATCAGTTTTTAACGCGGCACCAATGATCGCACATTTATTGGCATCATCAATATCCGAGGCAAAAAAATTTCTTCCTTCGCTAAGTTGCAATCCAGCCAATGACAGATAATTTTCATCAGAACCAAGAACCTGTGTTTTAGGGGATGTTTTTATAGAACCTGATTGTGCTACTGCATCCATTGCAGCACTAACACTTATTGAGATATTTGCCTGATTTCCAAATCGCTTTTTGAAGGCCACTCCTTCAACATACCTGATAGGTGGATTTTCTTTTTCACGAATACCACCACGGTTCATATTTTCCATGGCATCACGGTTTCCAATGTTAAACGAATTAGAACCCACTGACGCAAAATTGTCATATAGTGCATTTCTGATACCATCTACCGCCGTAAGCATACTTATGAGCGACATGATGCCAAATGCTATTATAAATATCGTCAGAACAGCTCTTAGCATATTCATTCTTATGGCTGAAAAACCAATGGCAATATTTTCAAATAATGTTAACAAGTACCTTTTAGATATACATAAATAAAATTAACCGATTTTTGCACCGGAAAGCGAAAACAAAGCAAAGCTAATATTATTAATATGAATGATTCATTTTGGATGGGAGTATTACAGGCACTTATACCGGCAGGCCTGGTACTTGGTGCTGTATATGTGGTGTTAAGAAACTTTTTTGCAAATGAAGAAAAGAAACGATTCTTTGATCTGAAGGTCAACAATCAGAAAATTTCACTTCCCATCAGGCTGCAGGCATATGAAAGATTATGTCTTTTGTTGGAAAGGCTCTCCATTAATAACCTCATAGCCAGGGTTAGAAGACCAGGTATGTCCGCCGCTGATCTTCAGGCAACCCTTGTAAACGAAATCCGGGCAGAATATGACCATAATTTATCGCAACAGATATATGTCTCTCATGAAGCCTGGCAGAATGTAATAAATGCAAAAGAAGCCATAACCCGGCAAATACATGTATGTTTCAGCAGCTTACCAGCTGGTGCTTCGGGTGTGGAGCTCAGCAAGTTATTGTTTGAAAACAGCATGAGTGAAGACATGGAATCTACACACAAAGCATTGTTATACCTGAAAGAAGAGGCTCAGAAATTATTTTAGAAATATAAATTATGGGCAACAAACACATTACTGATTCAGGAATTGAAATCCACCGCATATACCAATCAGTCCAGCATGAAATAGAAGATGCGGGAAAATTTCCTTTTACCAGGGGCGTGCATCCAAACATGTACCGCGATAAGGTATGGACCATGCGTCAGTATGCCGGTTTTTCTACCGCCGAAGAATCTAATAAACGATACCACTATCTTTTAAGCCAGGGAACTACGGGTTTATCCGTTGCATTCGATCTGCCTACACAGATTGGTTATGATTCAGACCATATCTTTGCTGAAGGTGAAGTTGGCAAAGCAGGCGTAGCCATAGATACTCTTGAAGATATGGAAATGTTATTTAAGGGAATCAATCTCAAGGACATCAGTGCATCCATGACTATTAATTCTACAGCCTCAATATTACTTGCCATGTATATTGCACTGGCACAAAAAAATGGAATTAATATCGCAGAAATCTCAGGTACCATTCAGAATGATATCCTGAAAGAATATGCAGCAAGGGGGACCTATATATATCCACCCAAGGCATCTATGAGAATCATAACTGATATTTTTGAATATTGCAGTAAAGAAACGCCAAAATGGAACACGATTTCTATTTCAGGGTATCATATTCGTGAAGCCGGTTCTACTGCGGTGCAGGAACTGGCATTTACGCTTGCTAACGGAAAAGCATACGTAAAAGCGGCACTGGCTAAAGGTCTTGATATAGATATATTTGGAAAAAGACTTTCCTTCTTTTTCAATGCACACAACAATTTCTTCGAAGAGATTGCCAAGTTTAGAGCTGCGCGCAGGATCTGGGCCAAAATGATGCGCGAACTCGGGTCAAAAGATGAGCGTGCACAAATGCTGAGGTTTCATACACAAACCGGAGGATCAACACTTACGGCACAACAACCCATGAATAATATCAGCAGGGTCACCATTCAGGCAATGGCAGCAGTTCTGGGTGGCACACAATCATTGCACACAAACGGCTTTGATGAGGCATTATCGCTACCCACAGAACAAGCGGCCCAGATTGCCTTGCGTTCGCAACAGATTATAGCTTATGAAAGTGGAATCATAGATACTACAGATCCATTGGGAGGCTCTTTTTTTATTGAAAACCTGACAGATGAAATGGAAAAACTTGCCAATGAATATATTGAAAAGATTGATTCAATGGGTGGCGCCGTTTCTGCAATAGAACAGGGATTTATCCAGAACGAGATAGCTTCTTCTGCGTATACATATCAGCAAAAAATTGAACATAGTGAGAAAATAATTGTAGGCGTAAATAAATTTCAAACTGTCGAAGTTCCGCATATCAATCTTTTTAAGGTGAATGATAGTATCCGGCAGGAACAAATAGACCGATTGAACAGACTAAAATCCTCAAGAAATAATGAATCAGTAATAAAATCCCTTCAGGATATCAAAACAGCAGCCAGGGATGACAAAAATCTCATGCCGTTTATTATTTCAGCCGTCGAGCAATATGCAACTTTAGGTGAAATCGCTGATGCGATGCGGGAAATTTTCGGAGAATATCATGCAGGGTAAATGATCCCGCATTCCTGAAATTATCAATGTTGTCTTTTTCCAAATGTAAATTCTGTCTCCACTGAAGTCAGTCAAAAAAAAGGATGGATTCGACTTCAGGAAATTCTGTCGATTCCGGAAAAAGCATGTTAAAAAAATTTAAACAGCAAGCATGATAGCGTGGAGGCATAATATTGAGATAACACAAAAAAAATTTCAGGAGCAAAACAGGGAATAGTTAAAGTAAACCTTTTCATATCTAATTGTAATTCTGACACATATCAGATAATCGTTTGTTTAGCAACCTATTCAAAAAAACTTAAAATAAATTTGGTTGTGAAAAAAAATTAGAACTAATTTTGGAAGTGTAGCGGGAAAAAATGGCGATTTGAATCACCTGTAAAAGTTTTTAAATTGACAAGCAAGAAAAAAAATTTTGGCAATAGAATTTTGTCCAATTTTACCGACCCTTTTAAAAAGACAGCGTTCTGTTTACAATTGTTTTAAAATTTGATTATGACTTCGACACATCAGGAAATATGGGAAAAATGTCTTGCGATTATAAAAGACAACGTGAATACCCAAAGTTATAAAACCTGGTTTGAACCCATTGTTCCTGTTAAGCTCGAAGGAAAGATATTAACCATACAGGTACCAAGCCTTTTTTTCTTTGAATGGCTCGAAGAGCACTATGTGAGCCTTCTAAAAAAAACCATAAAAAAAGAAATGGGCCCTGGTGCAAAACTTGAGTATAATATTATTGTGGAAAACAGCTCTGGAGGCACTAAACCTCATACAATTAAAGTTCCTACACAAAGGAATAAAAGTGAGGATGATCTTGAAATTTCAGTTCCAACAAGTGGAACTTCAATCAAGAATCCCTTCATCATTCCTGGGATAAAAAAAGTGAATGTAGATTCTCATTTAAATGCGGCCTATAACTTTAGTAATTTCATTGAGGGAGATTGTAACCGACTCGCCAGATCTGCAGGACAGGCAGTGGCAGCAAGACCAGGAGGAACTTCATTCAATCCTTTATTTATATATGGTGGTGTAGGGCTTGGCAAAACACACCTTGCACAGGCAATAGGAAATCAGGTAAAAGAAAACCTGAAAAACAAAACTGTTCTTTATATTACTTCTGAACAGTTTACAAGCCAGTTTGTAGAATCCATCAAAAACAATTCTATCAATGATTTTGTAAATTTTTACCAACTCATTGATCTTCTAATCGTTGATGATGTTCAGTTTTTTGCGAATAAAGACAAAACCCAGGACATTTTCTTCCATATATTTAACCATCTTCAGCAAAACGGGAAACAACTCGTACTTACCTCAGACCGCCCGCCTAAAGATTTGCAGGGGCTGGAAGAAAGATTGCTTTCCCGTTTCAAATGGGGACTGTCTGCCGATATTCAGACCCCTGATTTTGAGACAAGATATGCCATTATGGAGCATAAGATGTATGCGGATGGCATTGAACTCAGTAAAGATGTCATAGAATATGTTGCTTATACCATGACCGGGAATGTACGTGAACTGGAAGGTGCCTTGATCTCGCTTCTGGCACATTCATCACTTACCCGTAAAGAAATAGATCTGCAACTGGCAAAAGACATCCTGAAAAACTTTGTAAAACAAACTACAAAGGAACTTACCATAGAACATATCCAAAAACTTGTATGCGACCATTTCGAGATGCCTGTAGATTTATTAAAATCAAAGACTCGTAAACGTCATATTGTACAGGCAAGGCAGATTAGTATGTATTTTGCAAAAAACTTTACCAGATCTTCACTTTCAAATATTGGAAAACATTTCGGAGGACGCGATCACTCCACTGTAATTCATGCCTGCCAGACAGTTCAGGATCTTATGCAAACTGATACACGATTTAAAAATAAGGTAATAGAGCTGGAAAAGCTTATTAATGTGAACTTTAAATAGTAATCTGATCTATTGGTTCTGATTTGCCAGTTGTAATGTCATTAATGCTGCCAATGCAGCAGTTTCTGCCCTGAGCCTGAGATTTCCAAGACTTACCGGTACAAAGTCTTTTTCTATAGCGTCAACAATTTCAGTATCTGAAAAATCGCCTTCAGGGCCAATAAATACAAAGGCATTCTCCTGTTTTTTGTATACCTTATTGAGAAGACTTTTCTCCCCTTCTTTGCAATGCGCAATATATTTAGCCCCGTTAATTTTTTCAGATATTAATTTCTGAAAATCCATGTTGACTATAATTTCGGGCAGCCATAAATTCCCTGACTGTTTTAATGCACTTATTGCAATTTTCCGCAGCCGTTTATCATCTATATGACTTTTTTCAGAATGCCTGGAACTAAAAAGGATAATTTTGTGGGCAGCAAGTTCTACTGCCTTTTCAATAAACCACTCCAGTCTTTCCCGTTTTTTAAGTATGGAAATCCCGATTACAAGCTGATATTCAGGCAATTTTTCCATACTAACATTTTCAATAATAACTTCAACAACACTACCCTTAATACTCACAATACTAGCTTCTGCCAGTTGGCCCATACCATTGATCAGAAATAATTTATCTCCGATACCAGAACGCAATACCTTTATAGCATGGCGACCTTCTTCTTCAGAAAGCGTAAGACGAGATCCATTTAGAAGATTATCAGACAGAAAAAAATAATTCATTAGCCAAAATTAGTTCATTTTTTTGCAGATTTTTGTAAAAGTTAAAAATCAGAATGGGGGTACTCAATAATATATTCAAATGGATCATCCTGGAACGGATTAAAGATATTGATGAATTCAGTAAAAATCCGCACGTCAAGCAGACAAGGCTCTTGAATACTCTTCTTCAAAATGCATCCAATACAGAATGGGGAAAACTTTACGGCTATAAGTCTATTAAAAACTATACTGAATATTCTGAAAGAGTTCCACTTCAGGAGTATAACAGCCTGAAACCCTATATAGAACGGATGATGACCGGTGAACAAAATATAATCTGGCCTACAGATGTCAATTGGTTTGCAAAGTCATCCGGTACTACTGATGATAAAAGTAAATTTATCCCGGTAAGTAAAGAATCTATGATGGATTGCCATTATAAAGCAGGCAAGGATATGTATGCCATGTATTACAGCCAGTATCCTAATGCAAACCTGGTAGATGGTAAAAGCCTTGTCTTAGGAGGCAGCCACCAGGTGAATAAGCTCAATGAGAACAGTTACTACGGGGATCTCTCAGCAGTTCTGATGCAAAATCTTCCTATTTGGGCCGAAGCGAAAAGGGTTCCCGTACTTTCTATTGCGCTCATGGATAACTGGGAAGCAAAAATTGAAAAAATGGCTGAAGCCATTCTTAAACATAAAGTAACAAATGTTCTTGGCATACCAACCTGGACCACTATCTTATTCAGACGATTGCTTGATATGACCGGTAAGAGCAATATTTTGGAAATATGGCCGATGCTGGAACTATATGTACATGGAGGCGTCAGTTTTAATCCATACAGGAATCTTTTTAAGGAATTATTGCCAGGTGAAAATATGCATTACATGGAAACATATAATGCTTCTGAAGGGTTTTTCGCGATACAGGATAGTCCGGGAGCAGATGACATGCTTCTTATGCTTGACTATGGAATTTTTTATGAATTTATTCCCGCAGACACCGGTCTTCCCCATGAAGAAATTGCCATATGTCTTGAAGACGTTGAGATCAATAAAAATTACGCATTGGTAATAACCACAAACAGTGGCTTGTGGCGCTATAAAATTGGTGATACGATACGATTTACATCAAAAGATCCGTACAGGATAAAAATAAGTGGTCGCACCAAGCATTACATCAATGCCTTTGGAGAAGAATTGATGATTGAAAATGCCGAGAAAGCATTAGCCTTTGCCTGTGAACATACGAATAGTATTATCACGGATTTTACAGCAGCCCCGGTCTATTTTTCAAGAGATGGAAATGGTGCCCACGAATGGCTTATTGAATTCGAAAAAGACCCGCTGGATTTCCAGGAATTTATTAGGCATCTGGATGAAACACTGCAACGCCTTAACTCCGACTATGAAGCCAAAAGATTTAAAGACATGGCGTTACAAAGACCCATAGTTAGAAAACTAAATAAAGGCACTTTTTATGAATGGATGAAAAGAAGGGGCAAACTGGGAGGACAGAACAAAGTACCAAGATTGTCTAATTCAAGAGAATTTGTTGACGATATTCTGAAATTTGCCGGCGAGAAGTATTAGATTTTTAAAACTAGATAGTCCATCTAAGTTTTGCAAACAGGCCCTGTCCAAGCGTTCCTGAATTCAGAACAAAGCCTTCGAGATGCTGGGTTAAAGCCATGATTGTGAGTTTGCTATTCATTTTATATTCAACGCCTGCAATGATACCATAATTGCTGTAGCCAAACAGAGAAAATCCGAGATGAAAAGCAAATCTTTCAGTATTAAAATATCTTTTTGCAGCGATATCTATCTCCGGAATTGTCATATTATCATTAATGTATTCAATGCCGCCAGTTAAATACATAGTTGAATTCAAATATCTGGTATAATTGAGACGGATTTGAAAAGGCAACCCCGAAACAAATGTCCCACCTGCGGGTGGATGACCCGCCTGCGTTGCGAGGGTATCTAAAGTCAGGTAATAATTTGTATATGAAACCTTTCCATTGATAATACTCACTTTTTCCCCAGTATAATTAAACTGCCTGTTAAAGTTAAACCTGCCCGTATTTTTGAACCAGCTTACAAATCCAAGATCAGATACCTGAAAACGCAATTCATCCTTATTATTGAATTTAAAAGCTAAAAAGCCATTTAATGAGGCCCCTATCCCATTAATATCGCTAAACAAATTTGCAGTATTTACAGATTTTGAAGATACCTGAGCCAGTAGCGAAAGACTATCTCCCGAATAAGATGTATATAAGCTGGCTTTAGATATATTTAGATTATTATATCCTGAACCAGATACTAATGCGACACCTCCACCATATAACATTTCTGTCCTTCTCTTTTGACTGGCATTTTTATAAAATCCGAATTGCAATGACTGATATGCATAATGAGCGTAGCTGAGCCCACCAATCGCAGCAGTTTGGCCAGCAAATTGGCTATTGCCAAACATTAATAATTTATAATCATCGGCACTGAATTGGGTGGAATATTGAATACGGGAAGATAGGTTTATATATAAATGAGATTTGCTGTTTTCAGGTTCCCAACTATAAAAAATATTACCGTTTGCATAACCGCCTGCTGTATTATTTGCGGATTTTAAATATGGAAGAACAGAATTTTTTGCAGCATCATCTATAAATGAAGAATTAACAATTTTTTTATATAACCTATTCGTAAGTGCTTCTGAACCAATATTATATCCTGCGTTTATTTCCAGACAATTTGTTTTGTCGGCAGAATCAAATGGGATATTAAAAACCGGATCGCTACATATCTGCCCGTTTGCCAGCATTGGCAATCCCAAAAGAAAAATAAGTAATAAATTAATTAATCTATTGAATATCATTCATTTATTAATTTCGATATCGAAAATCAGCTGTCAACTTTGCCGTAATATGAGAATTGCTATAAATTTTAACAACCTGATTTTTATATGTATTCAGTATTACTTTTAATATAATTCGTTTTTTATCAGAAATTTCCTGCCATTGCCGTTGCGATAGATTTACATTTACCGTTCCTGTTCCGGGAATTTTATTTGTAATATCCGGTGAGCCTGCCGGAATAGTATTAGAGGTATTTGATAAAAGTGAATCTGTAATTTTATTGTTGTTATCCAAAATATACAACTGAATTTTTGCAGATAACGGGTATCCGTTAGTAAGATTTATGTGCAAGGTTCCATCCTGCACCTTACTTACATCGACATTATTCGTCAAATTTGCATTCATCGTATCTTCCAGCAAAAGACCTTCAGCACCAAATTGCAAGGGTAGTTGCATATTCAGGTTGGCTGCAACCGTGCTGCCATAATATATGAAATCATTATAATTGGAAGTATTTCCATTAGGATCCACTGTAAAACTAAGAAGATATAAAAGCTTGTCTGGCAATATTTCCAATAAATTATTAATATTGGAATTCAAATTATTAAGGGGGAGCTCTATAATACTGAGAGAATTGGTGTCTTTTGCTGCCGGAAGGCTTATAGGAACATTTATATACTTACTGCACTTCAATGGTACAGATTGATTTGTTTTAGAATTATAAGCTGTTATCGACTTTATAACGCCTGAAACAGGAGCTCCAATACCATTGCTGATCTGGAGATTTACGTTCAGTTTAGGAATGGTTAGTTTATTTACAGTTACGTTTTTAAAAAAATTGAAGTCGGTTGATTGCGGACCAACAGTGTATGATTTAGTACCAAGAAACCCTAATGCGTATTCCGGTAGTACATGAAATAGTCCGTAATATATATATATACTATCCGCCAGCGAAAGCGATTCCAATTTACCGGTTGAATCTATTCTGGCAGTTAAAATATTAAAAAAAGTATTGAAGCTGTCTTTATGCTTTCCGGTAAGATCTGCATTATATCCATTTAATTTGAAGGAGTCATATATCGTTACGCTTGTTCCCCCTGCAGGTGGAACATTTAAATATTCGTTAATGGGCTGACCGTTTTTTGTAGCTCCGGGAATGGAATATGTCATGTGAATGGTGTCCTTTATTGAACTTGTTGTTTTAAAATCTATTTCACCAGAGCGGATAATAAATGATTTAAACAAAGGCCCCCTGAGATTATAATTTACATCAACATTATCATTAACAAGATTTTGAGCGGGGAACACAGCTGTAGCCGCAGAAACCTGCATATTGCTTCCTGTGAGAACAATTTTAATTGCAGCCCCAGTGTCAATTTTTATACTATCCCCATTGCTTCCTGGCGAACTTAAATTAATTACATTAAAGGTCAAACTTGCGCTAAGTGTTTTGCCTGCTAACGCATAAGTCGAAATATGTGTTGCATTTGGCATGATACTGTTAATTGTATCATCAATAACAACAGTAGTTTGATTAAGTAACTGATAGTGAATATTGGTTATCTCAATAGGGAATCCATTATAAATACTTAATTGAAGCGTTCCTCCTATAAATGTTGCATTGGTAAACAGACTTTGTGCATTAATTGTCGTTGATCCAAGACTAAGGTTATTTATGGGTTTAATTGGAATTCGCTGTCCCTGAAGAATTCCTGCCGGAATGCCATACGCTTTGCTAATAACCTCACCAAGTGTCACATTGTGCTTAATAGTTCGCTGCCCAAGGGTGATTGTTTTTAATGAAACCGTTTTTTCGAAATTAGTATCCGGGACACTTAGCAGACTACTGATGTTTAGTGAATTTAATTGCTGAACATTAACCAGATATAAAGAACTATCTGCGTTTTTTTTCAAAGAAGTATCATTTACCATATTGCTGATAGTGAGATCTGCATGCGCCACCGGAATAAGCATGTTTATATCCCATTGTTTATCGCTCAATTTGCATCCACCAGCGCCTAACAATATTACTAATATGACATAGTATCCCCTCGTTCTCATTAAATACCTAATTAAGGGACAATTTATGATATTTATTCGATTAGCTAAATCTTTCTTTTTGAATATCGCTATTATTATTGCCAATAACAGCGATTCATTGAATTCAGGTTAACAGAGCAAAAGCACTATTGTTGATTATCTGCAATAAAATGCCTATTTCTGAATACGAAGAAGATTCTCAATGATCTATAGCTGACGAATGCGCTTATCAGACTATGCCTACCATTTGTACGGCTAATTTGTTACATATGCAGCCAATTGTGAGGCATTCACTTTTGTTAAAGTAGACACAGCATTTTTTGTAATATAGTGAGCCCCAATACTGGATTTTCTTTCAATGGCCGCCGAAATAATTAACCTCGCAACAATAGCCAAATTATATAATTCAATTGATTCTCTTGAATTTTTAGATTCCAGAAAAATATCTTTAGCATCAGTTTCTAAACTTTTAAGAATTTCAACAGCAAATTCCATTTCATCGGGATGCCTTATTATTCCAGCATATCTGCTCATTAGCTGCCTGATATCCGTTAGAATTCTGTTTATCTTATTCAGATCAGGTTTTATATATAGGTGTCGGTTATCTGCTGACCTAAACTGATTTATTTCAACATTTTTATTCCAATGAAAATTTATGTCTAAAAACGCTCTGTTAGAAAAAACCATTGCTTCAAGTAGTGAATTACTGGCTAGCCTGTTAGCTCCATGCACACCTGTGCATGCTACTTCTCCAAAAGCGTAGAGGGATTCAATTCCTGTGCTGCCGTTTATATCCGTTGCTATTCCCCCACACATAAAATGTGCAGAAGGTGCAACCGGAATAAGACTTGTAGTGATATCAATTCCAAGTTTAAAGCAATTATCATAAATGTTTGGAAAAAGGTTTATGAGTGCATCTGTAGGTATATGGGTTGCATCAAGAAACACATGATCAGTTCCGGTTTCCCTCATTTCATTTTCTATTGCCCTTGATGTAATATCTCTTGGCGCAAGAGAACCCAGTGGATGGTGCTTATCCATAAATGGATTTCCCCATTTATTTTTAAGAATTGCCCCGGCACCCCTTAATGCTTCGCTGATTAAAAATACAGGTTTCCCCGGGAAATATAATGCGGTTGGATGGAATTGAACAAATTCCATATCTTTTATTATTGCTCCTGCTCGAAAAGCCATAGCAACGCCATCGCCTGTAGCAATAGAAGGATTGGTAGTATGTAAATATACCTGGCCGGCCCCGCCCGTACACAGTATTGTTTTATAAGCCAATAAACTTTGTATCTCCCCGGTATTTTCATCCAATATTTCTGCTCCCAAACACCTTTTGCAATGGTCCTCGTCGATAACTATTAAATCAACTGCCATATGATTCTCGAGAATGGTTATATCAGGATGTTTTCTAACCGCATTCAATAAAACGGTTTCAATTTCACGACCTGTAAAATCCTTAACATGTGCTATCCGATTTCTGGTATGACCACCCTCAAGCCCTAGATCTAATTTGTGATCTGTATTAGAAAAAGCCACGCCTAATTCAATCAGTTCATTGATACAATTTCTTGCTTCCCCAACCATTACACGTACGGCATTTTCGTTGCAGAGGCCCGCTCCGGCTTCTAAAGTATCCTTAACATGGAGTTCAAGATTGTCATCACTATTCAAAACACAGGCTATACCCCCTTGCGCCATTCTTGTATTTGTTTCACTTGCTACATTTTTTGTAACAATGAGTACCTTGCCCAGTTTTGATGCTTTCAGAGCAAATGACAATCCGGCTATGCCGCTTCCAATAATAAGGAAATCAGTGCTTTTCATTAGTTGAAATATTTAATATAACACTGAAATTCTGAGCCATTCATTATAAGAAAATTATTAGTTTTATTAACTCAGTTCTATCATTTTATTAATAGGGATAGCTGCCCTTGTCATAACCTCCGGATCCAGGCTTATTTTATATTTGATCTCATCTTCAGTTCCAATGGCACGAAGGGTATCCAGCGTATTTTTCAAATTTATTTTCTTCATATAATCGCATGTAATACAAGGTGTGATAAATTGTTTATTCCTGAACATTCCTTTCATTGTTGCACCTAAATCACATTCCGAAGCCAGGATGAACTGATTGACATCGGTCTCTTCAACATGTCTGATCAGATCAGCCGTGCTGCCTACTATACCATTACCCCTTTTTAAGGCAGTTTGTACCGTATCATCCGGAACTTCCCAGTGCAGTAGCACTTCTGCAGAAGGATAAATTTCCATTAAATTTTCAATATTCCCCAAAAACTGTTCATGCACCTCACATCTACCATTCCAAAGGATAAATTCTTTATTAAGCATTGATTTAAAAGAATTTGAAAGATTCCTTCCCATAAATTTATCAGGTATAAATATTATCTTATCAGAATCAAATGAAGAAGCAATTTTTACAGCATTTCTTGATGTACAACAAATATCACAGGCTGCTTTTGTTTCGGCATAAGTATTAATATAGGCAATTACCGGAATTCCCGGGTATTGCAATTTCAGCTTTTGTACATCAGCTGCGGTAATACTTGACGCCAATGAACATCCAGCATCCATATCAGGGATAAATACATTTTTATCGGGATTTAATATATATGCCGTTTCCGCCATAAATGTGACCCCACAAAAAACAATATTTTCAGCTTCAACCTTTTTTGCCTCAAGACTCAAGCCTAGAGAATCTCCGATAAAATCAGAAACACCACCCTGAGTGTCTAAAATCTGTAACAATGGAGACATATAATAATGTGACAGTACAGCTGCATTTTTTTCCCTTTTCAGCTGACGGATTTCCTCTACAATTGGGACAATAGAATCCAGATAAGCACTTCCATAAATGTTGGTCATACTTTTAACTCTCGACTTATAATTTAATTCTGAATCCTGACTTATTTTGACATCCGGAATAATGAAATTCATCTTTTGAAGGTTAATTATTCTGCAAAATTAGATTGCAAAAAAACCGGATTTCATGATTTGGATCATGGTTAATGGCTTACCACAGACTGCCTGAGATATGGTTCCTGATCAGACAACTTTTCGGCAAGCATCTTAAGGAAATTAATTGCGATTTTCGGATTGTAATTAATCAATAGCAACATATCTGATTTCCTTATAAAACATGCTTCTACAGGCTGTAACGCCTGTGCCGACGTAGTGAACCTCTGAGCCGGACGTAATAATGAGGCTGCACCCGGTATCTCGCCAGGACGTATGATTCCAATAATCCGATCTGAATGCATCAGATCTCTTTTCATCAATGCTACCTGACCGGTTTTAATACAATACAAGCCCTTGATCAACTCATTTTCCGAATAAAGAATATCACCTTTCTCAAACTTTAGCTTTTTCTTACTGATCCATTTATCCTTTGCTAACGTACAAAAAATAGATTGATGATAGACCTTACATTTGGCACAACTGCTATGTGTGTATTCGCTTTTCACTTTTAATACAAATAATGATCAAAAATAAAGGCATTTATAACCGTAAACCATGATCCCGATCATATCGTAAAATGATATGCATTAATAAATCATGAACAAAAAACCAGAATGGAACATAGTTTTTGAAACCAATATAAATAAAGGATATTAACTGGTTATCCTGTTTAAGAACTGCAATATTTTGAACTAATCATTTATATGGCTTTCATGTAAAAGCCTTGCAAAACTTTCAATTCGAATTTCTTTTTTATCAAGACAAATTATGTGCTCAGAATTAAAATCTGACAAAGTCCTTATAGCAGTTTCTGCAGTAGTTCCAATAAAACTGGCAATATCTTCACGGGTCATTGTAATATTGAGTGTTTTACCGTCTTCAGTATACCCAAACATTTCTTTCAGAAGGATAAGACCTTCTGCCATACGTTCTCTAACAGGCTTTTGCATCATATCCACCATCTTCTTTTCAGCTATTGCCAAATCCTGACTCAGAAGTTTCATAAGGTTATTTGACAATAAAGCATTGTCTTCCAAAATCTTAAAAAATTGCTCATGCGGAATAGAACAGATAACAGAATCTTCAATGGCAGCAGCCGAAGCGCGGTACCGATCATGACAAAGTAAAGAACGATACCCCAGTACATCACCAGCCCTTGCTAACCTGACAATCTGCTCTTTATAACCAGGACCCAGCTTGAATATTTTTACTTTACCGGAAAAAACACAATAAATGCCTTTAGGATGTGTTCCTTCCTGGAATACTACCTGGCCTTTACGGTATAAACTGGCATCTTTCAGATAATCAAGTTTTTCAACTTCAGAAGTACTGAGATTACAGAATATGGAACCGCGCCTCATATTGCAATCAACGCAATTCGGAAAAGCAATTCTATTAGACATCTTATTATAGCTTAATTTTTAAAATGTTCCATTTTATTATTGATACCAGCATACCATTCCGCAAAGGAAGTTTCAGTTTCATACAATTTCAAACTATGGAGTTCTATATATTCAGGAAGTACCCCAATTAAAAGATTCGAAAAATGAAGCACAAGATTTTCCGATGATGGATTAAAAGGCAATAAAACCAGATTTTCCATTAATTCAACTGATTGTGACTGCATTTTCCGATCCGCTTCGCTTAATATCAGGCTATGATCAAATTTGCAAATAATTGCCTCATTTACAATCTTTTTTAAATCTCCAAAATCAAGAATCATTCCTGTTTTTGGATCTATGTTACCTTTAATAGTAACCCATAATTTATAAGAATGACCATGAATATTTCTGCATGGTCCGTTATAATCCTTTAAAGCGTGTGCAGCCTCAAAACTGAAAATTTTTGTAATTCTTAGAACGCTCAATTATTTGAAAATTTAAACATCTGCAAGTCGGTCTAGATAAATTGGTTATTCATATCTAAATAAAATAATCTAAACAACTCTTCTCAAGAGTACAATTTGTTTTCGGCAAATTTATACGGGTATGATAGGAAATAACATGATGTAAATCATGTTTTGAAAATATTAGTCAGCAGACTATCAGTCGAATTCGTTAAAAGTTACCTTTTTCTAACAATGAAGGAAAAAAAATGGCTGGTGCTATCTAAATTATTGTGATCTGAAACAGTTTTCCGCATGATAAGTATCATAGTTTGTTTTTTCAGGGAATTTATACTTTGCACACTGGATTTAAGAGCCTTATTTACCCCTTTAGCCACCCTTAAGTCAAAATAATTAACAGATGAATAACTACCTGGAAAGTGTAAAAGACAATGCCCGGAATATGGTCATTGAAAAAGAAAAAGAGACCATAAAAAGTGTTAGCCCTTTGCATAAGATGATTTTATCGTTCGATAAAGCAAACAAGATAAGAAAAGCAGGGGTATATCCTTATTACCGTGTATTAGAATCAGCTCAGGACACTGAAGTTGAAATAAATGGAAATAAAGTGCTGATGTTCGGATCAAACAGCTATCTGGGTCTTACCAATCATCCCAGAATAAAAGAGGCCTCGAAAAAAGCAATCGAAAAATATGGTACTGGTTGCGCCGGTTCCCGAATGTTAAACGGAACATCAAAAATTCATACAGACCTTGAAGAAAAACTTGCTGATCTTGTTAAAAAAGAAGCAGCGGTTGTATTCAGTACCGGATTTCAGGTGAATCTAGGTGTAATATCTGCACTTGGTGGACGAAATGATTATATATTATTAGATGAGCATGATCACGCATCTATCATTGAGGGAAGCAGGTTGTCATTTTCCAAGACATTAAAATTCAGGCATAATGACATGCATTCTTTGGAAAATATTTTAAAAAAGCTTCCAAACGACCGAATTAAACTTATTGTGGTGGATGGGGTTTTCAGTATGGAAGGCGACCTTACCAATCTTCCGGCTATTGTAAATCTTGCCCGAAAATACAACGCAAATGTAATGGTTGATGATGCGCATTCTATTGGCGTATTTGGCCCAAACGGAGAAGGCACTGCTGCACATTTCGGGCTTACGGATGATGTTGATCTTATTATGGGAACATTTAGCAAATCCCTGGCTTCAGTAGGCGGCTTTATTGCATCAGATAGTCAAACAATCGACTTCTTAAAACATAATGCACGTTCATTAATATTCAGTGCAAGTATGTCACCTGCAAATGCAGCCAGTGTAATTGCTGCCATAGATGTGATGCATGATGAACCTGAACGCATTAAAAATCTTTGGGATAACACCTGGTATACCATAAATTGTCTGAAAGAACTGGGTTTTGAAGTTGGAAAAACAGAAACACCCATTATTCCTATTTATATAAGAGATGAGGCAAAAACATTTATTTTATCCCAATTGCTCCTGGAAAATGGTGTTTTCGTAAACCCGGTAACCTCACCAGCTGTAGCCAGGCAGGATTGTATGATCCGCTTAAGCCTTATGGCCACACATAGTCGTCTTCAAATCGATCAGGCTATTAATACGATCTTCAATTTAGCTAATCAATTAGAAATTCTGGCTCAATAAGCTGAACTATAATTATCATATAATCAATGGAAATTAAAGAAGTAAAGACAAAATCCGACCTTAAAAAGTTCATTCTGTACCCACACAAACTCTATGCAGGAAGTGAATACTGGGTGCCCAATCTTGTATTTGACGAAATGAATATGTTGAGCAAAAATAAGAACCCCGCTTTCGATTTTTGTGAAGCAAAGTATTGGCTGGCTTATAATAACAATGAAATTGTTGGCCGTGTTGCAGCTATAGTAAACCATCACTATATCGATAAGTGGAAAAATAACTATGTCCGCTTTGGCTGGATAGATTTTATTGATGATCCTGAAGTTTCTAAAGCATTAACAGAAACAGTAGAGAACTGGGCAAAATCATTAGGAATGACAGCTGTGCATGGGCCTCTTGGTTTTACTGATATGGACCCCGAGGGACTGTTAATAAGCGGATTTGATGAAATAGGTAATATGGCCTCTATTTACAATTATGCATATTATCAGGATCATTTTGATAGATTGAACTATAAAAAAGATACCGACTGGATTGAGTTTGAAGTTAAAATACCATCTGAAATTCCTGAAAAAGTAACCCGAATTGCAGAACTGGTAAAATCAAAATACAAACTTGAGGTTCTTCAAACTAAATCGCGAAAAGATCTTCTTCCATATACGCACCAGATATTTGAATTACTTAATATTACATATGCGCATTTGTATGGTGTTACCGAATTGACCGAAAGGCAGATAGAGGCTTATACAAAACAATACTTTGGTTTTATCCGCCATGAATTTGTCTCATTAATTGTTGATGAAAACAAGAAACTTGTAGCATTTGGAATTTCAATGCCTTGTTTATCTTACGCACTTAAAAAGTCTAATGGAAAATTGTTTCCTCTTGGATTTCTGAGATTGATGAATGCCATGAAAAAAAATGACCGGCTCGACCTATATCTAATAGGGGTTCATCCTAAATACCAGAACAAGGGTGTAAACTCGTTAATTATGGTCGCGATGACAAAACAATGCCAACGCAATGGGATTAAAATTGCTGAAGCGCATCACGAATTGGAGGATAATACCAAAGTGCAATCGTTATGGACTTATTTTGACAGTAGAAAGCACAAACGCAGAAGATGTTATATTAAACAGGTATAGCCTATTCAATGTAATTCTGACACTTATCCCATTCATTTTATTGGAAGTCTTACCAATAAATATATTATATGGACCGTATTTTCCCGAATAAAATGAAAGACAAGATTTGTATTATAACGGGGGCCAGCAATGGGATTGGGAAAGAAATTGCAAAGCAACTGGCAGCAAAAGAGGCAAGAATTGTAATGATTTGCAGAAATGAATTACGAGGCCAAATAGCTAAAAAAGAAATAGAAAATGAAACAGGGTCTTCCAAAATTGATTTATTTCTTGCTGACTTAAGCTCACTTACACAAATCAAGGCACTTGCAGACGGTCTTGAAAAAGCCTACCCTGTCATCGATGTTCTTATAAATAATGCAGGCAACTTCTTTCTTGAAAAAAAATTCAATGAGGCTGGCATAGAAATGACTTTTGCGGTAAACTACCTGGCTCCTTTTTTCCTCACAAACCTATTGCTTGATAATATCATATCTGCGGCGCAGGGCCGGATAATCATTGTTTCTTCCAGAAATCAATCCTGGGGTAAAATTGACCTGGAAAATTATAGCTTCAACAATAGAATATATAATGGATTACAGGCTTATTCAAATGCGAAATTAATGACAATAATTTTTACAAAAGAACTTGCCAAACGATTGAAAGGAACCCGGGTAACCATCAATGCGGCCCATCCCGGTGATGTGGTAACTAATATCGGGATGAATGATAATAACGCACTGTTTAAATTCATATGGCGCATAAAATGCATGTTCAATATCCCTGTTGAAAAAGGTGCTGAAACCCCAGTTTATTTAGCATCGTCACCCGAAATTTCTGATATTTCCGGAGCCTATTTTGCAAAAAAGAAAATAGCAAAATATAATAAAATAGCTGACCGGCAGGGAATAGGTGAAGAACTATGGGACTTCTCAGAAGCCATAATTACCCGCAACAAGTTATCAATCAAAACAGTCGGATTGCCAAAATCTATCTCTGAGATTATTGAAGAATTTCAATACAATTAGATTGTGCAGCCATTCAGGATTGATATTTTTCTACAATTATTGAAATGATCATTCTAATTGCCTGATTATAGCTAAACCATATTTAGACCAATTCCAGATAGCTGGTTTTAATGATCTAAATCAGGTCAATTCATGATATAGATCATTCTTTTATCGAATAAATGGGGGTTCATTTGCATTCAATTACAGCGTTGACAAAACAATAAAAAGGAATGGAAACAATTAACGAAATCACTGATAAATGTTCAAACCTTGCCTTCGACCTAAATTTCAGACACGCAAAGAATTGGAAGTCAAAAAATGAATACCGTGTATTAGTAGGCTATCTGCCTATATATTTCCCAAGAGAAATTGTTCATGCTATGAATGGTCTCGCAGTTGGTATTTTCGGTGCCGGCGATCGCAAACAGATCATCAGGGGCGATGCCTACTATCAGTCATACATATGTCACCTGCCTCGCGGCATTATAGAAATGGGGCTTGATGGAAGTCTGAACGAATTCGATGGATTTGTTTTCCCTGCTACCTGCGATTGCGTAAGAAATTTATCCGGCATGTTCAAACTTGCCGGGAAAGGCAATTTTCAAAGATATTTCGATTATCCTCAAAACTTTAATTCGAAAGTAGGTGGCATATTTTATCGTCAGGAACTTGATAAAGTAATGGACGATATCCGCAAAATTAACGGTCAGCATGCAACAGTAGAAGGGTTGAATAATTCAATCCGCCTTTACAATATCAACCGAAGACTTATTGAGGAAATATATGCGATCAGGCAGGAATATCCCTGGCGCCTTTCAGCCCTTGATACCTATTATATACTGAGAGCAGGGATGGTTATCCCGGTTGAAGAACATAATGAAATGCTGGAACAGGTTGTAGACCAATTGCAGAAAGAACAGGGAGAACCCATGGATAATATCAGGGTTGTCATAAACGGATCCTTCTGCGAACAACCGCCGGTGGGATTGATAAAATCTATTGAAATGGCAGGATGCTATATTGTTGATGATGACTTAATGCTCGGATCAAGATGGACTATCGGAGATATCGACGATAGCACCGACGATCCATTGGAAGCTATGGTATCAGCATTCCTCAATCAAAGCACCTTCTCATCATCTGTTTATGATGTGGGCAACCCAAAAGGTGCAAGACTGGTAGAACAAGTAAAAAGGAGAAATGCAGATGGTGTAATATTCAGTGCAGCAAGTTTTTGTGATCCCGCATTGCTGGATCGACCTGAATTGCAGAAAGCATGTGATGCTGCCGGTATTCCTCATATCAATTTTCAATTTCACGAAAATACAGGTCAATTTAAGGTCATCAAAGAACAGGCCGGCACGTTTTCAGATTCAATTAAACTGTGGGCATAAAACACTAATTCATAATAAAAACCTAAAAATGAAACGAATATGAGTAATCCGAAAGAGGCAATAAAAGAAAAAAGTATGGTTATTCAGAAAGACATGCTTGCAAAGCTGTTCACTGAATTGAGTACTGCCAAAGAAAACGGGAAAAAGGTAGTATATACTTTTGTACCGGGTAACGTTACAGAGCTTATTCTGTCTTTTGACATGCTACCTGTTTATCCTGAAATCAACGCATTGCAAAGTGGAATGCGTAAAAAGTCAGCTTCTTATATCAGAGATGCCGAGAAAATAGGTTTCTCTGAAGACGTCTGTACCTATGTAAAATGCGATATTGGTATGATGCTCAATGGAAACATTGGCCCAACAGGTGAAAAAATGCCCGAACCTGACTTACTGCTGTTGAGTTATACCGGGTGTTTTACGTTTATGAAATGGTTTGAGAACCTGGAAAAACTATATCCGAATGTTCCTGTTGCCATGCTTCATACCCCTTATCAGGAAGACGGAAAAATCACGGAAGATCAGATTGCGTATATGGTAAAACAGATGGAAACAGACGTTATTCCAAAGATGGAGATGGTTTCCGGTAAAAAATATGATCCGGTCAGACTATCTAAAATGATGGAAAATTCTGCCAAAGCTGAAGATCTTCTGGTAAAAATACTGGAAAGTGCCAAGCATGTTCCAAGCCCTATTGATGCATATTTTGCTGGAGTATATTATATCGGGCCAATATTTACTGCATTCCGCGGCACACAGGAAGCGGTTGACTATTATTCAGAATTGTGGAACGAAGTTCAGGAACGCATGCGACTGGGACTGGGCCCAATTACTCCTGAAGGGGAACTGCAGGAAGAAAAATTCAGGCTCGTTGTAGAAGGCCCGCCAAACTGGACCAATTTCCGTGAATTCTGGAAGATATTTTATGACATGGGTGCCGTCATTGTAGCTTCATCCTATACTAAAGTTGGTGGTGTATATGATATGGGATTCAGGCATGATCCTGAACATCCGTTAGAAAGCCTGGCAAAATACTGTATGGGATGCTATACCAATCTAAACCTGCCTCAACGCGTAAACCTTCTTGCTGATTATGTTACAGAATATAAAGCAGATGGATTTTTAATTAATTCCATTAAAAGCTGTAATTCATTCTCTGCAGGACAATTGATGATTATGCGTGAAATTGAACAAAGACTAGGTGTGCCGGTAGGCTTTATAGAAAGTGACCTGGTAGATCCAAGATATTTCTCTTATGCAAATATTAAAAACAGACTTGAATCATATTTCCAGATGCTTGAGCAACGCAAAATAATCCTGGCTCAGGAAGCATCAGAAGTAGCAGCATAAATATTAAAAATTCTAAGAAATATGAATAAATATTATATCGGTATAGACTTAGGATCCACGACTTCAAAAGCCGTAATTATCAACGAGGCAGATGAGATCATCGGACGCGGGATCACAAATACGAGGGCAAATTATTCAGTAGCTACTGAAATTGCCAGAATGGAAGCTATTTACAATGCACGTTTTTCCATTATGAAGAAAAAACTTGAGGCGGAAATAAATCTAAAACCGGAATATGGCCGATATATTGATGATCTTGAAACAGTTTTTCAATATGAGCAGTTTAAAAAACGGCTGGATAATCTCACCGGGGAAATGATGAATGCGATTGAAAGTTATTTTCATGGCGAACAGATAGAACTGGTTAAGGATAAAGTTAAACATATTTTTCAGAAAATAGAACCCCTCATAAAGGATGAATATCTTTTCGGGAACCTGGGCTCTAAAAATCAGTTCTTCCGCGATATTGTTTCAGAAAAGTACAATGAAGAAGTATCTAAGCTGGATATGACTTTATTTGAGCCCCTTATGACGGTCTGGGACAAAAGTATCACTGTAGCAGAAAATATAGTTATTGATTTCAATTTTGGAGAATTGATTCATGAAGCCATGGAAATACTGGCTGAGAAATATGAGAAAATTCCTGAAGTTGCTACCGGTGATGTTAGCATTAATTTTGATGCAGAAATGAATCTGTTAAAAGGGAATTTCAGAAATGTATCTGAATCTCTCCGGGAACATATTGATGAAGTTGCAAACCTTGAATTCAACATAGCCAATATGACCGGAACAGGGTATGGCAGAGCCTTATTGCCATTCCCGGAAGATTGTATCCGGTCAGAAATTCTCTGTCATGCTTTCGGTGCTCATGCCGTATTTCCTGAAACAAGGACCGTACTAGATATTGGAGGACAGGATACAAAAGCCATTCAGGTTGATAAATACGGTTTGGTAACCAGTTTTCAAATGAATGACCGTTGTGCTGCAGGCTGTGGAAGATATCTTGGATATATAGCTGACGAAATGAGTATTTCACTCAATGAACTTGGACCCATGGCAATGCAGGCTGAAAAAGAAGTTACCATATGTTCTACATGCACTGTATTTGCCGGAGCTGAATTAAGAGAATTAACCAACCTGGGTGAAAAACGTGAAGATATTCTTGGCGGTCTGCATAAAGCTATTATCCTGAGGGCAATGTCACTAATTGCACGTTCCGGTGGTGTATTTAACGAATTTACATTTACAGGAGGCGTAGCCAGAAATCCTGCAGTCGTAAAATACCTGTCACAACTTGTACGTGAAAATTATGGAGATCAGATAAAGATAAACATCCACCACGACTCCATTTTTATGGGTGCACTTGGTGGCGCCATGTTCGCCAGACGGAATATAAAGGCTGATCTTCCATCAGCAAAAAAAGCAAAAGTTGAAGTAGAAGAAATTTAAGAATTAAAATAAAAAGATATGGAAACCCCGATATATACAATGGGCATTGATGTAGGAAGCAATTTTATCAAACTTGTTTTGATGGATTATTCTGATGATCCAAAACTTCTGGACAAACAGACTGAAAAAATCCGCAAAAGAAATCCTACGCAACTTGCTGATGAAATGATAAATAACATGCTTGAAAAACAAAACCTCAAGTATGAAGATGTAGCATATCTGGCATCAACAGGAGAAGGCGACCTCGTAAAGCGTAAAAGAGGACACTTCTATGGTATGACAACACATGCACGCGGAGCGAATTTCTTTTTCAATGATGCACGAACAGTACTTGACCTGGGTGCATTTTATGTAAGGGCTATAAAAATTACGGATGGCGCCAGGGTTCAGGATTATAAAATGACCGGACAATGTGCCTCCGGATCAGGTCAGTTTGTTGAAAATATTTCACGATATCTGGGTCTCTCCATTGAAGAAGTGGGAGAAGTATCACTTCAGTCTGTTGACCCTGAAGTATCGTCTGGTATTTGTGCCGTATTGGCTGAAACAGATGTTATCAATATGGTATCCAGAGGAATATCTACTCCAAATATTATAAAGGGAATACATCTTTCTATTGCGAGCAGGGTTATAAAATTGCTCAGTTCATTAAGAGCCGAGTCTCCGATAATTCTTACCGGGGGTATGGCAATGAATAAAGGTTTGCTTCAGGCTATGGAAGAGCAATTGAAAGAAACCGGCAAGGCCTTTGAAATCAGATCGCATCCCGACAGCAGTTATGCCGGTGCCATTGGCGCAGCACTCTGGGGCGGATACAGACATCTGAAATTGCTTGAAAAACAATTGGTTCGCAGCGATGCATAATAATGCTTTGCATTGAAATGATATAGAAATTAATATTAATGGAAACTGAAATTGACAAAGCATCAGAAAACAAAATATTAGAACTCGATGCACTCTTTAAACCCAGGTCAATTGCCATTATTGGAGCTTCTACCAAAGAATTGTCCATTGGCAACGTAATTATTAAAAACCTGCTGCATTACGGATACACAGGCTCCATATATCCGATAAACCCGAAAGAACCTGAGGTTCGCGGACTCAAAGCCTATCCCACTGTTTTTGATGTACCTGATGCTATTGATCTTGCCCATGTAATTATTCCATCAAAATTTGTTCCCCAGATCATAGAGGATTGCGGTAAAAAAGGTATTAAAGCTGTGATCATTAATTCTGCCGGATTTAGCGAAATGGGAGAAGAAGGCATGGCCCTGCAAAATGCATTTCTGGCCAAAGCCAAAGAATATGGAGTCCGGATATTCGGCCCCAACTGCCAGGGAATCATTAATACCGACCCATCGCTTAAAGCATATTGTGATTTCACTTTTACATTTCCGGAACCAGGAGGTATATCTATTGCTGCTTTGAGTGGAGGTGTAGGGGCATTCATTATGCAAAGCCTTTTTGACCTGAATATTGGCATGCGTATGTATGCTTCCAATGGGAATGCATGTGATGTTTCTATACCGGAAGTTATTCGATATTATGGTGAAGATGAGGGGACAAAAGCCATTATTTTATACACAGAAGGATTTGCAGACCCAAAGGATTTCATGGAATCAGCAAAAATGGTTGCACGCAAAAAACCAATTCTTGCTATGAAAGCCGGCCGCACAGAAGAAGGTGCTAAGGCTGCTGCATCACATACCGGTTCCCTTGCTGGTGCAGATATTGCAACAGAACTCATTTTTGAAAAAACAGGCATACTTGCATTTAGAGATGAAGAAGAAATGTGCAAAGCGGCTATGGTTTTTGCCACCCAGCCTTTACCAAAAGGAAACCGGGTTGGTATTATTACCAATACCGGAGGGCCTGCTGTTATTGCAACTGATGAACTTGTAAGTGCCGGTTTGCAAATTCCACCATTGAGCGACAGGGCAAAAAGCATTTTAAGTGAAACGATGCTTCCTGAAGCCACCATAGGCAACCCAATTGATGTAGTAGCCACCGGAGGCGGACAACATTTCAGGAGCGCTATGGATGTATTAATGGAAGAGGATCAGATAGATAGCATATTTATCAATTTTGTTTCCGCACCTTTTACCGATACTGATGAAGTAGCCCGCCAGATCGTAGAAGTCAATAAACTCAAGCGAAAGCCCATCGTTTGCAATTTCATGACAAACATGAGCCTGGAACGTTTTCAGGTTACTGCAAGAATACTTCAGGACGGCGGTGTTCCTTGTTACCCCTTCCCTACTGCTGCTGCAAAGGCATTGGGAGCATTATATAAATACCATAAACTGAAAGAAAGAGAAATAGGACACCCTGTCGTATTTAATGATGTTGACCAAAAACAGGCAAAAACTATTCTTAATGATGCAAGAAATTCTGGCAAAGCATTTCTGACAGCAGCCCAATGTTATTACCTGTTGTCATTATATGGGATCCCAGTACCATCCTGGAGAATATCAAACGATGTTTCTACCACGATAGCGGCAGCTTATGAAATCGGCTATCCTGTAGTAATAAAAGCTGATTCTGAAACACTTATTCACAAAAGTGATTTGGGTGGCGTAGCTATAAATCTTAAAAATGATGAGGAAGTTAGAAATGCTGTTATCAGTATGAAGAACAAATTCAATGCCCCTGATCTTAAATTCTTTGTACAGAAATTTCTTCCAGGTGGCAAAGAATTGATAGCAGGTATCAATGCAGAACGTGAATTGGGGCATCTCATTATGTTTGGGATGGGTGGAATTTATGTGGAAGCACTCAAAGATGTGAATTTCAAAATAGTTCCCATCTCAAAGGTTGAAGCCACTGAAATGATTTCCGGCATCAGAATGTCAAAACTTCTGGATGGCCTGAGAGGCGAAAAAGCAATCGATAAAAACAAGGTGATTGAAATTCTATTGCGATTGTCTCAACTGGTACAGGACAATCCGGAGATCCGTGAAATGGACCTCAATCCGGTTATTGCATTTGAAAATGCTGCCTACGTGGTTGACGCAAGAATAAAAATTTAAAAAAACAAATAGCATAAATAGACATGTATAAGATACAAACATCCAAGCTATTAAAGGAAGTAATGAATAATTATTTCCAGGGAATGAAAGACACTAATAAGAAAATCGCATGGTGCACCAGTGTTGGCCCTGCAGAATTATTAAGATCATTCGGTTTTGAAGTCCACTTCCCGGAAAACCATGGTGCCTTGCTCGGTGCTACGCGCACTGCCGGCGATCTGATTCCCGAATCAGCAAAACTGGGTTATTCTAATGATATCTGTTCTTATCTGACGGCTGATATTGGCTCATTCCTTAAGAATCAGACCCCATTAACAGATCATTACGGTCTTGCAGGTCCACCGAAACCTGATCTTATTGTTTACTCAACCAATCAGTGCCGTGAAGTTCAGGATTGGTTCAATTATTTCGGCACCGAATTCAAAGTTCCTGTTCTTGGAATAACGCCACCCCGCCACCTTGATGAAATAACACAGGAAATTATTGATGATATTTCAGCGCAGTACAAACGAATGATTCCTGTGTGCGAACAGGTAAGCGGAAAGAAATTCGATATTGATAGTTTCAGGGAAACATTAAGACTCAGCAAGGAGGCAACAGATCTTTGGAAACAGGTTTTATGGACAGCAAGGGCTACGCCATCTCCTATCAGCTTTTTTGACGCCACGATACATATGGGGCCCATTGTCGTATTAAGAGGCACGCAGGCAGCATGGGACTATTATAGCGCATTGCTAGCAGAATTAACTGAAAATGTAAAAAACAATATTGGTTTCCTTGAAAACGAAAAAGTGAGACTCTATTGGGATGGAATGCCGATATGGGGTAAACTCAGAACTTTGTCTGATCTATTTGTTTCAAACAATACGGCAGTAGTAGCTTCAACCTATTGCAATAGCTGGGTTTTTGATGCTTTTGATCCTCAATACCCATTTGAATCATCTGCCAAAGCCTATGCCGAAATATTCATCAACAGGAGTGAAGCAGCAAAGGAAAGAATCCTTGCCCAACTTGTAGAGGATTTTGCCATTGACGGAATGATTTTTCATGATGCAAAAACCTGTGCCAATAATTCTAATTCAAGATTCGGTATGCCACAAAGAATAACCGAAAAACTGGGCATACCAACACTGGTCATAGAAGGCGACCTGGTTGATCTCAGGTTCTATTCAGAGGGACAAAGCACAACGAAAATTGAAACATTTATTGAACAGATTGAAACATCCAAAGTACTGATTTAAATATTATTAAACCGCTTATAGAATCTTATCATCATGAATAATTCAGATATAAACTCCCTACCACCATCCGACGGGATTGTAAGATTGATAAACGGAGAAATAGTAGACCCTGAGGAATTCGATAAAATTATGAAGCTGAATTGTCATTATATTCAGCACATAGTTGTTACCGGGAATGACCGGTTTTATCCCCTGGCACTTATTTTTCCCGATGCTAACCTATTCTCTGATCCTGACTATGAAATAACACCGCTTGAAGGATGCTTCTGCCCCAGGAATACCACGGAACTCGGTAAATGCCTTACAGGTTGTATGCGGCTGGCCAACAACGAACTTGAAAATCGTACTGATCGGATTCAAAAAGGGATCATTATAAATGATAATACCATTTTCGAGAATGGCATTCAAGTGGTTTCAGATGACCAGCTTCTCGAAAAATATGCTTCCTTGATTGAAGATATCTATTCGGGGAAAACTGTGCTGGTGAACGACACTTATTACATTAATTCTAAACAGATCGGAAGCTTTTTATAATAAAGCTATAATAAAATGGAAGAGCAAAAAAACAGGTTAAACATTGGTATCATTGGTCTGGGACCTATCGGAATGATACTTGCTGTAAAATTAACCGAGGCAGGCTGCAATGTAGCTCTTTGTGACAAAGATGAATATAAGGTAAAAATTATCAGGGAAGAAGGAATAAGCCTGGAAAATGTATTTGAGAAAACCACTCATTTTGATAAAGTTTATACTTCCATTGCAGACATGGCAGGCTTAGATCTGGATTTTCTTATATTTTCACTCAAATCTTATCATACGGCCTCTGCTGCCAAAGAGGCAGAAGCACTGATTTCAGATAAGCTTTGTGTGATATCAGCCCAAAACGGCATTGATATAGAAAATTTACTCTTCCCGGTTTTTGGTGAAAATAAAACAATGCGTCTGATCATAAATTTTGCCGGGAATCTTCTGGCTCCCAACAAAGTAAAGGTCACATTTTTTACTCCACCCAATTATATCGGATCCATAGATGATTCTTGTGCTGCAGAGGCTGAAAAATTTGCAGCAACACTGGATAATATCGGATTAACCACTAAAAAAGTAAGTTCATTTGAACTGATCAAATATGCCTGGGAAAAAACCATATTAAATTCATCATTAAGTGCCATTTGCGGAGTCGGACGCCTAACCATGTCAGAGGCTATTTCAGACCCTGAAACAAGTGAACTGGTTGAACAGATCATAAACGAAGGAATTGAGGTTGCAGAAAAGGAAAAGATATTTTTCCCGGATGATTTTATCAGAAAATGTATGGCCTACCTCAAAAAAGGCGGCGATCATTTTCCTTCACTTGCTGTTGATATGATCAATAACCGCCAGACTGAAATCGACTACATGAACGGTAAATTTGTTGAGTATGGCAAAAAACACTATGTAAAAACCTCTCTGAACCTGGCTTTTACAAACATGGTGAAAGCAATGTCAAATAAAAATATTGTATCACGAATCCCGGGTGCAGCAGGTGAATTCAACAAGAAGATAATTTCGAAAGGCCTTATTGATCAAAGCAAATCACCTTATTATTACAAAGACAAAGATTGTTTTCTAGGTATAGATCTGGGTTCAGCCTATACAAAGTTTACTGTGATCGATGAGAATTCTGTCCCGGTATTCAGATATTTTTTACCAACAGTAAGCAGTGAAAGAATTACTTTAAAAAATGTGATTCAGGCCATTAATGCTGAGTTTAATATCAAATACAGTTGTGCCACAGGATACGGAAGAAAACATTTTGCAGATACGGATATTGTGAAAACCGAAATCAATTGTGCTGCTGCTGGCGTATCCCGTTATATATCAGGTGAGAAAAACATTATCGATGTAGGTGGAGAAGACATAAAAGTGATACAATGCGGCAAAGAAGATCATGTGTCAAATTTCTACATGAATGATAAGTGTGCCGCAGGCACCGGATCATTCCTGAGTGAAATATCAGAAAAAGCAAAGATAAATACTGCCGATATGAGTGGCCTGGCTGCCCAATCAGGTTATGACAAAGAATTGAATAGTTTCTGTACTGTTTTTGCCAAAACTGAAATCATGTCCTGGGTATTTGACGGCATGTCGAAGAAAGATATTTGCAAAGGGATTTATATATCTGTAACCAACCGGATTGCAAAAATGCGGCTCGTGCCAGGCATTCCTACATTTATGATTGGAGGCGTAATAGCCTATCATCCATACCTGAGCCATGTTCTCAGCGAAAAACTTAAAGTGGAAATAAAAACAGTAGATGATCCGCAATATATTGTGTCTCTTGGAGCCGCAATGATAGCCTTGCAGAGCTGGAAAACCAAACCTGTTGAAGATATTCAAATAGCAGCCATAAGTGAATAACTTACATTAATGACTGTTTTATAATTTGTTAATTAAAATAATTTTTCAATTTAATGAAGACATATCATAGTAAAGAAAAAGGAATCGGGATACTTTTTGATGATATCTATATTGTCAATGGAGCCAGAACCGCTTTTGGAAAATACTGCGGAACGATAGCTCAGGTTTCCCCAACAGACCTTGGAATTTTTGCCAGTAAGGCTGCCATGGAAAAAAGTGGTATAAAACCTTCCGAAATAGACCAGGTTATTGTTGCTAATATAGGACAAAGCAGTGGAGACGCCTATTTTTATCCCAGGCACCTGTCATTATTCAGTGGGGTAAATGAAAATGTTCCTGCACTTATGGTGCAGCGCATCTGCGCTTCGGGATTTGAAACCATCATTACCGGTGCTGAGCAGATTTTATTAGGCAAAGCAGATGTAACCCTTTGTACTGGGGCCGAAACCATGTCATTAGCACCCACAGTCAGCTTTGGAAACAGAATGGGTTACCCCCTTGGTAGACCTGTATTTAAAGACATGTTATGGGAAGCGCTTGATGATACCGCAGCCGGGTATCCTATGGGTTATACAGCTGAAAACGTTGCCGACAAACACAATATCACACGTGAAGACTGTGATAAATTTGCAATGCAATCATTTGAAAGAGCTATTGCTGCAGCAGAAAAAGGAATTTTTAAAGATGAGATTGTCCCAATCGAATCCACAACATTTAATGCCGGAGACCTCAAGCCTCGAAAAGTAAAATTTGGCAAACCGGGAAGTGTATTTGAAACGGATGAACATATCCGCCCTACCTCTTTGGAAGCCCTTGCCAAATTACCTACCGTTTTTAAAGAAGTGGGTGTGCTTACAGCCGGCAATTGCAGCGGAATAGTGGATGGTGCTGCAAGTGTAGTAGTAGCAAATAAAACATATATTCAAAATAACAATTTGGGGACCTTAAGCCGTGTGGCAGGTGCCGCATCGTGTGGGATTGATCCCAGGTATATGGGGTTAGCTCCGGTTCCTGCCATACGGCTTTTGCTGGAAATGACCGGATTAAAAATTGAGGATATCGGATTGATAGAAATAAATGAGGCTTTCAGCGCACAATTTATTGGTTGTGAAAAAGAACTTGGTTTCGACCGTGCCATTGCAAATGTTAATGGTGGTGCCATAGCCATCGGACATCCACTGGCGGCTACGGGAGGACGGTTGTCATTAACCATTTCACACGAAATGAACCGGAGAAAAGTGAAATACGGTATTGTATCTGCGTGCATAGGTGGCGGACAGGGTACAGCTGTTTTATACGAAAACTCAAATCTATAAACATGGACAATTCAAAAATAAAGCAATGGCAAATGACAGCTACTGATCAGCCATTTGCTCTTACAGAAAAAGATATTCCTGAACTTAAAGAAGATGAAGTCGTTGTTAAAGTTTCAGGATGTGGTGTATGCCATACCGACCTTAGTTTCTGGCATTATGGTGTACAAACCAAACATCCACTCCCATTGACGCTGGGTCATGAAATAAGTGGCATTGTTGTTAATGGAGATACCAAATGGCTTGATAAAAAAGTAATAATCCCTGCAGTTCTTCCTTGTGGCGAATGCGATTTGTGCCGGTCGGGCCGCAGCAATATCTGCCGGAATCAATTGATGCCCGGGAATGATTTTGACGGTGGATTTGCATCACATATCATAGTACCGTCAAGATTTCTGTGCCCGGTTCCGGAACAAGCCTTAGAACATCATTCTTTAGAAAAATTAGCTGTCATTGCCGATGCGATTTCTACACCATACCAGGTCGTTAAAAAATCCGAACTTCAATCAGGCGATTTTGCGATCGTAATCGGTGTAGGAGGGGTTGGCATTTATGGTGCCCAGATAGCCAAAATATTTGGTGCCCGGGTTCTGGCCATTGACGTAAGTGATGAAAAACTGGAAACAGCAAAACGAAATGGTGTAGACGCAGTACTTAATTCCAGAGATATGGATATCAAATCCATAAAGCAGCGTGTTAAAGAAATAGCGCAGGAATTGCATGCACCGAAAACGGGTTGGAAGATTTTTGAAATATCCGGCACCAAACCTGGTCAGGATCTTGCTTTCAATCTTATAACATATGCATCTACCCTATCTATTGTCGGGTTTACGATGGACAAAGTAGAAGTACGCCTAAGCAACCTTATGGCCTTTGATGCCAAATTAATAGGTACCTGGGGATGCAAACCTGAATTATACCCTGAAGTGGTAGATCTTGTTGCATCAGGAAAGCTCGATATCGCAGACTTTGTTCAGACTTTCCCGATGTCTGAGATCAATACTGTATTCAAAAATTCGCTCGAACATAAATATACCAAAAGGCCAATAATGGTACCTGATTTTAATTAATTTACTTATATGAAACACCTTATAAATCATAATATTACAGAGCATAAATATTCTGAAATACTATTTGAAAAAAGACATTGCCTCGATCAGAAAGGAAATGTGATCAAAGGATTGCATACCGCCTGGATAATTCTTAACAATCCCAAACAATATAACTCCTATACAACTGCAGCCGTAAAAGAAGTTATTCTTGCCTTCAGAGAAGCTTCTAATGATCGTAGTGTGGTGGCGGTGGTATTTACAGGCGTAGGTGACAAAGCTTTTTGTACGGGCGGCAACACAAAAGAATATGCCGAATATTATGCTGGCAATCCACAGGAATACAGCCAGTATATCCGCATTTTTAATGATATGGTCAGTTCTATCCTTGCATGTGAAAAACCTGTGATAAACAGGGTAAATGGCATGCGCATTGGCGGTGGACAGGAAATAGGTATGGCATGTGACTATACTGTTGCTTCAGATATGGCGCGTTTTGGTCAGGCAGGACCAAAGCATGGCAGCGCAGCCATTGGTGGCGCCACAGACTTCCTGCACCTTTATGTAGGAGTTGAGCGTGCCATGATGTCTCTCACACTTTGTGAACCTTGGACAGCCCACCAGGCATTGATGTATGGACTCATTACAGAAGTTGCTCCTGTACTTAAAGTTGATGATAAATTTATCGCTAATCCATTGGTCACTACAAATCAGTGGATTGATGAATATGGGAAAATAATATACGGCATGCTCAAAACCGGAGATAACCTTACCGTTGCAAAAGAAACCCTGGCAAAAGGTATCATTGATTTTAAAATGCTTGATGAAGCTGTTGACCGGCTCGTTACAAAACTGATTTATACCTTCCCGGGTTGTATGTCAAAGACCCTTACCGAAGTGAGGAAGAAAAAACTGGAACATTGGGACAAAAACAGGGAAACAAGTCGCGAATGGCTGTCATTGAATATGATGACTGAAGCAAAAGCCGGTTTCCGTGCCTTCAATGAAGGCCCAAAAGATAATCGCGAAGTGGATTTCATTCTTCTGCGTCAACTCTTGTCTGAAGGTCATGAATGGAACGATGAATTGCACCAGTTGATATCCCCTCAATTTGCTTCAGTTGATACTGAGAATTAAGAACCTAATCCTATCATAAATGAAGTTGCCATGGAAAAAATCAAATTAGAATATACGCATCATCATACAGTTGCCAATATCTTTTTAGATGATGGTAAGGGTAATGTAATGGATCATATCATGATCGGGGAAATCCAATCCGTTCTTGATTCCTTTAAGTCTGATACCAACCTCAAAATGATTGTTTTTCAGGGTGCTGGGAAGCATTTTTCATTTGGTGCCAGTGTAGAAGAACACCAGAAGGATTTTGCGGCAGCAATGCTTCATGAATTTCACAACCTGTTCTATACTTTGAGGGATCTCTGTATTCCTACTGCTGCAAAAATTTCAGGCCAGTGCCTTGGTGGCGGACTTGAATTTGCGGCTATGTGCAACATCATGTTTGCTGATAAAACAGCAAACATGGGCCAGCCTGAAATTCTTCTCGGAGTATTTGCACCCGCAGCCTCTGTTATTATTCCTGAAAAAATCGGCTATGCCCTTTCTGATGAATTATTGATCACCGGAAGAACTATTGGTGCAGAAGAAGCGCTGCGTATGGGACTTGTAAATCAGTTATTTGAAGACAAGGATGCAATGAATGCAGGCCTTAATGCATGGATTGAACAGCATATTATTCCCAAAAGCGCATCATCCCTCAGATTCGGTGTTAAAGCTGCCAGGGTACGGTTTAATCATATTCTCACAAATTTTTTACCACAGGTAGAAGATGTATATGTTAATGAACTGATGGAAACCCGGGATGCAAATGAAGGTGTTGCTGCCTTTCTTGAAAAAAGGAAACCTGAATGGATCGGAAACATTGTCAATCAATTAGAAGAAGATTAAAATTCTGTTTTTCAATACTATAATCAGCTAATATTTTATACTGACCATGAAAAAAATAAATACAGTAGGCGTAATCGGAGCCGGGACAATGGGGGCTGCCCTCGCCCAAAAGTTTGCTCAGGAAGGGTTTAAGGTAATTCTTGCAGACAGGGCTCAGGATTTTGTAAACCGTGGGCTTTCAAATATAGAAGCAACCCTGAGAGATGGTGTAGAGAAAAAGGTTTTTTCAGAATCAGATGTCACCAGATTTCTAAGTGCATTAACCGGTACTGCAAATCTTGGAGATTTGAAAGTATGTGATCTCATAGTAGAGGCCGTTTTTGAAAATTTTGAAGTAAAATGTGAACTGTTTAAAAATCTGAGTCCGATTCTATCTGAGGATTGTATTGTCGCAACAAACACGTCATCTTTCGCCGTAGCCGATCTCGCTGAATGTTATAAAAACCCTTCCCATTTCATCGGATTGCATTTCTTTTATCATGCAGCAAAAAACCGGCTTGTAGAAATCATTCCGGGAGCAAAAACATCCAAACAAACCGTAGAAACTATCAAAAGATTTTGTTTTTCTGCCGGTAAAGATGCTATTATATGCAAAGACAGCTATGGCTTTGCAGTAAACCGTTTTTTTGTACCATGGCTCAATGAATCCGTTCGTTTGCTGGAAGAAGGTATTGGTACCAAAGAAGAAATTGATAGGGTATGTATGGATACTTTCGGGATTGGCATGGGGCCCTTTGCCCTGATGAATGCCACCGGTGTACCTGTTGCCTATCATTCTGAAAAAACACTTGAAATATATGGTGAACTGTACACTGTGGCTGATGCATTGCGCGCACAAACCGAAGCAGGGAAACCATGGGATTTACATGATTCTCAAACTATCGAAATCGAGCCTGGTAAAAAAGATAAAATCAGGGACAGAATGCTTGGCATCGTATTTTTTGTGGCTTCGCAGCTGCTCGACGAAAAAGTTTCCACCCCTGGCGATCTTGACCTTGGTGCCCAGATTGGTTTGCGCTGGAGAAAAGGCCCGGTAGCCTTGATGAAAAAAGCTGGTGAAACAGAAGTGCGAAGATTGCTGACTCTTACCGGAGAAAAATACCACACAAAACTCCCACAATCTATAGGAAACCAGTATTGGGAAACAGATTCTATCCTTTTGGAAAAAGATGGCCCTATAGCTGTTATATCATTCAGACAGCCACAGAACCTCAATGCTTTAAGCAAACAAACGATGGAAGAACTGAATGCAAAATTTAAAATTGCTGATAATGATCCATCTGTAACCACCATATTTATCACAGGCTCCGGAAAAGCATTTGTGGCTGGTGCCGATATCAAATTCTTTGTAGATAATATCAAAAACGACAGGATCTCGGATATTGAAAGTTTTACAGAATATGGCCAGAAAACTTTCGAGATGATTGATCACTCAAAAAAACAGGTTGTTGCAGTATTAAATGGCCTTACTCTTGGCGGTGGCCTGGAACTCGCCTTATGCGCTGATGTTATCATTGCATTACCGAAAGCCCAGCTGGCCTTTCCTGAAACGGGGATCGGTATATATCCCGGTCTGGGTGGCACCCAACGCAGTACGCGAAAAATTGGTAAAGCATTAAGCAAGTATCTCATACATACAGGTAAGATGATGAGTGCTGGTGAAGCAGCCGAAATAGGCCTTGTGGATAAACTTGTAGACACGAATGAAATGTTTGATATTTTGTCGGGAGACCAAATCGTGCCAACCCCTGCCCGTAAATCTATATCTACACATTGGCAGCATATCAGCGATCTTTTTGAACATAATAGTCTCGAAAATATTTTGACCGGCAACTACGACGGAGACGTGGTAAGCAGTGAGGATATGGGAAAGATCCGCAAAATTATGTCATACAAAGCACCAATTGCCCTCAAACTTGCCGACACACTGATTGAGGAAGAAAAAGGCCCTGCATCAGAACTGGCACACCTGAAAGAAATTTTCTCGACGGAAGATGCATTGCTTGGGTTAAGCAATATCGGGAAAAGGGTAGAATTCAGCGGAAAGTAACATTTCCGGAGAATGTCTTACAGGATATAAAGTCCTTTCATTAAAAACCGGTTTTCTGAATAGGGAATGCTAATTTTGTGTCTGATGAAAGACAAAATATTAGCTCTCGAAAAAACCGCCCGATTGCTGGAACCTGATTATGAAAAACGTTTCAAAATCAGAGAAAAAGTTGTGCAATATGGCGAAGATTTCCTTGATGAAATCGAAGAACTCAAGGCCTATATTTTTACGGAAGACAAAGGTGCAGGTTTGTTGGGTTCGCCCATTAAAGAAGAACCGGAAGAAATTGAACAAGTCCTTGAATTGCTTCTCAATAATGTAGATGTTCCCGGGTTAAATCCCGCATCCGGGGGGCATCTTGGTTATATTCCCGGCGGAGGTATATATTATGCTGCCCTGGGCGATTATCTCGCCGATATAACCAACAGATATGCCGGGATATTTTTTGCATCGCCGGGTGCCGTTCGTATGGAAAACATGCTGATCAGATGGATGGCAGATATTGTCGGGTATCCTTCCACTGCAGCCGGTAATCTGGCTTCTGGTGGCAGCATAGCAAATTTATCCGCCATTGTCACTGCCCGGGAAGCGCATAACATTAAGTCAAAGAACATTGAGAAAACGGTAATATACCTCTCATCGCAGGCACATCATTGCATAGATAAAGCCATCCGAATTGCGGGTTTGCAGGAATGTGTAATCAGATATATCCCACTGGATTCTAATTATAGAATCAATCCGGATGCTCTTGACAAAATGATCCAATATGATATTGAATCCGGTCTCAGCCCTTTTTTGGTTATTGCTTCTGCAGGGACTACTGATGTTGGAGCCATTGACCCGCTGGAAGAGATAGGCAAAATAGCACGTTCACGCAATCTATGGTATCATATTGATGCAGCCTATGGAGGATTTTTTTTGTTGACAGATTATGGAAAATCTGTCATGAAGGGTATTGAACTATCTGATTCTGTAGTTATAGACCCGCATAAAGGTCTATTTCTGCCTTACGGACTAGGTGTTGTACTTGTAAAAGATGTTCATGCATTAAATAAAGCCCATGAATATCAGGCCAATTACATGCAGGATGCTTTGGAATCATCAGATGAACCTTCTCCCGCAGAATTATCTCCTGAACTTACCAAACATTTCAGGGGACTGCGTCTCTGGCTCCCTCTTAAATTGCTCGGAATCAAACCTTTCAGAGCGGCCCTTAATGAAAAATTATTGCTTGCGCAATATTTTTATGAAGAAATTCAGAAAATACCACGTTTTGAAGTTGGACCCCCACCGGAATTATCTGTTGTCACCTATCGTTATATTCCACTAAATGGTGATCCTGACACTTTCAATAAAAAACTTATAGAAGCAGTTCAACAGGATGGCACTGTTTTTATTAGCTCAACCGTTCTGAATGGACATTTTACTTTGCGACTGGCAGTATTGTCATTCAGAACTCATATTAAAACAATTGACTCTTTACTTGAAATATTAAAATTGAAGGTTGAAGAATTATCAGCAGAGTAAGCAGCTTTTTTCAGTTCCCAAGCAGTGTAACCTTATATCCCAATTTTTCCATTGCCTCAGACATCTCTTTAATATTCAAATGATCAGTATTTAGCGTCAATACTTTATCCGGATTTTTAATATCTACTTGCCAGTTTTCGTGACCAACTGCATTATCCAGTATTTCAGTGACTTTGGCTATACAGCCATCACAATTTATATTGCTTTTAAATTTTAAAGTTTCCATTTTTATATCAATTAATATTCCTGAATTTTAATCGTAAACTATTGCTTACCACGCTGATACTACTCAATGCCATTGCTGCTCCTGCTACCATAGGGTTTAATAAAAATCCATTTACGGGATATAACAATCCGGCTGCTATCGGTATGCTTATCAGGTTATAAATAAAAGCCCATACCAGATTTTGTTTTATAGTTTGAACCGTAAATGCAGATAATTTTATAGCCTGAGAGATTTTGTTCAGGTCGGAAGAAATAATGGTCATTTTTGCAACGTCCATAGCAATATCACTTCCCTTTCCCATCGCGATGCTTACATCGGCCTGGGCAAGTGCATTGCTATCATTGATGCCATCACCAACCATGGCGACAACTCTTCCCCTTGTCTGCAATTCCTTTACAAATTCTCCTTTGTCTGCAGGCAAAATCCCGGACTTATAATTAAGAATGCCAACCTCAGCGGCAATGGCCTTAGCCGTATTTTCATTGTCTCCGGTAAGCATATAAACTTTGATTCCCGCATCCTGAAGTTTTTTTACGGCTTCTTTGGATCCTGTTTTTACTTCATCGCCCAGGGCAACAACAGCCAGGCAGATTTTATCATTTGAAAAATAGATAACAGTCTTTGCTGTATTTTGCCAACTAATTGCAGCTGAATATATGGCAGGGTCTATAATAATAGCGTGCTCACGCATCAGGTTTAAATTACCGACGAAATAGGGTTTGCCTTCAACCATTGCATGAGCACCAAAACCAGTTATACTTTCAAAATCTTGAATTATAACATTTTTATTCTCGGACAGATAGTTAACAATGGCTTCTGCCAATGGATGTTCAGAATTTTTTTCTATACTTCTCAGAATATCAGATCCGGTAGTATCATCGTCAGTCCAGATCATATCTGTTACCACAGGTTTGCCTTCGGTAATGGTGCCTGTCTTATCGAGTACTACGGCATTTATTTTGGTAGTCCGTTCCAGGCTTTCTGCATCTTTGATAAGAATACCCATTTCTGCACCTTTCCCGATACCAACCATAATGGCTGTAGGTGTAGCCAGCCCAAGCGCACAGGGACAAGCAATAACCAAAACTGTAACGAATGCTAAAAGACCATGTGTGAGACCATTAGATCCGCCAAAAATGAACCAGGTAACCATGCTTAAAACTGCTATGCCTATAACTACCGGGACAAATATGCCTGCAATTTTATCAACCAGTTTTTGAACAGGCGCTTTGCTTCCCTGTGCATCCTGTACCATTTTTATGATCCGGGCCAGAAGCGTATCACCACCCACTTTCTCTGCACGGATCTGAAAACTTCCCTTTTGGTTTATGGTTCCTCCATAAACTTTTGAGCCGACCATTTTTTCTGCAGGAATGGGTTCGCCACTGATCATGCTTTCATCCACAAATGAATTGCCATTAATAACTATACCATCTACCGGAATTTTATCGCCCGGTTTTACTAAAAGTATATTTCCAACCTGCACCTGTACAATGGGAATTTCAGTTTGATTCCCATTTTCGCTCATGAGAACTACTGTTTTGGGCTGAAGGCCCATCAGTTTTTTAATAGCGGAGGAAGTATTACCTGTCGCTTTTTCTTCAAGGAGTTTCCCGAGTAAAATAAAGGATATCACTACGGCTGCTGCCTCAAAATAGACATCTGCCTCTAAGCCCCTTGTATGCCAGAATCCCGGATCCAATGTATTAAAAACGCTCAATGCATATGCGATCCCGATGCTGATGGCTACAAGAGTATCCATATTGGCAGTACCATGTTTTGCCTGTTTATACGCTCCTGTAAAAAATTGTCTTCCGAAGATAAAAACCACCGGTGTTGCCAATATCCACATGATAAATTCAGCGTAGGGTATATGCAAGAAAAACATGCCGATAATCACAATAGGAACAGAAAGAATAATGGCTCCAAATGTTTTGATCTGCAATAATTTATAATTAGTTCGCTGTAATTCTTCAAGCTTATCCTTTGCATCTTCATCCTCATCGATCATCATATCATAGCCAATGCCCTGAATCGCCATTTTTAATTTTTCAGCATTTGTCTGCGATGGGATAAATTCAACATTTGCCGAAGAATTGGCATAGTTCACTGCGGCATGCAGCACTCCCGGCTGACGCTCTAACATGGTTTGAACACTCACGGCACAGGATGCACATGACATGTTCAGCACCGGGAATATTTTCTTTATTGTGACCAAATGGTTGTTGGTTAATATTTAGTTCAAAGTTATCCTATATAGTTCTTAAATCAGATTGATCTTTATTAGAATATTAAGGAAAACCTTATTCCAACATACATAATTCAGGACGCAGCAAATATTTATTCAGGTATCAATTCAGCCATCTTCTCCCTCACCATTGGTGCTACGTGTGTACCAATCAATTCTATAGATCGCATCAGTTTTTCATGAGATAAAGCTGCATTATCCATCTGGAAGGTAAGCCGGGAAATACCTCCAAGAGCCTTGCTATGCCTCAGAATTTTTTCAGCCACTTCTTCCGGACTGCCTACCAGGTAAGCACCCAGGGGGCCTCTTTGGGCTTCGAATCGATCCTTAGTTACGGGAGGCCAGCCACGTTCCCTTCCAATCCGTGTAAAGGTTTCAGCATAGCCGGGATAATACTCGGCAACTGCCTTTTCTGTGGTATCAGATACATAACCAAGAGAATGCAAACCTACTTTGAGCTTTTCAGGAGCATGGCCTGCCTCTTTCCCGGCCTGCCTGTAAAGATTAACCAAAGGGGCAAACCTATGCGTATCACCACCGATAATAGCAACCATTAAAGGCAAACCTAAAATACCGGCACGGATAAAGGACTCCGGTGTGCCGCCTACGCCCAGCCAGATCGGAATAGGATTTTGTAAGGGCCTTGGATAAATAGATTGATTACGAAGTGCAGGCCTGAATGTACCAGACCAGTTCACCACTTCATGATCACGAATATTCAATAACAATTCGAGTTTCTCGGCAAACAGGTCATCATAATCCTCTAAATTATAACCAAATAATGGAAATGATTCTGTAAAAGAACCCCTACCGACCACCATTTCTGCACGACCTTCTGAAATCAGATCCAGCGTTGCAAAATTCTGAAAAACCCTTACCGGGTCTGCAGCACTGAGGACCGTAACAGCACTGGTTAGTTTAATACGTTTCGTCTTAGCTGCAACTGCTGCAAGGATCAGTGCAGGTGCAGAATCCATAAACTCTTTGCGGTGATGCTCCCCTATTCCAAAAACATCAAGCCCCACTTTATCTGCATGTTCCATTCGTTCCAGCAATTGTCCCATTGCCTCCATGCTGTTTTTGGCATTTATCGCATTGTTTTCTAACGCAGTTGCCGCGAAACTATCTATACCTATTTCCATGATTTATTCCTGTTGTTTTTCCATTCCCCTCAATCCACAAATAAAAATTAACAGTTGGAACTGATAAAGGTTTCAAAAAAGGATCGGTCAATTGATTTTAATAATTGATTCCAACCCTTTTTCACTCTTGCTGGGCACGTCACCAGCGAGTGTTCAGAACAAAGTTTTCCCCGTGGATACAATTCTTTTCTCTATCCGTTAAGCATTTACCATTATCAAGAAAATGCCCAAAATAAGATATATACCAGGAGAATTGTTGATAAAAATACCAACAAGAGAAGGGAAAATATTTTAATCCATCAATATCCCCAACTCCTCAAAACTTCTTTTCAGATATACCCCTATCATTTCCCTGCGGTATTTGCGGGAATAGACATCATTATCAATCACACGTGCTTTCTTCATTGCTTTCAAGATCAATCCGTCCGTCGTATCAGAAATAGTCCCCCTAATGACCACAGGCATCGGATCAAGGCCGCCCAAAACAATTTTTACTTCCCCTTGCGGATTTACCGAAACTGCTGTGGTTAACGAAGTAAAATCAACGCCTTCCCTGGGACGCAGTTTTTTGAATGAACAATGATAAGATTGATGAGTGGGTATGATTATGGATTTGATAATGCTTGTATTGGTGAGCTTTAACGGTTTCATGCCATCGCCGGTATAGATATCTTCTAACGGAACGGTCTGCAGTCCGTTTATATCCAGTATTTCCACTTTTGCTTCATAAGCAATAAGTACAGGCGCTGTGTCTGATACAAATCGTGAAAAGCAAGCCTTTTTACCACCCGTAGCAATACAGATATCACCATTGCACTTCAGGCAATAACCCACTGCCTCCCGCCACCAGTCGCTCTGGTTATAAAATGAACATCTGTTTTCACAAAGTATGTTTCCACCTATTGTCGCATTCCTGCGAATAACCGGAGAAGCAACATTATGAGCAGCTTCAATGAGGGCTGCAAATTTTTCTGCCAGTTCCGGATGTTTTTTCAGATCATCAAGCCGTACAAGTGCCCCAATTTTAATATGGGTACCTATAGATTCTATATGTTTAAGCTCTTCAATACCCGTGATATCAATGAGGCAATCTGTTAGAAGATTTCCCTGATATTTATTTACCATTACATCAGTGCCTCCCGCCAGGTAGCGGAAATCTCCGATATTTTCTGCAGCCATGGCAATAGCCTCTTGGGTTGTGGATGGTTTTAAATATGTATTTGTTGTTGACATTTTAAATATTTCAAACGGCAAAAACTTCTTTTTCAGCCTTCTCTTTTAATAATTGCAATATATATTCGGGTGATATGGGCAATCTGGTAATTCGTACACCAATCGCATCAAAAATCGCATTGGATATAGCCGGCAATACCGGATGCAATGCCCCTTCACCTGTTTCTTTAGCACCAAAAGGTCCTTCAGGATCAATGGTTTCTATAATATTTGTAATTATAGGAGGTGTATCCAGAGAAGTGGGCATTTTATAATCCAGGAAATTATTATTCACCAGCAGTCCGTTATAATATTTCATCTGTTCGCTCATCATCTGGCCGATACCCATATGCCATGAACCTTCCAGCTGACCTTCTACAGCCATAGGATTTATTGCTTTTCCACAATCGTGTGCACCCCATACTTTGAGAATTTTAACAAAACCTGTTTCTGTATCTACCTGCACCTCTGCTGCACAGGCACCAAAACTATAACTTGGACTAAGACCCGCTCCCGAGCCTTTAAAATCACCTCCGAGTTTTGGGGATATATATTTACCGCTTACATTTACAGCTCCGCGTCCGGAAACCAGAATATCCACAGCTTCCATCCAGTTTATATCACAGGATTTATCATTGCTAAACACATTTTCGTATCCAAGATTCAGTTCATTTTCAGGAATTTCTTTTTTTGCAGAAACAGACTTAATAATCTGATCTCGAAGTTTTTCTGCAGCATCTTTGGCGGCATTACCTGCCATAAAAGTAACCCGGCTGCTATAGCTTCCCATATCAACAGGAGTGAGAAGCGTATCAGCTGCTAAAACGAATATTCTATCCATGCTGATATTCAGCACTTCTGCTACTATCATCGCCAGCATTGTATCACTACCCTGGCCAATATCACTGGCACCACTTGTAATAAGTACACGTCCGTCAAAATCGAGTTTAAGGTGTACTGTAGATTGGGGCAGCTCATTCCAGATAATAGGAAGCGCACTGCCACTGATAAAAAATCCACAGGCAACACCCATTCCGTGGCCATATTCCAGCTTTCCATGCCTCGAATCCCAATCTGATTGTTCGCGTACTTTAGCAAGAGATTCCCTGCTCCCATTTGAGGTGATCCGGTATTGTCCTACAGTGAGTGTATTCGGAGTCAGGAAATTCTTCATCCTGATTTCACATGGATCAATTTCAAGTTTATGCGCCAGATCGTCTATAATAGACTCAATCGCAAAACGTGAATTGACAGCACCATGTCCACGCATGGCACCGCACTGAGGTTTGTTGGTATAAACTCTGTACGTTTTAAAACCAAAATTATCAAGCTTATAGGGCGCCTGCAACAATACACCGTTATAATAGGATGTTACTACTCCGAAACTTCCATAAGCACCACCATCTATAGCAATATCAGCATCAAGCGCTTTGAAATAACCTTCTTTATCGACACCCAGTTCAAGAAATAATTTGGTAGGATGCCTGCCATGATTGGAAAGAAATACTTCTTCCCTGGTGAAGGTGATTTTAACCGGCCGGCCTGTTATTTTCGATAAATATGCTATGATCATTTCATGAGGAAAAGGATCGCTTTTACCTCCGAAACCACCACCTACATATGGTTTTATAACACGAACCCGGCTGAGCGGAATTTCCATCACTTTCGCAAGTGCCCGATGCAGATAATGAGGCACCTGCGTAGCGCTTATCACGGTCAAACCATTCTCATCCCAATAAGCAGATGCCGCATGCGGTTCCGTAAATGCATGAGATACACCTTCGTACTCAAACTGCATCCCTGAACGCATAAAAGAAATGTTCAGTTCCTCCTGCTGGTCTCCAAAACGCAACTCGGCTTTTTTATGAATATTGTTATTAAACTTGCCGTAGCTATGTATACGTTCATCGGTGCCGGCGTCTTCCAAAGATTCATCAATAGTAAGAAAAGCACGGATGGGTTCGTATTTTACTTTTATAAGTTTTAATGCTTCCTTTGCTATCTCTTCGCTATCAGCTGCAACTGCAGCCACCACCTCACCAGCATACCTGGTTTTTTCAATAGCCATTGCTGTTTCATCCTGTGAAATAGGAAGTACACCAAAATGGATCGGGAGGTCTTTTCCGGTTGCAACCGCCTTTACACCCGGCAATTTTAATGCCTCCGAATAATCAATATCCAGAATATGGGCATGTGGATATGTACTTCTTAAAAACTTAGCATATAGTGTATTTTTCAAGCGGATATCATCAGCATATTCTGCAGAGCCCTGAACTTTTTTTGCAGCTTCAATATAGGGTCTTGAGGTTCCGACTATTGGGCCGCCTGTTGCAGGAACATATAATTCTTTTTTTGTATTGTTATATTTTTCCTGAGCATATTCCGCAATGGCAGAAATAATTTTTTTATACCCGGTACAACGGCAAACATTCCCGGAAATAGCATCTTTAATATCATCAATACTGGGGTTCGGGTTTTTATTTACGAAATCAAGGGCAGTCATCACCATTCCCGGGGTACAAAACCCACATTGAATGGCGCCATGAGCAACCAGTTTTTGTTGCAAGTCATGCAAAACACCGTTTTTTCCAATGCCTTCGATGGTCAATACATCTGAACCATTATAGCGGAGCGCAGGGCTGATACAGCTTAAAACCGGCTCATTATCAACAAGAACCGTGCAGGCTCCGCAACTGCCTTGCGAACAACCTATTTTAGTTCCGGTAAGATTAAGGCGCTCCCTGAGAACCGAAGAAAGTGTTTCGTGATTGTCTACCAACAGCTCATAATGGCTGCCATTTACAGTAATATTTAACGGACTCATAACCGCAAAAATAATCGAAGTTATGTGCGAAAAACCTGATTAAAATCATGTAATTGGGATAGATGACTTGAGAATATCACACATGATATGTTAAAGAAGAGCTAATCCCCTTTTTTAGATGCTCCATTTCTGATTCAAGAGCAGATTTTTTAGCATCCCCAAGTTCCCTGTCAATATCCTGGAACCTGAAATCAAGATGCTCCAGTTCAGATTCGGAAAAAAGAGATTCAGCTGCCAGAAAAACCTCTTCATTTTCTACGGCAATATGATCGAGCAACATCTCTACATATATATCCATTTGCTTCTGAACCAGCTCAAATTCTTTATGATCGAGATGCTTTTCTATCTCCTTTATCATTTCCCTGAAATCTTCATGATGATCTTCCATTTCCTTTATGATGCCATCCTCAAAGATTTCATTTTTCCTTGACATGGCAGTAAACAAGATGGTTTCTTCTTTATAATGATGATAATGATCAGCATAGCGCTTGATAAAATGAACCAGGCATCGCATGTTTTTCTCATAGGAATCAGGACTGTCCTGAATTTGAATTTTCAAAGAATCTTTTAATCTGACAGCAGATATAATTATTTCATGCTCATTATATAGTATTTCTAGTGGCCTGTTCATATGGAATCATTTAATAATATACCAAAGGTATTGTACCTGAATCCCATAGAACATGATTTTTATCATGTTCGCCGCATAATTCGGGATGTAACTTTACACCCGATTTTAGATTATATTATTATGGATAAAAATTATGTAATAATGGACGGCAATGAAGCAGCTGCTTACATTGCTTATAAGACCAACGAAATTTGTGCTATATACCCGATTACTCCATCATCTGTAATGGGAGAACTGGCAGACGAATGGGCTGCAAAGGGTGAAAAGAATATTTGGGGCAATGTGCCGAAAGTAATTGAAATGCAGAGTGAAGCAGGCGCCGCGGGCACTGTTCATGGCGCCCTTCAGGGGGGGGCATTGGCAACTACTTTTACCGCTTCTCAGGGTCTTTTGCTTATGATTCCTAACATGTATCTTATTGCAGGAGAATTAACCCCGGCCGTTTTCCATATTGCAGCACGGGCCATTGCCACCCATGCCCTGAGTATATTTGGAGACCATAGTGATGTGATGGCTGCGCGCAGCACCGGTTATGCCATGTTGTTTGCAGATGGTGTGCAGGAAGCAATGGACATGTCTCTTATTTCTCATGCCGCAACGCTGAAAGCAAGAATACCTTTCATGCATATTTTCGACGGATTCCGAACTTCACATGAATTAAAAAAAATAGAATTGATTGGAGATGATGTCATTCGTGACATGATTGATGAAAAGCTCGTCAACCAGCATCGCAACCGTGGTTTAAACCCAAACGCACCAGTCATTCGTGGAACGGCACAGAACCCTGATGTTTTTTTCCAGAACAGAGAAGCTTCAAACACCTTCTACAATAATGTTCCCGGGATCGTGGAAGAAACGATGGACAAATTTGCCAGGCTCACCGGGAGAAAATACAATCTATTTGACTATGTAGGCCATCCTCAGGCAGAAAGAGTTATTGTAATGATGGGGTCTGGTACCGGCGCAGTACTTGATTCCATGTTTAACCAAAAAGATGATTGGGAAAAGATCGGCTTACTGAATGTAAGATTATACCGTCCATTTTCTGCAAGTCACTTTATTGATGCCTTACCAACCACGGTTAAAACGATTGCCGTACTGGACAGGACCAAAGAACCCGGAGCACTTGGAGAACCTTTATATCAGGATGTTATAAGTGCGCTCATTGAAACAAAAGGCCTGGAATGCTTCTATAAGGAAGATGGAATACGCGTTATTTCAGGACGTTATGGATTGAGTTCAAAAGAATTTACCCCGGCCATGGCACATGCCATATTTGAGGAAATGAAAAAGGATGTTCCTAAAAAACATTTCACAGTAGGTATTGATGATGATGTAACACACCTGAGTATTGACTATAATAAAAACTATTATCTGGCCGAACAGGGAGATGTGTACCAGTCTGTATTTTACGGTCTTGGAGCAGACGGAACGGTTGGTGCCAACAAAAACACCATCAAAATTCTGGGTACCACAACGGATATGTTTGTGCAGGGATATTTTGTATACGATTCCAAAAAATCCGGTTCACTTACTGTTTCACATCTCAGATTCAGTCCAAAACCCATAAGGTCATCTTACCTGGTAGAATCTGCCAATTTTGTTGCGTGTCATAATTTTTCTTTTGTAGAAAAATACAACATGCTCAATATTGCGGCTGATAACGCGATATTCCTTCTCAATGCACCCTATGGACCTAAAGAAGTATGGGATAATCTTCCCCATCATGTACAGCAACAGATCATCGACAAACATATCCAGCTATATGTAGTAGATGCAAAATCAATTGCGAAGGAAACAGGCATGGGATCCAAGGTAAATGGCATTTTGCAGACATGCTTTTTTGCAATATCAGGAATTCTGCCGCAGGATGAAGCTATTAAAAAAATCAAAGATGCCATTGCCAAAACCTATAAAAGAAAGGGTGAAGAAGTTATTCAGCGAAATTATGATGCGATAGATGCCACATTAAAACATCTGTACAAGGTAGATTACCCGGGTAAAGCCACGCATGCTGATGTATCTTTAACACATATCCCTGACAACGCACCCGATTTTGTAAAAAATGTACTGGAAAAAATTATGTCAGGTGATGGTGACAGCCTGCCCGTGAGTGCCATGCCTGCAGGAGGCACTTTTCCGGTGGGAACTTCCAAATACGAAAAACGTTTTATTGCAGCGGAAGTACCGGTTTGGGATGAAAACACATGCACACAATGTGCAAAATGTATCATAATATGTCCGCATGCCGCTATCCGTGCCAAAGTATATCCAAAAGCATTGTTAAAAGATGCGCCTCCAACGTTTAAGTCCTTCCACCCTATTGGCAAGGAGTTCAACCGGGACGATGAATCATATACCTTACAGGTATCTGTTGATGATTGCACCGGTTGTAACCTTTGCATTGAAATTTGTCCTGTAAATAAAAAAGTGGACAGCAATGAAACTGCCCTCGTTATGCAGGACCCGATTCCATTACGCGAACCGGAAGAAAAGAACTGGGAATTTTTCCTAGGCCTGCCAGAACTTGATCGCAACCGTTTGAATCTGAATAGTGTGAAAGGGTCTCAATTCCTGCAGCCGTTATTTGAATTTTCCGGAGCTTGTTCAGGCTGTGGTGAAACGCCTTATGTAAAGCTGCTCAGCCAGCTCATGGGCGACAGAATGGTAATTGCCAATGCAACAGGCTGCTCATCCATTTATGGGGGCAACCTGCCAACGACCCCATGGACAACGAATAACTCAGGCCGAGGTCCTGCATGGAATAATTCTCTTTTTGAAGACAATGCCGAATTTGGCTTTGGCATCCGTGCCGCTCTTGATTTTAAAAAGGCCGCTGCAGAGCAGTTGGTATCCACCCTTAAAGACAGCATAGGCCCCCTGTCGGATGATATTCTTAATGCAGACCAATCAACAGAACAAGGTATTGATTTACAGCGAAAAAGAATTTTAGAACTGAACAGTATCCTGAAAACCAACCCGTCAGCAGAAGCGAAAAGACTCATGGCATTGTCAGAATTCCTGGCCCGCCAGAGTGTATGGATCATTGGCGGTGACGGATGGGCCTATGATATCGGGTTCGGAGGACTGGATCATATCCTGGCTTCGAACGAAAATGTGAACATCATGGTGTTAGACACTGAAGTATACAGTAATACAGGGGGACAGGCATCCAAAAGCACTCCTTTAGGTGCCAGTGCCCGGTTTGCAATCTCAGGCAAAAAAACAGCCAAGAAAGATCTTGGCCTTATGGCTGTTAATTACGGTCATGTTTATGTTGCCCAGATTGCTGTGGGCGCAAATGATACCCAAACCGTCCGTGCTATTAATGAGGCGGAATCTTATAACGGGCCATCACTTATCCTGGCTTATTCCCCTTGTATTGCTCATGGTTTTGATATTTCAAAAGGAGGTACACAACAGACAAATGCCGTTAAATCAGGTTACTGGCCACTATTCAGGTTCGATCCGCGCAAAGAAAAAGGGAAACGTTTTATGGTGGATTCCAAGCCGGCAACCCTACCTCTTAAAGAATATATGATGACTGAATCAAGGTTCTCCTCCGTATTCAGAAACAACCCGGAATTGGCTGAAGCACTGTTTATTGAAGCAGAACAAAGTGCCAAAGATAAATGGGATCACCTGGAACGATTAAGTTCGGAGATGTAATGAATCTGGGGTTAGGCATAAGGGGTAAGTGGTAAGTAGTTAGTGGTTAGTAGTTAGTGGTTAGTGGTAAGGCGTAAGGCGTAAGGGGTTAGGAGTTATATATAAATGTTATAAGATGGAATTCCCCCTTAACAAAGTATGTCCCGACTTATTCGGTCGGGATCAAAAACATTGATTCCAGCATTCTGGCCTGTTTTTATTGATATAACAATGAAATTCATTTTTTCATTTTTTAACACGTTGATATTTAATTTATTACACGTAAATCATTGACGAATATCTGGCGATAACAATCCCGAATGCCCGGGGATCAAGCCAGAACGGCTAAAAACGATGGTTTATCCTTCCGATTAAATTTCAAAAACCCTCTCGGATTTTCATTCCGATCCCGAAAGCCAGGGATTGAATCTAATATTCTTTAAATTGGAAATTCATCGCTGTCTCGCCATGATTTTTTTTACACTTGGGTGACACAATCGGTAAAAGAGCAAAATCCTTTGTGCTGAACAGAGGAAGACTTGTATCTACAAATATTATGCCATGTTGACAAGTTTTTTGTATTTAATTTTTTTCAATAGTGTCAGAAAGATGTTGCAGATCGACTTGCAATTCCCCCATAGTTAGTCTCATTCGTAACAAATCTTATTTGTTATCTTTTAAATTATACTATAGTCGGGCAAAATTCTATTAAACTGCAATTGATGATTTTGGTTTTTTGAAACATGACATGAATAAATTTTCAGGATGAGAGTTTGCTGGTGAGTAGATTGTTTGTGACAACAACAGAAAGGAGGCTTACGAGCTGTGATATTGTCATTATTGGGGCATTTAATCGGATGCGAATACTCGGATAGTTCCCTTTAGGGTCAGGGAAATTACACAGATTAACCTCCAAACCTCCTAAAGGAGGCTTACGAGCTGTGATATTGTCATTATTGGGGCACTTAATCGGATGCGAATACTCGGATAGTCCCCTTTTGGGTCAGGGAAATTACACAGATTAACCTCCAAACCTCCTAAAGGAGGCTTACGAGCTGTGCAACTTTCATTATTAGAACATTTAATCAGAATCGAATACTCGGATAGTTTCAGGGAAATTACGCAGATTAACCTCCAAACCTCCTAAAGGGCCGTTTTTTTTGATTATTCAGAATCATTAACAGAACAGCAGCGAGGGAGGAAAAATTTTATATTATCGTACTGCCGGGGCTACTTTAGTAGCAAACAGCTCTATACTTTTTACGACATCTGCAAAAGGCTGTCCGCCGATATCTATTTGCCCCACATATCGCGTAGCACCCATTTCTTCCTTCAGAAACATAATTTTATCAATGATCTCCTGTGGGCTTCCTCCGAATAAGGAACCCTGATCTGAAAGCATGAACCTGTACTGATCTTGTGGCATTGGCTGCTTGAATAATGGTTCAAGGTATGCAGAATAATAAGGATAAAAATCCTCATAGGTTTCTTCAGATGTTTCAGTTACATGCAGATGTGAAAATATTGCCAGTTTAAAATCAGCCATATCATGTCCTGATTTTTCCCAAACCTGCCTGTATATGGCAGCTATTCTCGCATAGTTACCTAATGTGCCGCCAAGTACAGGAATGGCAACAGGATAACCCAGCGAGGCAGCCCGGGCTACACTATCAGGAGATCCGGCACCGATCCAGACCGGCAACCTTTTCTGTACAGGGCGCGGCGCAATTTCTGCATTATGCAGTGCTGCACGGAAACGACCGTTCCAGGTAACATGATCATTTGAATTCAATTGATCGAACAATCCGATTTTTTCAATGAATAATGAATCATAATCATTTGTATCAAAACCAAACAGCGGGAAATTATCTGTAAATGCACCGCGTCCGAATATTATTTCAACTCTGCCTCCTGAAACCAGATCAGCAGTTGCAAATTCCTGGAAGGTACGGACAGGATCTGCTGTACTGATAAGAGTAGTAGCGCTTGTGAGCCTGATCCGTTTGGTTTGGGCAGCCATTGCAGCAATGGTAGTGGCTGTTGCAGAATTCACAAATTTTAACGAATGATGCTCCCCTACCCCAATAATAGCCAGTCCGGCCTCTTCTGCAATCTGTGCCATTTCAAGCATCTGGTTCATGCGTTCCTGTGCAGATACAGTCTTCCCGGTTTTAGGATTGGTTACAATATCCCCGAATGTATATAGTCCTAATTCCATTTTGATTTGGTTAATTATCTTATGACAAAATTAGACCTAATGTGGTAATATCCCTTACAACATTTTCCCTTGAAATTCATCCGGATTACACCCCGGCCCCAATACTTTTCCCACCATCCACATAGAGTGTCTGGCCGGTTACAAATTGCGTATTTTCAGACGCAAGAAAACTTACAACATTTGCCACATCCGCAGGCTGTCCCATGGTTTTGGTGGGCTGTGCTTCAATGAGTTTCTGACGTGCATCTGCCGGAAGTTTTTGTGTTAAAGGTGTATCAATCAGGCCCGGTGCTACGGCATTTACAAGAACATTATATTTTCCAAGCTCCAGTGCCAACACGCGGGTGAGCCCAACTACTCCGGCTTTAGACGCTGAATAATTGGACTGACCGCGATTCCCCAGCCAGGCACGCGAAGCTATATTTACAATTCTACCCTGTTTTTGTTCACGCATCAGCTTTGCCGCTTCACGGCACATCAGCCAAACCCCCTTCAGGTTTACATTCAATACAAGGTCAAAATCATCTGACTCCATATTCCAGATCATGTTGTCGCGGATGATTCCGGCATTATTTACCAGCACATCAATAGTATGATATTTTAATTTGGCCATATCATAAAATGTTTTTACCTCATCTTCATTGCTGATGTCCACTTTATAAAAATCCACTTTTGCGTCAGGAAATTCATTCTCCATTAAAATACCGTTTTCCGCATCCAGGTCCAGTGCAATTACTTTGTAACCATCTTTAATAAAACGTTCTACAATGGCCTTACCTATTCCTTTTGCAGCGCCGGTGATAACGGCAGTTCTTTTATTTTCAATTGTCATATCAGATAATAATTTTAATTGAAGCGTTTATCAATTTCGAGTAAAAATTTGTCTTTGCGACCTTTGCGTGTTTTTATCTTTGCGGCCTTAGCGAGAAATTTTCCACGCAAAGAACGCAAAGTGTTTCGCAAAGAACGCCGAGTAAGAAATGTCTATTCCGTATGTTTTATCAAAGATTTTTCATTTTTGGTTTTAATAATCTTCCCCATAATGCTGATGGCGATTTCCTCGGGGCTTTCAGCATTAATATCAAGTCCCATAGGCATATCCACTTTTTGTAGTTCTTCATCACTGGCGATCATAGCCTCCCTGAATCTTTTTTTTGTTATTTCAACCTTACGGAGGCTGCCAATCATTCCGAGATATGCATAAGGTTTTTTCATACAAAAGGCAAGTATATCCCGATCATAAGGATGGCTGTACGTCATGATACAGATATATGTATGAGAATCAAAAGGTAATAATGGCAAAGCATTTGAATAGTGCAAATGCATTTTATTTATTTCAGGATTATTTATCTGATCCAGTTCCACCTTCCTGTCATCTATCATATAGACTTCAAATTGCATCATGTTGGCAAGTTGGCCCAGCGCGCGGCCCACATGGCCTGACCCGAAAATATACAGTTTGTTTTTTTTCATAACGGGTTCTATATAGATATCCATGCTGCCCCCGCAGCACATATTGAATTGATTCATAAGATCATACCTGAACAATTTCGGCTCATAGGTTCTGATTACCGAAAGCGCATTTTCAATTACACCTTTTTCCAGGGCACCACCACCTATCGTTCCTGAGGTTTTTCCTCCGGCAAGAACAATCATTTTTGCCCCTGTCTTTCGGGGTACAGACCCTTTGGTATTTACAACTGTACATATAGCCGCCTCTTCTCCGGAAACAGAAATACGATTCAATTCGCTGTAAATATTATCCATTCAATTTTTTATAATTTTCAAAATCTTCCGGTGTATTCAGATTAACAAGAATAGAATCATCTGATATGTCTGCAATATTTCTTTTATATGCCGATAAATAAGCTTTCCAGTTGATGTTATCATTTATCTCTGCTGTTGCAACTGCAATAATTCGTCTTGATATCAGAATCGGATGTCCATTTTTACCTTCAAAAGCGGGAATCGTATATCCGTTTTCATTTTTTTGCTGCAACAATTTATCAAGGGTTTCCCATTTTACCGGATTATCGACATTATGTACAAAACAAAAATCCGAATTGCTTATTTCTTTAAGTCCAAGTTTTATAGAATAAAACCGGCCAAGCTCTGGCTTTTCATTTATGATAACTGTTGCTTTTTTATTCAATTCCTCATAATCCTTGTACCATTGATTAATAGTAAACTCATAATTTAAAGTGATAAATATATTATCAGTAAAACGCTTATATACAGATATAATATGATCTATCAGTGTCAAATCTCCTAATTTAATAAAAGCTTTGGGATACCTCATTCTGGAAGATGCGCCACCGGCCAGGATAAGTACACTTATTCGCGCTTCCATAAAAACATTAGCAGTTATTTGATCATTCCAAAACTCAGATGTTGGATATAATCAAATATATCCCCCATAAATCCGATACTTATGATTCCTATGGCGCAGATAATAAGCCCGATACGGGTTGACAAACTGCTTTGAAACAATGGCACGGGTGTTTCATTGGTCATAAATACCGTTTTCACAATTCTCAGATAATAATATAGAGAAATAATCATATTGAGCGCGGCAAAACCAACCAGATAATACAATCCCCTGCTTGCTACAGCACTTATCAGAAAAAACTTTCCGAAAAAACCTGCTGTAGGCGGTACACCAGCCAATGATAGGATTGCCAAAATCAGCATCAGGCTCAGTTTCGGATTCGTTTTGTAAAGGCCTTTCAAATCATTGATCGTTTCTTTTCCGGTTGCAGATGATATACTGGAAATGACACCAAATGCCGCAAGGTTTGAAAATATATAAATAAATAAAAAATAGACAACAGATGCCATGCCGGTGGCAGAATTGCCCATAATACCAAGTAAAATATATCCCACCTGGGCAATGGAAGAAAATGCCAGAAATCGCTTCATGTTCTGCTGGCGCAATGCAAACAGATTGCCGATACTAATGGTAAGAACTGAAGAAATGATGAGCACATTAACCCAAAGATCAGACATCTGGTTGAAAACATTATAAAGAACAGACATAAAGACAAACAACACCGATGCTTTGGAAATTACAGACAGATAAGCTGTAATACTGATGGGTGCCCCTTCATATACATCGGCTGTCCAGAAATGAAATGGAACGAGAGAAATTTTAAAAGCAAACCCGCCGAAGAGAAAAATAAAGGCCAGCATTTCAAGATTACTTCCCATTGCATGCTTTGCAAGCTGATTGAACAGAAGTGAACCTGAGGCTCCATAAAACATGGAGATACCAAAAAGCATAATGCAGCTTGAAAACCCCGACATCAGGATCATTTTAAGTCCGGCTTCGGCGGATCGCTTTTCTGTTTTGTTAAAACTGGCAAGAGCCGCTAAAGGCAGTGATGCCAGTTCCAGACCAATGTAAAACATTAATAAATGACCGCTGGATATCATAAAAAACATCCCCAGCAGTGTTGATATGAGAATCAGATAAAATTCAATAGCGTTTTTTTGGTTTTTCATCCAGTCATATGCCTGTAAACCAATAATAAATGTACCGATATTTAATATATTTTTCTCCATGACCAGGGTTGGGTCTGTATGATACATCCCTCCAAAAATCACAGAATTTACGGCAGGAATAAACCCCGCCAATACATTTATAAACAGCATAGTATTTATAAATATTATGATATTTTTATTGTTTTCCTTTTCGGTAACCAGGAGCTTGATAACGATAAGCAGCATCATGATACCCAGAAGGTATATCTCTTGCCGCATGACTAAAAAATCGGATAAACTCATGGTTTTAAATTTAATGTACAATCAATATATTTTGAGTAAATTTTGTGGGAATTGTCTGTTTCATTGCATCTACCAAAGGATCTACGCCATTGTGAATCATACCATTCAACCAGAAAGGCATGGTTCCGACAAGCACAATAACACCGCACAATATCATTATCAGCATTTTTTCATTCCATTTTCCATCCTGCAACGCATTGAATTCTTCATTATTAACAGGGCCCCAAAGAACCTGCCCCGTCATCCTAAGGATATATACGGCAGTAATAACTATAGAACTCACAGATAATATGATAATTACATTTACAAATGTATTGGAATTATATGACCCTAAAAATATGGTCATCTCCGCAATAAACCCACTTAGTCCGGGCAATCCCAAAGAGCACAGACCGGCAATAATAAATCCTGTTCCCAGAAATGGCAATATTTTAAGAAGCCCGCTCATTTTACTTACATCCCGGGTATGGGTTCGCTGGTATATCATTCCGATAATGGCAAAGAATAATGCTGTCATTAACCCATGGCTGAACATTTGGAGCACAGCCCCGGTCATTGATGTTTTAGACATTACCAGTATCCCGATAAGTACAAGAGAACAATGACTAATGGAAGAATAAGCGTTGATATATTTAAGATCGGTTTGTTTTAACGTAGTAAACGCAGCGTAAACAACCCCAATGACTGCAAGTATCAGAAAAAACCATCCTTCCTGTTCCGTTGCTTGGGGCATAAGATATACAGCAACCCTGAGGCAGCCATAGCCTCCCATTTTCATTGATATACCTGATAAAAACATTGAAGCCGCCGTAGGTGCCGAAGAGTGCCCATCCGGTACCCAGGTATGAAATGGAAACATGGCTGTAAATATGCCAAAGCCGGTGAACATGATGGGAAATACGATCAGCTGCGTAGGTACCGGAATTCCGGTTGATGCAATTTTTGCAATATCGAAACTATGAATCCCGGAATAATAAATGCAGAGAATACTTGTAAGTATAAGAGCAGAGCCTCCCATGAGCATCAAAACCAGTTTGTTGGCACTATATTCATTTCGTCCGCTACCCCAAATACTGATCAAAAGGAATTTTGGGATAATAGCTATTTCGAGAAAGAAAAACATTGTAAAAAGATCGCGGGAAATGAAAAAGCCAAAAGCCCCCGTGCTTAAAAGAATCAGGTTGAAGAAGAATTCTTTTGGTTTATCCGTCACAGCCCATGATGCCAGCACCCCTGTAAAACTGATCAATGCCGTCAACAAAATCATGGCCAGGGATATCCCATCCACGGCAGTATGAAAATTAATATTCATAGCAGGGAACCATGTATACGAAGTTTCGTACATCAGGCTTGTAAAACCATTAAGCTTTGAAGCCGATATATAATTAATAACCAGATAAACTGACAAAACAAGCTGAGCGGCCATCCCCAATGCCGAAACCAGCCTTACCCCCTGCTGCTTTGGCATAAGCATCATCAGGAAAACGGTAATTAAGGGAATGATGATAAAAAATTGAAGCATGTTTTTATCTGTTAATTTTGAAAAACACCCAGGACCATTTTAAGATCATGATTGTTTTTATAATTCTGATTATTAAATATATATTCCTTAACAAGGTCAGCTAATTCTCTAGCTGTATCTGCACATTTATTAACTGACGCAACCTCAAGACAATACATATCCGATTGGAAATTCTTGTCAAGGCCGCTGCATGCGATGTGCGAAATTTCGAGGTCCGAAAATCTCTGGTCAAGTTTTGAAGCATGCTTGATGAGGAATTCTATATTCTGGATTTCAATTTTTTTGATGATGTCTGTTATCTCTTCATCCTTAGGGTATTCTAATGAATAATTATAGACAATAACAGATATCAGATATTCTCTGATAGCATGATTTGAAGAATGACAAACGGCATAGGTAACACTATCCTCAAAGGGTCGGGAAAGTTCTTTTTCAGCAAAAAACAATTTATTTTCTGCACCCTCCAATAAATCTGTAATGAGTTTATTTACCATAATTTCAATTGTTTATCAATTCCTTATACTAAAATAAAAATTAAACCCAAAACCAGTAATCCTCCCAGAAGCCAGGACATATATCCCTGAATTCTACCCGATTGCAACCCTTTTATGCTATTCGAAATATCTGTAGTAATATATGCCATAAGGTTAATTCCACCATCTACAATATTCCGATCAACCCAGGCAGCCGGGCGCGCAACGAGATTAAATATTATTTTTTTTGTGATAAAAATGTAAATCTCATCAATGTAAAACTTACTATAAATAAGCTTATATATACCTCCCAATGCCTTTACGGCATTTGCCGGCATAATATTATCTTTCAAATACATCATGGCAGAAAGAAAAATAGCCACAGCAGCGATGGCAATTGCCAGGATGCTTACCATCGTGTCGCTTGCCGGAGTAATAGGTTGTCCATTATAGGTTACCAGTTTCTGAAATGGAATAAAACCGGCAGTGATGGCGCCTGCCGCCAGAATCAATAATGGTATGCGCATCGCAAAAGAGCTATGAGATTTTTCCCGAATGATCTGAACTTTTTTATCTCGCCAGAAAATACTGAAATAGAGTCTGAACATATAAAAAGCTGTAAGGCCGGCTGTAATAATCCCGGTAAAAAATATAATCTGGTTGGTTTGATAGGCAACACCTAAAATCATTTCCTTGCTATAATAACCTGCAAACGGCGGAATACCGGAAATTGCCAGACATGCGATAAGAAATACAATATGTGTCGTTGGCATTTGTTTCCTGAGGGACCCCATATCCCGCATATCATTGCTGTGAATATAGTGGATAACAGAGCCAGCCGCCAGGAATAGCAAAGCTTTGAAAATAGCATGCGTAAAGAGGTGAAACATGGCTGCAGTAAATCCATATTTATTTACACCCCAGCCCGCCAGTCCGAGAGCAAATATCATGTAGCCTATCTGCGATATGGTGGAATAGGCCAGCACGCGTTTGATATCATATTGAACACATGCAATTACAGCTGCGAATATGGCTGTAAATGCACCTGTAACAGCAATAATTTTTAAAACATCAGGAGCTGAAAAAACATATACCGGATATAATCTTGCAACAAGATACACCCCTGCTACCACCATGGTTGCAGCATGTATCAATGCAGAAACAGGCGTTGGTCCTTCCATTGCGTCTGGAAGCCATACATGTAAAGGAAACATGGCAGATTTGCCGGCACCACCTATAAATATCATCAATAAGCCCCAGGATAACAATGAAAAACCCATAAAGCCTGTAGCCAATGGCGAGGCTATTGTAAACGGACCTGTATGCGAAAGGTTTGAAATAAGGGTTTGAATATCAAGACTTTTCCCGATATAGGATATAATTAAAATACCAATCAGAAAAAACATATCCGCAAAACGTGTAATGATAAATGCTTTTTTTGCCGCGGCAACTGCACTGGGCCTGTCATAATAAAAACCAATAAGCAGAAAGGATGAAACACCCACCAGTTCCCAACCGATATATAGTTGTATCATATTGATTGCCAATACCAGGAACAACATTGAAAAAGTAAACAATCCAAGAAATGCATAATAAGTTGAATACCTTTTTTCGCCATGCATATAGGCTGTACTGAAAATGTGAACCATTAATGAAATCATTGTTACAACCAATAACATCATCACAGAAATAGGATCAATGATGGCCCCCAGTTCCACTTTCAGGTTCGGGCCTATTTCAAGCCATGAAAAACGAATGGGACAGGTGGTTTGATAGGTTCCGGATACATTGCCGCTCACAAAGAAATATTGATAAGACAGCCATCCTGCCAAGCAGGCAGAAATAGCCAGAAGCAGGGTACCAAGCCAACCAGAAATTTTAGAAGGGAGATATTTGCCAAACAACCCAATAAAAACAAAACCAGCCAATGGAAGCGCAGGAATAAGGGCAATGATGTTGGCATTCATATTCTGGATTGATTAATATTTTAAAGTTGTTGTGTCTTCGGGACTCACAGATTGAAAATTCCGGTACAGGTTGAGAATAATTGCAATAGCAATAGCTGCCTCTGCAGCTGCTATGGTAATGATAAACAAAGAAAACAAAAGTCCATCCTGTGAACCCGGGAACAGGTATTTGTTAAAAATAATAAAATTAAGAACGGTGCTGTTCAGCATTATTTCCATAGACATCAGGACCATGATAAGATGGGTTCGTGTTAAAAAACCATAGACTCCTATAAAAAACAAAGCAGTACTAACAATTAAAACATGGGATATAGGTACTCCAAACATAATTATTTATTTAAAGCTGTTTCACCATCAATCTCTTCTGAAGCATTCTGATCCACATTATTTTCAGCGTTTATTTCCTCCAGAATTTTATCAAGTGTATCATCCAGCGGCACTATTTTTATCCTTTCTGGTTTTCTATTTTCGCCGACAGCTATGGTGATACTGCTTATCATGGCCACAAGTAATAATAGGGTAATTACTTCAAAGGGAAGCAGGTACCCACTGCCGGTTATGTTTAATAACTGCGTACCAATGCTTTTAACCTGCAAATTTTCTGGTCCGGCACTTATGATCCTGAATGCATATCCGGTAAATACAAAAGTCGTAATGGCGAAACCAGCTAATGCAATAAGAAGCCCACTAAAAAGATTCTTCCATTTAGGTTTATTCACTTTTGCGCCGGGGGTACTTGTAAGCAAAATAGAAAACAGGATCAGTACTACAATGCCGCCAACATAAATGACGATCTGAACTATGGCAATGAAGTTAAAAGCCATCATAAAATATATTCCTGCTGTAAGCACAAGTGTGGAAAGCAGAAAAACAGCTGCTCTAAAAAACTTAAGGGTTGTTACCGTAAGAACTCCTGAAATAAGCAGCATGGCTGAGATAATATAGAATATGATCTGGTGCATTGGGTTATCTTAAATCAGGTGCCAGTTGTGAGCCCTCTTTATTTAATGTTTTTGTTAATGTCTTTCTATCTGAAACTGTAAATTCAAACCTCTGGTCCATTTTTAAAGCATCTGTGGGGCATGCATCCACGCAGAGACTGCAAAAAGTACACATACTATGCTGCCATACAAATGTTTGCAGTCTTTTTTTATTTTTCCCATCTTCGGTTAGCTCTCTTTTTTCCAGAATAGTGATGCTGCCATTCGGACACGCAATCTGACAAGCTGAGCAACCCGTACATTTATGCATATTTTCAGCATCATGCTTTAAAATCAGTTCACCTTTGAATCTTGGGGATAATTTTAAAGTTAACCTGTTGTCAGGGTATTCTTCAGTTTCTGCTTTTCTGAAATTAACGAAATAATGCCCGGTCAGCTGCATTCCCGAAAGCAGAGAAGTTACAGAACGATATATATCTTTAATATAGCTCATTTTTGAGTTGATAAATTTGTAGCTTGATAAGTCTGAATTTGGATCAGCAGACTATTTACTCCAGATTCCTGATGTTTTAAAAATGCCATCCCATTATTGTTATTAAAGTTACAAACAGGAGGTTAACCAGGCTTATTGGCATCAGGTATTTCCATTCCAGATTTAAAAGCTGATCAATTCTCAGGCGCGGGAAAGTCCATCGGAACCACATGATTATAAAAATGACAAACAACGATTTGCCAAAAAACCAGATGGGTCCTGGAATATAATTCATAATGTCATTAAATGCTGACCAATGTCCGATATGAAAGGGCATCCAGCCTCCGAAAAATAAGGTAGCCGCTACTGCAGATACTATAAACATATTTACATATTCGGAAAGGAAAAACATGGCAAACTGGATACCCGAATATTCTGTATGAAAACCGGCAGTAAGTTCAGATTCTGCCTCCGGTAAATCAAAAGGCGTACGGTTTATTTCAGCCGTACTAGCAATGATGAAAATAACAAATGATATAAGAACCGGAATATGTCCTTTAAATATCCACCAGCCATTGTCTTGACTCATAACAATTTCATTAAAATTCAATGACCCTGTCAGGATTACAATACTTATTAAAGACAAACCTACAGACAATTCATAACTCACAATTTGTGCCCCGCTTCGCATGGCTCCTATCAGCGAATATTTGTTATTACTGGCCCATCCTGCCATTAAAACGCCAATTATGGATAAAGATGCCATTGCCGGCACATAAATAACCCCGACATCAATGTTCCAGAATTGATATCCTTTAGCTATCGGGATCGGGGCTAAGGCAAGAGTGGCGCTGATGATGACAATAAATGGAGCCAGCATAAATAACAACTTATCAGCCATACCGGGCGTAAAACTCTCCTTGGTAATAAGTTTTATAGTATCTGCAACCGTTTGTGCCACTCCAAAAACGCCTACCCTGTTTGGCCCCAGTCTCAATTGCATCCCGGCTGCTACCTTCCGTTCAGCATAAACCAGAAAAAGGCCAAGTATTGCAAAAAATCCTATCACTCCAATTACACTCAGAACGAACCTCAAAATGATGGGAAAATATTGAATCAGTGATATGGAAAGGCTCATGCTTGATGTTTTATTTTTATCGGTCGATATCGGGTATTACAAGGTCAATTGAAGCCATTATAGAAACGAGATCACCAATATTACCTCCCGAAGCCAAAGCTGATAATGCTGCAAGATTTGAAAAGCCCGGCGACCTGTATTTTATTCTATAAGGATTCGAAGATTTACCATCACTTATAATATACACGCCCAATTCACCCCTTGCCGTTTCAACTCTTTCATAATATTCACCTTCCGGAAGTTTGATAATCTTTTTCACCTTGGCCTGAAAATCTCCTTCCGGTATCTCGTTTATAAGCTGTTTTATAATCCTGATTGACTGATACATTTCCCGGATCCGCACTTTATACCGAGCGAAACAATCGCCCTGTGTTAATAGAACTTCATCAAATTGTAAGGAATCGTATAAATCATAGGGATGCCATTTCCGTACATCACAACTTAACCCCGAGCCTCTGGCCATTGGCCCAGAGCAGCCAAATGACAAAGCATCTTCTTTTGAGAGAATCCCGATACCTACATTTCTTGCCAGAAAAATTTCATTTTCGGATAATAATTGATCATACTCGGGTAAATGACGCTCCAGATCAATAAGAAAATTATTCACCCTGGCTGCGAAGCCTTCAGGAATATCCTCCACCAGTCCTCCCGGAACAATATAATTCATGGTGAGCCTGGACCCACAAACTTCTTCGAATATTGTAGTTATTACCTCCCTGTCTCTAAATCCAAGAAAAAACGGAGTTACGGCCCCCAGGTCAAGCCCTGTTGCTGCCCACCATAACTGATGAGATGCCAGTCTGGTAAGTTCTGCCAGAATAGTTCTTACAACCAATGCACGTTTGGGAACTTCTACCTGCAGCGCCCGCTCTACCGTAAGCGCTACACCTGTATTGTTAATATGTGCCGAGAGATAATCCATCCTGCTGGTCATCTGTATGAGTTGCCTGTATGTTAAGGATTCACTCATCTTTTCGATAGATCTGTGGATATATCCAAGTACAGGTTCAATGGATTCAATGATCTCACCGTCAAGCTTAATACGCAAATGCATCACACCATGTGTGGCAGGATGCTGTGGCCCAACATTTAAAATGTATTCGCCTGTTTGCTCTATGGCTTCAATTTCCGGCATATCAGAGTTTAATCATATTTATTTCATCCACATAATCCTTTCTCAAAGGATATCCTACCCAATCTTCAGTAAGAAACAATCGCCTGAGGAAAGGATGATTTAAAAACCGGACACCCAAAAAATCATATACTTCACATTCTGTGAGTTCGGCCCCTTTCCACAAATCCGTAACTGAATATGCTATGGGATTTTCTCTGTCAGAAATTACAACTTTTACAACTATGGTTTCCTTAGTAATGAGTGAATCAAGATGATATACCACTTCAAGGTGATCTACCCAATCTACCCCTGAAAGGCATTCAAGCTTTTCAAAATGGGGAACAGTTTCATTTTGAAGGAAATACAACAATTCATGGCCAAACTTTGAATCAATTCGCAAAACCGGATATTGACCTTTTTCATCAATTATCAATGATGGAAATGATTGGTTAATAGCAGACTTGAATTCTTCAGTTAGCATGGCTCAAAAAATTCTTTTTGGTTCTGATTTTTTTCTGCAATGTTATCATAGCATCCAATAATGCTTCCGGGCGGGGAGGACATCCTGCGACATATAAATCAACAGGAATAATATTGTCAGCGCCTTTAACCACCGAATAGGTATTGTAATAAAAAGGGCCGCCGGAAATAGCACAAGATCCCATGGCTATCACATATTTAGGATCAGGCATCTGGTCATATAACCGTTTCAAAACGGGAGCCATTTTATTGGTGATTGTTCCTGCAATAATGATCAGGTCCGCCTGCCTTGGCGATGACCTTGCCACCTCAAATCCAAAACGAGACCAGTCATATTTTGCGGATGCTGCAGACATCATTTCTATAGCACAACAGCTGGTGCCAAATACCAGTGGCCAAAGCGAATTGGATCTTGACCAGTTGATAACTGTATCGAGACTGGTAAGGATAAAATTATTATGCGCATAACCTGTTTCTTCTTCAGGTTTTTTATCTGTTACATCCATTTTAAAACTCCTTTTTTCCAGGCATATAAAAGTCCGAGAAACATTATTGCCATGAATATGATAATATCGACAAAAGCACTCATTCCCATACTTTTTGCTGCTACAGCCCATGGGAAAAGAAAAATTACCTCCACATCAAACAACAAAAAAAGCAGCGCGAAAATATAGTAACCTATCCTGAACTGAATCCATGCCGGACCCGAAGAAGGAATACCACATTCGTACGGATCAGCTTTTTGCGGGTTGGTTGAAGACGGAGCAAGTATTTTAGAAATCAGCATGGCTGCAACACCGAAACTTCCGCCGGCTGCAATGAGCATGATGATAGATAAAGGTCCGAGTTCCATAACTTATTTTATTTCCCAGACATTACTACCTAAAAACATTTCCCCAACACTATGCATAGGATTTTTTTCAACTTTTGATTCCACCTGCTTCTGAAGATCTTCATTAAAGCATGGCGCATTCACTGATCTGAAAATACCCATAGGAACCGGGAAATCAGGTAGTTTCATTCTGGACAATATCATTTGTATGATCGGTTCTTCCTCATGAGCATCATGAACAAGGATATCAGATTCTGTGATACCATTTTCACCTATGGTAACAACTTCGGGTTTTACACCATTCAGCCGGATTCCCTTATTTTTATCTTTTCCGAATATCATAGGTTTGCCATGTTCCAGAATGAGCTGATTATCATCTCTTTTATCCTTTGCAGTAATGGTAGCATGCACATCGTCATTAAAAATCACACAATTCTGAAGAATTTCAACAAAAGAAGTTCCCTTATGTGCGGCAGCTTCTTTCAATACTACTGCCAGCAATTTAGGATCTGTATCAGGTACGCGTGCATAAAAGGTACCATGAGAACCGAGTACCAGTTCTGCCGGATTGAATGGATATTCTACGGCCCCATCAGGTGTTGAAACTGTTACGATTCCATGATCTGAAGCCGGAGAATACTGTCCTTTGGTTAATCCATAAATGCGATTGTTGAACATTAAAATATTTACATCCACATTTCTCCGCAATCCATGAATAAGGTGGTTGCCCCCAATGGCCAGGGCATCACCATCACCGGTTATTACCCAGACACTTAAATCCGGATTTGCGATTTTAACACCTGTAGCTACAGCAACCGGTCTGCCATGAATTGTATGAAAACCATAAGTATTCATATAATATGGGAAACGCGATGAACAACCAATACCGGATATAAATGCAAACTTTTCTTTCGGAATTCCCAGTTCAGGCAATACTTTCTGTACCGTTGCAAGCACTACATAATCTCCGCAACCCGGGCACCAGCGCACTGTCTGGTCATTTTCAAAATCCTTTTTGGTAAGTGGAGCTACGGGAGCCGTATGTCCGTTACCATTGAGAATAGCAGTACTATTTGATTCACTGATTAATGTATCGTTCATATAACGAGTTCTTTAGATATATTATACACACCGTCTTTTAAATCTTTTATCATAAAAGGCAATCCTTTTACTTTATTGATCTGGTTAAAACTAAATGACGGATAATTATTACGCAGAATTTTTACGAGCTGACCCAGATTTAATTCGCAAACAATGATTTTTTCAAATCTTTGCAATACTTCAGCTGTATTTTCAGGCATTGGGTTTATGTATGAAAAATGTGCATGCCCTAATGAAACACCTTCTTCTCTGAGTTGGGCAGCAGCAGAAGCCATTGCACCATATGTACCACCCCAGCCTATTATTAAAACATCCCCCGACTGATCGCCTTCTACTACCAGGTCAGGAACAGATTTAGCTATTCTTTTTATTTTATCATCGCGCAGATGTGTCATTTCTTCATGATTTGCCGGATCATAAGATATCATCCCTGTTTTTGGGTCTTTTTCCAGTCCGCCAATCCTGTGTTCAAATCCAGCTTCGCCGGGTACCTCCCATGACCGCGCCAGGGTTTCAGCATCGCGCATATATGGAGACCACTTTTTATCTCCGGATTTGATGTGGTTTGATTTGATTTCAGGCATAGAACTCATTTCCGGTATCAACCAGGGTTGAGAGCTATTTCCAAGATAACCATCTGTTAACAATATCACCGGAGTCATATGTTCTACAGCGATCTTAACTGCATCAAAAGCATACTTAAAACAATTTTCGGGAAGACTTGCAGCCATTACAACTACCGGGCTTTCTCCATTTCTTCCATACATTGCCTGAAGCAGGTCCGATTGTTCCGTTTTGGTTGGCAGTCCGGTAGATGGGCCACCACGCTGTACATCCACAATAACTAATGGAAGTTCTGCCATCACAGCCAGACCTATTGCTTCGCCTTTGAGGGCGAGACCCGGGCCAGAAGTGGTTGTAACAGCAATATTACCCGCAAAAGATGCTCCTATGCTAGATGCAATGGCGGCAATTTCATCTTCAGCCTGAAATAAATGAACATTAAAAGCTTTATTCCTGGCAAGTTCATGCATAATATCAGAAGCAGGTGTAATCGGATAAGAACCAATATACAATTGTTTGCCAGCTTTTTCGGCTGCAGCCATAAATCCCCAGGCAATAGCTTTATTTCCGGTTATTGTACGATATTTCCCTTTTGGCAGATTGGCAGGAGGTATTTCATAAGAAGACGGCATGATCTCTACCGATTCTGCATAACTGAATCCTGCTTCCAGGGCTATTCGGTTGGCCTGAACCAGCAATTGGTTTTTCTTGAATTTGCCTTCAAGAAATTTTTCAGTATAATCTAATGGCCGGGAAAACAACCAGTATACCAAACCAAGGGCAAACATATTTTTACAACGCTCCATGCTTTTGTTGTCAAGCCCGAGCTGTTTGATACTCTCTTTGGTAAGTGAAGTAATCGGAGCCACAATAACATTATAAATCGATAATATGTCCCCTTCCAGAGGATTTGATGTATATCCGGCTTTTTCAAGATTCTTCCTGTCAAAGGCATCCGAATCAACGATAATAGTACAACCCTGTCTCAGGTTTCCCATATTAGCTTTGAGTGCTGCCGGATTCATTGCCACCAGAATATCTGGATTGTCGCCAGGTGTAAATACATCTGTATGGCCTATCTGCAGCTGAAAACTCGATACACCTGCCACAGTTCCCAAAGGGGCCCTTATTTCGGCAGGATAATCCGGAAATGTTACAATATCATTTCCTATTTCCATGGAGGTATTGGCAAACTGGCTACCTGTTAATTGCATTCCATCTCCGGAATCTCCCGAAAAACGGATAACCACTTTTTCAAGAACCTTTTTATCTTTATTCATAAAAGAAATAATTATTCAGTCGTTTACTTGGTTATAAGTCGTCAACTAGTGAAGCCATTCTTTACGGGCTAACAATACATCCTTTGATTCTCCTAAAGATGTATCTACAATACAACAATCAACAGGACATGCCGCTGCACACTGTGGCTCTTCGTGGAAGCCGTTGCATTCTGTACATTTTCCCGGAACAATAAAATAAAACTCGTCTGATAAGGCAGAATTCATAGCATCGGCATCAGCTTCTGTTCCATTCACAAGGGTTATTTGCCCGGATAGTTTGGTGCCTTCAGCATAAGACCAATTACTTCCACCTTCATAGATGGCATTGTTAGGACATTCTGGCTCGCATGCCCCGCAATTAATACATTCATCAGTGATTTTAAGTGCCATGATTAATTAATGATTTAGTTTTAACGTATTTAGAAAACCTGATTTCGAGCTGATCCGAGAAATGCAAATTGACTGAGGTAGAAATGCATTCACTATAACATTTACGCTGGAATTATACCTTTTGATGCTGAATTTCACCTTGCAATTTCTCTTTGATAAACGATGCAAAGTTTGATTGAATGCATAAGTTATATCATGACTTTTATCAATTAAAAAAATGATCTAAATCATAATTATGGAGAACGTAAATCAGGAGGCTAGCAAAAAATCTTAGAATTTTAGCAATGCCAATCTGTGGGATTCTGTGTAGCGGGGAATGGAATCAATCGTAATAACTGGCTCATATAGAATCATTCAAAATTATTATGAAGAAAAACTTCCAAAGGGTATGAAGACCGAGGAAAATTTTATTGCCACTACTTAATGGTATTAATCTGATTAAGGTATGTTTTCGACCCTTTACGACGCTTCTCTTTCGCTTAATAAAAAATGAACCTGGAAAAGTCGCAAATGGCTATTCTGAGGGGGTAAATTATTAGTGGGTCATTCAATCTTATTCAACCTTGCTGATTCTGTAATTTTTAACAAAATTTGAAGTTGAAATTCTGATTATATAATTACCTGTCGGCATTTTGCTTACATCGATTTTTAGAGAATTATTCCCTTCCAGTAACGATAACTGGGATGATTGCACCAGTTTTCCATCCAAATCAAGAATGTTAATTGCAGCATCAGCATTTTCGTCAGATTGAAGCGCAATGTTTATAACTGAGGTTGCAGGATTTGGATATAAAGTATTTTGAAATCCGGTCAACTGCACTTCATTAATATTTGAATAGTTAAATCTGGCATTGAAATCAACCTGCTTCAATCTGTAATAAATATTCCCATTTGAGATAAACCCTGTCAGGGGATCAATGTATGAATAATCATTTTTAACCTGTGTGGTTCCGTGACCTTCAACGCGACCTATTGGGCTCCAATTCTGCGCATTTAATGATCTTTCAACAATAAAATGGCTGTTATTTTGCTCAGAAGCTGTAGTCCATCTAAGAGTAACCTCTCCATTGTCAGGTTGTGCAGTAAATTGTATGAGATCCACAGGAAGCGGATTTGTGCCAATAATACCGCTACCAACACCGATATATGCAGTATTCCCGGAAGACACAGAAATATTACCTGATAAAATATTGTAATCACTGCCTCCCAAAGACGTAGCGGAAGTACTTGACTTAGTACTATTCCAGGCTGAAGTTAAAGATGTTCGAGATGCTACCAGAACCTTATTCTCATCAAAACTCCCAGTAATATCAGAAGGATCATTCCATTGCGGAGTAACATTAATTGTAGCACTCCCAGTTGTAATATTAATCACCCAGGTTCTGTTTACAACGTCATTTGAATAAGAAGACGTATTTGTCGCATCTGTGATACCATTTGATACTGAGACATCAAAAACAGCCGTACCACTTGTGGTTTTTATTTTAATTGGATTATAATCATCCCCAATTGGAAACATGACACCACTTGTGTTGGCCTGCATTTCGAGTACACCTGTACTATTTGTCAATATATAGTTTGAAGAACCAGCACCGGAAATCTGGCCACTTGAACCAATTGTTAATTTATAACTGCCAAGGGTAATTATTCCGGAAGTTAAAGTACATGTACCTGTTATGGTAAGAGCTGCGTCCAAAATAGCCCCATGCGAATTAATTAAGGTAAAATTACTTACCGATGCTGGCATGTCTGTTCCGGTATGTTGAGCCGATCCTCCATTTAATACAAAACTCATAGTTGGACTGTAAGTAACAGTACCACTTAGTTGAATGCCCGCGTTATTTGAAGAGCCAACTCCGTTGCTATTGGCTGTGGTAAGTATTGATCCCGAGGAAAATGTAATATTTCCTGAACCATTTATTGTATTGGTGCCGAGATTGAAATTAGCCCCTGAACCAACATTAATGGTTCCTGTATATCCTGTTATATTTCCTCCTAAAATAACACCATTCGTATTTGTGATTGAGACATTATTACTCATACTGTTTGTCCATTCGGTTCCGACAGTTTGTACAGAGGTCCCGTTATAGGATAAGGTTGCACTATTTGTCAATGAATTACCACCATTCGAGAGTGAACCATTCGTCATTGTAATTCCATTGGTTGCTGTTAAGTTTCCCGAAAGTGTTACACCAGCCGTGTTATTAATGGTCAAAGTATTTACTGTAGATGGGAGCGCATTCCCTGTTACCTGAGCTGAAATCCCATTGTAAACATAATTAGCCCCCGTACTATAAAAGCGGCTAAAGGTCTGAATATTGCCTGATGCAGCGTAACTGGTAATACCACTGGTATTGCCAATTTGAATGGTTGCGCCACTTTGCAGGTTGAATGTACCATAAGTTCCTGGCTGGGATGAAATTACATTTGTTCCACAAATCAGAGTACCACCACTTTGCACAGTTATTGTCCCTTCAACAGAAATATTTCCTCCCAAGGTTGCCGTAACGCCACTTGCAATGATGATATCGTGATAATTGCCTGAAGATATAGTAGTTCCATTTGCAGGTGAATAGCTGTATGTTGCAACTGTGCTGCTTTGAGTGGGTGCCCAAGTAATGCCCAGAAATTCATAATTTGATCCGGCAGAGGCTATAATGGTCGAGTCTGGCGTACCTGTAAAATTCAGGGTTGCATTGTATGCTGCACCATCAGTATATTTTACAATGGTATTATTAGATGTGCCATTGTTGAGTACTGCATAAAGATCTATGGTACCAGATGAATTCATATTAGCGGTTAAACCAAAGGCATCCACAAGATGTTTACCGGCAGATGTCCATGAGCTGCCGTTATAATAGTACTTGTATATATAAAATCCATCTGTAGCGTAAAGCAGGTCAGGTGATCCTGGATTCACATTTGCCACATTGAGCATTACTGCATCATAAACAGCCGCAGAATAAGGAACCACGCTGCTTAGTGACTGTGCCCTGGTTGTCGGTTTCCCGCTGCCAACACTATATAACCCAGGAGATCCACCAGTGGTTGATGTCACATATAATTGATTTTTAAATACATATATACCAGCCGAATTTTTATTAGTGGATGAATCAATAGGTGTGCCTGCCACACTGGAAGTTCCATTTGTTACTGTTGTATAACGGATTCCCGAAATTTCTGTACAGTTACCGTCATTACCTGATGTCCATATCCCCGTACCATCATAGTACGCAGCCCTGAAATTATTGGTCTTGTATGCACCTGCTGTAGGTTTGTTCGGAAACCATGTCGGGGTGGAAACTATGCCGCTTGAATTTATAAAACCTACTACTCTATTAACATTAGTACCGGCTTGTGATATCACACCTGTTGCGGCAACAGTTGTATCATAGCCAACAAATACAAGAGTTGTACCATCCTCACTTAAAGTTAAGTGTCCTGCAGATGAAGCTGTACCGCTTTCAACCGTAGCTCTATTTGTCAGACCAACACCACTATTTACTGTAAAAGCATTTATCGTTTGGGCAAGGGACCCGCCAGTTGTATATTCTATGAAGCTGATGGGAGCTGCAGCACTCGATAAAGTCGTACTTCCATTTCCAACTCTTTCAACGACAAGATTGCCATTGGTAAATGAGGATTGGGCTCTCATTATTGATGGAACCGATAAAACAAAAGCAATAAACAATATTATTTCTGCCTTGTATTTTTGTTTTTTATTATCAACTTCAGCATCAGGAATTAAAAAATATTTCATAATCATAATTATGTTTTAGCACATTAATAAGAGTTCAACTACTCCCAAACTGAAGTTAATATCAATTTAAGTAAAATGTAATTTCCCCGCCAGCAAAGGTCAATGCTGAACATTACCATAATGAGGTGGAAACTTTAACCTATCAATAACTAACCTTTTAACATATTAACTAAAAATTAAATCATCATCAATCAATAAAAAAGCCCTGCTGAATTCAGCAGGGCTTTTTTAGTAATAAGTTTCTTATATTTATTGTCGAACCACTTTATTAACATACATTTTATTGTCTATCAATAATTTGATAAAGTATGTCCCTGGTTTCGTGCCATTAAAAATATAATTATGAGTTCCTGCAATTTGCCTGGAATTTTCGACAAAACCAATACGATTCCCAACGATATCATACACCTCAATTGCTACTGATGCATCTTTATTTAATGTGTATATCACATTTGCTTGAGTCTGATATGGGTTCGGGAATATTTGAATAGATATATCGTCTTTAGCGACGGGTTCTACTGCAGAGGAATTCACCAGTACGGTACTTGATGTTGTTGTACTGCAACCATTAGCATTTGTGACTGTAAGGGTAACTGTGTAAGTCCCAGGATTTGCATAGGCATGATATTCAGATTTAGCACTTCCGGTTGTGCTATCACCAAAATTCCAGCTATATGTTGCACCAGTATTATCACTGGCATGGAATATTACTCTCTGATATCCAATACCTGAGGTTGTGAATGCACTTGAGTTGACACTTAATACAGTAACTACAACTTTTGCAGTTGATGAACATCCTTTGACTGATGTTGCAGTAAGTTGAACATTAAATATTCCGGCAGAATTATATACATGACTAAGGTTTTGGGCATTTGAATTCGTTCCGTCACCTAATGTCCAGTTATAGGAAAGGGTATTTCCTGAAGTTATATAAGATTGATTGAACAGTGAAACAGCATTCGCAGCACAAACAGTATTAGCTGAGGTTGAAAACCCTGCTACAGGTGTTGCATTTATTATGATACCAATAGTATCATTTGCCATACAACCTCCAGAATTTGTTGCAATAATTTTATAATTACCGGTTTGTGTAGCCGAAACACTATCAGCATTTGCACCGGTCAATGTATTTCCATTTAAAGTCCATTGATAAGTCTGCACGTTAGATCCGGAAGCAACAATAGTAAGATTTGTGCCCTGGCATATGGAAGTTTTTGAAGGTCTTGTAATTTTTACAGATGGAAGTGAAGCAACTGTTACGGTAACTGGAGAAGAACTAACGGAGCACCCATTTCCGTTAGTGGCAGAAACACTATAATTACCAGATTGTTTCACTGTAATTGTGTCTTTTGTTTCCCCTCCCAAAACACCATTTGTATTTGACCATTTGTATGTATAGGCAGGGTCATAATCTGTTATGAGTATGACACTTCCTCCCTGGCAGAAACTTGTATTGCCCAGTGCGGTTACATTTACGTTTGGCACTGAATACGTTGTAACAAATATTGATGAAGATAAATTGGTACATCCGGTTGAACTGTTTGTCATTTGCAGTTCATATGAACCGGATGCTGTAGCTGTATAACTATTTGTATTTGCACCTGCAATTTGAGTATTATCAGAATACCATTTATAACTTACGCCTGACACAGCAGTTGCACTTAATACGACAGATCCGCCTAAACAAAATGCTGTTGATCCGGTTGCGCTTATAGCAGCATTAGGCAGGGGGTTTACGATAACCCTTACTGAACCAGCCGTATCCGAGCAACCTGCCAATGATGTAATTTTTACCTGATATGTCCCTGTAGAGGATGCAACGAATCTATAATTTGTTGCACCGGTTATTGCACTTGGTGATGCAGCCAGATTGCTCCATTGATAACTTAGATTTGAATCAAGAGTCGCAACCATGACAACACTATCTCCCTGACAAATTGTTGGAGCTTTTGATAATTTAACAATGGCTCCAGGTAATGGATTAACTTTTATAGTCAGTGTATTGGATTTTGCAGAACAACCGTTAGTACTGGTAACCATTTCGTAGTAGTTTCCTGCAACAGATGATAAGTACCCTGAATTGGTGGCGCCCGCTAAAATAGTACCGTTTCGATACCACTGATATGAATACCCTGATACAGGACTTGAATTGGTAAGTGCAATACTGCTACCAGCGCAAATGGCAGAACTGTTACTCGAAATACTGGCTGTTGGCAACGCATTTACGGTAATGGTAGTATTGTTGTTATTGATACAACCGGCCGCATTGGTTTCAGTAAGGGTATACGTTGTGGTTGCAGTTGGTATTACAGTATTATTCGCAGCTGATGAGCTAAACCCTGATGGATTACTTGACCATGAATAAGTGCTGCCAGAAACAGCGGCTGCACCTATCGTAGCAGTTTGACCTGCACATATGGTAGAACTGCTACCTGCATTTGCAGCTGGAAGAGGATTAACCGTGATAAATACAGAATTTGTATTCGTACATCCGGTAGCTGTAATGGTTTCAACCAGCACAAATGTTGTATTTGCAGATGGGGATACACTCGGGCTTGATACAGTTGATGAATATCCGGAAGGAATAGTGGTCCATGAATAGGAATCCCCGGTTACTGCAGTTGTTCCGATAGTTACAGATGCTCCGGAGCAAATTGATGCGGCAGATCCTACTACTGCTGCAGGCAGTGGGTTCACTGTTACCGTAACAGCATTACTATTTGTACATCCTGTTGATGATACTTTTTCTGTCAATGTATAAGCCGTAGTAGATGATGGACTTACAGTAGGGCTTGAAGAAGTTGAGCTTAATCCTGATGGATTGCTAACCCAGGAATATGTATGACCGGTAATTGCAGTTGAACCGATAGTAGTTGAAGAACCTTTGCAAATAGACACATTTGATCCGGCATTAGCCAAAGGCAGCGGATTTACCGTTATTACCACCGAGTTTGTATTTGAACAACTTGTTAATGGATTTGATTCAGTTAAAATATAGGTTGTTGTTGAACTCGGTGTTACAGTAGCTGTAGCAGCTGTAGAGGTAAAACCGGATGGAATGCTTGTCCAGGAATAAGAATCTCCTGAAACTGCAGAAGCACCGATAGTTACAGATGAATTAATACATATTGAAGAATTTGACCCTGCATTTGCTGCCGGAAGCGGATTTACAGTTATTGTAACTGAATGAGTTGTAGAACAACTCCCTGAAACGCTTTCTGTTAAAGTATATGAAGAAGTTGAAGCAGGTGTAACAATCGGATTTGAGACAGTGGAAGTATATCCTGATGGGCCGCTCCATGCATAAGAATTTCCTGCAACAGCTGTGCCACCGATTTTTATTGAATTGCCAGCACATATGGTTGTATTTGGGCCTGTATAAGCCGTAGGTGCTGAATTTACATATACCTTAACTGTATCAGAAAACTGGCAACCTGTGGCAGTAATAGTTTCTGTAAGTGTATAAGTTGCAGTAGAAGTAGGTGTTATTGTTGGATTTGAAGAAGTTGAGCTAAAACCGCCTAGTGAACTTACCCATGAATATGTATCTCCTGAAACCGCTGTCGATCCCAAAGAAACTGAAGTGCCGGGACATACTGCCTGGTTGGCTGCTACAGCTGCTGCCGGAACCGGATTGACGGTAATGGTTACAGAATTTGATTTTGAGCATCCACTCGAATTTGTTTCTGTAAGAGTATAACTTGCTGTAGTTGATGGAGAAACTGAAGGATTTGAGACTGTGGAACTGAACCCTGATATCGAACTTGTCCATGAATAGGTACTACCGCTTACTTTTGCAGCACCTATAGAAACTGCAGTACCTGAACAAACTGTTGATGCAGAAGCAACCGCAGCCGCAGGAAGGGCATTTACTGTTATTGTAACCGAATTAGACATAACACAGTTGTTGGAATTTGTTTCAGTCAATGTATAACTTGCAGTGCTTGCAGGTGAAACTGATGGATTCGCAAGGGTGGAACTATAACCAGAAATCGAACTTGTCCACGCATAAGAACTTCCCGATACTGCATTAGCTCCTATAGATATTGAATTCCCTGCACAAATGGATGTATTTGAAATTACCGAAGCCGCAGGCAAGGCATTCACCGTTATTGTTACTGAATTAGATTTTGAACATCCACTTGAATTGGTCTCAGTAACAGTATAGGTGGCAGTAGTAGAAGGAGAAACTGACGGATTTGAAATGGTTGAACTAAATCCTGAAATAGTACTTGTCCATGAATAAGTGCTGCCAGAAACTGCAGCTGCACCTATTGTAACTGCCGGTGCGCCATAACATATAGTTGATGGCGACCCTGCAGCAGCAGCCGGTAGGGCATTTACAGTTATTGTTACTGAATTCGATTTTACGCAACCATTGGCGTTGGTTTCAGTAACCGTATAAGTTGCAGTAGAAGAAGGAGAAACTGATGGGTTAGCTGCTGTAGAACTATAACCAGAAATAGTGCTTGTCCATGCATAACTGCTCCCTGTAACGGCTGTTGCACCTATTGATATGGAAGAACCTGCGCAGATGGCAGTACTTGAAATAACAGCCGCTGCGGGAAGTGGATTTACTTTAATAGTTACGGAATTTGAATTAGTACAACCATTTGATCCTGTTTCTGTAACAGTATATGTAGTTGTTGAAGAAGGAGATACAGAAGGGTTTGCTATAGTTGAACTAAAACCACCTGCGGAACTGGACCAGGAATAGGTACTGCCTGATACTGAGGCAGCTCCAATAGTAAATGCCGGTACTCCAACGCAAATGGTAGAAGGAGAACCTGCAGCCGCTGCAGGAAGTGGCTTGGTCGTTATTGTAACTGAATTTGAATTAGAACAGCCGTTAGAATTGGTTTCTGTAACAGTATAAGTTGTATTTGAGGTAGGTGCCACAGAAGGATTTGAAGATGTGGAACTAAAACCACCGGCAGAACTGGTCCAGGAATAAGTGCTACCAGAAACAGGAGAAGCACCTATTGAAACGGATGTCCCGGCACAAACTGTTGAAGCTGAAGCGACAGCGGCAACCGGCAATGCATTAACTACAATATTTGATTTTGCCGTGTCATTTAGTGCCACAGAATCAACTTGTCCATTTGGAGCATAAGACCAGGCTTTAATAGTGTCCTTTCCTGCGGAAAAGGTATAATTCCCTACTGTTACAACGGCCTTACCTGCAGAAGCAATAGTACCTGTCCAACTGTATGGGGTTTGGGCAACACGGTTTATTGTCCACCCGATGCTGGCAGAAGTCAGATTCTGGTTACCGTAATTTCTGAGAAGTACTTTGATGGGTTGCAGACCGGCACATGCAGACGTATTTGGTGCTTGAATTTTATAAACACCAGCATCCAAAGCATTGTATATAGAAGCGCTATCAAAAACACCAATCTGATATAAAGTACCAGAAGCCATACCAATATTTGCTGAACTTAGATTGTACAGCGATCCCGAAATCTTATTGTCAGCGGTAGCTGTCTGAGATGGTATCCAGGTAGCATAAGCGTTTATCCTTGATGCAATAAAGGAATAAGCATCTACAAAATGTGAGCCAGTCAGATCCTTTGAATCATCCCACTGCGGGGTAACAATAGCAGTAGCCCCTGATAATGGGGTTATACTCCATGTCCTGTTTACAGCATGATCTGTACCTGCTACATTGTTTGAGTTTGTTATGGTATTAGATACAAAAACATCAAAAGTTGCTGAACTGCTTGCTGTTTTAACATTCAAGGGATTATAATCAGTCAATCCGACCGGGAAACTTGCCCCGCTCGTTCCTGCGTTCATTTCAACAACACCGGCACCATTGGTAACAATATAACTTACGGTGCTACCCCCGATAATTGTACCTGTAGTTGCATTTATGGTTAGTTTATTTGCTCCAAGAGTAAGTGTTCCGGAAGTTAAAGTTAATGAATCTGTTATTGTAGTTGGCGATGTTAAAGTAAGACCATTTGAATTATTAACAGTAAGGTCAAGTACAGTTGCCGGAAAACCATCTCCGGGTACCTGCGCTACAGCTCCATTATAAATATATCGTGCCTTCTTGCGATAATACCTGCTAAAGGTTTGGATATTACCTGCAGCAGCATAACGGGTGATCCCATTAGGGTCCCCAATGCCTAAGGTTCCACCATTATTCAAATCAAAAGTTCCAAACGAACCAGGAGGTGAAGAAACAATGTTGGTTCCGCAGAGCAATGTGCCGCCATTTTGAACAGTCAATGTTCCATTTATGGTAATATTACCTCCAAGCGTTGCTGTGACCCCATTTGCAATTGTAATATCGTTATAGTTGCCTGCAGCTATCGTTGTGCCATTTGATGGAGTATAACTATAGTTGGATATAGCACTGGTCTGCGAAGGTGCCCATGTAATCCCCCGGAAATTACAATCCAATCCAGCTCTTGCTAAAGTCTTGGCAGATGCTACATTTATAGTGGCATTAAAAGCCGCTGCATCTGTAATTTTCATAACGCTATCGTTACCTGCCAGGTTGCTTCCTCCTGAAACATAATATATATCAATTGTACCAGAACTATTCATGGCTGCCGTTAGACTTGTAACGCCAGCAGTCACACTATAATATCCTTCATTTGTCCATGTACCGGAAATATTTGCATATTTATAAATTCCCGGAGAGGTTGACAGACTCGCTACGTACATTAAATCCGGTCCTGCCATTGTTGTATCCACGTCAAGTAAGACGAAATCATAAGGATCAGGAGGTCCACCTGCTACACCTGATACTGCAGGTGTAATTAAAGTTCCGCTGGTCCCAGAACCAGTCGGTTTGCCTGATCCGAGACTATAAATACCAGTTCCACCTGAAGCTGTTGAATAATATAACTGATTTTTAAAGACATAGTCCACTCTGCAATTGGTAATTGTTGAGGCACAAGAATAAGTGCCGGAACCGCTTGAGGTTCCATTCAGGGTAGAAGTATAGCGTATAGCTGATTTAGTGGTACTGCTTGCATCTGTTCCAATGGCCCATATCGCGGTTCCATCAGAGTACGCGTCCCTTATATTTGTCGTATAAAAAGCGCCGCCCGAAGTTCCGGTACCATTTATATTGGGGAACCATGTGGGTGTTGTAATATTTTGATTGATATCAGTAAACCCAACGACCCTGTTTATACTGGCTGTGGTATTAGAAACAACACTTGAGCTGCTTATGATACTATTATTGTAATAGGCAGTGGTATCGTATCCTACAAATACAAGATTCCTTGCATCGCCGCTCAAACTAATCCTGCCTGCCGATGTGCCACTACCTGTTTCAACCATGGCCCTTCGGGAACTGTTGCCCCCATTAGGCCCGTATATTGAGTCCACTTTAGTTCCGCCCGGTGTCAGCTCGACCAAAGTTATCTGAACCGGCCCGGAACCCAGCACGGTGCTTCCGCCATTGCCTACTTTCTCCACAACCAGGTTTCCTGCAGTAAATTTATGTGTGTTATATCCGGAGGTACTGTCAAGTACGCCGATAAGATACGTGGATGGGTTCATAACAATGCTGCCTGAAGTACGGTTGTATAAGTTCCCGGAGACAGAAGAGTAAGCGCCAACAGATTCGGAAAGTACCCAGTTGCTGGAAGGCGTCCTTGTTGCCACTGCCGTGTACTGGTTAAGGAAACCTGATCCTGCCAAATCATTTGTATTATCCCATTGTGGTATCACCGCAACAGTGGTAACAGAAAGGGGGGTTATGCTCCAGGTTCTATTTACGGCATGGTTGGTAAGAGCCACATTTGCACCATTGGTAATTGTATTCGAAACCATGACGTCAAATATTGCGGTACTACTTGCTGTGGTTATTTTTATGGGGTTATAATCTGTAACTCCGATCGGGAATGATGCGCCACTTGTACCCGATGCCATTTCAAGAGTCCCGGATCCGTTTGTTATTATGAAATTTGAAGTGCTGGCGCCAATAATCGTACCAGTAGATGCATTTATAGTTAATTTATTTGCCCCAAGGGATAGGGTTCCAGATGTTAATGTTAATGAATCAGTAACAGACAATGGATTAGTGAGTGTAAGACCTTTCGAATTATTGACAGTCAGATCAAGTACATTTGAAGGAAGACCGTTGCCTGTGAATTGCGCTACCGACCCTTTATAAATATAGTGAGCCCCGGAACTATAAAATCGGCTGAATGTCTGAATACTTCCTAAGGGTGCATAATTGGTGATTCCACTATCATCAGCGGTTATCAGAGTTCCGCCACTTTGCAGATAAAAAGTACCAAACGAACCTTTTGGGGAAAAAACAAAATAATTTCCACAGTTGAGCGTACCGCCATTCATAACATTCAGGGTACCATTTATATAAATATTGCCGGTTAATGTAGCTGTTACACCGCTCGGGATTGTAAGGTCCCCATAATTTCCTCCAGCTAAATTGCCGCTGGATGATATGGTAGTGGCATAATTTGAAGCAGAAATGGCACTTGTCTGCGATGGCGCCCAAGAAATCCCTGTAAACTCATAATTTGCACCAGCGGATAGGATCGTTGTTGGGGAGGCACTTAAAGAAACTGCCGTAAGAGCTCCAACATCAGTGCATTTTATTACTGAATTGGCGGTTTTATTTCCTTCACCTATTACCACATATAAATCAACGCCCCCGGATGGGTTCATGTCGGCCGTAATATAACCCCCGGCACCGGCTGCCGTTGTAGAAGATATAACGGCGGTACCTGCTAAGGCCCAGGCACTTGAACCGGTATTCCAATAATATTTATGAAGCAGACCTGTTTTACCATCATCTGCAGTATACATAACATCAGGATGTCCGGGATTTGCATTTGTGACATTAAGGTAGACGGCATTGAGCACTGCGTATGAACCACCAACTGCTGATGCTGATTGTCCGGAACTAGTTGGTTTGCCAGTTCCCATCTGAAATGTTCCACCCGTACTACCCGATTGCGTGACATATAATTGATTCTTGAATACTCCTATGCCACAAGTTACTGAAAATGCAGAACCTGACGAGGTGAGTAGTGTATTAGGACTTGCAGCGCCTCCACTTGTTACGGTAGAAATATGCACACCACTGCTTGTAGCTGCATCATTTCCTGAAGCCCATATATAAGTTCCATCAAAATAGGCAGCTTTTATATTGTTTCCTGTATAACCATCAGAACCGGCACCACTATTGGTAAAATACGTTGCAACTGCCGGTGTTGGTGAACTTCCCTGCGTTACAAATCCTACTTCACGGTTTACGGTACTTGAGGTAACACTTGCCGCACCATTTGCAGCTTCGTTGTAGGCAACAAATACAAGGGTGGTACCATCTGCACTTAATGTCAGGCATCCAGCAGTACCGGCTGAACCGCTTTCTGAAAAGACAGAGGTACTAGCAGTTACCGATTGCGCAACTGAACCTGTAGAAGGTGAAAATTCTACAAAATTAATTGGAGAAGCAGAACTTGACAATGCAGTTGAGCCACCAAATCCAACTTGTTCTACAACCAGATTGCCCGGGGTAAATGCGCTTTGTGCCCTTAGTAAGGAAGGTAAAGTTAAACTCATAAAGAAAAGAGTCGTTAAAATTCCAGCCTTGCCATATTTCATGCGTTTTGTAAAAGTCGAATCTCTCATAATTTTGTTATACATTTATTAATTGATTTGAATACCGATTTAGCCATCCTGAACCACTACTG
>Ga0364860_10009_pt1 | contig 184074 bp, 167 predicted proteins | sample ExccelAu500001D4_FD_206916 | JGI IMG/M metagenome (GOLD analysis project Ga0364860, IMG submission 206916) | Enriched cells from Trout Bog Lake Hypolimnion, Wisconsin, USA - BchlTB.Aug20.5000.01 .D4 | ecosystem: Environmental > Aquatic > Freshwater > Lake > Hypolimnion/Profundal zone | place...
GGCAATGGCCTGGCCGCACCATCACTCGGCCGCCTGTCTGGATGAGTACGGATTTGCGCGACGGCAACCAAGCGTTGTTCGAGCCGATGAATGTCGAGCGCAAGATGCGCATGTTCCGCATGCTTTGCGACATTGGCTTTAAGGAAATCGAAGTAGCGTTCCCTTCAGCGTCCGCCACCGATTTCAATTTCGTGCGCGGCCTGATCGAGGGCGGGCATATCCCGCAGGATGTCACCATCGAGGTATTGACCCAGGCGCGCGAGCACTTGATCCGCCGCACGATGGAATCGCTTAAGGGTGCGCGCCAGGCGATAGTCCACGTCTACAATCCCGTCTCGAAAAATTTTCGCGAGCTTGTTTTCGGTATGAGCAAGGCCGAGGTGGTCGAAATGGCGGTGTCCGCGGTCAAGTTGATAAAGCAACTGGCTGACGCGCAGCCGGAAACGCAGTGGGTGCTCGAATACAGCCCGGAAACATTTTCTGCAGCGGAACCCGAATTCGCGCTCGAAATTTGCGATGCAGTGACCGCGGCATGGGGTGCTGCGCCGGACAACAAGGTGATACTCAACTTGCCCGCCACCGTGGAACTCTCCACGCCGAATGTGTATGCCGACCAGATTGAATGGATGCACCGCCATCTCGCGCGGCGCGACAGCGTCATTCTCAGCGTGCATACGCATAATGACCGGGGCACTGCCGTTGCTGCAGCGGAGCTCGCGCTGATGGCCGGCGCCGAGCGCGTCGAAGGCTGTTTATTCGGTAACGGCGAGCGCACCGGCAATGTGGACATCGTGACTATGGCCTTGAATCTTTACACACAGGGAATCGATCCCGGTCTGGATTTTTCCGATATCAATGCGGTGGCGCGCACGGTCGAGTATTGCAACCAGTTGCCGATACACCCGCGCCATCCTTATGTGGGGGACTTGGTGTTTACCGCATTTTCCGGTTCGCATCAGGATGCGATCAAAAAGGGCTTCGCCGTTGCGCGGCCGGATTCGAGCTGGAATGTGCCTTACCTTCCGGTAGATCCGAAGGATGTCGGGCGCAATTACGATTCGGTGATACGCGTCAACAGCCAGTCCGGGAAGGGCGGCATCGCCTACTTGCTTGAGGCGGAATACGGTATTGTCATGCCGCGCCGTTTGCAGGTAGAGTTTTCCGGCGTGGTGCAGCAACAGGCCGATAGTCGCGGAGGAGAAATCAGTGCGGCGGAAATATGGCAATTGTTCTCGGCGACTTATCTGGATAGCGCTGCGCCCGTGCGTTACATGGAGCACCATCTTTACGAGTGCGGCGACTCGCAAGGCATGCGCCTGAATGTGGAAATAAACGGGATGGCACATTTGTTGACAGGAGAAGGTAACGGCCCGGTCGATGCGGCGGTGCATGCCTTGCAAAGCGCGGGTTTTGATGTGCGGGTGCGCAGTTACGAAGAGCGCTCTATGAGCGCCAGCGCCAAGGCGGGTGATGCCCGCGCTTGTGCGTTCATTGAGATAGCGAATATTGAGGGTGGCGCTGTATGTTACGGTGTGGGCATGGACTCGAACATCGTAACGGCCACGATCAAGGCGCTGGTCAGCGGCATTAACCGGGTAGAGCTGTCTCTGTTGGGCGCTGCTTGGGATGGCGCAACTGCTGTGGCATAATTACACCCTTCGCGAAAGTAAAAAACAATGAACGCTCAAACTCTTTACGACAAGCTTTGGAACAGTCACTTGGTGCGCACCGAGCCGGATGGCACGGCGCTGATCTATATCGACCGTCATCTGGTGCATGAAGTGACCAGCCCGCAAGCTTTTGAAGGGCTGAAGCTGGCGCAGCGCAAACCGTGGCGCACGGACTCAATGTTGGCGGTGCCGGATCATAATGTGCCGACGGCCAAACGCAGTGGAGGTATCACTGATCCTATCGCGCGTCTGCAAGTAGAAACGCTGGATGCGAACTGCGCGGAATATGGCATCACCGAATTCAAGATGAACGACATCCGTCAGGGAGTTGTGCACGTGATGGGGCCGGAACAGGGCGCTACTTTGCCTGGTATGACGGTGGTGTGCGGCGACTCGCATACCAGTACGCACGGCGCTTTTGCGGCGTTGGCGCATGGTATCGGCACCTCCGAGGTCGAGCATGTGATGGCGACGCAATGTCTGGTGGCGAAAAAATCCAAGGCCATGCTGGTCAGGGTTGAAGGTACTCTCGCCAATGGTGTCACTGCCAAGGACATCGCGCTGGCGGTGATCGGCAAGATCGGTACCGCTGGCGGAACAGGGTTTGCCATTGAATTTGGCGGTTCGACTATTCGTGCTTTGAGTATGGAAGCGCGCATGACCTTGTGCAACATGGCGATTGAGGCGGGTGCGCGTGCCGGTATGGTGGCTGCGGACGAGACGACGATCGCGTATTGCAAAGGCCGTCCATTCGCGCCGCAGGGCGAGCAATGGAATAAGGCGGTTGAATATTGGCGTACTTTGCACAGCGATGCGAATGCCAAGTTTGATGCGACAGTGGAATTGGATGCCGCGCAGATCAAGCCGCAAGTGACTTGGGGAACTTCTCCCGAGATGGTGGTGGCGGTCGATGGTCGCGTGCCTGATCCGGCTAATGCGCCGGATGCCGTGAAGCGCGGCGATTGGGAGCGGGCACTGGTTTATATGGGGTTGCAAGCGAATACACCAATCACCGAAATTAAAGTCGATAAAGTATTTATTGGTTCCTGCACCAACGGGCGTATCGAAGATATGCGTGCCGCTGCCGCTGTGGCCAAGGGCAAAAAAGTGGCTACCAACGTCAAATTGGCGATGGTGGTGCCGGGTTCCGGTCTGGTCAAAGCGCAGGCTGAGCAAGAGGGGCTGGATAAGATATTTATCGCCGCCGGTTTTGAGTGGCGCGATCCGGGGTGCTCCATGTGTCTGGCGATGAACGATGATCGCCTTTCACCGGGCGAACGTTGCGCGGCGACCTCCAATCGTAACTTTGAAGGTCGGCAAGGACAGGGCGGACGCACCCATCTGGTGAGTCCCGAAATGGCGGCGGCAGCGGCGATTGCCGGACATTTTGTGGATGTAAGCCGGTAACCGGGGATTGCCATGACGCGATCATTCTTCTTGGGGCTGTTGTTGAGTGTATGCCTGATCCAAGATGTGGTGGCGAAGGAAGAAAGTGTTCCGACTCGTGTGGGCGACGGACTAAAAAAAGGCGGCGAAGCAATTGCCACCGGTGTTAAAAAAGGCGCCGAGGCGGCCGGAAAAGGTCTCAAGCAGGCCGGTAACTGGGTCGGTAAAAAGATGCAGCAAGGCAGCGAAAAATTAGAGAAGGCGAGTAAGTGATGCGTAAATTTTCTTTGTTGGATGGTTTGGTCATGCCGTTGGATCGTGCCAATGTGGACACCGATGCGATCATTCCGAAACAGTTTTTGAAATCGATCAAGCGTTCCGGTTTCGGGCCGAATGCGTTTGACGAGTGGCGTTACCTCGATCACGGCGAGCCGGGTATGGATAACAGCAAACGTCCGCTCAATATGGAATTTGTGCTGAATCAACCGCGTTATCAAGGCGCGCAGATTTTGCTGGCGCGGGAGAATTTCGGTTGCGGTTCCTCGCGCGAACATGCGCCGTGGGCGCTGGAAGATCAGGGTTTTCGCGTGATCATCGCGCCGAGCTTCGCTGATATCTTCTTTAACAACTGCTTCAAGAACGGCGTATTGCCGATCAAGCTGGAAGCGGCGAAAGTCGATGCCTTGTTTAAAGCAGTGGAAGCGAACGTCGGCTATAAATTAAAGATCGACTTGGAGCAACAAAGCATCACTGCACCGGATGGCACGGTGTACAAATTCGAGGTGGATGCCTTCCGTAAACATTGTTTGCTGAACGGGTTGGACGATATCGGTTTGACCCTCCAACATGTGGGTGACATCAAGGCATTCGAAGTCAAACATCGAGCGGCACAACCGTGGTTGTTTGCCTGATATTAAAGCCAGTATTCAGAATTTTTTAATTTGACTAGGGAATTAACATGAAGATCGCAGTATTGCCGGGCGACGGCATAGGAACAGAGATCGTTGCACAAGCGACGAAAGTTTTGGAAGCCTTGCGCAGTGATGGAATGAAGATCGAATTGGAATACGCGCACATCGGCGGTGCGGGTTACGATGCAGCGGGCGACCCCTTGCCGGAAGCGACGCTGAAACTGTCCAGAGAATCTGATGCCGTGCTGCTCGGTGCTGTTGGTGGTTATCAGTACGACACGCTGGCGCGTCCATTGCGTCCCGAGCAGGGGCTGCTGCGTATTCGCAAGGGCTTGGGCTTGTTTGCCAATTTGCGTCCGGCGATGGTTTATCCTGAATTGGTTAATGCTTCAACGCTGCGTTCGGATGTCGTATCCGGTCTGGATATTATGATTTTGCGCGAATTGACCGGCGATATTTATTTCGGACAGCCGCGCGGTATCCGCACGCTGGATACTGGCGAGCGCCAAGGCTTCGATACCATGCATTACACGGAATCGGAAGTGCGCCGTGTGGCGCATGTCGGCTTTCAGATTGCCATGAAGCGCAACAAGAAACTCTGCTCGGTGGACAAGGCCAACGTGTTGGATACCAGTATGTTCTGGCGCGAGATCGTTACCGAAGTGGCCAAGGAATATCCGCAAGTCGAAACTTCGCACATGTATGTTGATAATGCCGCGATGCAATTGGTGCGCGCGCCAAAACAATTCGATGTGATCCTCACCGGGAACATTTTCGGCGATATCCTGTCTGACGAAGCATCGATGCTGACAGGCTCCATCGGCATGTTGCCCTCGGCTTCGCTGGATGCGAATAATAAAGGGCTGTACGAGCCTTGCCACGGTTCTGCACCGGACATCGCCGGTAAAGACCTTGCCAATCCGTTGGCGACCATATTGTCGGTAGCGATGATGATGCAATACACCTTCGGTCTGACAGAAGTTTCGCAACGTATCGAAGCCGCCGTGCGTAAAGTGTTGCAGCAAGGTTTGCGCACCGGTGATATCTACGAGGCTGGCATGCAAAAAGTTGGCTGCGCCGCGATGGGTGATGCGGTGGTTAAGGCACTTTAAAAAATGTAGGGTGCATTTATGCACCAATAGCAATGGTGCATAAATGCACCCTACGCGATTATCGGAGTAAAGAATGAAAGTAGGTCTAATCGGTTGGCGCGGTATGGTGGGCTCGGTGCTCATGCAGCGCATGCGTGAAGAAAAAGATTTCGATCTGATCGATGCGGTGTTTTTCACCACTTCCAATGTCGGTGGAGAAGCTCCCTCAGAAGGGCGCGGCGTGGCATTGAAAGATGCGCATGATCTGAATGCATTGCAGGCGATGGATGCCATCATCTCATGTCAGGGCGGTGATTACACCACCGATATCTTCCCCAAGCTGCGCGCGGCAGGCTGGCAGGGCTATTGGATCGATGCGGCCTCCACGTTGCGCATGGAAGATGATGCGGTCATCATTCTTGATCCGGTCAATCTTGAGCTCATCAAAAAGTCGCTGGCGAACGGCGGCAAGAATTTCATTGGTGGTAATTGCACCAACAGTATTTTGCTGATGGGCTTGGGCGGTTTGTTCCATGCCGGCTTGGTAGAGTGGGTATCGTCGATGACTTATCAGGCCGCCTCTGGTGCCGGCGCGCAAAATATGCGCGAACTGCTGAATCAAATGGGTGTGGCGCACGCTTCGGTGGCTGATCTGCTGGCTGATCCGAAGTCGGCCATTTTGGAAATCGATCGCCGTTTGGCTGAAACGCTGCGTTCTGCCGATTTGCCTACCGAAAATTTTGGCGCGCCGTTGGCCGGGAGTTTGATTCCGTGGATCGACAAGCAGCTCGATAACGGCCAGTCCAAAGAAGAGTGGAAAGGACAAGCCGAGGTTAATAAGATATTGGGCACGAGCAAGCGTATTCCGGTCGATGGTCTATGCGTGCGCATCGGCGCGATGCGTTGCCACAGCTTGGCGTTGACCGTCAAGCTTAAGTCTGACGTGCCTTTGAGCGAGATCGAAGCGCTTATCAAGGGGGGGAACCCCTGGGTCAAATTCGTTCCCAACCAGCGCGAAGTGTCGGTACGCGAACTGACTCCGGTTGCCGTGACTGGCAAGCTGGATGTGGCGGTAGGGCGAGTGCGTAAGATGGAACTGGGGCCGGAGTATGTCTCTGCGTTCGTTTGCGGCGACCAATTACTTTGGGGAGCAGCAGAGCCATTGCGTAGAATGTTGCGTATTTTATTAGGCAAATAATCTAGTGGAATCCCCGATAATTCGATTTATATATTGTTGGTTAACGTGTGAACTTAAAGAGAAAGTGAGCTTGCATCACTAACTCTATGATGTTATTCTGAATAAGGTATTAAAAATTTAAAGGGTGGCAGCGTGCGGAAATCATTTCTGAAAACGTTCGGATATTTTGCGTGTTTTGCATGGTCGGGCATGGCCTGTGCAGTGGGTTTTGGCGGAATCAACGTTACCTCTTCGCTGGGGCAACCGCTGGCGGCTGAGATCGAATTGGTATCCGTGGAGAAGGCAGACAAGTCAAGCTTGAATGCCCATCTGGCTTCGCCTGATGCCTTCAAGGGTGCCGGCATCGACTACCCTTATTCGCTCCCCAAGATCAAATTTCAAGTTGCTACGCGCGCAAATGGCGAGTTGTATATCAAGGCAACATCGGATCAGGCTGTTAACGAGCCATTCATTAGCTTATTGCTTGAGTTGACATGGTCGTCCGGTCGCCTATTGCGTGAATATACCTTCCTGTTGGATCCCCCGGGTTTTGTGGCCGAGCAGCCTCCTGCGGTAGCAGTGAAGCCGATCGAGCCTGTGGTTGCTTCTGCGGTGGTCGCGGCAGAGCCTATTGCTGCAACTCCGGTACTGGCTGCTTCTGCACCCGTTTCGGCTGAGGCTGTTGCTGAATCAGCTCCGCAGGCGGCTTCGTCTGCGCTTGCCGCTGAGTCGGCGGCGACTGAAGCTGCTTCAGCGGTTGCCGCAGAAGTGACCAAACCGGCAGAAACGAAGGTCGAGCCATTGGCAAAAGAGGAGCCTCCTGCTGTCGAGTCTAAAAAACAAGGTGCTAATTCTCAGATCGCGGTTAAACGCGGCGATACATTGAGCAAGATCGCGAATAAGACCAAGTCTTCGGATGTGAGCTTGGAACGTATGCTGGTTGCGCTTTATCATGCCAATGAAGAGGCTTTCGACGGACACAACATGAACCGTCTCAGAACCGGGAAGATATTGCGTTTACCCGAATCTGATGATTTGGCCAAAGTACAACAAGCCGAAGCGGTCAGTGAGGTGCATGCACAGGTGGCCGATTGGGATGCCTATCGGCAGAAGTTGGCTACGGCAAACGTACCAGCGGTTGAGCAAAAGGCAAAACAAGAAGCTGCAGGAAAGATCAGTACTTCTATTGCAGATAAAACACCTGCTGCAAAAGAATCGCCCAAAGAAGTGTTAAAACTATCCAAGGGAGAAGCAGTCGGCGACATGGCCGCTGCGGGTGGGAAATCGAAGTCAGCCCAAGAGAAAGCGATAGCCAAGGAAGAAGACTCCATCGCCAAGGCAAAAGCGTTGAAAGAGGCGGAGCAGCGTACGGCGTTACTGGAAAAGAATGTCAAAGATATGCAGCGCTTGGTTGAATTGAAAAATCAGGCTGCAGCACAACAGTTGACACAAAAAGGCGCAGCCTCATCTCCTGCAAGTGCGATACCACTGATGGCATCGTCTGTTGCTGCGGCATCTTCAGCTTCGGCAACAAGTGCTGTCGCCGAAGCAAAACCGAAGCCTAAAGTCGTTGCACCTAAAGTCGTTGCTCCACCACCGTCAATACTGGATGAGGTGTTGGAAAACCCGGTCTATATGGGCGCAGGAGCTGCCGTGCTACTCGGTTTAGTGGGGCTAGGGGTGTCATTGGCTCGACGTGGGAAAAAGGGTGAGAAAAAACAGTCGGTGGATGACATCGGCAGTGCCACAGGGAGGATCGCCGCACCTTCTCACGCTTCGTTAGATTCAGGTGATTTTACTCATGTGCCCGCACCGTCAGTGCTATCAGCGGTAGATACGGATGATGTCGACCCGATCGGTGAAGCCGATCTATTCCTGAATTTCGGACGAGACGTACAGGCAGAAGAGGTATTGAAAGAGGCGTTGATCAAAGATCCTGCCAACAATGCCATCAAGCTGAAACTGCTATCCATCTATGCAGAACGCAAAGATACAAAATCATTCTATGTCTATGCGCTGGAAATCAAGGATTCCAATGATGAGGCCGCGTGGGCCAAGGCTGCCGCGATGGGACGTGAAGTTGAGCCGGGTAATGCGTTGTATGGTGGCGATACCGGTTCTGCGCCAGTGGTGAGCGTTCCGGTGGAAGATACGGCATTGCCGCCGGTTGATTTTGATTTGGGCTTGGGCGATCCTGAGCCCGTCCAGGCAGCGCCGACCGTGGATGTTCAAAACTCAGAATTGGACATTCCTGCCAGTGATAAGACTTCAATTATGTCTTTGGATGAGTTGCGCGCAGCGCAGGAAGCGCCGATGGACTTTGACGTGACTGGAACTCATCCCGGTACTAAACCTTCCCCGGCAGAAGAACCCAAGCTTGATATGCCGGAGATAGATTTCGAGTTATCTGGCGTACATCCCGCATTTAAAGCAGCCGAACCTGAGGCAGCCATGGATTTCGATGTGACAAGTGCTAAAGCACCAGCACCTGTCGAACAAGCTCCAGCGCTGAATCTGGACGATCTGGTATTTGATGTGACTCCTCCTGCCGCGCCAGCTGCAACAGCGGTTGTCGAGGAAGATAAGGGTCTGGAGTTCTCGCTGGATTTGCCTACTGAAGCTAAACCAGCCGCGGTAGCGCCCGTTAAGGATATTGGGCTGAGCGAGATCAGCTTGGACTTGGGTGATATAAATACAACCGCTGCTGAGGCCTCACCGGCTGCTGAGACAAAAGACGAACATTGGCAAGAAGTGGCGACCAAACTCGATCTGGCCAAAGCCTATCAGGAAATGGGAGATCAGGCCGGTGCACGTGAGATTTTGGAAGAAGTCGTGCGTGATGGTGATGCGACTCAACGCGAAACGGCGGAAACCCTCTTGCAGCAAATGTCGTAATCGGCGGATAAACAAAAAATCGGCAGCCCCAAAACAGGCTGCCGATTTTTTTTGTAAAGCCGAACAGTTTATTGGTACAAGATAGTCTTTTGTGTAATTGGTAATAACGGGTAAGGGGTGTCAATTGAGGATAGCGATTCCACATCCTGTCACGCAAATCACGATATGGATATGCTTGGCTATTGTGGTTCAGGCACTACAGTCGGCTTTCTTGCCCGTGCTCGCCGTAGTATTGGGGGGCGCCGCTTTTAAAGCGCATCCTCTGCGTATGCTTAGCCTGTTGCGGCGGACGCGCTGGATATTGCTTTCATTGCTGGTGATCTATGCGTTTCTGACACCGGGTACAGCGTTGTGGTCGATCAGCTATATCCCCAATCCAACCCAGGAAGGCCTGCTCGACGGGCTGATGCAACTCAGTCGTCTGGTGTGTGTGTTGGCCGGGTTGTCTATATTGCTTACCTCGTTGTCGCAAGCCCGATTGATAAGCGGAATCTACGTACTCTTGTATCCGCTGCGATATGTCGGTGTGTCGCGCGAACGTATCGCTGTTCGCTTGGCGCTGACACTACACTATGCCGAAAGGGCAATGCAGGAAACCGCCAAAGATTGGCGTTCCAGCATCGAACGTGTGCTGCAGCCGGAAACTGAAGGCAATGCCGAATACGCATTGCCGGTGCAACTGCTGACATGGATAGACGGGCTGTTGCTGATCGTTATCGGTGGAATTCTGGTCGGGATGTGGCGATGAGGATCGCATTGGGAGTGGAATACAACGGTTGCGATTTTAACGGCTGGCAAAGTCAGACGGATGGAAATACCGTGCAGGATAATATCCAATGGGCGATCAGTCAGATTGCCTGCGAGCCGATTTCTGTCATTGCGGCAGGCCGTACTGACGCCGGTGTGCATGCCCTTGAGCAGGTCATCCATTTCGATGCCTTGACTGAGCGACCTTTGAGCGCCTGGATGCGCGGTGTCAATGCATTATTGCCGCCCGCTATTGCTGTTGTGTGGGCGCATCCGGTTGCGGAAGAGTTTCATGCACGCTTTTCGGCGCAAGCGCGCAGCTACCAATATGTACTGATCAATCGTCCTGCGCGCAGCGCCGTGCATTACGGGCGGGTGGGATGGTTTCATGCGCCGTTGGATGTGAATGCCATGCGCGAAGCCGCCGCATACTTGTTGGGGACACATGACTTCAGTTCGTTCCGTGCCGCCGAGTGTCAGGCCAAGTCTCCGGTGAAAACGCTTGCACAGTTGGATATTCAACAGCACGGCGATACTTTTATTTTTGATCTTACGGCAGAAGCTTTTCTGCATCACATGGTGCGTAACATTGTGGGCTGTCTGGTTTATGTGGGCAAAGGAAAATATCCGCCTGTTTGGATGAAAGAAGTTTTACAGGCGCGGAAACGTAGTCTGGCAGCGCCGACATTTGCCCCGGATGGTTTATATTTGCGCAAGATAAAATATGATGCGAAATGGCAATTGCCGCAGTTACAGTTGGACTAGCATGGCAGACAGGTAGATCGCAGGAAATATGAGCCGGAAGAGTATGCGAAAAAACAGAGTACAAAATATGGTCGCCCTATTGATCGCTTGCATTGTTATGGCGACGATGCCTGGGCTAACGACTGCGACCGACTTGAAGGCCGGCCCCGTTCATGCGGACAAAGAAAAGCTTGTGCTGATGCCGTTGCGAGTGCCGGAAGAAAATAAAAACATGCAGGCCGCAATGGAAACTGCGCTGGTACATGGACTGCAACAGAAGTACGAAGTTTTTGAGGGCGAGCAAGTCGCCCAAAAGGCCAGAGAGATATTCCTTAAAGAATCGCGCAACATGGCGAGCAAGGAATGCAACGAAATACGGTGTTTGCAAAACATCGCGGAAGCATTTCAATCTGAACTCATTGGCACGGCTTATGTTACCCGGATCGAGGGGGGATATTTGCTCTCCCTGAATATCCAAAATATATTCGACAACAAAGCCGTTTATTCAAACACCTTGCCGTGCAAGGGCTGCGACGGTTTTCAAGTGGTGGAAAAGCTCACTGTGTTGGGCAACGAATCTGCGTCGGCAACCGGGCAGGTCGCTGATACTTCCGCCAACTCTCCGGCAAAAGGCAATGTCGTTGCGTCGGAGAATGCGCTGTGGGATGCCGCCCAGAGAAGCAATAAAGTGGCCGACTACCGTGCCTATCTGACGCAATATCCAAATGGAAGATACGCCGCGATTGCCGAGGGGCGTATCAATCTTCTGGAAGAGCAGGCAACAACCGAATTATCGCTGCAAGACCAAAATGCCTGGAGCATCGCCAACAATATGGCGACAGAAGCGGGCTATCAGGAATATTTAAAACGTTATCCGCGCGGGCTGTATGTGGTTCAGGCTGAGGCTCGTATTAAAAAGCTTCAAGCCGCACATCACTTGGCCGAAGATGAAATGAAACCGGGGCGGGAGTTTCGTGACTGTCCGGAATGTCCCCTTATGGTCATCCTTCCTGCGGGCGCTTTTAATATGGGTTCGGACAACGGCGAAGCGAACGAGCAGCCGGTGCATCGCGTGACGCTCAAGAAAGTTTTTGCAATGAGCAAAACTGAAGTGACCCAAGGCCAGTGGCGGGCACTGATGTCCACTACTGTAGTTCAAAATGCCGCGCAGGGAGAGAGCCGGCTGGGCGAGTTGGTGGGCGAGCTGAAACATATTGTACCCGGGCGCAGGAGAGATGTGACTGAAAGCCACTTCAACCAGATCATGGAAACCAGTCCGGAGTATTATAAAAACTGCGGGGAGCATTGCACGCCCGAGCAAAAAAGAGCCGCGCGTGAAGCGGAGGAAAGAAGTACTACAGTTGAAACGCCGCCCCCCGTCATTATTGATAACAATCCCAGTTACTTTAGGGCTTGCGGCGATGAATGTCCGGTGGAACAGGTAAGCTGGGCCGACGCACAAAAGTATATTTTAAAACTCATTGCCAAGACGGGTAAACAATACCGCCTGCCGAGCGAAGCCGAGTGGGAATATGCCTGCCGTGGCGGTGCGCATAATGAATATTGCGGCGGTGACAAGGTAGATAATGTGGCGTGGTATGGTGCCAATTCAAATCCACCGGGCAACAGCGGCAAAACGACCCACGCCGTCGCCAACTTGCGCGCTAATGGCTTTGGTTTGTTCGATATGAGCGGCAACGTTTGGGAATGGGTCGAAGATAGCTATCACGGGAACTATAACGGTGCTCCAGTCGATGGCAGTGCCTGGGTTGGTGATACCGGCAGACACATCCTTCGCGGCGGTGCATGGAGCAGCAAGCCGCAAGAGACACGTGCTTCTCAACGCGGCAAAAATGAACCGGCAAACCGAGGCAGCGTCGGCTTTAGAGTGGTGAGAGTATTGCCGTAGGTTACACAAAGTACAACCTACGGATTCGACGCAGTTTCCATTTTGAAAGCACTTACGCCTTTTGCATCATTCGGTTATATTGATAACTCAATTAATCCCGCAGACGAGTTGCGCATGAATAAAACGTTCACCCAAAGTGTTTTTGCGCTCATTGCGCTCTGCTGTCTGATTGCTTTGCCGCTGCAAGTACAGGCCAAAACCGCCAAAAACAAGATAGAGAAAGTCGCCCAACCAGTTGAAAAAGAGAAAGTCATTTTATTGCCGCTGGTGATTTCAGCCGAAGCGCAGAATATGTCCAGTGAGATGCAAGCCGCCGTGGTGCAGGGCTTGCAACAAAAGTATCTGGTGTATTCTGGTGACCGGGTTTTGCAGGAATTAAAGAAGGCTTCAGAAAAACAAAATCATTCGGCGAAACATGAGTGCGATGAAACCCGCTGCCTGCAGGATATCGCCACCGCCTTTCAGACAGAAAATGTGGCGGTCGTCCACATCAATAAAATCGAAGGCGGTTATCTGCTCTCAGTGAGCATCAAAGGCGTTATCAGTAACGAGGCTGTGTTTGATAATTCTTTGCCATGCGAAGGATGTAATGCTTTCAAGGTGGTAGAAAAACTAAAAGAGCTCAGCGGGGCAATAACTTCTACAGCGTCAGTATCTGCAGAAGAAACCGTTCAAACCAAAGTCAATCAAAACGACCCCGACGCAGTACTATGGGCTGAGGCGCAAAAAGGCAATACGGTAGACGACTACCAAGTCTATCTGGACACCTACCCCAAAGGTAAATTCGCGCCCTTTGCCAACGCTCGCATCAAAAAGCTTAAGGAAGCGGCACAGGCCATACTGGAGCAGCAAGAACAACAAGCATGGGACGCCGCGCAGAATGAAGCCAGTGAAGACAGCTATAGCCTTTACCTCAAAGGTTATCCCGCAGGACGCTTTGCCAGGCTAGCCAAAGTACGCTTAGATAAAATTAAAAATGATGTTGCGTTGAGAGAAGAAACTGAATTTTGGAAAAAAGCAGATAGCAACAATGATAAAGCTGTAATCGAAAGCTATCTGAATCGTTATCCGGCGGGGCAATTCATTGCCGCCGCCAGTGCTAAACTCAAAGCCATTAAAGAGGAGGAAGCTAAACTTCCGGTAAGACCTAATGTTCCTTTTGCATTGAGTGAAAGTATCTGGCAAGTAATCGAACATTCGGATGCTTATAGAAATCAAGTGAAACCAAGAGCTAGTAAGGTTACTTACGTAGGTGTTTCAAACACGATGAAGGATGGTCAACAATTTGGCGCCACAAACAAATTGGAATCGGTCACGGTACAAACGCCGCTTGATAGCCGATATTCGACGATTGATAACAATATTACCTATGATAGTACTAAATATGAAACACAAAGCTACCACTTGGGTGTAATACCAATTGGAACGACAATGAATGGTAAAAACCTTCCCATCAAAAGCATAGATGAAATCAAGGGGAGCCTGTTTCCAATGCATATTGGCGCAGAAATGGTTGTTAACTACCAATCGTCTCTCGTTGCGGATAGCCCTCAATTAGATGCGATAATCTCGCAAACCTATAAAGTACTTAGTCAACTCTCTGCAAGTGAATTGCACTCCAAGTTATCTGGTAATGCATGGAAAGTGCACGTGACTGGAAGCAGAGTGTTTCCAAATCAAAATAACAAAACATATCCAGTTGATTACGACGATTTCTATCTTGAAGAATTGGGTATTTTCTTATCTCAGATAGGTCAACTTGACAGAGATAAAAAAGCTTTTGTATTGCCTCATCCAAGTCAAGAGATTACGAGCAATCAATATGAAGTTTCAAACGCTAAATATAGAACGCTAACGAAATTTTCTAGCTACGATTGGGAAGTCGGGCACTGATAATGCTGGGTAGGCTGGCACATTTTTGTGTTCACCAAACAGAAGATAAATCGAGGAATTGATTCATGCAAAATAGATCACGCCTCAGAACTGATCCGCTGCTATTGATTTTTCTGTTGATTATCTTCGGCGGCGGGGCGCTGTTGCGTTACGCGGGGGGAAAGAATGAGGTAACGCCTCCTCCCACTCAGCAGCAAGCAGCTACGCCTGCCGTAGCACAGGAACACGGTCATCTTGTTTTCGAACAGAGCTTTTTTGATTTTGGCAAGGTGATCGAAGGGGACATCGTTAAGCACACCTTTAAGTTTAAGAATGCGGGGGCGGGAAAAATCAAAATACTGAAGACGGAAACTTCGTGCGGCTGTACGACGGCCAGTGGTGCGCTCAAAGAATATGCGCCGGGTGAGGCAGGCGAGATGGAAGTGGTGGTGGATACCAAGGGTAAAAAAGGCATTGTGGTTAAGACGGTGACAGTGACCTTGGAAAATGATGAAACGGAAAAAGTGGAGCTTTCGCTGGCGATGAAATTGGAGCCGCCACCGCATCCCAAGATCGGGGATCTGCGCAATATCAATGCCGAGGCCGCCTGCAAGGGGTGTCACTTGGAAAGCGGGGAAGGGCAATCTGGTATATTTCTGTTTCACCGCGTCTGTTCGCAATGTCACGGCAAAAAGGGTGTGGGCGGCTTTGGGCGTGTGTTGAATGATGCGGCTTGGCAGAAGACGGTGAATGATGCCCATATCAAAAAGACGATACAGGGCGGCCTGCCGGATAAAGGAATGCCTTCGTTTGTGGAAGGGGTGACGCCGCCTTTGACAGAAGAGCAGATCGATTCACTGGTTCAATATGTTCGTAGTTTGGTACAACACTGAGGGCGGGATTGGGTATGAAAAAGATCTTTTTGAGCGCCGCGTTGGCGGCCGGAATTTTATTCGCGTTTCCGGCATCGTCGATGTCGCTTTTCATCAGTTGCGACGGCGGCTCGGATGAACCACAGCCCAGATGGGTGAGTGAGCCTGATTACAGCGAAGCCGGATATGTCGTCGGCGTTGGTGCATCAGCAAAATCCGACAAGTCTGATCGCATGGCCGAGGCTGAGGCAAATGCCAAGAGAGAGCTGGTCGGACATATCGAAGTGACTGTTAAGTCCGAGAATTCACTCAGTACCAGCGTGAGTAATCGCAAGGTGCAACAAGACGGACTCAGTAAAGTGACGGTCATTTCAGATGAAAAGCTGCGTGGTTTGAAAACCAAAGCCCGTTGGCTGGATAAGGAAACCTGTACTCAGTACATACTGGTCGCCATTAGCAATAAGGATGTCGAGCTCGCCAAACGCGAAAAGACCATGAAGGCTCTTTTGGAGAAATTCAAGGCCGCACTGGCGACAGGAAAAGATCGCAATAGCAATCCGGATGTCAATGAACGCCGTAAATATCTGGAAGATGCACAGGAATTACTGGCTGGCTTGGATTTCAAACCGCTGACCGATGCGGGAGAAGGTAAAGCGTTCTATCAAAAACAACTCGATGAAGCGCTGGCCTCGCTTAATGATGAAGCCTCCCGGTCAAAAGATCACATGGCATTATTTGCGCTCAACAAGGATCACCGTCTGAATGACGCGGTGATCGGAAAAATGCTCGATCAGTTGAGGGCGACCAACCAATCCGCCGATCACGTACTGGCGAATTGCAATACGGAGGACGACTGCATCAAGGTCGCCAAAGAGCGTGGCTTCGCCAAGGTGACGATGTTGAATGCGAGTTGTCAGGTCGGGGTGAGTCAGATGGGGTCGCTGAAGGGTAAATTGACGGTGACTAAAACGATATATGACATCACTCGTCTCAAGTGGCAGGAAGGCTCGCCAACCGCTTCGGCAGAAGTGATCGGCTGGAGTAATGAAGAGTTGGATTGGAGTGCGGCAGCTGAAAAAGTGATGCAGGGATTAAAGTGACTTCGGGGCTGGTGATTTTAAATCTGTTTGATCGCGGAATCGGATAATATGTGCTTTGATGCTCGGTGATTAGAAACAAGGGAGGCTATATGTTGCTTAAGAGTTTAATCGGGATGGTGCTGTTTTTATCAATTTCATTTTCCGTGCGAGCCGATGATGGAAATGTACCGGCAGTAGGAAAGCAGGTTCCCGATCTGATCGGACGTACTCTGGACGATAAGCCTTATCTTTTAAAGAAAGACAAAGGGACACCGAAGGTGATCAGTTTTTTCTCGGTCACTTGCAAGCCGTGTCGCGCTGAGTTGCCTGAAATGGCCAAATTTGAACGGCGTTTTAAGGGGACGAAATTCGTCGCTGTACATGCAGAAGATGAAAATCCCGCTATCGTTGCCAAGTTTATTAAATCATTGTCGGATGCGCCTTCCAATATCGTGCTGACCGAGGGAGGGCTGGAAAAAACTTTCAATCCCCAAGGCTTGCCGCACACCATTGTGTTGGATAGCAATAATGTCGTATTGATGAATCTGGTCGGCTACACGCAGGAAGACATGCTGGATCTGAGCAAGCAACTTCAGAAGATGGAAAAATAAGCGGGAGTCACGATGAAAAACTTACTGAGAGTATTCGCCGTTGCACTACTGCTGCTTGCCCATGCGGCCTATGCCAAGGAGGTTGCCGTATTATTGCCGGTGACTGGCCCGCTGACTCCGTTGGAAAAATCAGAGTTAAGCAAACAGGTAGTGGATGGACTCCCGGTACAGTTTGAGTTGAAGTACGGTGAAGAGGTCGATCGTTTCGTCAAACAAGCGTTTCAAGAAGAAAGTAAAAAGCAAGATTGCGATGAGACCAATTGCTACCGCCGCATCGCCGCACGATATCATGCGGAAAAAATCATTGCGTTGCGCGTGGCAGAGATAGATAAAGGCCGTTATCTGGTGACCATTCAGCTTTATGATGTGCCGACAGGCGATGTTATAAGCAGCCAGAAAGAAGAGTGCACACAATGTTCTTTCGAAAAGCTCAAGATTCTGTGTAAGGAGCTGAGCGCTCGAATGAGTAAGAGCAAATGAGTTGACGCAGTAACATCGGGTGGGTACACCTTTGTGCCCACCCAATACATGGATTGTTTCTTAGGTAATAACCGTCGGTTTTTCTCGTCCCGTGCGTTGCTTCAATTCCGAAACCTGCATCGCGATCTGGATTAAGTCAGCCAGCGCTACTTGCGCATCCAAATGGTGGTAGGAGGCATTCGCTTCGAATGCTTCCAGATACACGCGCAGTGTCGCGCCTTCTGTTCCCGTGCCGGAGAGGCGGAAGATGATGCGCGAACCATCGGTGAAGAGGATGCGGATGCCTTGGTTTTTGCTAACGCTGCCATCGACTGGATCGGTATAGCTGAAATCGTCGCAATTTTTTACCGAGTATTTGCCGAACTGTTTGCCGGTGAGCGTGGCAAAATTTTCACGCAGGTGTTGCATCACGCCATTGGCAGCTTCGGTAGGCAAGCCTTCGTAGTCGTAGCGCGAATAAAAATTGCGGCCATATTTTGCCCAGTGTTCACGCACGATGGTTTCCACTGCTTGTTTGCGTGCTGCGAGGATGTTGAGCCAGAATAAAACGGCCCACAAGCCGTCTTTTTCCCGCACATGATCGGAGCCTGTGCCGAAACTTTCTTCACCGCACAGCGTGACTTTTCCGGCATCCATCAGGTTGCCGAAAAATTTCCATCCGGTGGGCGTTTCGAAACAGGGGATATTCAAGGCCAACGCCACGCGATCAGCGGCAGCACTTGTCGGCATCGAGCGCGCAATGCCCGCCAGCCCGTTTTTATAGCCGGGTACTAATGTCGCATTGGCGGCCAGCAGAGCAAGGCTGTCGGAAGGGGTCACGAAGAAATGCTTGCCGAGGATCATATTGCGGTCGCCATCGCCGTCCGAGGCCGCGCCGAAATCAGGCGCATTATCGGCGTACATGATTTCGACCAGCTCATGCGCATAGGTCAAATTCGGATCCGGGTGGTCGCCACCAAAATCTTCCAGCGGTATGGCATTCATCACACTACCGGAAGTTGCACCTAAACGTCCTTCGAGAATACTTTTGGCATAAGGGCCGTTTACGGCATGCATCGCGTCAAATTTAATACGGAAGCCGTTGCTGAGCAGGGCACGTATAGCACTGAAATCGAAAATGGATTCCATCAGTTCCGCATAGTCGCTCACCGGGTCGAATACTTGCACCAGCATATCGCCAAGGGAGGAAACGCCAAGTGTATCGAGCGGGATATCGGCAGCATCGAGAATGCGGTAGCTGGTGATGGTCTTGCTTTTGGTGAAGATGGCCTCGGTGACTGTTTCCGTGGCCGGGCCGCCGTTGCTGCTGTTGAATTTGATGCCGAAGTCGCCTTCAGGGCCGCCGGGATTATGGCTGGCCGAGAGGATGATGCCCCCGAAGGTCTTGTGTTTGCGTATCACACACGATGCGGCCGGCGTGGAAAGAATGCCGCCTTGTCCGACCATGACTTTGCCGAAACCGTTTGCAGCGGCCATTTTGAGAATGACCTGGATCGCGGCGCGGTTGTGGTAACGCCCATCGCCGCCCAGTACCAGAGTGGCACCTGCGGGTGCGTTGATGCTGTCAAAAATAGATTGGACGAAATTTTCCAGATAATGCGGTTGCTGAAATACCGGTACTTTTTTGCGCAGCCCGGAAGTGCCGGGCTTTTGATCTGAAAATGGCTGGACAGAAACAGTGCGGATGTTCATGGGTAACCTCTCGTCTAGGGATTGCATTTTGACGAATCATACCATCGTGAGTGTTTGATTAATATTTCAAGCGGAATGATGAAACCGGTATTCCTGGGTAAGGCCGCCATAACCGTAGGCCGTGGCACGCACGTCCTCGACGTAGATATAGCTTTCTTCATGCAGGTTTCCCAGTAATTGGCTAAAGGCATCAAATGCTTCGCGGATATATTGGGCTTTCTCTGTTTTGGTATTGGTCTCGTCGGTTATTTTAATATCGAAGTAAATGCTGCTCTTGTTTTGCTCGGTAAGAGAGCGCCCGGCCACGATCCAGTCATCAGGATCAATATATTCGATAGCAATGGAAGTCAGTTCACGTTTTTTGTGCAGAATCCGTTCGGTTAATTCCAGCAGGATATTGGCAATGGCACGGGTCATCCCGGCGGATTTTTTGGCGCTGACTTTTACATTCAGAATGGGCATGGTAATTCTCCTATGGTTAGCTATGCAACTATATGGTCAAAAAAACTCACTTCAGGGCGGCACGAACACGTCGAACTTTTTCTACGGTTTCGATGAAAATGTCCTCATTCAATAATTTCTTGAGTCGCTTGCTCACTTTTCCGCTGGCTTCATTGATCTGGGTTTGCAGCGCAGTCGCTTTGCGTGTCGGATAGATGAAAGATTCCCGACCATCCTGTTCTGAATTCCGGCGTTCAATCAAATCTTTTGCCGCCAGTCCGTCGAGCACCCGTGTTGCTGTCGGGCGCGAGATTGCCAGCAAGTCAGCCAATTCGCGTTGCAGTAGCCCCGGACGATTCAAAATCGTACGCAACAAAAAAGCCTGCGACGGACTTAGCCCGAACGGCTTAAATGCGATAGCCCATTCGCGCTCGAGCCGCCGCGCTAATGCAACCGTATTGAAATAAAGGCATTCTTCAAACATGGCACACAGCTTAAATGAAACAAATTAGCTATGCAACTACATTTGAATGGCATGCTGAATTATTGATAGAGTTCAACCATAAAGAGGCCGCGCAGGTTAAGCTAGCAAACCTTTATTGAAGTGTTTTCTCATGAGCCATAGCACTGCCCAGCAAATTCTCCGCGATACCTTCGGTTACACCTCGTTTCGCGGCGCCCAGCAAGCCATCGTAGAACACGTCGCGGCGGGCGGTGATGCTTTGGTGCTGATGCCCACAGGCGGCGGTAAATCTCTGTGCTATCAAATACCGGCTTTGTTGCGCAATGGCGTTGGTATTGTGGTGTCGCCGCTGATCGCGCTGATGCAAGATCAAGTCGATGCGCTCAAGCAGCTTGGCGTAGCTGCTGCATTTCTTAATTCCAGTCTGGATGCTGATGCCGCGCGTGAAGTATCGCGGCAATTACTGCACGGGGAATTAAAGCTGTTGTATGTCGCGCCAGAACGGCTGATGACGGAAAGCTTTCTGAACCTGCTGGAGCGTTTGCAGCAGGAAAGTCTTATTGCCATTTTTGCCATTGACGAAGCTCACTGTGTTTCACAATGGGGACACGATTTCAGACCGGAATATCGTGCGCTGACGGTATTGCACGAACGCTTTCCAGAGGTGCCGCGTATCGCACTTACCGCCACGGCAGATGCGCCGACACGGCGCGAGATCGTTGAGCGTTTGTCACTGGAAAAGGCGCAGCAATTCGTTTCCAGCTTCGACCGTCCCAACATACGCTACCGCGTCACGCTAAAGAATAACGCGCGGCAACAGTTGCAGACTTTTCTCGAAACCGAGCATCCGAATGATGCGGGCATCGTGTATTGTTTGTCGCGCAAAAAGGTCGATGAAACTGCAGCTTGGCTGAAAGAACAGGGCTGGGATGCCTTGCCTTATCATGCCGGCTTGGAGGCCGCTACACGCAATACCAACCAGCGCAGATTCCTGCGCGAAGAAGGCGTCATCATGGTGGCTACCGTTGCTTTCGGCATGGGCATCGATAAACCGAACGTGCGCTTCGTTGCCCATCTCGATCTGCCCAAAAGTATGGAAGGTTATTATCAGGAAACCGGACGTGCTGGACGTGATGGCTTGCCCGCGAATGCGTGGATGGCTTACGGCTTGGGTGATGTCGTGTCGATGCGCCAGATGTTACTTTCCGGCGAAGCACCGGAAGAGCGTAAGCGTGTCGAATTACAAAAGCTCGACGCATTGCTCGGTTTTTGCGAATCCACCGACTGCCGTCATCAGACTGTGTTGCGCTATTTTGGCGAAGAACATCCCGGCGATTGCGGGCAATGTGATAATTGTCTTTCCCCTGTGGACACATGGGACGCCACTCAGGCCGCGCAGATGGCGTTGTCCTGTGCCTATCGCACCGGACAACGCTTTGGTGTAGCACATCTGATAGACGTATTGCTCGGCAAAGCCACGCCCAAAGTCGAACAATTCCAGCACCAGCAACTCAGCACTTTCGGCATTGGAAAAGAATTGGCACAAGCGCAATGGAGCAGCGTCTACCGCCAGCTCGTCGCCGCCGGATTCATCAGCGTGGACATGGAAGCCTTTGGCGGTTTAAAACTCACCGAAGCCTCCCGCCCCGTGTTACGCGGAGAGCAGGAAGTATGGCTGCGCCGTGATGCCGACCCGGCTAAACGTAAAACCAGCAAAGCCGAACGCGGTTCCCGCCTGCGTGAAGCTTTTGCCGGTGCCAACGAAGATCCGCTCTGGCTGGCACTCAAAGCCAAACGTACCGCACTGGCCCGCGAACAAGGTGTGCCGCCTTACCTGATTTTTCACGATAGCACCCTACTGGAAATCCTCAACCGCAAGCCGCAAACCTTGCCCGAAATGGGGCAGATCAGCGGCGTAGGACAAGCCAAGCTGGCAAAATATGGCGATGAGTTTTTACAGGTAGTCGAAGATGTGGCGAACGGAGTGCCGGAGTAAGCTCTTCCCAAGTTATTTTCAGTTAGATTTGCCAACCATTTCTCAACAATATTAAGCTTGACTAGGCTATGATGAACGCTGTTTTTGTACTCGCCAGATTTTTATGAGTGTTATTTTCAACGCGCACTTCATTCGTCGATGCTGAAATGAAACAGACTCTCACAATTCGAGCCAGGTTATTTGTGCTGGTCGCTGCAATTGCCCTGCCTATGATCGGCATACTGATCTATACGGTCTATGACAATGCCGAACGTCGTACCGTCGAGGCAAAATTTACTGCACAAACGCTTGCGTTGTCGGCCTCTGCCGATGTTGATCGCATGCTGCTTTCCAACCGTGACCTGCTGATCCAACTGGCCAAACGCCCCCAAGTGCGCAGGATCGATGCCGCCCATTGTGATCAGGTGCTGATGGATTTTCGCGAGCTGTTTCCGAAATCCGCAAACATGACGGTGGAACGGGATCACAGTCTGTTCGGCTGTTCCGCAACCGGGTGGCAAACCGGTCTTGTTGGCCAATGCTCCGTGGTTTAAAAAATCGCTGACCCAGGATGGTTTTATAGTGAGTGATCCTTTTTTCGGACCGATCACTGGAAGATGGGTAACAGTGCTGGCCTACCCTATCCATAACGAGCAGGGCAAAAAAATTGGCATACTCGCCCTTCCGATGGATCTTGCTTTGTACCAACCGATCCTTTCCAATGTCCCGCTGATACCGGATACAACCATAGGGGTCATTGCGGCTGATGGAACTTATTTGTGGCGCAATCACGACACCGAAAATTGGGTGGGGAAAAATCTGAGCGGTAATAAAACCATCCAGAAGATATTGACCGGGGTAGGGGGGGAAATGGAAGGAATAGACTCCTTGCCCAGGTATTACCATGTAGCCAAAGTCAACGGGGCAAATTGGCTGGTATATGTCGGAATCCCGACCAGTTATATTCATGCGCAGCTTCATGATGCGTTACTCAAAAATGCGTTGATCGGTTTGGCCAGTTTGCTTGCCATTCTAGTTGTCGCATGGCGGATAGCACGTCAAATATCGCGTCCCATAGGAGATCTTGCGTCTGTGTCGCGTGCCGTTAGGAATGGGAGTAAAGAAGTTCGTGCCGATTTGAATGGTCCGCCTGAGATCATAGAAGTGGCTCGCGAGTTCAATGCCATGCTCAATGTACGTATGCAAGCGGAGGCCGCATTGAGAGAGAGTGAAGCCGATCTTTCTGATGCGATCAAGATTGCGCTGCTCGGCTATTGGGAATATGAAGTGAGCAGTGACGAGTTCATTTTTAACGACCAGTATTATTCCTTGCATCACACCACTGCGAAGCAAATGGGCGGATATCGTATGCGCTCGGCGGATTTTGCACGGAATCTGGTTCATCCGGATGATGAGCCTTTAGTGGCGGAACAGATCAAGATCGCTTTGAATACGAGCGATCCCGATTACTTTGCTCAAACAGAAACGCGGATAGTATGTGCCGATGGTGAGATTCGTTGGGTGCAGGTGCGCTTCAAATGCGAGAGAGATACACATGGTGTCGTCACTAAGCTAGTGGGAGCCAATCAGGACATTACCGAGCGTAAAAATGCCGAACTGATCCAAAAGCGTTTGAATCGGGCACTTAAATTGTTAAGTGATTGCAATATGGCACTAGTGCATGCGGTGGATGAATCCAAATTGTTGTCTGAAATCTGTCGCCTAGTAGTTGATAAAGGCGGCTATAAAATGGCATGGGTGGGCTTTGCCGAGGATGATGAAGAGAAATCGGTGCGGGCGGTCGCACAGCAGGGGGATAACCAGAATTATCTGGGGGGCTTGAAGATATCTTGGGCGGACACGCCCCATGGGCAAGGGCCGACAGGTACTGCGATTAGGAATGCTCGCACAGAGATCAATCAGAATATATTGACCAATCCCAGCATGAGTTTGTGGCGCGATGCGGCACTTGCACGAGGCTTCCGTTCCAGCATCGCACTTCCGCTGATCGACCGACAGGGCGTGATAGGGGTTCTTAACATCTATGCAACGGAGACGGATGCATTCGTCGATGAAGAAGTGCGGTTGCTGGAAGAACTGGCGAACGATCTGGCTTACGGCATTGAAACATTGCGTACTCGTGTCGAGCATGCAGCGGCAGAAAGAAAACTGGAATTTCTGGCTCATCATGACATGCTCACCGGTATGCCCAACCGATTGTTGCTGCGAGATCGCTTCGAGCAAGCCTCGGCAGAAGCCGACCGTGAAAATTCCGGTGTGGCAGTGCTGTTTCTCGATCTGGATAATTTTAAGCAAGTCAACGATACCCTTGGGCATAACTACGGCGACCTATTATTGGTGAAAGTCGTTGAGCGCCTGCGCCATTGTCTGCGCGAAGCCGATACCATCAGCCGTCAGGGCGGTGATGAATTCGTTGTGCTGCTTCCCCATCTGCATGATGTGAGTGCTATTGGCGAAGTGGCTGAGCACATCGTGCAAGCCTTTGCCGAACCGTTTGAGATCGAAAATTATTCGATCGATACCTCATTCAGCATCGGAATCAGTTTGTATCCGAACGATAGCCGCGAGTTCGATATTCTGCTGAAAAATGCGGATACGGCACTTTATCAGTCCAAAGACAGCGGACGCGATACCTATCGTTTTTTCTCCGAGAAGATGAACATCGATGCACAAGAGCAATTGCACCTGCAGGGACAATTACGCAATGCGGTCAAGAATCAGGAATTCCTGTTGCATTACCAGCCGCAGTTCGATATAGGCACTGGCCGAATGATTGGCGCTGAAGCATTGGTACGCTGGCAGCATCCGGAGCTGGGGCTGGTTTCACCCGGGAGATTTATTTCTCTGGCGGAGCGCACAGGTTTGGTGATCCCGATGGGTGAGTGGGTACTCAATGAAGCTTGCCGACAGGCACGGCAATGGATGGATAACGGACAACCGCTGGTGATAGCGGTGAATCTGTCGGCGCTACAGTTTAAGCGCGGCAATTTGCTGGAGACAGTTGCCGGGGCGCTCAAACACTCCGGGCTACCGCCGCACATGCTGGAACTGGAGTTGACTGAATCGATATTGGTGCAAGATGTTGAGGTGGCGATCAAAACCCTACGAAGACTGAAAGAAATGGGGATAAAGCTTTCGATCGATGATTTTGGTACCGGATACTCCAGTCTTTCTTATTTGAAACGGTTGGCGGTGAATAAACTCAAGATCGACCAATCTTTCGTGCGTGATCTGGCAGAAGATGCGGACTCGGCCGCCATCGTAAAAGCCATTATTCAACTGGGACATACGCTGCTGCTAACAGTAATCGCCGAAGGGGTGGAAACGGATGCTCAGTTGGCTTTTCTCCAGAACTATGGCTGCGACGAAGTGCAGGGATACTTATTCAGTCGCCCGGTTGCCTCAGCGGAATTTGTGCGGTTATTTGAAAGCTGACAGGAGAGCAAAAGCTTCTGTTCGAGATTGAACCTGTGCGCCAGTTGAGGCAAGATGCGTCCTCGGGATTTTCCCGCAACATTATTTTGTAAAGTATTTTGTAAAAATCAACCAACAAGAGAATAGACATGGGCGCACAGTGGAAAGCCAGACACAAAGAAATCGCAGCGAACGCAAAGGGTAAGATTTTCGGCAAGCTTGCCAAAGAAATCATGGTGGCCGCAAAAGGAGGGGCGGATCCGAGCATAAATTCGCGCTTGCGTCTCGTGGTCGAACAGGCCAAGAAAGCCTCTATGCCAAAAGACACGCTGGATCGTGCCATCAAAAAAGGCGCAGGTCTACTCGACGGCGGTGTACAACTTGAACGCCTCGTCTATGAAGGCTTCGCCCCGCACCGTGTTCCTATCATCGTCGAATGTTTGTCCGATAACGTCAACCGCACCAAGTCCAGCATGAACGTCCTGTTCCGCAAAGGCCAACTCGGCGCGGAAGGTTCCGTCTCGTGGGATTTTAGCTACGTCGGCATGATTGAAGCGACACCGAATTCAAAAGAGGCCGATGCGGAAGTCGCCGCTATTGAGGCGGGGGCGCAAGACTTGGAGCCATCCGAAGAAGGCGCTACCCTATTTATCACTGATGTGACTGATCTGGATGCGGTGTGCAAAGCATTGCCGGCTCAGGGTTTTACCGTCATCTCTGCGCAACTTGGCTACCGCCCCAAGAACCCTGTCACTCTCAGCAGCGATGCCGAGCGTGAAGAGGTGGAAGCATTTTTAGGCGCGATCGACGAGGATGATGATGTGCAGAATGTCTATGTGGGGTTAGCGGGGTAGGCTAGTGATTTCGTGCTGAAAATATAGTGAATCGGCAGTACCGGTTTACCAATTTCGGGACTGCACGGCAGTTGGGGGATGATATTAAAAAATCTCTAAATTCTGCTGGAAAAATGATGGGGCGAGGAGCACAATCTCACTGGATTAACAAAAACTTCACAATTCGGCGATTATGAACCTGAGTGTTTTTCTGTTAACGAACAGGAGGCTATCATGAATAATCTGGAACAAGAGAATAGCTCGCGTGGCGGCTCGATTGTTATGCCACCCGCCGCGGAGAAGCGAAAAAAACTGATTGAGATCACGGCCTATTTTCGGGCAGAGAAGCGAGGCTTCCTTCCCAATAATGACTGGGAAGATTGGTTTGAAGCGGAGCAAGAAGTCAAAAGACACTTAGACTCCTTTTCATCGTGATTGCTAAGTTTGCTTGCTCGATAGCTAGGTTCGAATCAAGCCGGTTATTGACTTTTCAGCAACACTAACACTGCGCCGCCGCCCCCTGCTTTTTGCGGAGCCTCGCAAAAAGCCAATACTTGCGGATATTGCGTAAGCCAATGGCGGGTGAGTGTCTTTAATATCCCTTCGCGGCCTTCGCTGCGCCAACCTTTGCCGTGTATCACAATGACGCAACGCAGACTATTTTGTGTGGCGTGATACAAAAAATCTACCAGCAATCTTCTTGCCGCTTCGCTATTGAGTCCATGCAGATCCAGACTGTCTTGTGGCGGCCATTCACCGCGCCGCAGTTTGCGCAGGGTCATGCGATTCAGGCCGTTGCTCAGGTATTCACCGACGGGTTCGTCGCTTGCACCGTGGTCAGATAGCGTATCTGCAACCATGCTTGGCGAAGGTTGTTGTAAGTGCGCCGGTATTTTGCGCGGTGCGCGGGTGGGAGTGATGCGACCGGAAGGTTTGATGGGTGTTACACCTTCCAGCGATTGTCGGAACAAGTCTATTTCTTGCTCCGGTTTTTCTTTCAAGATTTACCCCAGCGATGCAAGGTATTTGTCTGCATCCAATGCGGCCATACAACCTGTGGCAGCGCTGGTACAGGCTTGACGATAGATTTGGTCTTGTACATCACCGGCTGCGAATACGCCGTCGATACTGGTCGCGGTAGCGTTGCCGCGATTGCCGCCGCGCGTGATGAGGTAGCCGTTATCCATTTCCAGTTGCCCTGCAAAAATGTCTGTATTGGGTTTATGGCCGATGGCAATAAACACCCCCGCGACAGCGATGTCCTGCGTCGCACCACCTGCTACTTGTTTCAAGCGTACGCCGGTGACGCCGCTGGCATCACCCAGCACTTCATCCAGCGTTTGGTTTAGTTGCAGGGTGATCTTGCCTTCTTTCACTTTTTCCATCAGGTGGTCGATCATGATGCGTTCGGCACGGAAGCTGTCGCGGCGATGAACCAGAGTGACGTGTTGGGCAATGTTGGCGAGATACAACGCTTCTTCCACCGCAGTATTGCCGCCGCCGATGACAGCGACATCTTTGCCGCGATAGAAAAATCCGTCACAGGTTGCGCAGCCGGAAACGCCCTTGCCCATAAAGGCTTCTTCAGAAGGCAGGCCGATATATTGAGCCGATGCCCCGGTGGCGATGATGAGCGCATCGCAACTGTAACTAGCCGCATCGCCTACCAGCAGGAACGGTTTTTGTTGCAGCTTGGCAGTATGAATATGATCGAAGATGATCTCGGTGTTGAAGCGCTCGGCGTGTTGTTGGAAGCGCTGCATCAGCTCCGGGCCTTGCACGCCGTTCGGGTCGGCAGGCCAGTTGTCCACTTCGGTGGTGGTCATTAATTGGCCGCCTTGAGCGATGCCGGTAATGAGTACCGGTTTGAGGTTGGCACGCGCGGCGTATACGGCAGCAGTGTAGCCCGCAGGGCCGGAGCCAAGGATAAGCAAGGGGTGGTGTTGAACTGATTTTTCCATTTTAAGTGCTTCCGATATCTAATAAAGTTGCAAAAGTGGTGCGAAATTTATCAGTGTGAGGCGCGGCTGTCGAGTAAAATGCGCGCACTATGATTTCACGCTTACTTATATCGTTGACCTTGTCCTTCGTGTGGTTGTCCGCGTATGCGGCAGACTTGCCGGGGATTTCTCAATTCATCGATGAAATGGTGGAAAAACACCAGTTCAAAAAAGAAGAATTACAACAGGCATTTAAACAGGCTGAACATCGCCCGGATATCATCGCGGCGATCCTTGCTCCGGCTACGATCAAACCATGGGTTGAATATCGGGCTTCTTTCCTGAATCCACCACGAATCGATGGTGGCGTGGCATTTTGGAAGCAATATGCTGCACAATTGAAACACGCCGAGCAGCAATATGGAGTGCCACAGGAGATCATCGTCGCGGTGATCGGTGTGGAAACATTGTACGGACGCAGAGCAGGAAGATTCCGTACGCTGGATGCGTTGACTACCCTGGCATTTGATTATCCGCGCCGCGCTGATTTTTTCCGCAATGAGTTGGCTGAATATCTGCTTTTGTCCCGCGAACAAAATTTCGGTTTGCTGGATACGAAATCATCGTATGCCGGCGCACTGGGGATTCCCCAGTTCATGCCGAGCAGTTATCGCAAGTATGCGATAGATTTTAATGCCAATGGTAAGGTGGATATTTTAGGTGAACCGGAAGATGCAATCGGCAGTGTCGCTAATTATCTGAAACAATATGGTTGGAAAACAGGTGAGCCGATTGCCCAATTAGCCACCTTGAAAGAAGGGTACTCGGTTCCTTCTTTTGCAGATTCGCGCAGTCTTGCGGCCTGGCTGGAGGCGGGAATAGTGCCGGTAACCAAGCCGCAAACTGCTACACCGCCGGCATGGTTGGTGGATTTTACCGTCGAGTCGGGCAAAGAGTATTGGTTGACCTACAATAATTTCCGGGTGATCGCGCTATATAACAACAGTAATTTTTATGCGATGTCCGTGTTTCAGTTGGCAGAAATTTTACGCAACGCCTATAACATCGCTGCTGCTACACCCTGATACGCCTTGCGCCGTTGTAGCGGCTCAGCCAATACCGCTCATTCATTCTTTCTACCCTGATGTGGCTGCCTGTTTTGGGGGCATGTACGAATTTATCTTCACCGACATATATTCCAACATGAGAATATAAACTGTGTTGAGTGTTGTAAAACACCAAGTCGCCGGGGCGAAGTTGATCTTTATTGACCGATATGCCGATGTGGCTGAGTTCGTGGCTGGTTCGGGGTAGCTTGATTCCCAATGAATGATGAAATACATGGTCGACAAATCCGCTGCAGTCAAAACCGTCGTCTGGAGATTTTCCACCGTATTGATAAGGAGTGTCTGCCAGGCTTACTGCATACATGACCAATTCATTCATCTTTTCATCTGAATCCGTTACGGATGAATTCGGGCGTTGTGGCGATGAGCTACAAGCACTGAGCAGAGCGAATAAAGTGATAAGAAGTATTTTTTTCATAGTACGTTGCAGTTGAATCTGGCGGATTATATTTGAAGTCCACCTGAACGTTGTAGCAATACAGCATTACTGCGGGGTGTTAAGTTGACAGTCTCCTTGTCTGGGGGCAACATTCGACAGTTAAAAAATAACAAATTTAATAGCTGCTCTGTCCGAAAATTATTTAGAATCCACCGATCATGTTGAAAAAAATACTACAAGCGTTGCTCAAACCCAATCACCAACCGGAGATGATTATTTCAAAATCTTCATCCATTGATCCTTTCGTTCAACAAACAGGAGAGGCACTGGTCGTCGATTTGATCAATCGCTTCTGGGTCAACAATAAGTCGGCCAATGATCATTGTGCAAAAGGGATGGTTAAAAGCATCGCTGAAAAGATGATGGAAGACTGTCGCCAAGTTTTGACTGCAACAGATCCGATAATTGCCAATAGGCAGCATTTGGCAGAAAGTGTATTGCGCTGTGCAAAGCTTCAAGTCTTGCTCATTTCGCCCGTGCCGGAACATGACGGTAGTGGTTTGAGGGGCCAACTCGGAATAACAGGCGAACTCAAGTCCAAAATATTGGAGATCATTAAATCTGACAAAGAGTTTGCTTCCTTTCCTGAAGGATTGAGTTTCGATCAGGCCTGGGCGCAAATTCAATATGCCTATCGTCGCGCTTGGGCAAACATGAATATCTTCGAAGGGCTCCGGCACGAATTTAATGATATCCATCCAGAACAATCGCAAGACTGGTTTCGCCCGTTCTTTGCCAGCCAGTGCGCCTATGCCGAGAGCTTGTATAGAGAAGAGCTTGGCATGCCTGCTGTGCCCGGCACAGCAGGTAATGCAGACGCTTCGGCAGGGAAGATGTACGGGGCCTATCGGGAGATCGTGTTGAACGGCGATAAATTTCCGGATCAAGCATGGGAAGCTCGTTATCCGAATCTGGTGAATCCCAAAACGGTTTGGAAGGATTGATATTTTGTCAGAGTGTTAAACTTTGCGAAACCGGTACGCAAAAAAGGCCATCTCACGATGGCCTTTTTTTATCCTAATGCTCAAATACTATGGCCCTACCGGACTTGCATCCAGAACAACTGCAGTTTGCGCCAATGCTCTACCGTGTAGCACCGCCCCGGTTTGCAAGATGACCTGCTTGGCGGCCAATATAGTTCCATTGAACGTGGAATATGTACCGAGCGTGGCACCGGTGCCACCGCCAACTTGCCAGAACACATTTGAGGCCACCGCTCCACCGCTGAGTATTATGTGAGTGCCGGCACCAAGGCTCCCGCCCGAAGCGAGGTTAAGATTGCCCGACATTTGGAATATCCAAACATCACTTGCGCCCCCGGTGAGTGTAATATCCCCGGTTACGTTGACATTGCTTCCCCAAGTATAGACACCTGCCGTGAAGTTCGTCCCGGCGGGAAGCGTTCCCGCCCCCACGTCAAGATGAGCAGCATCTACTGCCGCAGGTGTTGCCGGGTCTGATGCGGCGGTATAAGCAGTCAACATATCGGCTACCGCAGTATCCACCAATGTCTTGTTGGCATTGGCTGTTCCAAGGGTTGTTCCGGGTAGGAAACATGTTGTGACACCACTACCCACATACGCGGCATCAACACCGTATATGCTCCCGGTCATTTCTGAACAATACACCCCGATCGAAGCCGCGGTTCTGGGGCTGAGGCCAATATTCCCTGTGATAAAAGAAGTTTGGGCTGCTGTATCAGTGATTCCCGTAGTAGGTGATGAGGATAAGACTACGAAATTATTATTAATCGTTTTTATAGACAAAAGATCGACCATCGGTGCACTTATCGCCGACGCCACAGTAACGGTTACGTTATACACCGTCATCGATGCATCGGCGGCATGAGCGGTGTAGGCCACTGTGCTGGTAAAACTATTCGAGGTCGTGCTGCTGACTTGAGTTACGCTTCCTACGGTTACGCTAGATCCACTCGTTGTGAATTTGGCAATCAGCGCTGCGCGATTTGTTCCGCTTGGTACGCTTACCGCTATGGTGTATGGCGTCGAGCTTCCGCTTATCGTTCCTGTAGAAGCAGGATACCCTACAAACGAAAATGCACTTATGGCCTTGGAGGTTGCGAGCGCCACTTTAACAGTGACAGTATAAGTCGCCGTCGTGCCATTTGCTGCGGTTACGGTGTAAGTCACCGGATTGGTGAAATCATTGGCAGTTGTACCGCTTATTTGCGTTGTGGTTCCTACCTTGACGCTTGCAGCGTTGGTTGTGAATGTGGCAACCAGTGCGGCAGGGCTGGTTCCGGTTGGAACGACCACTAAAATGGCATAAGGCGCTACCTTGCCAACGGTTCCGGTCGCGCCGGGATAGCCGACAAACGAATATGCACTAATGGCATTGGCGGATGCGGTTGCTATATTAACAGTGACGGTATAAGCCACCGTTGAACCATCTGCTGCAGTTATCGTGTAAATCACCGGACTAGTGAAATCATTTGCAGTCGCAGTACTTGTTTGCGTCGCCGTTCCCACTTTCACGCCTGCACCGTTGGTTGTAAATGTCGCAACAAGCGCTGTGACAGGCGTTCCGAAAGGAACGGTCACCGCAATGCTCTTGGTCGGCTCATTGACAACGCCCGCATTTCCAGAAAGAGAATAGGCGGAGACTAACTTGGCAGAACTCGGCGTTGAATTATCATTATTTCCAATGCCAGTAAGGCATCCTGCTATAAAAACAAATTGCAGTAATGTCATGAGCCATATCAACGGCTTGGTGATACTTTCGAATCTGTTCATTTGATTCTCCTTTATTCGAGCTACAAAAAACTGGATATTCCATGCATGGAATATCCGGCTTTCGTTGATGTGGTTCGGTGCGTTAACACTCTGAAAGAGCTGTTATGGCTCTGTTCATCTGTGTGCGGGAAAGTACATAGTGCAATTGGGGGATAGCACAGCATCAGAAATGCGTTCAATGATTTGAACTTATTGGATCAGCAGTTGGGAGGACAAGGTAAAGCCAGAAGTGGACGCAGCCTCCATTCCAGATGTTTAGTGCAAACAAAAAAGCCCACCCTGATGGATGAGTTTTTTTGTTTATTGGTGGAGGTGGGGGGAATTGAACCCCCGTCCGCGAGCACTCTACAGATAGTTCTACATACTTAGTCTAGTTATTTAATTTTATCCGGCAGACGCCAACCGACAGGCTGCTACAGGACGAGTCACCTTGGTTTTAGCTTCGTACAAAGTAACCCTGCACGACACGATTCTGTGTAAATGACCTCACTCATCGCGGCATTACTGCCTTGAGCCCCTCCACAGACAGCAGGGTGTGAGGTCTAACCGGTTAAGCGGCTAGAGCGTACTTTTCGTCGTTTGCGACTATTGGTTTTCCAGCTGATTTACGAGGTTGCGGGTCCTCGGTATGCCCTACGCTGCTTTGCAACCCACGTCGAAGCCAGGTCACCCCCGATTCGATATGTTTTACAATTTAATTCGTCACGGTCTTGTGACTTTTGTGACTTTGCTGACCGGGACAGTGAGATTGTAACATCTATGGCAGGCGAGTGCTAAACTGCCTTGGCATTTTGCAGGAAGCGAGTGAGGTGCCGATCGGACTTGGTGGCGTGCGAGGAGAACCAGTCCAGCAATAGCAATTCAGTGCGGAACGAGATGTAGCGGGAGTTTTCTCTGCCGGACAAGGATTTCTTTTCCAGTTCCTGAAAGTTCTCGACGAAACGTTTGTGTTCCTGTTGGTGATTTTCGGTAAAAGGATATTGATGTTGTTCCATCAATTCATCCTCGATCTTGAAAATATTTTCGGTGTGTTCTTTCAGGAATGCAAAGATGTCGTGAAATCCAGTCGTGTCACCTTGCTTGATTTGAGTGATAAGGCGGTTGATGTGGTCAAGCAGTTTGCGGTGCGAGTTATCCAGCGGTTCGAGTCCGCTGAGAAACTCATCTTTCCAAGTCAGGCCGATCTCAAATTCTCCCGTGCTGATATGTAGCCCGTTCGCTTGAAAGGCGTGGCAGCGCTCAAGATATATTTGTGCGGGGTAGTCATTGGGTGTGATGGCGACGCATTTTTTCAGCAGTTCAAGGGCGCGCGGAATCTCTTTCAAATGGTAATAGGCAATGGCTTCATCGAACAGCGGCTGGCAGGCCACTTTGCTGCTGCGCAACTCTGCCGGGTCGTTGTCAAAGACTTCATAGATCGATAGCGGTTGCAGTTTTCCTTTCACTCGGATGCGGTCGAGGAAACGAATATGGTATTTGGTCGGATTGCTCAGATCATATAAAGTGTTCTGGCTGATGATGAGCGGCGAGTGATAAATCTTAGTGGCCTCTTCCAGGCGCGCGGTGAGGTTGACCGCATCACCGATCACGGTACTGTCCATCCGGTTCGTTCCACCCACTGTGCCGATCATCACCCTGCCGGTATTTAAGCCGATACCGATCTGTATGGGGATGTAGCCTGCACGGGCGCGTCCGGCATTGTAGAAATTGAGGCGTTCCAACATGGCAATTGCCCCGGTGACCGCATCGTCGGCACCGTGGGCGAACAAGGCCATGATCGCATCACCGATATATTTGTCGATGATGCCGCGGTGCTTGCTGATGACCGGCTCCATCTGGCTGAGATAGGAATTGATGAATTCAAAATTTTCCGCCGGTGTCATCGATTCGGACAGGGGCGTGAAATCACGAATATCAGAAAACAAAATGGTCATCTTGCGTTCGACCTGATCGCCGAGTTTGACATCGACGATGCTTTTGACATCGAGCAGATTGAGCAACTGGTGCGGAATCAGGCGGCCATAGGCGATTTCAGTTTGTTGCAACAGGGTCAGCGCTTGTTGATGCGCATAAATGACTTTGTGGAGGATTTCTTGCAGGCCTTCAGGAGTGGGCGCGACTTGATCCGGGTTGCCCCCTATTGAAGTATTCTCATCAACCATGCATCCTCCGAAAAAGCTTTACTTTATAGTTATAGGGAGAATGATACCGCTGATTAAGATTTTATGTAATGCAGCAATTCGATAGGGGTCTGTATTTGGCCGGCAGCTTGCCAAGTGTCGAGCGAGGCATGCGGGTCGACATAACCATATCGGGCGATGATACCGCGCATGTTGGCGGCATTGGCGGCCTCCATGTCGCGTTTGTCATCCCCCAGATAAAGACAGTGTTCGGGCGCGACATTTAACTGCTTGGCAGCATGCAGCATGGGCATGGGGTGCGGTTTTGCCTGGGCGCAGGTGTCTCCGCTGACCATACAACCGGCTCTATTCGCATACCCCAGTGCCTGCATCAATGGCACGGTGAAGCGGTGCGGTTTGTTGGTGACGATGCCCCAAGGCAGGCCGCGCTTCTCGATAGCCGCGATCAATTCGGCGATGCCCGCGAATAGCGTGGTGCGTTCGCAGATGTTTGCCGTGTAATGGGCGAGGAATTTATCGCGCAGAGGAGTGAAGCGCGAATCGTCGGGCGTGATGCCGAAACCCAGACCGAGCAGGCCGACTGTTCCGTGCGAGGCTTGCAGACGTGATTTTTCCAGAGGCACTGGCGGCAGGTTGTTCAGAGCTAGCACATGATTAAGGGATGCACCGAGATCGGGAGCGGTGTCCGCGAAAGTACCATCGAGATCGAACAGAACGGCTTTAATCACGGCGGCAAGCGATCAGATAATTGACGTCGGCGTCTTGGCCCAAGGAATAGCTCTTGTTCAGCGGGTTGTAGCTCATGCCGCTGATGTCGGTTACGTTTAGTCCTGCGTTGCGGCACCATTGTGCCAATTCGGAGGGTTTGATGAATTTGGCGTAATCATGGGTGCCGCGCGGTAGCATGTTCAGTGCATATTCCGCTCCTATGACGGCGAAGAGATAGGATTTCGGATTGCGATTCAGTGTGGAAAAAAACACATGGCCGTCCGGCTTGACCAGCTTGGCACAGGCTGCGACCACCTTGGCGGGGTCGGGAACATGCTCCAGCATTTCCATGCAGGTCACCACGTCATAATGAGCCGGGCGTTCGGCAGCAAAGTCTTCCACTGAGATTTTGCGATATTCGACCTGTTTCCCGCTTTCCAACAGGTGCAGTTTGGCTACTTGCAGTGATTTATCGGCAAGATCGATGCCGGTGACTTTTGCCCCCGATACAGCCATGCTTTCCGTCAGAATCCCACCGCCACACCCTACATCCAGAATGGTCTTCCCGGAAAGCGCAGCGATACGGTCGATGTATGCGAGCCGCAGCGGATTGATCTCGTGCAACGGCCTGAATTCGCTGTTCGGATCCCACCATTTGTGGGCAAGTAGCGAGAATTTTTCGAGTTCGATGGGGTCAACGTTGGACATAGTCTGGATATTGATTTGACAGAGTGCGGACTTTAACAAAACTCTTGCTAATCGCCAAACAAAAGACAATGGGCTGAGGGGTGGTCGGAAGGGGGGCGGGATGTGCTAGAATAGGGACTTTGATTTACTGCGTCGATTGCAGATTTATTAAGGTCGCTCATGGAACAACAATTCGCCAAAGAAACCCTGCCAGTTAGCCTTGAAGAGGAGATGCGCAAGTCGTATCTCGAATATGCGATGAGCGTGATCGTCGGGCGTGCGTTACCCGATGCACGGGATGGTTTGAAGCCGGTGCATCGCCGCGTATTGTTCGCTATGCACGAGCTTTCCAACGATTGGAACCGCGCTTACAAGAAATCGGCACGTATCGTCGGCGATGTGATCGGTAAGTACCACCCGCACGGCGACACGGCGGTGTATGACACCATCGTGCGTATGGCGCAGGACTTTTCTTTGCGTTACCCGCTGGTGGATGGTCAGGGTAACTTCGGTTCGGTGGACGGTGATAATGCTGCGGCGATGCGTTATACCGAAATCCGTATGGCGCGTATCGCGCACGAATTGCTGGCCGATCTGGAAAAAGAAACTGTGGATTTCGGGCCGAACTATGACGGTTCCGAGCAAGAGCCGCTGGTATTGCCTTCGCGCTTCCCCAACCTGCTGGTGAACGGCTCGTCCGGTATCGCCGTGGGTATGGCGACCAACATTCCGCCGCACAATCTTTCTGAAGTGATCGACGCCTGTTTTGCGCTGTTGAAAAATCCGGACATCGATATCGAGGAGTTGATCGACATCGTGCCCGCACCGGATTTCCCGACAGCGGGTTTTATTTACGGTTTGGCCGGGGTGAAGGAAGGTTACCGCACCGGTCGTGGTCGCGTGGTGATGCGCGGACGCACCCACTTTGAAGATATCGGCAAAGGTGATCGTCAGGCCATCATTATCGACGAACTGCCGTATCAGGTGAATAAAGCCAATCTGCTGATCAAGGTCGGTGAGTTGGTGCGCGAGAAGAAGATCGAAGGTATCACCGAAATTCGTGATGAATCGGATAAATCCGGTATGCGCGCGGTGATCGAATTGCGTCGCGGCGAAATGCCGGAAGTGATTCTTAATCATCTGTACAAGCACACCCAGTTGCAGGACAGCTTTGGTATGAACATGGTGGCCTTGCTCGACGGTCAACCGCAATTGCTCAACCTGAAACAGTTCCTTGATGCGTTCCTGCGCCATCGCCGCGAAGTGGTGACACGCCGTACCATCTTTGAATTGCGCAAAGCGCGCGAACGCGGTCACGTATTGGAAGGTCTGGCGGTTGCGCTTTCCAACGTGGACGAAATCATTGCGCTGATCAAAGCGGCGGCAACCCCGGCGATTGCCAAACAAGATTTGATGGCTAAAGCATGGCGTTCTGCATTGGTGGAAGAGATGTTGAGTCGCGTGAGCGATGCTTCGCGTCCGGAAACTTTGGCTCCCGAGTTTGGTATGCAAGGTAGTGGCAATCAGCGTGCCTACAAGCTTTCTGATGTGCAGGCACAGGCGATTCTGGAATTGCGTCTGCAACGTTTGACCGGTTTGGAGCAAGACAAGATCGTCGGCGAATATCGCGAGGTGATGGACACTATCACCGACCTGCTCGACATTTTGGCGAAGCCGGAGCGCGTAACGCAGATCATCAGCGATGAGTTGCTGGCGATCAAGTCGCAATACGGCGACAAACGCCGTAGCGAGATCATCACCCATACACATGATATGAGCATGGAAGACTTCGTCACGCCGGAAGATGTGGTCGTTACGCTGTCGCATGGCGGCTACATGAAGGCGCAGAAGCTGGACGAATACCGCGCACAGAAACGTGGCGGACGCGGCAAACAAGCTGCTTCGACCAAGGAAGACGATTTTGTCGATAACCTGTTTATCGCCAATACGCACGATTATATTTTGTGCTTCTCCAGTCGCGGGCGTGTTTACTGGCTCAAGGTTTATGACGTACCGCAAGGTACGCGCACTATGCGCGGCAAGCCGATCGTGAATCTGTTGCCCCTGGAAGAAGGCGAGAAGATCAACGCCATTCTGCCGGTGAAAGAATTTACCGAAGATCAATTCGTGTTCTTCGCGACCAGCGATGGTACGGTAAAGAAGACGCCGTTGACCGAATTTGCCAACCCGCGCAAGGCCGGCATCATCGCCATTAATTTGGACGAGGGCGACTTCCTCATCGGCGTGGCGATCACCGACGGCAAGCATGATGTGATGCTGTTCTCGGACGAAGGCAGGGCGGTGCGCTTTGAAGAAAACGACGTGCGTCCGCTGGGGCGTGCTACCCGCGGTGTGCGTGGCATGAACCTGATCAAGGGCGGTAAAGTGATCGCGCTGCTGGTGGCTGAAAACGAAGAGCAGACCGTGTTGACCGCCACCGAAAACGGTTACGGCAAACGTACACCGATCGTTGAGTACACCCGTCACGGACGCGGCACACAGGGCATTACCGCGATCCAGACTTCCGAGCGTAACGGCAAAGTAGTCGCGGCCACGCTGGTAAGCACCGAAGACGAGATCATGCTGATCGGTACCAACGGTGTGCTGATCCGTACCCGTGTCAAAGAGATTCGCGAAATGGGACGTACCACTCAAGGCGTCACGCTGATCAATCTGGAGAAAGGTGAAAAGCTGGCCGGATTGAGCCGCATCGCCGAGACGGAAGATGACGGTACGGAAAATGATAGCGGTGAAGATACTGCGGATGATCAAAGCTGATCTCAAGAGAAAACGATATGACGATATACAACTTCAGCGCAGGCCCCGCCGTATTGCCGCACGATGTGCTGCTGCAAGCACGCGAAGAGTTGCTTGATTGGCACGGTACCGGTATGTCGGTGATGGAAATGTCGCACCGCGGTAAAGAGTTTATGGGTATTGCGGCACAGGCCGAGGCCGATTTGCGCGAGTTGATGGGCGTTCCCAAAAACTACAAAGTGCTCTTCCTGCAAGGCGGTGCGCATCAGCAATTTTCGATGATTCCGCTCAATCTGCTGCGCGGAAAATTATCAGCAGATTATGTGAATACCGGGATATGGTCGAAGAAAGCCATCGATGAGGCAAAGAAGTTTTGCTACGTGAACGAAGTCGCCAGCAATGCCGACAAAAATGCGAGCTACGTGCCCGCGCTTAAATCGTGGAAGTTAGACAAAGAGGCGGCCTACGTGCATTACACGCCGAACGAGACAATCGGCGGCGTGGAGTTCAACTGGATTCCTGAAGTGGGCGAGGTGCCGTTGGTGGCGGATATGTCTTCCAATATTCTGTCACGTCCTTACGATGTATCGCAGTTCGGTCTGATCTATGCCGGTGCGCAGAAGAACATCGGCCCTGCCGGATTGACGCTGGTGATCGTGCGCGAAGATCTGGTCGGTCATGCGCCGTCCGGCTTGCCGACTATGATGGATTACAAGATCCATGCGGACAATGATTCGATGTACAACACGCCGCCTACCTACGCTATCTATATGGCCGGTTTGGTGTTTCAGTGGTTGAAGAAAAACGGCGGCGTGAACAAGATGGAACAGGTGAATATCGCCAAGGCTAAACTGCTTTACGATGCCATCGAAGCCAATGGCGGTTTTTATCATTGTCCGGTGGCGAAGGCAGATCGTTCGCGTATGAACGTACCGTTCAAGACCCCGGATGCGGCGACCGATGCCGAGTTTCTCCGGCAGGCGGAAGCTCGCGGTTTGATGCAACTCAAAGGCCACAAGCTGGCGGGCGGCATGCGGGCTTCTATATATAACGCCATGCCATTGGCGGGTGTGCAGGTACTGGCGAGTTTCATGGATGAATTCGCGCAGAATAAAGGTTGATAGCTCATGTCTGAGGAACTGAAAAAATTTCGCGCACAGATCGACCGAATAGACGAGGAGTTGCTTAAGCTGTTCAATCAGCGCGCAGAGCTGGCGCAACAGATCGGTCACGCGAAAGGTAACAGTGCCGTGCTGCGTCCCGAGCGCGAAGCGCAGGTGTTGCAGCGCATGGCGCAGGCGAACGCCGGCCCGCTGTCCAAACAGGGGGTGACGCAGTTATTCACCGAAATCATGTCGCAATGCCGTGCGCTGGAGGCACCGTTGCGTGTAGCCTATTTGGGGCCTCGCGGCACATTCAGCGAAGCGGCGGTTTTTCAGCGTTTCGGCAAGGCCAGTGAAGGATTGCCGGCGGATTCTATTGATGCTGTGTTTACTGCTGTCGAGAATGGTGCGGCGAATTACGGTTTGGTTCCGGTGGAAAATTCCACCGAGGGCGCAATCGGGCGTACGCTCGATTTGTTGCTCAATAGCAATCTCAATATATGTGGTGAAGTGCTGCTGCAAGTTCATCAATGCGTACTGTCGAATGAAAACGATCTGGCGCTGATCCGCAAAGTCTATTCGCATCCGCAATCGTTCGGGCAATGTCAGGAATGGCTGAATGCACATCTGTCGCATGCCGAGCGCATCACTGCCTCTAGTAATGCCGATGCCGCACGCTTGGCTGCGGAAGAATCATTTTCTGCTGCCATTGCCGGTGAGCAGGCGGCAGCTCATTTCAAACTGAAAGTGTTGGCGCAAAATATCGAAGACGACGCGCGTAACACTACCCGTTTTCTGGTCATCGGCAAGCAGGATGTCGCGGCTTCCGGCAAAGACAAAACTTCGTTGGTGATGTCTGCTGCCAATCGTCCCGGTGCAGTGCATGATTTGTTGGTTCCTTTGGCGCAAAACGGTGTGTCGATGACCAAATTGGAATCGCGCCCGTCGCGTGCCGGGCTATGGGAATATGTTTTTTACGTGGATATTGAAGGTCATCAATCCGATGCCAAAGTGGCCGCTGCGCTGGCACAACTTAAACAGATCGCGGCTTTCGTGAAGGTGCTGGGTTCTTATCCGGTTGCCGTCTAAAAGATTTTATCAAACAAGGTCTCAAATGAATTACTGTGATTTAGCACCATCTTATGTTCGTTCTATTGCGCCCTATCAGCCCGGGAAACCGATCTCTGAATTAGAGCGCGAACTGGGTATTACCGGCATCGTCAAGCTGGCTTCGAACGAGAATCCGCTGGGTGCCAGTTCGGCTGCCATGGCGGCGATGAAAGAGGCGATCAAGACCATCGCGTTGTATCCCGATGGTAACGGTTTCGATCTGAAAGACGCGCTGGTAAAACGCTATGATGTGGCGCATGCCAATGTGACGCTGGGCAATGGCAGCAATGATCTGCTGGAGCTTGCCGCGCGTGCATTTTTGTCGCCCGGTGACAAAGTGGTGTATTCGGCACATGCTTTTGCGGTTTACGCACTGGCAACACAAGCCGTTGGCGCAACGGGCATCAGCGTGCCTGCGACCAAAGGTTACGGGCACGATCTGCCTGCGATGCTGAAAACGGCAAAAGCCAAAAAGGTGAAAATCGTCTTCATCGCCAATCCCAATAATCCGACCGGCACATTTTTGACTGCCGATGAGTTGCTGGCATTTTTGCGCGGCCTGCCACCGGAGATTCTGGTGGTGTTGGATGAGGCTTACAACGAATATTTACCGAAAGAAAATTGCTACGATTCTGTGGCATGGCTGAAAGAGTTCCCCAATCTCATCATTTCGCGCACCTTCTCCAAAGCCTATGGCTTGGCGGGTTTGCGCGTCGGTTATGCCTTGGCCCATGAGCAGGTGACTGACATGATGAATCGTGTGCGCCAGCCGTTCAACGTGAACAGTGTGGCGCAGGCCGCAGCGGTAGCGGCGTTGCGCGATGTTTCTTTTGTGAAAAAAACATTCGAGTTGAACCGGCGCGGTATGGCGCAGATCACCGATGGATTGACGAAGCTGGGATTGGAATATATTCCTTCATTTGGAAATTTTGTGGCATTCCGTATCGGCAATGCAACGGCGATGTACCGACGCTTACTTGAACTGGGCGTGATCGTACGCCCGATAGCAAACTACGACATGCCGGACTGGTTGAGAGTAAGCATCGGTCTGGAAAGTGAAAACGCAAAATTTCTGCATGCGCTAAAGCATGCAATAGGAGAAGTAAAATGATCATCGTTATGGGCAATGAAACCACTGATGCACAAATCGAAACAGTGGTAAAAAAACTGGAAGCAGCAGGCTTGAAAGCCAATATCTCCCGTGGTATCGAGCGCACCGTGATTGGCGCCATCGGTGACGAAAAAAATCTGACTTCCAGCATGTTCACCTCGTTGCCGGGCGTGGAGTCGGCGATGCATATCGCCAAGCAATACAAGATCGTGTCGCGCGAGTCGCACAAGCAAAATACCGTGATTGATATTGGCGGCGTGCCGCTGGGTGGCAATCAGATTCAAATCATCGCCGGTCCTTGCTCTGTTGAAACGCAGGATCAAATGGATCTGTCGGCAAAGTTTGTGCACGAAGCCGGTTGCCGTTTAATGCGCGGCGGCGCGTTCAAGCCGCGCACCAGCCCGTATGCTTTCCAAGGCCACGGTGTGGAAGGTCTGGATATGTTCCGCAAGGCCGCCGGTAAATACAAACTGCCTATCGTTACCGAATTGATGGATGCACGCCAACTCGATGCCTTCCTGGAATACGACGTGGACGTGATCCAGATCGGCACACGCAATATGCAAAACTTTGATCTGCTCAAAGAAGTTGGCCGCATCAACAAGCCCGTGATCCTAAAACGCGGTATGTCGGCAACGATTTCCGAATGGCTGATGGCGGCGGAATACATCGCCGCAGGTGGCAACCACAACATCATCTTCTGCGAACGCGGCATCCGTACATTCGAAACCTACTACCGTAACGTTCTGGACGTGACTGCGATCCCCGTGCTGAAAAAAGAAACCCACTTGCCGGTGATCGTCGATCCTTCGCATGCGGGCGGCAAAGCGTGGATGGTTCCGGCATTGTCACAAGCCGCCATCGCTGCAGGTGCAGACGGCTTGTTGGTCGAAATGCACCCCAGCCCGTGCGATGCATGGTGCGATGCCGACCAGGCACTCACACCGGACGAGTTGAAGAAGTTGATGGGCACGCTGGGTGTGATCGCCGGAGCTATCGGACGGACGCTGTAACGTATGCAACCCGCCTTTGGAAAAGTCGTCATTTTTGGCGTTGGACTGATAGGCGGGTCTTTCTCGCTGGCGTTGCGCAAGGCTAATGCCGTAGTTGAGGTTGTTGGTTTCGGGCGCAGTTCTGCCTCTCTCGAACAAGCCAAACAACTTGGCATTATTGATCGCATCGGTGATGAAGTGGCACGTGAAGTAGGTGATGCCGATCTGGTTTTGCTGGCAACACCGGTTGCACAGATGGCTGAGTTATTTGCGCGCATCGCCCCCCATCTTGGTACACATACGCTGGTTACCGATGGCGGTAGCACCAAGGGTGATGTGGTGGCGGCGGCGCGAGCTAATCTGGGCAATAAAATTTCACAGTTCATTCCTGCTCACCCGATTGCCGGAGCAGAGAAGAGTGGTGCGGCAGCGGCACTGGCTGATTTGTATTGTGGTAAAAAAGTGGTGCTTACACCACTGTCGGAAAATTCAAAAGAAGTGGTGGCGCGCGTGCGCAAGGCATGGGAGTTGTGCGGCGCGGTGGTGAGTGAATTGACACCGCAGCAGCACGACGAAGTGTTTGCCGCCGTCAGCCATTTGCCACATCTGCTGTCGTTCGCGCTGGTGCATGATCTGGCGCAACGCGACAATCGAGAGCAATTGCTTTCCTTCGCCGCCAGCGGCTTTCGCGACTTCACCCGTATCGCGGCCAGTTCCCCGGAAATGTGGCGCGACATCAGCCTCGCCAACCGCGATGCCTTGATGCGCGAAGTAAAGCAATACGCTGACGAGCTGTATGTCATTCATCAAGCGCTGGAAAATAACGATGCCGCCAAGCTGGAGGAGATTTTCAGCCTGGCGCGTGAAGTACGCAGCGCTTGGAATCAACAATAACTCAACTTAATTTCACAGTATGACTCAGCACGAATTTATTGATCTCCCTCCTTTGTTATCAGCTAAAGGCACAGTGCGTTTGCCCGGTTCGAAGAGTATTTCCAATCGTGTGCTGCTACTTGCTGCGCTGGCACAAGGCACGACGGTGGTGCGCGACCTGCTGCATTCGGATGATACCGAGCGCATGCTGGAGGCTCTACGCACGTTGGGTGTGAGTGTGGAGTCGCTGGGAGATAACGCTTACCGCGTGACAGGTTGTGGCGGGAATTTCCCCAATAAGAATGCAAAACTTTTTCTGGGTAATGCGGGGACGGCATTTCGTCCGCTGACGGCGGCGCTGGCTTTGGCGGGCGGTAGTTACGAGTTGTCGGGTGTCGCGCGCATGCATGAGCGCCCCATCGGCGACTTGGTGGATGCGTTGCGTCAACTTGGCGCGGACATTCGCTATTTGGGTAATGACGGCTTTCCGCCGTTACAGATTTCGCAGGCCAAGTTGGCGGGTGATACGGCGCAAGTGCGCGGTGATGTGTCCAGCCAATTCCTCACCGGTTTGCTGATGGCGTTGCCGCTGCTGAATCGTACGGTGAAGGTCGAGGTGTTGGGCGAGCTGATCTCCAAGCCTTATATCGAAATCACGCTGGCAATGATGGCGCGCTTTGGTGTCGTGGTGCAGCGCGATGGTTGGAGCAGCTTTACCGTAGTGGCGGGTAGTCACTATGTTTCTCCCAAAGAGATATTCGTTGAAGGCGATGCTTCATCGGCTTCCTATTTTCTTGCCGCCGGAGCTATCGGCCGCGGCCCGGTGCGTGTGGAAGGTGTCGGTAAGAGCAGTGTGCAGGGTGATGTGCGATTTGCCGAGGCGCTGGAGAAAATGGGCGCGATCATCAGTATGGGTGACAACTGGATCGAGGCGCATGCGCCAGCCAACGGCAAGCTCAAAGCCATCGACCTCGATTGCAACCACATTCCTGATGCGGCTATGACTTTGGCCGTTGCTGCGCTATACGCTGACGGTACAACAACGCTACGCAATATCGCCAGTTGGCGCGTGAAAGAAACCGACCGCATTGCGGCGATGGCGACCGAGTTGCGCAAAGTGGGGGCGACGGTGGAAGAGGGGGCAGATTTTATTCGGGTTACGCCACCTCAAATTGGGGTGAGCAAAAACCTAACCCCCCTCAGTCCCCCCTTGTCAGGGGGGAGGCTAGACTCCTCCCCTGATAAGGGGAGGTTGGGAGGGGTTAGGTTTTTGAATCCTGCCGAAGGCATAGACACCTACGACGACCACCGCATGGCGATGTGTTTTTCGTTGGTTGCTTTCGGCGGTGCAGGTGTACGTATCAACGATCCTAAGTGCGTCGCAAAAACCTTCCCTGATTATTTCGAGCGTTTTGCCAAAGTAACGCAGGCGGTGCCGGTGATTTCTATTGACGGCCCTTCCGCCTCCGGTAAAGGCACGGTTGCGCAACGCGTGGCGATGGCGCTGGGGTTGCATTATCTCGACAGCGGTGCGCTGTATCGTTTGCTCGGCTTGGCGGCGCAGCGGCGCGGGATTGCATTGGAGGCGGAAGATCGCTTGGCGGAACTGGCGGGGCAGGTGGATATCCGCTTTGAAGGCGCGGACATTTGGCTGGATGGCGTGCAAGTGGGCGACGAGCTGCGTACCGAAGAAGCCGGTTCGGCGGCTTCCAAAATTGCGGCTTTGCCCAAGGTGCGCGCGGCTTTGCTGGATAAACAGCGCGATTTCCGGCGTGCGCCGGGGCTGGTGGCAGACGGGCGCGATATGGCGTCGGTGGTGTTCCCCGACTCGGTTTTGAAGATATTTTTGACCGCCAGCGCCGAGGCCCGTGCAGAGCGCCGCTTTAAACAGTTGAAAGAAAAAGGAATGGGTGCTAATATCGCCGCCCTTTTGCAGGATATAAGGGCGCGCGACGAGCGAGATACTCAACGTAGCGTGGCTCCGCTGCAACAGGCGCAAGGTGCGAGCTTGCTGGATACGACCCCTCTGAACATCGAGCAGGCGGTGCAGGAAGTGCTAACTCGTTACCGAGCATTGGAGTCCAAATAGAGCCTTCTATTTGGGTTGATTAACTAACCCCCGCTTACCCCGGGATTGTTCTTGAAAGTACACCAAAAAATGAATGCAGTCGCTGACATGGAAAGTTTTGCCTCCCTATTTGAAGAAAGCCTGAGCCGCAAAGAAATGCGCGCAGGTGAACTGATCACTGCTCAAGTTGTTCGCGTTGAGCAAAACGTGGTCGTTGTTAATGCCGGACTGAAGTCCGAAAGTTTTATCCCCGTTGAAGAATTCAAAGACGCAGCGGGTAATATCGAAGTTAAAGCAGGCGACTTTACAACGGTTGCTATCGAGTCTCTGGAAAACGGTTATGGCGAAACGCGCTTGTCGCGTGAAAAAGCCAAGCGTTTGGCAGCCTGGATCGATCTGGAACAAGCGATGGAAGAAGGTCGCATCGTTGAAGGTTATGTCAGCGGCAAGGTTAAGGGCGGTCTGACTGCCATGGTTAACGGCATCCGCGCATTCTTGCCCGGTTCGCTGGTGGATACACGTCCGGTTAAGGACACCACTCCATACGAAAACAAGACGATGGAATTGAAGGTTATCAAGCTGGATCGCAAGCGCAACAACGTGGTGGTTTCCCGCCGCGCTGTGCTCGAAGCTAGCCAAGGTGCTGACCGCGATACATTGCTGGAAAATCTGAAAGAAGGCGCAATCGTTAAGGGTATCGTCAAGAACATCACCGACTACGGCGCATTCGTTGACTTGGGCGGTATCGATGGTCTGTTGCACATCACCGACTTGGCATGGCGTCGCGTGAAGCACCCATCCGAAGTGTTGACTGTTGGCGATGAAGTTGAAGCCAAGATCCTGAAATTCGACCAAGAGAAGAATCGTGTTTCTCTGGGCATCAAGCAAATGGGCGATGATCCTTGGAATGGTCTGGCACGTCGTTACCCACAAGGTACTCGTCTGTTCGGTAAGGTGACTAACCTGACTGACTACGGTTCTTTCGTTGAAATCGAACAAGGTATCGAAGGTCTGGTACACGTTTCCGAAATGGACTGGACTAACAAGAACGTTCATCCTTCCAAGGTCGTTGCTCTGGGCGACGAAGTAGAAGTGATGATCCTTGAAATCGACGAAGCACGCCGCCGTATCTCTCTGGGTATGAAACAGTGCAAGTCCAATCCTTGGGACGACTTTGCGCTTAACCATAAGAAGGGCGACAAAGTTAAGGGCGCGATCAAGTCTATCACTGACTTCGGCGTGTTCATCGGCTTGGATGGCGGTATCGACGGTTTGGTGCATCTGTCTGACTTGTCTTGGAATGTTGCCGGTGAAGAAGCTGTGCGCAACTACAAGAAGGGCGACGAACTGGAAGCAACCGTTCTGGCTATCGACGTTGAGCGCGAGCGCATTTCTCTGGGTGTGAAGCAATTGGAAGGTGATCCGTTCGGTGGTTATGTTACCGGTCATGACAAGGGCGCAATCGTTACTGGTACAGTGAAGTCTCTGGATGCCAAGGGTGCTGTGATTGCTCTGGAAGGCGATGTAGAAGCCTACTTGAAGGCGTCTGAAGTTTCTGCCGACCGCGTGGAAGATATTCGCGGCCATCTGAAAGAAGGCGATACAGTGACTGCGTTGATTATCAATGTAGACCGCAAGAATCGCGGCATCAATCTTTCCATCAAGGCAATGAACAAGGCTGACGAGGCTTCCGCGATGCAGAAATTCGCTGCGGATAACCAAAGTGCGGCTGCCGGTACGACCAATCTGGGTGCGTTGCTAAAAGCCAAGATGGACTCCAATAAGGCTGATGCATAATCAGGAGCTAAAGGACTATGACTCGTTCTGATCTTATTATCAAACTGGCTGAGCGCTATACCCAGTTGCTGGGCAAGGATGCGGAGCTTGCTGTCAAGGTGATTCTTGATAGCATGTCCTCGACTCTGGCCCGCGGTGGACGTATTGAAATACGCGGCTTTGGCAGCTTTGCCTTGAACTATCGTCCGCCCCGTTTAGGGCGTAATCCCAAATCGGGCGACAAAGTTCAAGTGCCGTCAAAGTACGTGCCTCATTTCAAGGCGGGAAAAGAATTGCGTGAGCGGGTGGATTATCCCCAGTCATGAAGCAGTGACTGAGTAAATAGATTGGCGGCCTATCGCGAGATGTGCCGCCAATTTTTTATGGGTTCATGGTATTGTTGCGTCCAGTCTGATACAGGTAGTGAAAGATGCGATATTTAGTTTGGCCGTTGCGCGCAGGGTTGTTTTTACTGTTGCTTGGTTTCGCGGTAAAGAACGATCAACCTGTCGTGTTGAAATATTTCTTTGGCTATGAATGGCAAACCTCTTTGGTTGTCATCCTGTTGTGTTTTTTTACGGTTGGCGTACTGATCGGCGTATTGGCCATGCTGAGTAACATCTTTCGTCAGCGCCGCGAATTGGCAGCCTTACGGCGTGAATTGCAATTAAAAGACAAGTTGGCGGGGAAAGATGTTGCCTAGCCGTTTCCTGTTTAACCCTCTTAAATTTTGAGTATCGTCAGTTATGGAATTTGAGCCCTGGATGTTGTTGGTCTTCCCGCTGTTCTTCGGAATGGGATGGTTGGCGGCACGTATCGACATCAACGAATTATTGTCCGAATCCAGCGCCTTGCCGCGCTCTTATTTTCAAGGGCTGAATTTCCTGCTCAACGAGCAGCAGGATGAGGCGATCGAGGCGTTCATTGAAGTCGTCAAAGTCGATCCGCAGACAGTCGAATTGCACTTTGCTTTGGGAAGTTTGTTCCGCCGGCGCGGAGAAGTGGATCGCGCTATCCGCATGCATTTGAACTTGGTCGAACGCGGCGATCTGAACGCGGAAAAAAGACAGCAGGCCTTATTTGAACTGGCACAGGATTATTTGAAGGCCGGTATTCTGGATCGTGCAGAGAGTTCTTTTGCCGATTTGCAATCCACGCGTTATGAAAAAGAGTCGCTCGACTTTTTGCTGGAGATCTACCAAAAAGAAAAAGATTGGCTCAAAGCGATCGACATGTCCCAGCGATTGACGGCGTTGACCGGTGTGTCCCATGGCAAAGAGGCGGCCTTCTTTTTTTGTGAGCTAGCCGTGGTTGAGCTTGGCAATAAGCAGACTGATTCGGCAATCGTTCATTTGGAGCAGGCGCTGGCTATCGATCCTCAATGTGTTCGGGCCACGATCATGCTGGGTGATATCGAGCAGTCCGAGGGTAGATTTGTGCAGGCGATCGAATTATGGAAACAGATAGAATCGCAAGATGCGCAATATTTACCGTTGGTTGCAGAGCGCTTGTTGCAGGCATACCGCCAAAGTAAAAATGAGAATGAAGGGATAGTGTTGTTGGAAGAGTATTTGGCAAAATATCCTTCACTTGATTTGATGAATGTTCTGTTCAATGCCATATTGCAGCGTGACGGTGCCGAAGCCGCGTACAAATTGGTGCGCAATGAATTGAAACGCAATCCCACTTTGCTGGGGTTGAATAAGCTGCTGGAAGCTACGTTATTGGATGTGAGAACCGAGCGGCGCGGAGATGTCGAACTGGTGAAAAATCTGGTTTACCAGCGCACTCGTACATTGGCGATGTATCGTTGCAAACGTTGCGGTTTTAAGGCGCACCAGTTCTATTGGCATTGCCCGGCGTGTAACGGATGGGAGACATATTCTCCGCGTCGTACCGAGGAGATCGGAGTGACGGCGTGAGCGATCCCAAAATTATTGTTGCACTGGATTATGCCGATGCCGATTCCGCACTGGCGTTGGTCAAACGTCTCGACCCGGCGTTATGCCGTCTCAAAGTAGGCAAAGAGTTATTTACGGTTGCCGGACCGCAGTTGGTCGAACAACTGATGCGTCACAAGTTTGAAGTATTTCTCGATCTGAAGTTTCATGACATTCCCAACACGACCGCGCAGGCATGCAAGGCCGCGGCAAATTTGGGTGTGTGGATGGTCAATGTGCATGCCTTGGGGGGCAGACGCATGATGGAGGCGGCACGCGATGCACTGGCCAATTTCAACCAGCCACCGAAATTGATTGCGGTCACCGTACTGACCAGCATGGCACAGGCAGATTTGGCAGAACTGGGAATTTCAGCCACACCCGCTGAACAAGTATTGCGTCTGGCGGCACTTGCCCAAAGCAGCGGGCTCGACGGCGTAGTCTGCTCCGCCCAAGAAGCTGCTTTGTTGCGCAAGCAAGCAGGAACGGAATTCTGTCTGGTTACCCCCGGTATTCGTCCCGCAGATGCTTCGGCGGATGATCAGTCGCGCATCATGACGCCACGTGCCGCATTGGAAAATGGCTCCAGCTATCTGGTCATCGGCCGCCCCATTACCAAAGCGGTCGATCCTTTGGTTGCCTTACAACAAATAGCTAAAGAAATAGGAGAACTGGCATGAGGGAATTTTTATGAATACACTGCCATCATTTAAAGGCGCCCGCATTCTGGTTGTGGGCGATGTCATGCTTGATCGTTATTGGTTCGGGGACGTGCATCGCATCTCGCCGGAAGCGCCTGTTCCGGTGCTCAAAGTGAGTCGCGTGGAAGAGCGTCCAGGCGGTGCAGCCAACGTGGCACGCAATATCGCATCTCTGGGCGCGCACTGCACATTGTTGTCGGTAGTGGGGGCCGACGAGGCAGGCGATTGTCTGCAACGTCTGTTAACCGAACAGGGCGGTGTAGATGCACTACTGCACCGGGACGAAGGGTTTTCAACCATCGTGAAATTGCGCGCCATCGCACGGCAACAACAATTGTTGCGTATCGATTTTGAAACGCCTCCCAGCCACGAAGTGCTGAAAGCCAAGCTGGAAGAATTCAAAGGCAAGTTGCCGGATTGCGATGTGGTTATCTTATCCGATTACGGCAAGGGCGGTTTGGCGCACATTGCCGAAATGATTCGACTGGCGCGTGCGTCAGGCAAAAAAGTGCTGGTCGATCCAAAAGGTGATGACTATGCGCGTTATCAGGGTGCGACCTTGCTTACGCCTAATCGTAGCGAGTTCCATGATGTGGCGGGAAGCTGGGGTAGTGAAGCCGAACTAAATATCAAGGCTGAAAAACTGCGTACTGAACTGGATCTCGAAGCATTGTTGGTGACGCGTAGCGAAGAGGGAATGAGTCTGTTCCGTGCCGGTAGCGTGCTGCACGAGCCGACGCAAGCGCGTGAAGTATTCGATGTGAGCGGTGCGGGCGATACCGTGATCGCCACACTGGCGGTGATGCTGGCTAGCGGAGCCGAGCTTGACGACGCGGTACGTATCGCGAACCGGGCGGCAGGGATCGTAGTGGGTAAACTGGGAACAGCAGTGGTGTCGCGCGAAGAGATTTTGCAAGATATGGCGTAGACTAATATTGCATATTGTTACTGGCCGCTTCCAGATCGTATCTAGATAACGAAGCAATGATATTTCCCTCGTTATCCTGTTTGGATCATTTATGACTATTCAAGTCTGACTTTTTGGAAAACCAAAATTTAATATCCCGGTATAGCTGGGACGGATTGCGAAAATAGAAAATCAACGAGGCAAAAACTGCTAAGATAGACTGCAATAGCATTCCACCGGTACCGGGATCGACATAAGCAAATGCAGGAAGCGGCAGACATAACAAAAATAAAGCTGATAATATTAGGTTTTTAGGCTTGTGCATATTAGAGTTCCTTTCGCTGAATTAGGGGTTAATGATGACTGAAAGACGCAAAAATAAATGGAGCCGTATACTCTTTCTGGTCTTAAGCAAAAATTGGATAGCTCATATTCTCATGATGTATGCGGGAACTTTGTTATATCTGGCATACAACTCTTCTTGTTTCAAATCGAAAGACATTATTCAGCAATTTATCAAGTATTGAGTAAGTCTTAAATTTATTCGCGCCTTTCAATTAGCTATCCTGCACTCATTGACTTTGCGTAACGGCATTGCAGATTTCAGGTTTTCCTTTGCCATCTGGCCATTATTTTGTTTGGGTTCCTTCATTTTTAGAACCTGTATCGTCATTTCATTCATTGCCTCTTCCAGTTTCAAAGTTAGCTCAAGACGGTCTTTGTTCGACAATGGTTCGCTTGGGTAATGAAGATTGGTGAAATAAACGGCATATTTGGCAAAGATTTCTTTGAGCTCAAACGCACGGAGATAATCTTTGGCTATGAAATGATGATTGGCAACCATAGTATTGATCCTCGTTATTTGTTGAGATGTAGCTAGTCTACAAACTCACACCTCCGCACTAAGATCAGAATAGCCGCGATTTTTCACCGCTTTTTGTCAGATCATTCTTAAAGTCTAGCCGGTCATTGCCATGTAAGTTGCGCATGCACAGCAATGTATTTTTGCCGAGATGTTCTAAAAGTAAGATTTTTTTCACTTTACCCTTCAGATTTCCCCAAAGACTCCGATAACAAATTTACAACGGTTCACATGCCAGACAACAAAGGCGACCGAAATAAGCGGCGATCATGCCGGTTGTATTTAGCAGTATTTATTTGAGTCGAAAGGAATCAAAATGCCTTCATATATCAATACCAACCTTGCGTCCCTGAACGCACAACGCAACCTGAACTCTTCTCAGGGTGCTTTACACACCTCCCTGCAACGCTTGTCTTCCGGTCTGCGTGTGAACAGCGCCAAAGACGATGCAGCAGGCCTGGCGATCGCCACGCGTATGGAAAGTCAGATCCGTGGCTTGAACCAAGCGGTGCGCAACGCCAGCGACGGTATCTCGCTCGCTCAAACAGCCGAAGGCGCCTTGGGTGCCATTCAAAGCAACATGGCCCGAATGCGCGAACTGGCCGTACAAGGAGCCAACGCGACCTCGAACTCGGATATCGCCTCGATCAACGCCGAATTCACCCAGCTCAATGCTGAAAATGCGCGGGTCATTGCGGGTACCTCGTTCAACAACATCCAGCTGCTATCGCAACCGGTGAGCCAAGTGTTCCAGATCGGTGCGAACAGTGTGACAGGTGTGGATAGCATCACCGTGACCACTCCGGCTCCGATCGCGCCGACCTCGACATCGCTGGGCGATACTTCCGCCTCGGCACAGGCTGAGATCGCGAAGCTGGATACGGATATTGCCGCGGTTGCCTCGGCACGAGCCAATTACGGTGCGGTACAGTCCCGCTTCGAGTCGATTATCAACAACGTACAAATAGCATCTGAAAACCAATCTGCTGCCCGTAGCCGAATCATGGACACAGACTTTGCCGCAGAAACAGCGAATCTGACCCGCGCTCAAATATTGCAACAAGCGGGCACAGCGATGTTGGCTCAAGCGAACCAATCACCTAACAGTGTGTTGACACTGTTGCGTGGGGGCTAACAGCGTAGGCGGGTAACTCGACCGGCAGGTAAAACTGCCGGTTTTTACATCTTGTTGGTAAGGTGTAATTTAATGTTGCCCAAATAGAAAACGCACATCTTGTTTAAGGATGTGCGTTTGAGGATATGCTTAGCCGGATGTGCAAATCTTGATAAGCAAACCATTGTAACTTTCAATCAAGTCAGTCACAACGCTACTACTATATTGCGAAAACTAATTGGGTATCACCCGAATAGCAACGGAAAACACCCGCAATTTAGAACGAAGGCCGGTGCGAAATACTTAAGTGAAAAGTGAGTCTAGGCAACATCCGGCATATTGTGGCACGATGGAAATACGACATTTCTGCTCTTCTTTTAGAGGAAGATTGGAAATGTCGTTTTCTTTCAACTGAAAACAATGCCAATTACCGCGCAAAACTAATTTGGCTCGTTTATCATGCCGCTGCGATATTGGAACCGTGTCAACTTACAAATCATCAAATCGTTTGCCTGACTGTGTTCGTCAAAACATAGTCAATTAGCGAATCACCTCTTTGAGCTGTTCTAGGATCGCCGGATTCTCAAGTGTCGAAACATCCTGAGTGATCTCCTCACCTTTGGCGATGGCTCTCAACAGGCGACGCATGATCTTGCCGGAGCGGGTCTTGGGCAGATTTTCACCGAAGCGGATCTCGTCCGGCTTGGCGATCGGGCCGATCTCTTTACCCACCCAGTTACGCAATTCTTCCGCCAATTTCTTGGCTGCGGCCGCATCTGCCGGCCGCGCACCTTTCAGTACCACAAAGGCAACGACTGCCTCGCCTTTGATCTCGTGCGGTTTGCCGACGATGGCAGCTTCTGCGACCAGCGGATTGGCAACGAGTGCCGATTCGATTTCCATGGTGCCGAGACGGTGGCCGGAAACGTTCAGCACGTCATCGATACGTCCCATGATCCAGAAATAGCCGTCTTCATCGCGATGAGCCGAGTCCCCCGCCAAATAGGCGCCCTTCATCTCTTCGGGGAAGTAGCCTTTTTTGTAGCGTTCCGGGTCGCCCCAGATCGTGCGGATCTGCGACGGGAATGGCTTCTTGATGACGAGGAAGCCGCCGTGTTGGTCGAATACTTCGTCGCCAGCTTCATTGACGATAGTCGCCATGATGCCGGGCAAAGGCAAAGTGCAGGAGCCCGGTTTGGCGGCTACAGCACCGGGCAAGGGCGAGATCATGTGGCAACCGGTTTCAGTCTGCCACCAAGTGTCCACGATAGGACAACGCTCTTGTCCGACCATCGTGTGGTACCACATCCATGCTTCAGGATTGATCGGCTCACCTACGCTGCCCAGCAAACGCAGGCTGGAGAGGTCGTAGTTCTTGGGCAAGTCGCCGCCGAGTTTGATGAGCGAGCGAATCGCGGTCGGTGCTGTGTAGAAAGTGGTGACCTTGTGGTCTTGGATCATCTTCCAGAAACGGCCTGCATCGGGATAGGTCGGCACACCTTCGAAGATGACTTCGGTGGCACCCATCGCTAGCGGGCCGTAAGTGACATAGCTGTGGCCGGTGATCCAGCCCACATCGGCGGTACACCAGAACACGTCGCTGGCTTTGTAGTCGAATACCCATTGCATGGAAACCATGGTGCCGAGCAGATAGCCGCCGCTGGAATGTTGCACGCCCTTGGGTTTTCCAGTGGAGCCGGAAGTGTAGAGGATGAACAAAGGATGTTCCGCGCTGACCCATTCCGGTTCGCAAACAGTGGATTGTCCGGCAATGACATCGTGCCACCAGACGTTGTGTTTTGCATTCCATTGCACTTCACACTTGGCGCGTTGGTAGACGATGACGCTGTGTACGGCTTCGACGCCACTCATGCTCAGTGCTTCATCTACGGCTGGTTTCAGCGGCATTACTTTGCCGCCGCGCATCTGCCCGTCACAGGTGATGACGGCAACAGCCTGTGCATCGGTGATGCGCTCGTGCAGGCTCTTGGAAGAGAAACCGCCGAATACGACTGAGTGGATCGCGCCGATGCGGGCGCAACCTTGCATGGCTACTACAGCTTCGATGCTCATCGGCATGTAGATAACCACGCGGTCACCTTTTTTGATACCGCGCGATTTGAGTGCATTGGCGAATTGGCAGACACGCGCATGCAAGTCACGGTAATTGATCTTGGTGACAGTGCCGTCATCCGCTTCAAAGATGAGGGCAGTCTTGTCCGCCTGGGTGGCTAGGTGTTTGTCGAGGCAGTTGTAGGAGACGTTCAGCAGACCGTCTTCGAACCATTTAAAAAATGGCGCATTGCTTTCATCCAATACCTTGGTGAACGGTTTTTTCCACTGGATATTCTCGCGCGCCAGCTTGGCCCAGTAACCCTCGTAATCATCCTGTGCGGCTTTCGACATCGCCTGATATGCCGCCATGCCGGAGACATTGGCTTGTGCCACAAAGGCATCGGATGGTTTGAAAATGCGGGTTTCGTTCAGGCTGGATTCGATGGACATGAGGGCTCCTGGGTTTGTTTTTTGAAAAGTGGTGAAATTAACGGGATGAAATTATATATACGGTTTAACTCTGTGTCAGTTACATTCCGGTGATTTGTTTTAAATCAAAGCCCCATTTTTCAGCAGCTTCGACATTGGCGATCGTATCGGGAGATTTGGTCAGATCGATTATCTCTGGCATGATGGGCTCATTTGCTTTTGTCGAAAAGAACGCTTTGACTATCGGGGTGAGTAAGCTCTTTTCAGTTTGTTCGATGACCACCGCAAGTCGTCCCGATTTGAGTTTTATCAAAGTGCCGGAAGGGTAGATGCCAATGGTTTTGATAAAGGCATGGAATACACGCTCGTCGAAGTGGCCGTCTTTCCACTCGGCCATTTTGCGGATCGTTTCGGCCGGTTCCCATCCATTCTTGTAACATCGGTTGGAAGTGAGCGCGTCATACACATCACATACCGTACCCATGCGTGCGAAGAGAGTGAGTGTATCTCCGGAGATTTTTTCGGGGTAGCCTTTCCCGTCGACACGCTCGTGATGATGCAAGCATACATCCAAGGCCACAGCATTGGCTCCCTCTGAGCCATTGAGTATCTCCCAACCTTTACGGGGGTGATCCTTGATGATGTTGAATTCCTCGTCACTGAGTTTGCCGGGCTTGTTAAGCACTTCGCTTGGAATCATCATTTTGCCGACATCATGTAACAGACCCGCCATGCCGGCATCTTTCAAATCTTGTCCGGCAAGTCCCAGTTGTTTACCAAGGGAGATCATCAGGGCGCAAACGGCAACCGAGTGCATATAGGTGTAGTCGTCTACATTTTTGAGTCGGACGAGATTAAGAAAAGCTTCCGGGTTGCGTGAAATGGATTGGCTGATTTCGTCCACCAGCGGTTCTGCTTCGGCTACTTTGAGGGCATTACCCATGCGAACCTCGTGGAACATCGAGGTGATGGCCTCTTTACTTTTGGCTTGCAGTTTGCGGGCGTTAACAAGTTCCTGTTGGATGGAAATGCGCGGCACGGATTTGGGTGATGAATCGAGTGCTTTTTGTAGCTCTTGCTCGATCTTGAGTTTGTCATCTCCGGTTGAAATGACCTGGGAAGGAGATTCAACATCCAAGCCTTTACTTGTGTCGATCCAGACTTCTTGCAGGGCGCAATTCTGCAAAGTATGCAATTCTTTGGGGTCGGTAAGCTCAAAAGATTTTTTCCAGAATGGATGATCCATCCAGCTACCACATAGTTCCTGAATAAACATTCCGAGGCGAATGTCACGAACATGGATTTTTTTCAGCATCTTTAAACTTTCCCCGAGGCAGAGATTCTTGTGGTGATTATAACAACGGATTGCTTATTCATCCAAAGCGGATTTTCATAATTAACACGGCTCCGGCTAAACACACAGTGATGGCATTGGCGATGATGATCGGCCAAGAACCCAGTAAAATGCCATAGAGTAGCCAAAGTGCCACACCGCTGGTAAATGCAATGTACATACCCAGCGAGATATCATGTGTATGGCGCGTTCGCCATACCTGCCGAACTTGGGGGATGAAGGAGATAGTGGTCAGGGTAGCGGCGATGCTGCCAATATAGTCGGCTAATTGCATTACTCAAAGATCCCAGCGTTTGTTTTGCATTGCATTTGGTGCTTGGCCCAATCAATTTCTATAAGGTGGCTAGATTACCCTAAAGTAGGTTCGACGGGGAATGAGTATTATTGGGGACAGGCAAGCCATTTCTCGAGGTAGATTACCCGATTGACGGACTCCGTGCAGACTCCCATAATTGTATTCACAAATTTAATGCACATGAATAAATCCATGACCACTTTCCGCCAGCAGGATTTTATTGACAGCATCGCCGACGCGCTGCAATTCATTTCTTATTATCATCCCAAAGATTATGTGGATGCGTTGGCGGTGGCATACCGAGCGGAACAGTCACCTGCAGCCAAGGATGCGATGGCGCAGATACTGACCAACTCGCGCATGAGCGCGCAGGGGCATCGTCCGATCTGTCAGGACACGGGTATTGTGGTGGCGTTCGTGCGTGTGGGGATGGATGTGCGCTGGGGGGATGCCTCCATGAGCATCACGGAGATGGTGAATGCGGGCGTGCGCAAGGGCTATCAGTTACCGGACAACGTGCTGCGCGCTTCTATTGTCGCTGAGCCGGCAGGTAAGCGTAAAAACACGGGCGACAATACGCCAGCTGTGGTGCATTTTGAGATCGTGCCGGGCGACAAGATCGATGTGCGCATCGCGGCCAAGGGCGGTGGCTCGGAAAATAAAGCGCGTTTCGCTATGCTCAATCCCAGTGATGACATTGTGGAGTGGGTCGTGAACCAATTGCCCGGCATGGGCGCAGGTTGGTGTCCTCCGGGGATGTTGGGCATCGGCATTGGCGGTACGGCAGAGAAGGCGATGGTGCTGGCCAAAGAGGCGCTGATGGAAGATATTGATATGACCGCACTCAAAGCGCGCGGAGCAAAGAATCGCATTGAGGAATTGCGTATCGAGATATTCGACAAGGTGAATGCGCTGGGTATCGGTGCGCAAGGGCTGGGCGGGTTGGCTACAGTGCTGGATGTAAAAATTCTGGATTATCCGACGCATGCGGCTTCCAAACCGGTTGCAATCATTCCGAATTGCGCCGCGACCCGTCATATTCATTTTGAGCTGGATGGCAGCGATGTGGCGACGTTTACGCCACCCAAGATAGAAGATTACCCGGATGTACATTGGCATCCCGCAGCCGATGCGCGGCGCGTGAATCTCGATACGGTGACGCGTGAGGACATCGCCCAATGGCAACCTGGAGAAACCTTGCTCCTTTCCGGCAAGCTGCTTACCGGGCGCGATGCGGCACACAAGCGCATTATTGATTTGCTGGCAAAAGGCGAAAAATTACCGCCCGGCGTGGATTTTAACGGTAGATTCATTTACTATGTCGGCCCGGTTGATCCTGTGCGTGACGAAGTGGTTGGCCCTGCCGGCCCGACAACTGCAACGCGCATGGACAAGTTCACCGAGACCATGCTGGCGCAGACAGGTTTGATCGGAATGATCGGCAAAGCCGAGCGCGGCAAGATCGCGCTTGATGCGATCAAAAAACATGCGGCGGTGTATCTGATGGCGGTAGGCGGAGCAGCTTACTTGGTATCCAAAGCGATACGCAGCTCGAAAGTAGTGGCCTTCGCCGATCTCGGCATGGAAGCCATCTACGAATTCGAAGTGGAAGATATGCCGGTAACCGTGGCCGTGGACACGCAAGGCAGCTCAGTACACGAGATCGGTCCCGCAGAGTGGAAAAAGCGGATCGGAACAATTCCGATCAAACAGATTTAGTTTAATGCTTTTGCAGTTTGGATATTGCAGAAGCGTTTAAGTAGTTCAGCAACCGTAGCGAGCGATGTCAGGACAAGGCGCGCGAGGACGAAAAACCGGAATGTACATTTGTACATGAGGATTTTGAGTGCTTGTGCAACGCCGTCGTGGCTTCGCGCAGTAGGTTGATGCACTACTTAATAAGTTTGGCGGGTCTCCCCGCATTGTGGCATGGTGAACCTGGTCAGGTCCGGAAGGAAGCAGCCACAGCCAATCGTTGCAAGTGCCGGGGGTAAGGCTCGCCTCCTATTTTTCGAGGGGTGATTTTTCGGAGTATCCCACTCGATGTTTTTTTAAGACTAACAGGCGACTATGTCAGCGACTTCTGTACTAGCCCGCAAATGGCGCCCCAGAAACTTTGCCCAGTTGGCAGGGCAAGAACACGTCGTACAGGCGCTAACCAACGCGCTCACGCAAAGTCGTTTGCATCATGCTTATCTCTTTACCGGCACACGCGGGGTGGGCAAAACCACCATCGCGCGCATCTTTGCCAAATCCCTGAATTGTGAATCAGGCATCACGGCAACGCCGTGCGGTGTGTGCAGCGCCTGCACCGAGATCGATAGCGGGCGTTTTGTCGATCTAATAGAATTGGATGCGGCATCCAATACGCAAGTCGATAATATGCGCGAGCTGTTGGATGGCGCGTTGTATGCGCCGACCAGCGGGCGTTTTAAAGTGTACATTATCGACGAAGTCCACATGCTGTCGAAATCCGCGTTCAATGCCATGTTGAAAACGCTGGAAGAACCACCCGCGCATGTAAAATTTATTCTGGCTACCACGGATCCGCAAAAGATCCCGGTCACGGTGCTGTCGCGCTGCTTGCAATTCAATCTCAAGCAACTGCCGCCCGCGTTGATCCAGACGCATCTACAATACGTGCTTGAGCAGGAAAATATTCCGTTCGAAATGGGTGCACTGAATCTGGTGGCACGCGCTGCACAGGGCAGCATGCGCGATGCGTTGAGTTTGATGGATCAGGCGATTGCCTATTCTTCGGGCAAAGTCGATGAAGCCTTGGTGCGTACTATGTTGGGGGCGATTGATCAGGGCTACTTGTTTGATTTGTTGCAGGCGTTGCGTGCTGGCGATGGTGCCGGTCTATTGCGTATAGCCGACCAGATGACCATGCGTAGCGTGGCTTTCGAGGCCGCACTGCAGGATATGGCGACGTTGTTGCATCGCATCGCGTTGGTGCAGACGATCCCCAATGCTATCGCGGACGATGAGCCGGAACGCGCACGCTTGTTGGAATTGGCGCAGCAGTTTTCGCCTGAAGAGATCCAGTTGAATTATCAGATTGTCATCCATGGTCGCAAAGAGATCGATCTTGCACCGGATGAATATGCCGGATTTACCATGACATTGCTGCGTATGCTGGCATTTGCACCCCAGAGCGCGGGCCGTGCCGTAGAGCCGCGCACACCTGTGGCGCAAACAACGCCAAGCCCGGCTTATGCAGCGCCGCGTGCCGAGCCGGTTGCGTCAGCGTCGAGCGCTCCGGCCCCGGCAGCGGCACGAGTGGCTCCCGCACAAAGCGGTTCGCTGGATTGGAATACTTTATTGACGCAACTGAATCTGCAAGGCATGGCGCGCGAACTGGCAAAACATAGCGTGTTGGGAAGCTTTGCCGACGGGCGTCTAGTTTTGCAGCTTGCCCCGCAACACAAGCACTTGCAGGGCAACAAAATCGCGGTGGATAAATTGCAGGCCGCATTGAGCGAGTATTTTGCCCAGCCGATAAAATTGTCGGTGGAGTTAGGTGATTCAAATGCAGCTGCGACGCCAGCTGCCGTGGAACAGGAAGAGAAACGGACGCGTCAGCAACAGGCGGAAGAGGCGATCAAACAAGATGCTTTTGTGCGCGAGGCGCAGGCTGCATTTGGTGCGCAGATCGTGGAAAGTTCAATTAGACCAATACAACAGTAGCAAGGAGGAAGTAAAAATGATGAAGGGCGGAATGGCTGGGCTGATGAAGCAGGCGCAACAGATGCAGGCCAATATGAAAAAGGCGCAAGACGAGCTGGCTACCATAGAAGTTGAAGGGCAGTCTGGTTCTGGTATGGTCAAGGTAGTCATGACTTGCGCGCATGACGTGCGCCGTGTATCGCTGGATGCCAGCGTGATGGACGATAAAGAGATGCTGGAAGATTTGATTGTCGCGGCATTGCAAGATGCCAATAAAAAAGCCAGCGAGACTTCAAAGAAGCGCATGAGCGGCTTTAGCGCAGGCTTGCCTCCCGGCATGAGTTTGCCGTTTTAAGTGAACCAACACCGTCATTCCCTCGCAGGCGGGAATCCATCAAGGATAAACGTCCCGCGAAGCGGACAAAACCAAGATGTTGACCCGCTTCGCGGGAGATGTTTAATTATCTGGATTTCCGCCTGCACGGGAATGACGGGTGTAATGGAAATTTTTAAATGAACACACCTTCCAGTCTGGAAGATCTGATCAAAGCATTGCGCTGTTTGCCGGGCGTGGGGCCAAAGTCGGCGCAGCGCATGGCTTATCACTTGTTGCAGCGTGACCGACCGGCTGCTTTGCAGTTGGCACATTCGCTCAATCATGCGGTGGAAAGTGTCAAACACTGCATCAAGTGCAATAATTTTTCCGAAGATGATATTTGTGTTTTGTGCCGTTCGGAACGGCGTGAGACTAATTTGCTGTGTGTGGTGGAAATGCCCGCTGACTTGTTGATGATGGAGCAGGCACAGTGCTATCGCGGTATGTATTTTGTGTTGATGGGGCGGCTCTCGCCATTGGATGGAGTGGGGGCACGCGAATTGCCACTGGAACGTTTGCTTAAGCGTGCGCAGGAGCTGTCTTGTGAAGTGATCCTCGCAACGAATTTCACCGTTGAGGGTGAGGCAACGGCGCATTATCTGGCGACGTTGTTGCGGGCGCAGGGGATCAAAGTGTCGCGTATCGCCCGCGGTTTACCCGTGGGCGGCGAGTTGGAGCATGTGGATAGCGGGACATTGGCACAGGCCGTGCTGGAAAGACGAACGGTTACTGAATGACTGAACAAACAGAAATAGTCCAGCAAGGCGAACGCCTGCAAAAAATATTGGCACAGGCCGGTGTCGGTTCGCGGCGCGAAATGGAAGAATGGATCACTGCCGGGCGAGTGACGCTAAATGGTGAGGTGGCCACGCTGGGCATGCGCGCCGTCGAAGGCGATGTAGTATGCGCTGACAAGCGCGTCATCCATGTTAAAGGTCAGGCTGAGCAAGGCTTGCCACGCGTGTTGCTCTACCATAAGCAAGAGGGTGAGATCGTTAGTCGCGATGATCCGAAAAGTCGTACTAGCGTGTTTGATCACTTACCCAAATTGCGCGGGCAGAAATGGATTGCCATCGGGCGTCTGGATTTTAATACCTGTGGATTGTTGATCTTTACCACCTCGGGCGAACTGGCGAATCGTCTGATGCATCCCCGTTTTGAAGTCGAGCGCGAATATGCCGTGCGTGTGCAAGGTGAGATGACGCCGGAACAAATGCGCCAGATGACCAAACAGGGCATTGAGTTGGAAGACGGCCTAGTTCGATTTGAGAAATTGAGTGACGAAGGTGGCGAAGGGTTCAATCACTGGTATCGACTGGTCTTGAAAGAAGGGCGTAACCGCGTGGTGCGTCGTACTTTTGAGGCGCTGAATCTGACCGTTAGCCGTCTGATGCGGGTGCGTTTCGGGATCGTTAATTTGCCGCCTAGTATTAAGCGGGGCAAGATGGCTGAGTTGGGGGACGAAGAAGTCAAGATGATATTGGCATGGGTCGGGTTGCCAACGGAGGACGTCGACAAGCAAGACCCTCCGAGAAAATTGCGCGCCAAATCAGACAAAAATGCTGATAGAGACGTTGCGCCGAAAGATGTTAGTACGCCGACGGTAAGTAAAACGACTGGGCGCCGAGGGCAGGCTGATATGTCGCGCTCACGTGCCCACCGGAAAATTAAGACTGGCGCGAAGCCTTAACTATCGTTTAAAATTCGCGAGGTTAAGAGAGATTCTTGAGTGATGTGGTAATCTGTGCATGCAAGTATTGGATAAGTTGAATGGAAGAGCGGGGCAATAAGACCATTATATGTAGCGTATTTTTTTTGGATATCGTCGAATATTCGAAAAAATCCGTGTCGGGACAAATTTCGTTGAAAGAGCGATTTAATGTCTTTTTGTCCATTGCTATTCGCGACGTCCCGAATAATGATCGCATCATTTTAGACACTGGTGATGGCGCGGCGATCAGTTTTTTGGGCGATGTGGAGGATGCACTTCGTGCCGCGCTCAGTATGCGCAGCAGCTTGTTAAGTGAAGAGGGACTTAGAGAGCCTCCATTGCTGGTTCGCATGGGGATCAACCTCGGGCCGGTACGTTTGGTAAAGGATATAAACGGTCAGCCAAATATCGTTGGGGATGGTATTAATGTAGCGCAACGAGTGATGGGATTCGCAGAACCCGGTCAAATACTGGTGTCACGTTCTTACTATGATGCAGCATCACGGTTGTCGCAAGAATACGCAGGCATGTTCCATTTTGAAGGTTCACGTACAGACAAGCATGTGCGCGAGCACGAGGTATACGCAATCGGTTATCCCGGTGATGTAGTAGCTACCCAGCAAGTCAATGCGCTTAAGCAAGAAACAAAACTTGCTAAAGTGCTGGCTAATGTTACTTTGAAGAGCAAGTCGTTATGGGATGGCTGGATGGTTCGCCAGAATGAACTGGTGGCGCAAATTTGCGAGACGTTTAGCCAAGCTCCCAAGCAGAAGCAAGCACTGTATATCGGACTTGCAGTGATGCCATTGATATTGGCATTGGTATTAATCATTAAGTTGACTCATAAGCCGGAGACTTTGCCCAAAGAAGCAACAAAAGTTGCAGAGGTTCATCCGATCGTGCCAGTTGATATTGCCAAATCAAGTGCGCCTTTAGCGATAGCTGCCCCTGTGGTTTCTGCCAGTGCTGTGCCTCATACTGCACCGCACACAGCGCCAGTGCATGAGCAAAAGCCTGCTAGCCATGTGAAGAAGTCACAGATAGAAAAGAAAAAAGAAATAGAAAAGAAAGATGCTCAGGTCACGGCAAAAGAAAAAGCTGCGGCAAGAGGGCCGACTGGGACTGTTTTTATTTCAATAAAACCCTGGGGCGATGTGTATCTGGATGGAAAGTGGGTCGATGCGAGTCCGCCATTGACCAAGTTTCTCGTTACGGTCGGTTCGCATGTCGTGGAAGTGCGCAACACAACCTTCCCGGCGTACAAACAGTCTATTAAAGTGAATGCCGGAGATAAAATAAACATTGTCTATAAATTTGCAAACTAGCCGTTTGTATTGGAGAGCAGATGTTGGAGAGTAGCAAAAATATCATATTGCTTGGGGTGTGCGCATTGGTTCTGGGCGGTTGTGTTTCGTTGCAGAATTGCAGCGAGAGCAGCGGTGAAGTCAGATTGCTTCGAACCCCTACGGAGTTTATGATAAACAACGGAATTAAATACTACGAGGATGGCGATTATTCTGCCGCCCAGCCGATATTGCAGGATCTGGTAAGTCAAAAGGATGCAACAAAAGCGGAAAAAGTCCTTGCGTATAAATATTTGGCTTTTATCCATTGTATCTCGCCGACCGAGTCGAAAGAGTTGAGAGAAAAAATGTGCCGGGACTCCTTTAAAAAGGCATTCGAACTTAATCCAAATTTTGACTTAAGTCCGGCAGAGGCGGGTCACCCTGTATGGGGGCCGATATTTAGCCGTGTTAAGAACACGCCGAAAAATAAATAAAGCCAATAAATAAAGCCAATAAATAAATCATGGTCATGATCAGCCAACTGGGTCGTTATGAAATCATCTCCGAGCTTGGGCAGGGAGCGATGGGGGTTGTCTATAAGGCAAGGGACCCGCTGATCGATCGCATTGTCGCGATTAAAACCATCAATCTGGGATTGGCCCTGGATGAGAAGGAAGAATACGAGGGACGCTTTTATCAAGAGGCAAAAGCTGCAGGTCGTTTGAGCCATCCCAATATCGTGACCATTTACGATGTGGGCAAAAGTGGTGATGTGGCCTACATTGCCATGGAGTTTTTGCACGGGCGTGAATTGCGGGATATTTTGAATGATGGCCAGTCGTTGTCGGTAGAACGCGTTTTGGATGTCGTGGCACAAGTGGCGCGAGGACTCGCATACGCTCATGAACACGGCATCGTTCATCGTGATGTGAAGCCTTCCAATATCATGGTTGGACTTGACGGGCATGTGAAAATCACCGACTTTGGTATTGCCCGTATGGAGTCGGCTTCCGTGAGAACGCAGACCGGAATGGTTTTGGGTTCCCCCAAATATATGTCACCCGAGCAAGTCATGGGTAAGCTCATTGATCAGCGCTCGGATATATTTTCGTTGGGCGTGGTGTTGTACGAGATGCTGACCGGCAAGGGGCCGTTTGTCGGCGAGAATGTCAACGCAATCATGTACCAGACGCTGAACACCGTTCCTCCCCCGCCAAGTACGGTTAGCGCCGCAGTGCCCGATATGCTCAATTTTATCGTTGCCAAGGCGTTGGCAAAGGGATTGGATGATCGCTATCAGAGTGCCAAGGATTTAGCGGACGATTTGCGTGCTTGCCATGAAGCGTTGCCACGTTCGACACCTTCCCTCGTCGCAACCAAGTCATCTTCGTCAATGGGGGAGGCTTCTGTTGGCGGGGTGCGTGTCAATGAGATCGAGGAAGAGTCGCCTGTGGTGACATTGGGATTGTCGACTTCATTCGATTCGTTTGGTGCAACGATGCGCTTGGCTGCAATGACCGTCAGCAGCGAAGAAGTTGAAGAGATATCGAAAACATTTAAAATGGTGCGGCCCAGTAGGAGTGATATCAATCTTGCCGGAGCTAACGCTCGATCTGCACCTCCGATAAAATTCGCTTCCGCATCTGCACCGGCACCATCCAAAGAAAATATATCAAAAGAAAGCCAATTGCAGGATTCCGAGCTAAGATCCAAAGGATGGATATTGGCGGTCATTGCAGTGCTGGTATCGGCCGCACTCCTTGTTGCTATATTGCTGTAAAAATCTGAGCAGAATTTGCTTGGTGTGGACAAGCTAATGTCGCACTATTTTCAGTTTTATCCATCGCGGTTATTGGCACTGTGTATTTTTATCGGGCATGCCATTGCAATCAGCGCACTTTTTTTTATTCCGATTCCCCTCGGTGCACTCGTTTTATTGCTCTTCGTGTTGATATGGAGCGCGACCCATTACGTGCTGCGTGATGCGCGATTGGCATTGGACGAGTCATTGGTTGGATTACGATTGGAAGAAGATCACGTTGTTTTATTCAGCAGCAACGGCGATGAACGGATGGGGAAACTGTTGTGTAGCAGCGTGGTTACACCTTTTGTGGTGATATTGAATATCGCGCTCCCGGGGCGTCGTTGGCGGCAAAACGTAGTGCTTATGCCGGATAGTCTGAATGCCGAATCGTTTCGCCAGTTACGGGTTGCTTTGAAATGGGGTGTCACTCTTGCGGCCTGATGTCGATTGCAATGGACATTCTGGATGCATGAGGAGATGGGGTGTCTGGCAACGTACTGCTTTTCAGGTATATTTGGGTGGGATGAAGAGTGATTTTAGTGGATATACAAGACTTCAGAATTTACTGCGGTTATTAGATTGTGCGAGGAATAAAAATGAAAAATTTATTGTGGACAAGTGTTATATCAACGGCATTGTTATCTGCTTGTGCAGCGGCACCAACGGTCGACTACTCAAAGATAGATGCGGAGTGTGGTCAAGCCTGCAAAAAAGATGAAGCCGAATGCCAGAAAAGATTCGCCGACTTACCCACACTTCGATATACCCATTGCGCGCCCGAGCTCAAGGCTTGTATCAATGCGTGCCCGCCACCGGGAAGCGTTTCTGTCAAAGCTCCAATCAATCCAACTGCAACTGCCATCTCATCGGAAAAACCATCAATTGCGGACAGGCTGAAGTTGCTGGAAGAGCTTCATAAGAGTGGAGTGATCACTGATAAAGAATACGCCGACAAACGCCAGGAGATATTGAAGTCCTTGTAACGGTAAATACTTTTTTCCGTGCGCTAGTTGGCGACTGTTCACTGCTTGAAATTTGCCGGGCTAAGGATAGTTGAGGCAGCCTGCGGAAGTGTCTCGGGATAGTCTTTGCTGAAATGCAGTCCCCGGCTTTCGTGGCGGGCGAGGGCGCTTTGCACGATCAGGTCGGCGGTGAGGACGAGATTGCGCAGTTCCAGTAGATCCGCAGTGACATGAAAGTTGCTGTAATACTCGTTGATCTCTTCGTGCAGCAGGCGGATGCGATGCTGTGCACGTTCCAGTCGCTTGGTGGTGCGCACGATGCCAACGTAGTCCCACATAAAGCGTCTGAGTTCATCCCAGTTATGGGAAATCACCACGGCCTCGTCGGCATCGGTCACTTGGCTTTCATCCCAAGTCGGTAAGGAAACAATGTCGCTGCGGGGCTTGCTCAAAATATCCCGTGCCGCCGATTCCGCGTAAACCAGACATTCCAGCAGCGAGTTGCTGGCCAGCCGATTGGCGCCATGCAGGCCGGTGTAAGAGGTTTCGCCGATGGCATACAGGTTGGGGATGTCGGTGCGCCCTTGTTGATCTACCAGCAGTCCGCCGCAGGTGAAATGCACCGCCGGGACAACGGGGATCGCCTGACGCGCAATGTTGATGCCGAGATCCATGCAGCGGCGGTAGATGGTCGGAAAGTGTTCCAGCAAAAACTCCACGGGTTGGTGGGAAATATCCAGATAGACACAATCCAGCCCGCGTTTTTTCATTTCGAAGTCAATGGCGCGGGCAACCACATCACGCGGAGCCAATTCGGCACGCTCATCGTGCCAGGGCATAAAGCGGGTGCCATCGGGTAGCTTCAAGATACCGCCTTCACCGCGCACCGCTTCGCTGATCAGGAAGGACTTTTCATGCGGATGGTAGAGGCAGGTCGGGTGAAACTGAATGAATTCCATATTGGCCACCCGACAACCCGCGCGCCAGCCCATGGCGATGCCGTCGCCGGTGGCGGTGTCGGGATTGGTGGTATACAGATAGACTTTACCGGCACCGCCCGTCGCCAGAATGGTATTGCTTGCAGCAATCGTAATGATTTCTTCCGTTAAGCAATTGAGCGCATAGGCGCCATAGCAATTATTGTCATTGCGCCCCAGCTTTGGGCCGGTGATGAGGTCGATCGCTATGTACTGCTCCAGCAGGGTAATGTTGGGGTGAGCAATTACCTTGTTGGCAATCGTTTCTTGTACGGCTTGACCGGTCGCATCGGCGGCATGAATGATGCGGCGCTGGCTATGACCACCTTCACGGGTGAGGTGATAGCCTTTTTCAGTAGTGGCATCCCGACTGAACGGCACGCCTTGCTGGATGAGCCAGTCGATAGCGGCTGCGCCATGCTCCACTACGAAACGGGTGGTCTGCGAATCGCACAATCCGGCTCCGGCGATCTCCGTATCTTTGATGTGTTTATCGAATGAGTCTTCGGGGGATAAAACGGCGGCAATGCCGCCCTGCGCCCAAGCACTTGCCCCTTCGAGCAGCGATTTTTTAGTGATAACGGCGATCTTTTGCCGGTCGGCGAGTTTCAGTGCCAGTGACAGGCCGGCGAGGCCGCTACCGATAATAAGGGTATCGAATTGCAACACGCTGGCTAGATGAAGTGGTTATTCATGTGGCGAACTATAGCAAATTTGTCGGAATTAAACTCAATAAACAGTTTTTAACAAAGAGTTTCAATTTTTAGGAACTAATTCCATATTGAATTGTCCATGTATCGTTACGCGCGAATGCGTTCAGCTTGGAGTCCGGTTATACTAGCCAGCCACGAGAAGTGATGACGAATTAAGGGCTAGGGATGGGAGACCGGGAAGTCGACCAACAATTAGTAGAAAGAGCGCAAAGCGGTGATAAGCACGCGTTCGAATTGTTGGTGGCTAAATATCAGCGCAGGCTTGGGCGGCTAATTTCGCGATTTGTGCGCGATGCTGCCGAAGCAGAGGATGTGACTCAAGATGCCTTTATCAAGGCATATCGGGCGCTACCTGCTTTTCGCGGCGATAGTGCGTTCTATACGTGGCTGTATAGGATAGGAATCAATACGGCCAAGAATCATTTGCTGGCGCTTGGACGGCGTGCACCGACAAGTACCGAATTTGATTCCGAAGAGGCTGAAGATTTTGAAGATGCGGCGCTGTTGCATGAAGAAGCGACGCCGGAAAACGAATTGATGAGCAAACAGGTGGTAGAGGTAGTGAATGCATCATTGCAGCAACTCCCTGACGATTTGCGGGTGGCGTTGACCCTGCGGGAAATCGAGGGATTGAGTTACGAAGAAATAGCGGCAGTGATGAACTGTCCGGTAGGAACGGTAAGATCGAGGATCTTTCGAGCACGAGATGCGGTAGCGGCAAATTTGCGACCGTTGTTGGGTACTAATGATAATCAGAGGTGGTAAGCATGAAGCAAGATATTTCCGCATTGATGGATGGCGAGTTGTTCGAAGATGAAGCAGAAGCACTACTCAACAAACTGAAGAAAAATCCGCAGGAAGATCGGGAATGGCTGACCTACCATTTGATCGGTGATGCATTGCGTCAACCGGATCATATTTGCAAAGATATCAGCGCGTCGTTCCATGAACGTTTATTAGCAGAACCCACCGTATTTGCCCCTCGTCGTCGGGTGACACAAAAAGCACGTTATTTCGCTCTCTCTGCCGCAGCCTCCGTGATGGCGCTGGCGCTGGTAGCTTGGATGTCGTTGAAAGCCGGTCCCGAAACCGCTCCGCAGCTTGCTTCAGTTCAGCCTCAGACTCAAACCGATGTACGTCCAGCCAGTTATTCATCCGCTAACCGGGTGAATGATTATGTCATGGCACATCAGGAGTTTTCACCCAGTACCGACGTACAAGGTGCAGCGTCCTATATCCACTATGTTTCTGAGAGATAAGGCGAATCTGCATGTTCCAAAGGTCTAACGCGCTGTTATGGGTGTTGTCGCTTATTTGGTGGCAAAGTGCCGGTGCAGATCCATTGCAAAATGATGAAGTCGATTGGTTGCAAACCATGGCATTCGCTGCACATCAAACAGATTACAGTGGCACTTTTGTTTATCAGGATGGTATGGGGGGGCATGTCGAAGTATCCCGTATCACTCATATTTCCGATGCGGATGGCGAGCACGAAAGATTGGAAGGCCTCAACGGCTCACGGCGTGAGATAGTCAGCAGCAACAATCAGGTATGGTTGTTTCTGGGAGATCGTAAAGTAAAGGTCGAAAAACAGCATGGTGAGCGGACTTTTCCAGCTTTGCTACCCGAGCAAATTTCTACCCTGAAAGAAAACTATGTGATCACGCAGACCGAGGAAGACCGGGTGGCGGGATTCCATGCACATGTAGTCGATTTCCAACCGAAAGACAATTTGCGTTATGAGCACAAAATGTGGGCGCACTCTGAATCCGGCTTATTGCTTAAAGCGGTGGTGCTGGATGAGCGCTCTCGCGTTATAGAGCAATACGCTTTTACTCAGCTGACGTTGGGCGGACATGTTGATCATTCATGGATAGAGCCCAATAAAGCACATCTATCGGCGCTAAAAAACAATCAAGTCGCTTCACAAGTTAAACCAGCCGATGCGGTGAAAGCCAGTGACTGGCAGGTGGATTCATTGCCGAGCGGATTTAAAAAGATCACTGAAATATGCCGCCCCATGCGCGATAGAAAAACACCGGTTACTCATCTCGTGTTTTCAGACGGACTTGCCGGAATTTCTGTTTTCATCGAAGACTTGGGCGATAGAGTGGATGTCAACTCAGGGCTATCCAGTCAAGGCGCTATTCAAATCTATAGCCGGGTCAGTGGAGATAAACTGATCACGGTAGTTGGGGAAGTGCCTCCCCGTACGGTTATACAAGTAGCTGAGTCCGTTCGTTACGCAGGACAATAACTAACTATGCTAGAAACTCGTGCCATCGTCGTACGTCTACACGGTAAAGAGGCGTTGGTCGAGGCCATCAGTGAAGGCGGCTGCGGTCAGTGCAGCAGCGAAAAGGGTTGCGGTAGTAGTAAGCTGACGCAATTATTTTGCACCAAACCACGCCAATTCAAAGTGCATAACGAAGCCAACGCGGCTATCGGCGACGAAGTGCAAATCACCTTGCCGGACGGCGTTTTATTGCGCAGTTCGATCCTGATGTATGCCGTACCGCTGATATTGCTGCTTGGCGGCGGAATGCTCGGAGCGTATTGCTCACACAATGCGGTAAGCCGCGACGGCTATGCGGCACTCGGTTCATTGCTCGGCTTGGTTGGCGGTTTTGTGCTGGCAAAATGGATATCTAAACGTCAGCCGGTCATGGCAGTTGCACAGCCAATAATCAAAAGCCATCCTATCGCACATTCTGCGAGACCTTGAAAAACTGTCATACTGTCCCTAAATAGGCTCGTGCAATATTCTGGTATTCATTATTGAGTTGACCACCGGCCTACGAAAAAACATTGCCATAGAAGAATCAATGAAGGAGAAGAAATGTTGAAGAGAGTTTTTATCATCGCATTGTTCAGTCTTTTTGCGAATACATTACAGGCGAAAGATTTACCCGACTTTACCGAACTGGTTGAAAAACAGGGCGCGGCGGTGGTCAATGTGAGTACCACTCAAATTGTTCACAATACACAACAAGCTTTTCCGGGCATGCCTAATCTGCCGGAAGGCGACCCCTTCTATGAATTTTTCCGCCGCTTTGCTCCGCAGCAGGCACCGCACGATCAGGAAACACAGTCACTGGGTTCCGGATTCATCATTAGCGAAGATGGCTACATCCTGACCAATGCCCACGTGGTTGATAGTGCAGATAAGATCACGGTACGGTTGACAGATAAACGTGAATTTAAAGCCAAGGTCATTGGCGCGGATAAGCGTACCGATGTTGCCTTGCTCAAGATAGATGCCAGCGGCCTGCCGAAAATAACCCAAGGCGATCCCAATTTCCTCAAGGTGGGTGAGTGGGTTGTCGCAATCGGCTCTCCCTTCGGTTTTGATAGCAGCGTTACAGCGGGGATCGTGAGTGCCAAGGGGCGTTCTTTGCCGCAGGAGAATTTCGTCCCTTTCATTCAGACCGATGTGGCGATCAACCCCGGTAACTCCGGCGGGCCGCTGTTCAATATGAAAGGCGAAGTCGTTGGTATCAATTCGCAAATTTATAGTCGTTCGGGCGGCTACATGGGTTTGTCTTTTGCGATCCCTATTGATGTAGCGATGGATGTCGTCAAACAATTGCGCGCAACGGGTAAAGTGACACGGGGCCGCATCGGCGTGGGTATACAGGAAATCACCCGCGAATTGGCCGAATCTTTCGGGCTGACCAAATTAACGGGCGCGCTGATCTCTGATGTGGAAAAAGGCGGTCCCGCCGACAAGGCCGGAATACTACCCAGTGATGTGATTTTGAAGTTCGACGGCAAGATGGTGAATGCCTCGAACGATTTGCCGCGTATTGTGGCAGGGACACGCCCCGGCAGCAAAGTAAGCGTGCAGTTATGGCGCAAAGGCGAAACTCGCGAAGTGAGCTTAGTCGTGGGTGAAATTGCAGATGATGCCCGAGTTGCACAGCGCGGTAATAAACGCGGTGCCAATCCGGCAACCACCTCCGAGAGCAGTGAACGGCTTGGTTTGGAGTTGGCTGAATTAACCAGCGAACAAAAAGCTGAGTTACAGGTGGATGGCGGACTATTGGTGGAAGAAGCCAAAGGCGCCGCAGCCCGTGCCGAATTGCGCCGTGATGATGTCATCTTGGCTATTGGCTATATCCAGCTCAGGTCAGTAGAGCAATTTAACGATATATTAAGACATATACCCAAAGGGAAGAAGGTCGCATTGCTGGTACGACACGGCGACGCGACCTCCTATGTGCCGATCAAACTGGATGAGAAATAATCGAAACAGCCTAAGAAATTTTACGGCCTCAAATCGCCCGATGAATCGGCCTACTACAACTGAGGCCCCTGTAGGAGGCCGATTCATCGGGCGATAGCGACCGGTAGCTACTTGAGCTTATGTCCATTAAACAGCCGGGCTTGTGGAACCACCCTTTACCCGGACATAGCCTTTCTTAAGAGGATTCTTTCTGTTAATAGCAGGTCTAAGCTTGGTTATTGTGCGCCGCACTCAACTTTTGCGTCACAAACTCGGCTCTTGCAGCCGAGTTGTTCACTTCATTATTTAAAGTACACCAGGCAGAGAATTCTTCAGGGTTAATCTGGCATTCAATAGCCTGCACACCCGAACGCAGAAACTCTCTGACTGTCGCAACCGCCATGGCTTTCCATTTTGGAAAGGAATCCTCGAAACACTCCGGGTCGGTCGCAGTCGCCTTTACCTGCGCCCAAGTTTCCTCGGTATACCAAGTGACGCCAACCAGCATAGCCTTGTTACGTTTTTTTGCTCTCAAGCGTTGCAACAGTGAAGGTTTTCTCATATTTAAACGGACATTAGGAAAGGTGAATTATGGCAAGGAACCTGATGTTATAAAGCTAAGTCGCTAGTTTTCTGTGACAGATGATACATGAACAATGGCGTAGCAGAATTTCATCTGTGGTTACCTTTTGGGCATGAGTAATCGCTTTCGTTCTTCTGTGTACTCCCACCAAGGGAGGGGTTCTTCTCCGTCCATGAATCGTGTCACGGATATAAAAACGTCAATGACACAAGGGTCGTGATGAGTTGCTGTTATTTTACAAAGTGTCTCATACATCTCGAATGGATTCCTGCCAACAAGCTGGCTTGGATGATGGATCCCAAGCAGTTGAAAATCTTTAGCAATGGCCTCCCCTATATTGGGAAGATCAGTCAATTTTGAAAGCCTGGTTCGACTAACTTTGCTCGGATTCATTATATATTTTGGCCGATCTAGTCGGCCGTGGATGCCTTGATTTCTGCCTGATTGCTACGACTTTGTTCTTCCATCACCAGCATTGAGAGTTCTTTTTTGAGTTCATTGAATTCGACAGAGCTCGGGTCACGTTGACGGGGCATAGTTACGGCAACTTCCTTTTTGATCTTGCCGGGGCGATAAGTCATCACGATGATGCGGTCAGCCAAGTAGATGGATTCTTCAATGCTGTGAGTGACGAAGATGATGGTCTTTTTGAATTCTGTCCAGATACGCAACAGTTCATCCTGAAGATTACGGCGCGTGAGCGAATCCAGTGCGCCGAACGGCTCATCCATTAACATGATCGGGGAATCAAGTGCGAGCACGCGGGCAATTGCTACGCGCTGGCGCATGCCGCCGGAAAGGTCTTTCGGATACCGCTCGCGAAAGTCCTGCAAATTGAGCATATTCAGCAGGACATCCACTTTCTCTTTGATTTGAGTTTTGGGGAGTTTTTTAATTTCCAGGCCGAAAGCAATATTTTTTTCCACCGTCATCCACGGGAACAACGCATATTCCTGAAACACCATGCCGCGATCTGGCCCCGGTGCCAGCACGGATTTCTCCTCAACGGTGATGGCACCGGAGGTCGGTGCAGAAAAACCGGCGATGGCGTTGAGCAGGGTGGATTTTCCGCAACCGGAAGGGCCGAGCAGGCAAATGAATTCGCCAGATTGGATATCAAGGTTGATATTGTCCAGCGCGATGACTTCGCGCCCGTCGGCGCTGAATGTTTTACTGACGTTGCCGATTTGAATTTGCGGGAGATTGCTCATTTGCTTTCCATGCCACGGTGCCATTTGAGCAAATAGTTATTGAGGCGGTTCATGCCGGTGTCGATGGCTAGCCCGATCAAGCCGATCGTAAACATGCCCGCGATGATCTTGTCCGACCAGAAGAATTCACGCGCTTCCAGAATGCGGTAGCCCAAACCGTTGTTAACGGCGATCATCTCCGACACGATGACCACGATAAAAGCGGTGCCGACACCGATACGCGCACCGGCCAGAATATAGGGCGTAGCGGCAGGCAACATGACGCGCAGGAACATTGTGGTTTGACTTGCCCCCAAGCTGCGGGCAGCGCGGATATAGATGCTATCAACATGGCGCACGCCAGCGATGGTATTCATCAATATCGGGAAAAACGCGCCCAGTACAATCAGAAAAATCGCCGGTGGATTACCCAAGCCGAACCAAAGAATCGAAAGCGGAATAAAAGCAATCGGCGGAATCGGGCGAAATATTTGAATCAAAGGATTGAATAGCCGGTAGACGCGATCATTGGCGCCCATCATCAGGCCAAGCGGCAGTGCCAGTATCCCGCCGATGAAAAATCCCACCACCACGCGGTACAGAGTGGCATAGGCATCATGGATCATCTCTCCGGAAAAGAGCCATGCCAAATAGTCCGATTTTGTCGCATCGAAAGCTTCACTGGGTAGCAGGTACTCCCACCATTTGGCAACCACGGCGGTGGGCGCAGGCAATATTTGCGGATTGACTATCCCCTGTGATGACAGATACTGCCATACGCCAAGTATCGCTATTGGTACCAGGAAGCCCTCTAGCTTCTCGAAAACTTTTGCCAAAAAAGAAACTTTCATTTGAGTCCGAACCTGCCTACTTTATTTTTAATTCTTTTTTCGCTTTGTCCAGCAAATCGAGACGAACCCAATCTTTCGCTTGTGGAACAGCAGCAATCTTGCCGACGCCATATTTTTTCATCAGATCGGCAGTGATTTGAACGTGGTCGAGGCTGACATCGTATGTGAACGAAGCGTTGCTCATGGCATCCTGATAATCTTCGCTAGTGATCTGGTTTTTGAACATTTGCTCGCGCACGTATTTTTCAGCCAGTTTTGGATTGTTCAGAAAAGTTTGCGTGGCCTCGGTAAATAGCTTCAAAACGCGTTCGGCCACGTCGCGCTTTTCGTTATACATTTTCTCCGTCATCACCAGCACACGCACCGGCTCCCCGATTGGCGTGTCGTAAGGTTTCAACACTTCCTTGCCATAGCCTTTATTGATCGCCTGCGAAGATTGCGGTTCGGACTGGCACATGACATCGATATTCTTTTGCATCAAAGCCTGATTCAAATCGGCAAAGGGCATAAAAAATATCTGCACATCTTTGCCGGGCTGGTCTGACCAAGTCAGGTTGTACTTGGATAACTCGGCATCCAGCAGTAACTCTTGTGCGCCTCCGCGTGCTACGCCTACCTTCTTGCCCTTGAGGTCTGCCACCGATTTGATGTTCAAATCAGAGCGCCCAACGATGCGTGCACCACCTTTGGCAAAGCCTGCCACCACATAAATGGGTACGCCGCTGGCGCGTCCGGCAACAGCCGCATCAAGCGCACTGGCGGCAATGTCTATTTCCCCCGCAATCGTGGCGGGCAAAATATCGAGCCCTTTGGGAAACACGCGTTCTTCGATGACCAGATTGTATTTGGACGCAATCTCTTTCATATAAGAAACCGCACCGTAATGCGCAAATTTGAGATTGCCGAGCCGCACAACATCAGGGGCTGCCTGAGTGTTAAGCGAAAGTAACAACAAGGAAGCAAGCAGAAATAATTTAGAAAATTTCATGTGATCTCCAGAGTACATTGTTTGTGACAATTTATTCCAATAAACAGAGCTGAACGATTGAGGGCATTTGCGAACTCACACAACCGATCCATTGTAGACTTATGAAACAGTTAAGAACGGTCTCATTTCGTGACGAAGGGTATCGAATTGTTCTGTAAACCAATTAAATATTTCGTACTTTTGCTTTATGAGCGATGTGCGATCTTCGCCGTCTACCTTATCTTCCAAAATTGAGTTTACCGATCCTAGGCAACCAGCCTTTTTCTGCATGTCTACTAAATAATTTGATACTTTTTCATCAAACAAAAATAATGCCTCTTCAGTATCGCGTACAAATTTTCCAATGTCTTTGATGTCCACCGAATTGTGACGAACAATGATTAATATGAAATCGCGGGCTGCACGGTAGACAACTATGCGGCGATCATAAAGCTCAAGCGATGTCTGCCTGTTCTTCGATGTCGATGCCCGCGACTCTTTTCCTCTGAGAATTTCTGGCTGAGTTTCAATCATATTGTAGAGTGTGTCTCGATATGTTTTTAATTCTTGCGGAGTGAGACCTTTAGTTCTATTACTCGTAGCATCATATTCACTATGGTGATGAAGACAGAGATACGCTAGATTATCTATATCTGAATTTGACGCATTTCTGTCGATGTGGGCAAGTTGTCCCTTTTTTTCGTCCCAATCGTAATTTAGGCCAATACACAGTGCGCAACGTCTGTGTGAACGAGTGAGTACTGTTGTTACAACTTCGGCTTTAGGCTTTTTCCTTTGAATTTTCTTTGAACTGTTGTTCATTGAGCTGTCATCCTTAGATCAACAAAATAACATCGTAACACTAAGAACTGCTACAAATCTGCTTAGGGACTCCCACTGGTCAACCGGTTATGCCACGCAGCGACTGTAGCACAAGGCCGAAAAATTGAAGTCTGTGGTGTCCTCGACAGGAATCGAACCTGTAATTGACCCTTAGGAGGGGCCGGTTATATCCATTTAACTACGGGGACATTTTGAACGCTTTAGTGCGATGTTCACAACGTGGCGCGCATTCTAACGTAAAATTGTACCCCTGCTAATTACACGCGGAGGTAATTGCGATGAAATGGCTAATATTGGTTGGCTTGATTGCTGCGTTAGTTCTGGCGTTCACTAGGATGGCGCGGGCGGGCGAATTGCCCAAAGTAGGGCAGGCTGCGCCTGATTTCAGTTTGCCGGATCAGAACGGCGTGGTGCATAGCCTGAAAGAATTTTCCGGCAAGTGGCTGGTGTTGTATTTCTACCCCAAGGACGATACGCCGGGTTGTACGCAAGAGGCGTGTGCATTTCGTGATGATTTGCACAAGCTGACGGCGCTGGGCGCGCAGGTGGTGGGCATCAGCGTGGATGATGGCAAGAGTCATGCGGAGTTTGCGCAAAAGTATCATCTGCCGTTTCCTTTGTTGGCGGATAGCGACAAAGAAGTGGCGGCGCGTTACGGCGTGTTGATGAATCTGGGGTTTATCAAAATCGCCAAGCGTTACACTTTTTTGATTGATCCGCAGGGTAATATCAACAAGGTGTACGACAAGGTGGAAACTTCGCGACACTCGCAAGAAATCATCGACGATTTGAATAAGTTGCTGGCGGCAAAACCGTAAATTTTATTAATTGCTTTAGGGAGCCTCTAAAAAATTAGATTTTTGAGGTTCCCGTTAATCTGTAGAGAATATTCCCAATGCCATATATCACCTTGGATAAAGCCGCTCTGGCTTTCGGTCACGTTGCCTTGCTGGACAAGGTGGCTTTTCAACTCGACGAAAATGAGCGCGTCGGTCTCATCGGTCGCAACGGTGGTGGTAAGTCCAGCCTGTTGCGTGTGATTGCCGGACAAGCCGTGTTGGACGATGGCGTCTTGTGGCGGCAGCCCGGCGTGCGTATTTGCTATGTCAGTCAAGAGCCGATTCTGAATCCGGAATTGACCGTGTTCGATGCGGTGGCGGAAGGATTGGGCGAGTTGCATCAGATCATCACCGACTACCATCATTTGTCGCATCAACTGGCCGAACCGGATGCGGATTACGAAAAATTACTGGAGGAAATGCAGCCTTTGCAAACCGCGCTGGAAGCGCAGAATGGCTGGGCGGTGCAGGCGCGTATTGAAACGGCAATTCAACGTCTGGAGCTCAATCCGGAAGCCTTGGTGGGTTCGCTTTCCGGCGGCGTGCGCAAACGTGTGGCGCTGGCGCAAGCGCTGGTGGCCGAGCCGGAAGTGTTGATTCTGGATGAGCCGACCAACCACTTGGATTTTGCCTCTATCGAATGGCTGGAAGGGCTGCTGAATAATTTTCGCGGCAGTGTGTTGTTCGTGACGCATGACCGGCGCTTCCTCGACAACGTGACTACGCGCATCGTGGAATTGGATCGCGGTAATCTGGCCAGTTTTCCCGGTAACTTTACGGCTTACCAGAAATTGAAAGAACAGATGCTGGCAGACGAGGCGGTACACAGCGCCAAGTTCGACAAGGTACTGGCGCAGGAAGAGGTGTGGATACGTCAGGGCATCAAGGCGCGTGGTGTGCGTAACGAAGGCCGTGTGCGACGCTTGGAACAATTGCGCCGCGAGCGTGCATCGCGCCGCGAAACTGTGGGCAAAGTCGAGTTGAATGTGGAAACGGGTGATCGCTCCGGCAAGCTGGTGGCGGAGCTGACTAACGTGAGCAAGAAATTCGGCGAGCGCAAGATCATCGATGATTTTTCCTGCCGGATTCAACGCGGCGACAAGATTGGTTTGCTCGGGCCGAACGGCGCGGGTAAGAGCACTTTGCTGAAAATTATTCTGGGCGAATTGACTCCGGATAGCGGTGAAGTGAAATTGGGTACGAAATTGAGCGTGGCCTATTTCGACCAATTGCGCGCGCAACTTAACGAAGAAGCAACACTGGCCGATACCATCAGCCAAGGCTCGGATTTCATCGAGATCGCCGGTACGAAAAAACACGTGATTAGCTATCTGGGGGATTTCTTGTTCGCGCCCGAGCGAGCGCGCTCACCGGTGAAGAGCTTGTCCGGTGGCGAGCGCAATCGCTTGTTGCTGGCGCGTTTGTTTACCCGCCCGGCCAACGTGCTGGTGCTGGACGAGCCAACCAACGATCTGGATATTGAAACACTGGAATTGCTGGAAGAGCTGCTGGCGAATTACGACGGTACACTATTCCTTGTCAGTCATGACCGTTCCTTCCTTGATAACGTGGTAACGCAAGTGATCGCTTTCGAGGGTGACGGCAAGCTGATGGAATATGTCGGCGGCTACGAAGACTGGGTGCGCGTGAAGAAATACGAAGCTTCGCAAAGTGCTACCACCAAAGCCGTAGCACCACCGCCAAAAGCTAATGTGAAAGCCGATACACCGAAGGCAAAGTCTTCCGCCAAGCTCAGCTTTAAAGAGCAAAAAGAACTGGAAGATATTCCACTACGCATCGAAAAACTGGAACGCGAACAAGAAGAACTCGCGGCAGCCTTAGGCGCTGGAAATCTGTTCCGTGATAACCCCGCCCATGCCAAGCAACTGCAAGAGCGCGCTGCAGTGATTGAAGATGAGTTGTTGCAATTGATGGCGCGCTGGGAGGCGTTGGAAGCTAAGTAATCGTGTTAATCGCCAATATAGTCCATGGGATTATTAAGGAGTGATGATGACTGTAGTGAAAGAGTTGGAACACTTCGAACCTTTTAGCAAGCTCAGCGATCAAGGTAAGACTTTGCTTACTGAAGGTGCCGTTCGTAAAGAATGCGCGCGATCAACGATTGCTCTGATCAAGGGACAAACAGTGTCCGGGGCTTATATTGTGCTTTCCGGCAGGCTGCGGGTTTTTACGCATACTCCGGGCGGTACTGAAGCAACACTCTATTTCATCAATCCCGGAGAAACCTGCGTATTGGCGTTGAACTGCCTGTTCAATGATCTGTTATATCCCGCATGGGTTCAGGCTGAAGAAGCGACAACCATCTCACTTATATCGGGTGCCGTTTATCGAAAACTGTTCGAGCGCGAAGCTACTATCCAGAACTTGACGGTGCATGCCTTGTCCACGGCCGTTTTTCGTCTGATGTTCGAACTGGAGCAAATGCATTCCAGTCATCATAAGCAACGTCTGGCAAACTTCATTATTTTGCACGCGTCGTCTGCCGGTATGCTGCAAATGACCCAGCAGCAAATCGCCAATCACTTGGGTACAACCAGAGAAGTCATTGCGCGGCTCATTCAAGAGCTGGTGGCAAAAGGCGTGGTACGCACTCAACGCGGAGCATTGGAAATTTTGGATGTCCCCAAGCTGCAAAAGCTTACTGCATCACCTGATAATTAACTTTCGGACCTTTATTGCTGATCACCTTCTGGTGCAAGAGCGGGCTTGACCCGCTCCTGCATGTTCCCTAAGTTTATTACTCCACCATTAAGGCTTTTTGGCTATCAATAAAACCAATCACGTCGGCATATTCTCTCTTGGGTAATTTGAATTTATCCAGTGTGGCATGCAAATGCCCCATGAATACTCGCCAATCGCTTTCACTGATTTTCATCCCTTTGTGGCTGACCACCATGTCGCGTCCCGTATACATCAGCGGGCCACCGGCAGCATTCACAATAAAATTGATCAACAGTTGCTTTTCCCGCTGCATGCCATCGGCTCCGCGATTTGCCCAAAAGCGACCCAATTGCCGGTCTGCAATCAGGCGCGGCAATAGGTCGTTCACTACCGCAGTCACCGCATCGTAACCGCCCAATCTGGAATACAACGAGGCAGGCTGCTCGTTGTCGGCAGCGTGGCTAAATTGAGGCAACAACAAAGCTAAGACCAGCAGGCAGGGTTTCAGTATCGATGCAATAGATTTGATATTCACTTGTATTCTCCTTTTGTAAAGCTACGCAACGGGTAGCGGGAAGGATACTAACCAGCGGCATCAGGGGCGGTATGTAGCATTTGATACACAGACAAAAAATTTACAAAGGTACTCCGTAAGCCTTACTGCAATACCCAAGCCATTCCAGCCAAAGCTCCGAAGAATATAGCCAAATGCGCCCATGTCCAGATGGAATAGCGGCGGGCGAGTTTGTCGGGGGATAGGTTGCTAATCAGGAATAGGCGACCATCGTCGGGTCGCATGAGGTAGTTGGTGTCCGGCTCGGAGCGTGCCTGGGTTAGGCGCTTTTCGGCTTCGCGTCTGGCGGCATTGCGCGCGAGCGCCCATTCTTGCATATCGAGTTCGCCATCATTGTTCAGGTCGAAACGGGCGAGCAATTCCGGCATATTTTCTTTCCATTCTGCCAATACTGCTTTGACCATATCGTTGATCTTTTCGCTGTTAGTGCTGCCGCCTATTGTTTTGAATTCTCCGATGGCATAGATCGTATCGATGCCGAGCAGCTTCCATTCGGTGTAGCGATATTTATCTTTTGTCCACGTTTCTTTATGGGCTGTGATGATTTCCGCTCCACTGGGATCGACCACGCAAGCGGCACTGCCATCGAAAAGCAGGAACGGGAATTCACTTTCACCGCTGCTTTCCGTTTGCCATTCGTTGTCGCTATTTTTGCATTCGATTTTGTAGCGATACCAAAGACAAGGTAGTAACGAAAGGGTGCTGATGACGGGCGTTTCGCCGGCATTTTTTCCTGTGCCGATCAGTTCGACATAGCCCTGTGCGGCAGAAGCGATTTTTGATGTCGGAGTACCGTTGATCGTGCGTAAGCGGTGCAGGGCGGCTAGCCAGGCAAACAAGCTGATGAGTGCCATGATAGCCAGACACCATAGCCAAGCTTGCTGAGTGCGGAAATGGATGCCGACGACCAGCAGCAGGAGTTGCGATCCCGACGTGATGAGTTGGGCGTAATTCCGGCGCAGAGAGCGAAATAGATCCAGATCAATCTGCGTGGAAGCGGAGAGCATCAAATTGAGGTGGGCTGTCAGTTAAACAGCGATTTGATATTTACGTCCGCTTTTTCCTCGCTGGAAAATTCCAGCAATTTTTTGCCGGTGAAGTTGAATGTGCTGGCGACCATCACGGCGGGGAATTGTTCGATGCCGACGTTGTAGATATTGACGGATTCGTTGTAAACCTCGCGCCGGTCGGCGATGCCGTTTTCAAGCCCGGTGATGCGTGCCTGTAATTGCATGAAGTGTTCGTTTGATTTGAGTTCCGGGTAAGCTTCAGCCACGGCGAAAAGGCCACCCAGACTGTTGCGCAATGCGCCTTCGGCTTTGCCCAGTGCGGATATGTCCTGCCCTTCGCGCGCGGTTTGCACTTGCGAGCGTGCGGCAATGACGCGCTGCAATGTGTCCTGCTCGAATTGTTTGTATTGCTTGCAGACTTCAACCAGTTTCGGAAGTTCGTCATGGCGCTGTTTGAGCAACACATCAATATTGGCCCAGGCTTTGGCAACGCCGTGTTTGAGTTGCACGAGATTGTTATACAGGCTGACGATGTAGATCAGTACAACGATGACGATGCCGAGCATGATGAGGACGGTAATCATGGTGATGCCTCCGAATGGGATGGGGAAGTCGCTGTTGCGGAATCCGAGTCGTATTTTAAAACAGAGTGCTGGCGCGATAATAGGTAATATTACCCAAATAAGTGGCAGAAAAAATAGCAGCCTGATTTGGTCTCAAATGCAATTGCTCTTACAATGCGGCCTGTTTTAGATTTTGTCGACCAAGATGACACGAGTAAAGATTTGCGGAATCACGCGAGAACAGGATATGCATGCCGTAGTTAACAGCGGCACGGATGCGTTCGGGCTCGTTTTTTATGAGAAAAGTCCGCGCCACGTCAGTGTGCAACAGGCCGCTAAAATAGTGCGCGCAGTGCCGCCGTTTGTGACAGTGGTTGGCTTGTTCGTAAATCCGACCGTGGAATATGTACGCGAGGTCTTGGCGCAGGTGTCGCTGGATGTGTTGCAGTTTCACGGCGAAGAGCCGCCGGAATTTTGCGCCCAGTTCGGCAAACCCTATTTGAAAGCGGCGCGGGTCAAGGTCGGGGTAGATTTGCTACAATACGCGACTCGTTATGCTGGTGCGCAGGGTTTATTACTCGATGCTTATATTGAAGGCACGCATGGCGGTACGGGCGAGTCGTTTGATTGGGCGCTGATTCCGCATGATTTGCCGTTGCCGGTGATACTCTCCGGTGGCTTGCATGCGGGAAATGTGGCGGCGGCGATTGAACAAGTGCAGCCTTACGCGGTGGACGTTTCCAGCGGGGTCGAGGCGGCAAAAGGAATCAAGGATGCGGCGAAGGTCGCGGCATTCATCAAAGAGGTTAAGAATTTTGAGTTATAACTATCCAGATAGTACAGGTCACTTCGGGCAGTTCGGCGGTATCTACATGGCGGAGACTTTGATTCCGGCGGTGGAGGAGTTGCGCCAGCAGTATTTGCGCTTTCGTGACGATCCTGAATTTAAGGCTGAGTTTGCCTACGAATTAAAACATTATGTCGGACGCCCAAGTCCGATTTATCACGCCAAGCGTTTGTCGGAAAGTCTGGGCGGTGCACAGATTTATCTGAAGCGCGAAGATTTGAATCATACCGGTGCACACAAGATCAACAACGCTATCGGGCAAGCTCTGCTAGCTAAGCGCATGGGCAAGAAGCGCGTTATTGCCGAGACCGGTGCGGGTATGCACGGGGTGGCGACCGCGACTGTGGCGGCACGCTTCGGTATGGAATGCGTGGTGTATATGGGCGCGGAAGATATTCAACGCCAGGCGCCAAACGTGTTCCGTATGAAGCTGCTCGGCGCGACGGTGGTGCCGGTAGAGAGCGGTTCGAAGACGCTGAAAGATGCGTGCAATGAAGCGATTCGCGATTGGGTCACCAATGTTGAAAGTACTTTTTATATTTTCGGTACAGCGGCAGGGCCGCATCCGTACCCGATGATGGTGCGCGATTTCCAATGCGTGATCGGCAACGAAGCCAAGGTGCAAATGCCTGAGATGATCGGACGTCAGCCGGATGCAGTGCTGGCCTGTGTCGGCGGCGGTTCCAATGCGATCGGCTTGTTCTATCCCTATATCGAAGAAAAGGCTGTGCAGATCATCGGCGTGGAAGCGGGCGGTCATGGTATCGCCAGCGGCAAACATGCCGCGCCGCTCACCGCGAATGCCAAAGTCGGCGTGTTGCACGGCAACAAGGTGTATCTGATACAGGACGAGAACGGCCAGATCATTGAGACGCATTCCATCTCCGCTGGATTGGATTATCCCGGTGTCGGCCCAGAGCATTGTCTGTTGAAGGATCAGGGGCGCGCGCAATACGTGGCGATCAACGATGACGAAGCTATTGCCGCGTTCGATGCATTGTGCCGTTTCGAAGGCATTATTCCCGCGCTGGAATCGAGCCATGCTTTGGCGCACGCGATCAAGATTGCGCCGACCATGGGCAAAGACAAAGTGCTGCTGGTGAACCTTTCCGGTCGCGGCGACAAGGATATGAACACGGTGGCGAAGCTGAAGGGGATCACGCTATGAGCCGCATTGATACAACCTTCGCCAAACTCAAACAACAGCAGCGCAAAGCGCTTATTCCATTTATCACCGCAGGTGATCCGTCACAACAACTCACGGTGCCGTTGATGCACGGCCTAGTTGCGGCGGGTGCGGACGTGCTGGAATTGGGTGTGCCTTTTTCCGATCCGATGGCGGATGGCCCGGTGATACAACGCGCTTCCGAGCGTGCGCTTAAACACGGCATGTCACTGCGCGGTGTGTTGACGATGGTGGCTGAATTCCGCAAACAAGACAGCACGACTCCGGTGGTATTGATGGGCTATGGCAATCCGATCGAAGCAATGGGTTGGGAAGTGTTTTCCAAGCGTTGCGAGGAAGTCGGCGTGGATGGCGTGCTGACGGTCGATTTTCCGCCGGAAGAAAGCCATGAGGCATTTGAGCATTTGCAACGTCACGGCATTGCGCCGATTTTTTTGCTGGCGCCGACTACCAATGAAGCACGTATCCAACAAGTCGCCAAACTGGCACGCGGTTATGTGTACTATGTTTCGCTCAAGGGCGTGACAGGTTCCGGTAATATTGATCTTTCAGCCATTGAACAAAAGATTCCGCAACTGCACAAACACATCAAGCTGCCTATCGGTGTGGGCTTCGGTATCCGCGATGCCGCGACTGCCAAGGCAGTATCGAAGTTGTGCGACGGTGTGGTGGTCGGTAGTCGTATCGTGCAGGAAGTCGAGAATTCGACGGAACAGAATGTCGTCGCCAATGTGGGTAAGTTGGTGAAAGAATTAAGGGTCGCGATAGATCAATAAGACCCTGAAGATTTTAATAGGAGAGCACTATGAGTTGGTTTCAAAAACTATTACCCCCCAAGATCAAACGCCGGGAAGACTCTGATATTAAAAAGAGCGTACCGGATGGTTTGTGGCACAAATGCCCGTCATGCGAGGCGGTGCTGTATCACGCCGATTTGGAAAAGAATCATAGTGTTTGCCCCAAGTGCAATCATCATTTTCGTATCACAGCGCGTACCCGTTTAAATTGGCTGCTGGATAGCGAAGGCCGCTTCGAGATCGGCTCGGAAGTATTGCCGGTGGATACCCTGAAATTTAAAGACCAGAAAAAATACAGTGACCGTCTGACCGATGCCAAACGCAATACCGGCGAAGATGATTCCGTCGTTGTATTGCAAGGCAGCATTCACACCTTGCAGGTTGTTGCCGCAGCCTTCGAATTTACTTTTATGGGCGGTTCGATGGGCTCGGTCGCGGGTGAGCGTTTTGTGCGCGGCGTGCAAGTTGCGCTGGAACAAAAATGCCCGTTCATTTGTTTTGCAGCCAGCGGCGGTGCGCGTATGCAGGAAGGTCTGCTCTCGCTGATGCAGATGGCGAAAACCAGCGCGGCACTTACCCAGCTCAGTCAGGAAAAACTGCCTTTCATTTCTGTCCTCACCGATCCGACTATGGGCGGTGTTTCCGCCAGCTTCGCCTTCCTGGGTGACGTGGTCATCGGTGAGCCGGGCGCCTTGATCGGCTTTGCTGGTGCGCGTGTGATTGAGCAGACCGTGCGTGAGACATTGCCGGAAGGATTCCAGCGCGCGGAATTTTTGCTGGAACACGGCGCCATCGACATGATCGTGGATCGACGCGAGATGCGCGATCAACTCGCCACGCTGATTACGCTGTTGACAAAGCAGGCGGCAGTGACGAAGTTAGAGGCCGCTTAAGCTTCATTCTAATGAGGGTGGGCATGATGTTTGCCCACGCTGATTTTTGTACTGCTATTCGAAAATTTAGGGAAATCGTAGGGTGCGTTCACGCACCATGGTGCGTGAACGCACCCTACTTAAATGACGATGCCAACTACCTTAGCCGATTGGTTAACCTACCTCGAATCTCTGCATCCCAAAACCATTGCGCTCGGTCTGGAGCGCGTGGCTCAAGTCAAACAACGTCTTAACCTCCAACCCGCTTTCCCGGTCATCATTGTTGGCGGTACCAATGGCAAGGGCTCGGTGTGTGCCATGCTGGAATCTATCTTGCATGCCGCTGGCTATCGCGTCGGTTGCTACACCTCGCCGCATTTGCTGGACTATAACGAACGGGTACGCGTCAGCAAGCATCAGGCGAATGATGCAGAGCTGTGCGCTGCGTTTAAGCAGATTGAAAAAGTGCGCGGCGATATCCCGCTGACCTATTTTGAATTCGGCACGCTCGCTGCCATGCAAATGTTCATGCAGCAAAAGGTCGATGTCGCTATTTTGGAAGTGGGGCTGGGCGGCAGGCTGGATGCGGTGAATGTGTTCGATGCGGATTGTGCGGTGGTGACCAGTATTGATATCGACCACGTGGACTATCTGGGCGATACGCGCGAGAAAATCGCCTTTGAGAAGGCTGGCATTTTCCGTGCGGGCAAGGTGGCGGTATTTGGCGACCCTGATGTGCCTCTGGCAATACGTTCCGAGGCTGAAAGAATCGGCGCGGAACTTTGGTGTATCGGGACAGAGTTCGGATTCACGTCCCATCAGGGGCAATGGGATTTTCGCGGTAAGAAAGCATCCCGCAGCGGTTTGCCTTTCCCGGCATTGCGCGGTGCCTATCAATTGAATAATGCGAGCGCCGTACTGGCAGCCTTGGACGTATTGAAAGGAAAAATGCCGGTGAGCATGGAAGCGGTGCGGCGCGGATTGGTGGAAGTGGCGCTGACGGCGCGCTTTCAGACGGTTCCGGGCAAACCGGCCCTGATTCTGGATGTGGCGCATAACCCGCATGCGGCGCACTCGTTGGCGAATAACCTGGCGGCGTTGCCACCTTGTCCCAAGACTTACGCGGTCTGTGCAATGCTGAAAGATAAAGATATGGCGGGGGTGGTAGCTGCGCTGAAGTCACAGGTGGATGTGTGGCTGGTGGCGGGGATCGATGTGCCGCGCGGGGCTTCGGCGGAGGAATTGGGGCAGGTGTTGGCTAATGCGCAAGCGGGGGAGATACTACGCTTTCCTACTGTTACCGAAGCTTTGCATCATGCCTATAATCAAGCGGGCGAAAATGATAGAATTGCAGCCTTCGGATCATTCTATACGGTAGCGGAAGTGATGCGCGCGCGGGGACTACGCAGCGCCTGATTTCAGCGAGACTAAATTCATCAAGTATAACGATGGCAAAACAAATGACTGCGGACGACGAGTCCATTATCAAACGACAAGCCCGACGCCGGTTGATCGGCGCGATAGCGCTGACCACGGCTGTGGTGATTATTCTGCCGATCGTGTTTGACGGCGAGCCACCGGCGACTAAGGTGAGCGACATCGAATTGCGTATTCCGGATAAAGATAAAGTTGGCGATCTGCAGTCCGGGACAGTCGCTCCTGTGGCGAGTACTGCATCCGCGGTGATGCCGGCCTCGGCTCCTGCGTCAGCGGTATCTACTGCTTCAGTGGTATCGCCTGCAGTCGCTGTCGCTGCTGTCGCAGCACCGGTTGTGGCGGCTATCGCATCCACTCATCCGCAAGAAGCTCCAGTTACGCAACCCAAAGTAGAAACTGCCACACCGCCACATCCCGAACAAAAAACAGAAGCGAAGCCAAAAGCGGTAGCTAAAGTCGAGGCCAAGCCCGTGGCGACGCATAATTCTGTACCTCACTCCGGTTTTGTGGTGCAGGTCGGCGCTTATGGCAATGCGGCAGCCGCAAAAAAAGTGCTGGATAAATTGCTGGCGCAAGGATTGCGCGCCTATACCGAAAAGGTTGGACATAATGTTCGCGTGCGCATAGGCAGCTTTCCTACGCGTGATGCTGCCGATAAAGTACGCCACAAATTAGAGTCGCAGGGTATGCACTCGAATGTGGTCAGTTTGGGCAGTTAATTTATTGATGTGGTATGAATTTAGGGAGCTTCTAAAAATGCAATTTGCTAAGCAACGCCGCATGGCAACGAAAATTGGATTTTTAGAGGTTCCCTTGAGTCAGTCTTTACTGCGGCAATGACGGCGTTTGATTACGCGATATTGGCAATCATCGTATTGTCTATCGGGCTGGGCTGGTGGCGCGGTTTTGTGTATGAGCTGTTGTCGTTGCTGGGTTGGATAGCGGCGTATTTTGTGGCGCGTTTGTTCGCGCCTGAATTGACCGACTATGTGCCGGATATGGTGGCATCCAATGCGGCAAAGACGGCGGTGGCATATGCCTGTTTGTTCGTAGCCACGTTGATGGTGAGCGGTATCGTGGCTTGGCTGTTGTCAAAGCTGGTCAGGTTCGCGGGATTGGGCTTGATGGATGGCGTTGCGGGCGGGGTGTTTGGGCTGCTACGCGGAATTTTGCTGGTGTTGATGCTGGTGTTGTTGGCCGGATTGACCAGCTTGCCTAAAAAGCCTTTTTGGCGGGATGCGTGGTCAAGCAAGACGTTGCAAAGTGTGGCGTTGTTTACCAAAGATTTTTTGCCGGAAAATATGGCGAAAAAAGTGACTTACTAAACTTGAGATAATCGGAATCTATTTATGTGTGGCATTCTAGGCGTCGTTGCTCAATCTCCTGTCAATCAATTGTTGTATGACGGTTTGCAAGTGTTACAGCATCGCGGGCAGGATGCTGCGGGCATTGCCACGATCGAGGGCAATGCTTTCCATCTGCACAAAGGCAATGGCCTCGCGCATGACGTATTCCGCACGCGCAATATGCGCGCACTCAGCGGCAATGCGGGTATCGCCCATGTGCGTTATCCTACGGCGGGTTCGGCGGTCGATCATAACGAAGCGCAGCCGTTCTATGTCAATTCACCGTTTGGTATTGTGCTGGGGCACAACGGTAATCTGACCAATACGGCACAGTTGCAAAAAGAATTATTTCTGGATGATCTGCGCCACGTCAATACCAACTCCGATTCCGAAGTGTTGCTCAATGTGTTGGCACACGAACTGCAAGTCGAGTGCAAACAACTGCGCTTGGATCCAAAAACTATCTTCGCGGCGGTATCCGGTGTGCATCGGCGTTGCCGGGGCGCGTATGCGGTGGTCTCCATGATCTCGGGTTACGGCTTACTGGCTTTCCGTGATCCGTACGGTATTCGCCCGTTGGTAATCGGCAGTAATCAAACTGAACAGGGGATTGAATATCTGGTGGCTTCTGAAAGCGTGGCACTGGATACATTGGGTTTCAAATTTATGCGCGATATCGCGCCGGGCGAAGCTGTATTTATCGACTTCAAGGGTAATTTGCACACTCAGCAATGTGCGGCGAATCCCGTGCTCAATCCGTGCATATTCGAATACGTTTATCTGGCACGTCCGGATTCGGTGATCGACGGTATCTCGGTGTATGAGACTCGCCTCAACATGGGAGAGTATCTTGCCGATAAGCTGGCACGCGAATGGAAGGATCATGACATTGACGTGGTGATCCCCATTCCCGATTCCAGCCGCCCCAGCGCTTTGCAATTGGCCAACCGTCTGGGGATTCCGTTCCGCGAAGGCTTCGTGAAGAACCGTTATATCGGGCGTACTTTTATCATGCCGGGACAGGCGATGCGCAAGAAATCCGTGCGCCAGAAACTCAATGCTATCAGCGTCGAGTTCAAAGACAAAAATGTGTTGCTGGTGGATGACTCTATCGTGCGTGGAACGACCAGTCGCGAGATCGTACAAATGGCACGCGATGCCGGTGCACGCAAAGTGTATTTCGCTTCCGCTGCGCCTCCGGTGAAATATCCCAATGTATACGGTATCGATATGCCATCGCGTCGCGAGTTGATCGCCACGGGGCGTACCGATGAGGAGATCTGCCGTGAGATCAGCGCCGACCGTATCATCTATCAGGATCTGGCAGACTTGAAAGCGGCGGTGAATAAATCCAATCCGGCGATCACACGTTTTGATTGTTCATGTTTTGACGGCGAATACATCACGGGTGACATTACTGCCGAATATCTCAACCGCATCGAGGCGTCGCGCGGAGGTGGCAAAGCAAATCAGGAACCGGATGATGATCAGTTGGAATTGGATCTGGCGATGAGCGTCACTTCGATGTGAGTTGACGACTTGCGGCAGTAAATGTTACTTTCTGTTTGCGCCGATTTGAGGAACAGCTTGCGGGCGCTTGATAAATACAGCTAAAGCGAGGGAAACCCGGTTTAGCGCAAGCTTGCCGGGTTTTTTATTGGGCGTTTCAACTAATTCAAAGTGTGCAGTTCAAGGATGCTGTTTGTTGGATGAACAAAGCATTGGAAAGGAAATTAAAATGACTGAATCATATCAACCGGAAACGCTGGCACTGCGCGCGGGTACTGAACGAAGCCAGTTCCATGAGCACAGCGAGGCGCTGTTCCTTACTTCCAGTTTTGTGTTTGACAGCGCCGAGCAGGCGGCCAAGCGATTTATCGGTGAAGAGCCGGGCAACATCTATTCGCGCTTTACCAATCCCACCGTCAGCATGTTCGAAGAGCGGCTGGCTGCACTGGAAGGTGCCGAGCAATGCGTGGCAACGGCTTCCGGCATGGCGGCTATTCTGTCGGCTTGCATGGGCTTGCTCAAGGCGGGAGATCACGTGGTTGCGTCACAGAGCATTTTCGGGTCAACGGTGAATCTGTTTAACAATGTGCTGAAAAAATTCGGCGTGGAGACGACCTTTGTTTCCGCCACCGATGTAGCACAATGGCAGGCTGCGGTGCGCCCGAATACCAAATTGTTTTTTCTGGAGACGCCTTCCAATCCGTTGACTGAACTATCCGATATTACTGCTATTGCCGGAGTGGCAAAAAGTTGCGGTGCATTGCTGGCGGTGGACAATTGTTTTTGCACGCCTATTCTGCAACGTCCATTGGAATTGGGCGCCGACATCGTGATTCATTCCGCTACCAAATATATCGACGGACAAGGGCGGGTGCTGGGCGGGGCGGTGCTCGGTAGTAAAAAATTAATGGAGCCGGTGTATGGTTTCCTGCGCACGACCGGCCCGACGATGAGTGCATTCAATGCTTGGGTATTTTTGAAAGGTATCGAAACACTTAAATTGCGTATGGAAGCGCACAGTGCTAATGCCTTGCAACTTGCACAGTGGCTGGAGAAGCAGCCCAATGTGGCGCGGGTGTTTTATCCGGGGCTGCCGTCGCATCCGCAACATGCCTTGGCATTGAGGCAACAGAAGACCGGCGGTGGTATCGTGGCGTTCGAGGTAAAGGGAGGCAAAGCGGCGGCTTGGAAAGTGATCGACAACACCAAGATGCTTTCAATTACCGCGAATCTGGGCGATACCAAGACCACGATCACGCATCCGGCGACCACCACCCATGCGCGCATCACACCGGAAGCACGTGCGGCAGCGGGTATTGGCGACGGGCTGATCCGCATCGCGGTTGGCTTGGAGGCGCTGGTGGATATTCAGAACGATTTGGCAAGAGGATTGTGAGTACAAGGCTATGAGTACAAGATTGGCAAAACAAGTAGGTAAGGCGCTTAGGGCACAAGGCAAACTGCTTACCATAGCAGAGTCGTGCACTGGCGGCGGCATCGCGTATGCAGTGACGGCGGTATCGGGAAGCTCGGACTGGTTTGACCGCGGTTTCGTGACCTATTCCAATATTTCAAAAGAAGAAATGCTAGGAGTCTCTCCTGATACCTTGGAGATGCATGGAGCGGTGAGTGAACAGACTGTGCGTGAAATGGCGGATGGCGCAATGCAATATAGTCGCGCCCAAATAGCGGTGGCGGTCAGTGGCATCGCCGGGCCCAAAGGCGGCACACCGGAGAAGCCGGTTGGCACAGTATGGTTTGCCTGGGTGAGCAAGGGCAAAGTGCAAACAGCTTGCCATTATCTTGCCGGCGACCGTGATGCTATTCGCGTGAAAGCGGTGCGGATTGCTTTGCAGGGTGTTCTTAACTTACTGAATAGCCAAGTTAAAAAATCTTAAAACAACAAAAGAACGAACGTTCTATACAAGTGCGAATTGATATGCAATAATTCTGCACCGACTATTTAAGGAAAACCGTAATGGATGAAAATAAAAGTAAGGCACTTGCAGCAGCGCTGAGCCAAATTGAAAAGCAGTTCGGCAAGGGCTCTATCATGCGTCTGGGCGAAGGCGAAGTGATCAAGGATATCGAAGTGGTGTCTACCGGTTCGCTGGGGCTGGATATCGCGTTGGGCGTGGGAGGTTTGCCGCGTGGACGGGTGATCGAGATTTACGGCCCGGAATCTTCCGGTAAGACGACGCTTACCCTGCAAGTGATCGCCGAGATGCAAAAACTGGGCGGCACTGCGGCATTTATTGATGCTGAGCATGCGCTTGATCCCCAGTATGCGCAGAAATTGGGTGTTAAGGTTGAAGACGTGCTGATCTCGCAACCGGATAACGGCGAACAGGCGCTGGAAATCGTTGACATGTTGGTGCGTTCCGGTTCGGTGGATATCGTGGTGGTGGACTCCGTTGCGGCGCTGACACCGAAAGCGGAAATCGAAGGCGAAATGGGCGATGCACAGATGGGACTGCACGCGCGGTTGATGTCGCAAGCCTTGCGCAAACTGACTGCCAATATTAATCGTAGCAATACGATGGTTATCTTCATCAACCAGATTCGTATGAAGATCGGCGTGATGTTCGGCAACCCGGAAACGACCACTGGCGGCAATGCGCTTAAGTTCTACGCTTCCGTGCGCATGGATATTCGCCGTACTGGCGCGATCAAAAAAGGCGACGAGGTTATCGGTAACGAGACTCGCGTTAAAGTCGTGAAGAATAAAGTTGCTCCCCCGTTCAAGGAAGCCAATTTTGATATTCTGTATGGCGAAGGTATTTCGCGCGAAGGCGAGGTCATTGAGTTGGGTGTTTTGCATAAACTTGTCGAAAAATCAGGTGCTTGGTATTCATATAATGGTGAGAAGATCGGCCAGGGTAAAGACAATGCACGCGAATTCTTACGTAGCAATCCAGCCATTGCCATCGAGATTGAAAACAAAGTCCGGGCTGCGCTCGGCATTACTTTGCTGAAAGCCGGTGGCGAAGAAGCCTGAAGTCAGTCTTCGCGTCCGCGCTATGCGGTTTTTGGCGCGGCGCGAGTACAGTCGCACCGAGCTGCATAGCAAGCTGTTACCGCATGTGCAGGAGGGCGAAGACCTTGATGCAGTGCTGGATGAGTTGGTGGCACGGGGATGGCTCTCCGATGTCCGTGCCACTACCCAGTTGGTTCATGCCAAGCGAAGTCGTTTCGGTGCGCAACGTATCGCATACGAACTTCGACAAAAAGGTATCCCCGAGAATTTGATCAACGAAGCATTGCCTGAGTTGAAAGAATCCGAGCTGGATACTGCAAATGAGGTTTGGCAAAGAAAATTTGGTAAGATAGCGCAGGACGCGAAAGAACAAGGCAAACAAATACGCTTCCTGCAGTCCCGTGGATTCTCCATGGATGTGATATTCAAAGTACTGCGCCAAAGTTAAAATCGGATAGAAAGTCCGTGTTTACTCATTCATACTGATTTTATTGATCGGCTTGGGGAGCGGCTCGTTAATAACACCAATGTGAAAAATAAGGGGAAAGATTTGTCTTTCGAAAGTGATATTGCAGAAAAGTGGGTTCTGGTCATCGACGATATGGAGGGGATGCGCACTCAATTGCGCATGTCTTTGTCCAGCTCCGGCTTTGCCAAGCTGCATGTGGTGAGCAGCATTAAGGATGCATTGGAGCGCATGGCTAGTAATCGCTACGATGTGATCTTGTCCGATTATTCTCTGGGTGATGGCACCGATGGACAACAGTTTTTGGAGTATTTGCGTACCAATGACTTGATTGGCCGCAATACCATTTTCGTCATGATCACTGCGGAGCAGGCGTACGAAAAAGTAGTTTCCGCTTCCGAGTGTGCCCCGGATGACTATTTGTTAAAACCGTTTACAGCAGCGCAATTCAATGCCCGTCTGGAAAAGTTGCTGGAGAGACAGGAGTATCTTTCTGTTATCGACAAAGCAACCGACAACAAAAACTGGGGGCGGGTGATCATTGAATGCGACAAGAAGTTAGCAGTCAAAGATAAATATTTTATTGATCTGTGCAAAATCAAGTGTGCGGCACTGATGCATGCCAATCGTCCGCAAGATGCGGCCAATTTGTACAGTGAGATTCTTGCTTTGCGCCCCATCGGCTGGGCTAAATTGGGTCTGGCACGAGCGCTGGCAATGCTTAATAAAAAGGACGAGGCCAAGACGCTAGTGCAGGATATTCTGAAAGAGTCCCCGCAATTCATGGCGGCCTATGACTTTCTGGGCAAGCTGCTGGCCGAGTCCGGTGATAAACATGCCGCATTGGATGTGTTGCAAAAAGCGCGAGAAGTTTCTCCCGGAACCATGAGCCGGATTCGTGAATTGAGCAGTTTGGCGGTGAGCGCCGGCAAACCGGAAATCGCCGAGGAGGTGATGCGTCAGGCATTGCAGAAACACAAGTATTCTCCGGTTCGTCAGGCGAATGATTACGCCGTATTATCCAAGGCGCTGGTCAATCAGGGTAAAGCAGTCGAGGCATTGACCGTGTTGGCTGATGCACAAAAGAGTTTTAAGGACGATCACAGTACGATAGTGCTGTCCGCGGTAGAAAGTGTCGCGCATCGCTCGGCGGGAAACCATGCGCAGGCGTCCGCAGCGTTAACCAAGGCGATGTCATTTGGCGATTTCAGCAAGTTGCCTGTGCATGCCGTTATTTCGCTTGCTGATGCCTGTTTCGTCTCGGGTAAGGAAGACGAGGCAACAAATCTTTTGCGCCATGCCATTCAAAATAATCAAGAAGATGACGCGGTAAGAGACAAAGTCCACGATGTATTGACCGCTGCGGGCAAGGATGCCTCGGAAGCTTCCGCGATGATCGAGGCGAGCACCAGAGAAGTGATCCAATTGAACAATGAAGGGGTACGCAAAGCGGAAGCAGGGCAGCTTGAAGAGGCTATCAGCTTACTTTGCATGGCAGCGGATCGGCTATCCAACAATGAACAAATCGTGGGAAATGCTTCGCTAGTGCTGGCACTGGATCTGGTGCGTAATGGCAATGATCCGGACAAGTTGCGCAGATGTATGCATTACCGTGATGCACTTATAAAAAAATCGCTAAATCATCCCAAGCTTGCGCAGATCGATGCGCTGCTCAAGCAATTAAAACTTTGAGATCAGGCGCACTCTATGAATGATTTATATGTCGCGGTTGTGCATGATGTCAAAAATCAATTGGCCGAATTGTCTTTGCGGCTAGGTGAGCGCGGCGATGCCCAAAAAGAAATGGAAATCGCGATGAGTGCGGCGCGGCGATTATCCGAGATGCTACTGGTACACAGGCAGGAAAATGATCTGTTGGGAGTGAATCAGGATTCGGTCAACGCGGCAGACTTCCTGACAATTTTAGCAGCGGAGTATCGCGAGTTATTTCCCAAGTTGCTTATCGTCGTCAATAATGAAAATGCACCCAGCATCGCTTTTTTTGACGATGCTCTGGTGCGTATGGCGCTGGCAAACGCGATCCATAATGCCTGCCGCATTGCGCACTCCAAAGTGCAGTTAAGCGCATATGAGCAGGATGGTATGTTAGTTCTGGAAGTCAGCGATGATGGGCCAGGCTATCCGGAGAACCTATTGGCCAGTGGTGGCACGAAACCCTTATCGGTAAGTGGCAGGGGAACCGGGCTGGGTCTATATTTGGCCAGCAAGATCGCAGGGTTGCATCGTTTGAATGATCGGCACGGGCGAATTGAATTAAGTAATGCAGATGGTGCCGTGTTTCGCATGATGTTGCCCTGAGGCAGTTTTGCTTTGTGAGTTCTTAAGTTAAAATTCCTGAAGTATTCTCAAATCCTTGTTATAGTTCGGCTTATCAACGACGGCATAAGCCGGAAATTTACTCATTTATTCTTCTTAGTGTATGACAATTATTGCCGTTTTCAATCAAAAAGGGGGCGTCGGAAAAACAACGACAGCCCTCAATCTTGCAGCGGCGCTGATAAAAACCGGGCGTGTGACTTATGGATTAGATCTGGATCCGCAAGCGCATCTTAGTTCCATTGCCGGCATTGTGGCTCGTTCCGGAGACGATACGATGCTCAGTCTTTTTCAGCGGAATCGTCCTTTGCGCGAGCTTGTGCAAGAATCGAATAGCCAGATCAAAATCATTCCATCGCATTCGGAGCTTTCCAAAGTTGATGCACTTTTTGGCAAGGGTTTCAATGTGGTCAATCGACTTAGCGCCAGTTTAAAATCTGAAGAGATCGGTAAAAAAGATACGCCACTTATTATTGACTGCTGTCCGATGATCGGTGTTTTATCGCTGAATGCTCTTTTTGCCTGCGATGGTGTGATCATCCCGATTTCGGCCGATCATCTTTCTACCAAAGGCGCGATACAACTGGAGAAATCGTTGACCGCGCTGGAGCCCGTATTGAAACGCCGCATCCGGCGTCGTTACTTACTTACGCGTTATGACGGGCGTCGTCGCATGGCATGGGATGTTTTGCGTTTAGTGGAAGATCGTTTCGGCCAAGAGGTATGCAAGACACGCATATCGGAGAATGTCAGTCTGGCAGAAAGCCCAGCCCTGAATATGACCGTGTTTGAACACTCTCCCGCCAGTCGTGGCGCACAAGATTATGATGATCTATTGGCCGAATTGCTGGCCGATGGTTTTATTGAATAGAGTCATCGAATAGATTCATCTCACCCGAAAGGTGCAGAAAAACACAGGCTATAAAAAATTTGAGAACATGAATATCAAAATTGAATATTCTGTTTGGAGTTGTCTTCGCAATATCCGGTTTCCTCGCATTACCTCTGCAAGTACAAGCCGTACCGGCCAATGGCAAATTAACTATCAGGAAGCTTGACTGGTTGCTATCGCTCGATGCACCCGCAAAGGGGAGGTCGTGGCTGTAAATCCTACTCTTCTCGAATAATTCAACGTACTATAATCACCTCAGCGCAACACCGCCAACATGGCCCCTGCGATCTCGTCCAGTGGCATGATCCTGTCCACCGCATTCAACTTCACCGCCTCTTTCGGCATCCCGTAAACCACACAGCTTTCTTCATCCTGCGCGATCGTTTTGGCTCCGGCTGTGTGCATCTCTTTGAGTCCGTGTGCTCCATCGTCCCCCATCCCGGTCATGATGATGCCGAGTGCATTCTTACCCGCACACTGCGCCACCGACCGAAACAACACATCCACCGAAGGACGATGACGGCTTACCAACGGCCCATCCATGATCTCAACGTGATATTGCGCACCACTGCGACGCAGTAACATATGCCGTCCCCCCGGTGCGATCAACGCCCGTCCCGGCATCACCCGGTCTCCATTCTTGGCCTCGCGCACTTCGATCTGGCAAAGTCCGTCCAGTCGATTGGCAAACGCCTCGGTGAACTTCTCCGGCATGTGCTGCACGATCACAATACCCGGCGTCACCCGTGGCAAGCGCGTCAACACCGCTTCCAGTGCCTGCGTCCCGCCGGTCGATGTTCCCACTGCCACCACCATATCGGTGGTCTGTGCCATCGCATGCGCAGGAGGCGGCAGGATGGCATCGGCACTCAGTTTCGGTGCATGATTCACCGGCACCAAGCGCCGTACATTCGACTTCGCCGCCGCCTTCACCGCATTGGCCAGATCTTCCGACGCATCCTGCAAATATTGCTTCAGCCCCGAAGTCGGCTTGGTCACGATCGTCACTGCACCCGCTGCCAATGCCTGCATCGAAGTCTCCGTGCCCTTGCCGGTCAGGGTCGAACAGATCACCACCGGTGTCGGACGTTCCGCCATCAGCTTCTTCAAGAAGGTGATGCCGTCCATGCGCGGCATCTCCACATCCAGTGTGATCACGTCCGGCCAGTCGCGTTGCATCTTCTCCAGCGCAAAGATCGGGTCCGAGGCCGTTCCGATCACTTCTATTCCCGGGTCTTTCTCCAATGCTGCCGTCAACACCTGCCGTACTACTGCTGAATCGTCCACGATCATCACGCGAATGCGAGGCACGCTGTTCTCCTGTCTTGAATTTGTATGTTTTTATCTGCCTTGGGAATCGTCACTTCCTGCCGCGCGATCACGGCGTGTTTGACCCAGACATGTCCACTCCAGATGTTGAAGATCACATTACGATGCCCATCGCCGCCCAGATGTTCGGCCACACAGTTATAGCCATTGTTTTTGACCAACTGACGTGCGGTATCGACATTCTTGATGCCGACATTACTCACCGGATTACTCCTGTCCGGAAACATATTGCCACCACCGAACAATTTCACTTCATACTCCCGATGCGGCACACCGATCGCATTGATCTCCTTGGTCATCATCTCGATCGCCTCATCGGCATAGCGCCCGTCCAAGGGCAGATCGCTGGCCATGCGCCGCTCGAGTGAACGATTCGGCAGCATGTAGTGGCACATGCCGCCGACCAGCAGATGCGGATGCCAGAAGGTCAGTGATACGCATGACCCCAATACCGTGCGGATACGGTTATCCCGATCACCGAAGTACAGATCACCCGGCTGCAAGAAGATATCTATGACATGGGCTGGCTTATGCATCTAGAGGCTTTCTATAAATTGACGGCATCACGACTTTAAGTTCGTCGGTCACGCCGTTCAGGCTTTCCGAATGACCGATGATCAAATATCCGCCCGGCACCAGCAGCGGAATCATCCGTCCCACCACTTGCTTCTTGGTTTCCATATCAAAATAGATCATCACATTGCGCAAAAAGATGACATCGAACTCGCCCATCTTGGGGAGCGCTTCGTTCAAATTGATCTGACGGAATTGTACGCGGCTGCGTAATTCTTTGGCGATCAGAAACTTCCCTTCCTGACTCCCCGTTCCCTTCAGGCAATAACGGGACAGATACTGTTTGGGAATGTCTTCGGTCCGTTCCATCGGATATAGACCGCTGCGGGCCCGTTCCAAAATGCGCGAACTGATGTCAGAGGCAATCATCTCCCACGGGGCTTCGCCCAAGACATCCGCCAGCAGCATAGCGATGCTGTAGGGTTCTTCACCCGAGGAGCTGGCCGCACTCCACAAGCGGAAAGGCCGCCCCGGTTTACGTGCCGGCAACACCTTGTCGCGCATGAACTCGAAGTGTTTCGGTTCGCGGAAAAAGTAGGTTTCGTTGGTCGTGAGCAGATCGATGGCTACCTGCAACTCGCCTTCCACGCTGTTCTTCATCAGCAACTTAAAATAGTCGTCGTAGCTGTTCAAGGCATGATGCTTGACCCGCTTCGCCAGACGCCCGCTCACCAGCGGTTTCTTCGCCGGTGACATGCTGATCCCCGCGATGTCGTAGATCATCTTTTGGAACTGGCTAAACTCTTTGTCGCTAAGTACGAGTTGATTCATAGGAATAAGTTATTTATGAATCATTAATTAACCATTCCCTCGGCCAGATTCGAAATTTCATCAAGTGAGAGTACATGATCGACATCCAATATGATGACAAAGCGGCCATCTACTTTACCCATACCACGAATAAAATCGGCTCTGATCTTTGAACCAAACGAAGGTGCGGGTTCTATCTCTTCTGCTGAGATATCCAATACTTCGTTTACCGCATCTACCATTACACCGACGACGTGTTGTTCCTCTTCATGGATAACTTCAATGATGACAATGCAAGTTCGACGCGAGACTGCACTCGTTTTTATTCCAAAACGTGAGCCCAAATCGATTACAGGTACCACTGCGCCGCGTAAATTGATCACGCCGCGGATAAAATCGGGCATACGAGGCACTTCGGTCAATTGTCCATATTCGATGATCTCCTTGATTCTCAATATCCCGATGGCAAATATCTCGCCACCCAGCATGAAGGTCAGATATTGTCCCTGTTGTTCGTACCGCGCTGATGGCACGAGTGTCGTATTTTCCGCTTTTACAATCGCGTTCATCATGCCCCCTTAGAACTTAACAAACTCAGCTTCATTAAATGATGATGTTCCTGTGAACCTTGCTTCGTTCTTGACAGGTTTCCTCATCGTTGGCTTTGTTGAATTCACAGGCGCTGCACTTTGCTTCAAGTTTGGAGTACCTCCTGCCACCTTGAAGAAACTCATCAATTCTTGCAATTGCTCAGCTTGTCCACTCATTTCTTCCGCCGTCGCGGCCAACTCCTCTGTCGAGCTCGCATTCTGTTGGGTGGTACTATTGAGTTGGTTCATCGCAGTATTGATCTGCGCAGCACCGGAGCTTTGTTCTTCAGATGCAGCAGTGATCTCTTGCACCAGATCTGAGGTCTTGCTGATAGCGGGAACGATTTCGTCCAATAATTTACCAGCCTGCTCGGCCTTGCTTACACTGCCGCTGGCTAGTTCGCTGATTTCCTGTGCCGCCACCTGAGAACGTTCTGCCAGCTTGCGTACTTCCGCTGCGACCACCGCAAAGCCCTTGCCGTGCTCTCCCGCGCGAGCTGCTTCGATCGCTGCATTCAGAGCCAGCAGATTAGTCTGGTACGCGATGTCATCGATGATGCCGATCTTGCCTGCGATCTGTTTCATCGCGGCGACCGTTTCTTTTACCGCCACCCCACCTTCGGTTGCCTGCTTGGCAGCCTGTGAAGCCATGCTGTCAGTGACTTTGGCGTTCTCGCTATTCTGATTGATCGAGGCGCCCATTTGTTCCACAGATGCGCTGGTCTCTTCTACACTGGCTGCCTGCTCAGTGGTTGCCTGACTCATGCTTTGTGCCGTGCTTGATACCTCTTCACTTGCCGAGGCGATATTCGTTGCTGCTGCATTCACTTCGCCGATCACTTGCGACAGCTTGGCAACGGTATTGTTGAGACTTTGCTTGACTTGGTCGAATGCCCCTTGATAGTCGCGGGTAACAGTCTGGGTCAAATCTCCCTGTTCCAACGCTACTGACACCTGGATCGTATCCTTAAACGCGGTATCAACAGTATCAGATAACTGATTCAGCAGCTCGGACAACTCTTTGGTGAAACCGGCTTTGCCGTTCAAATCCATCTTGGTATTAAAATCTCCCTTGTTGGCCAAGGCGACGATGTCGCCGATTTCTCCCACGATTTGCTTCAGATTTTCACGCAGTTGCTCAATGGTGTCATTGATGAATGCTTTCTTGCCGGGGAATTGCTCCAGTGGTGCCTCTAGGTTGCCAACGCCAAACTCCTTGATACAAGCCATTGCTTTCTTCTTTACTGCAATGTGACCAAAGACCATGTTGTTCACACCGGAAGCCATTTTGAGGAAGTCGCCCTGGAATTTGCTTTCGTCGATCTTGACGTCAATATCGCCTTTGTCGTGCTCGGCTGACATATGGTTCATATCGGCAATGAAACCCTTGGTGTTGTTGCGCAATTGCTCGATGGTGTCATTGATGAATGCTTTCTTGCCGGGGAATTGTTCCAGCGGCGCATCGAAGTTCCCTTCGCCAAACTCTTTGATGCAGGCCATGGCTTTCTTCTTTACCGCGATGTGGCCGAAAACCATAGTGTTCACACCGGAAGCCATCTTGCGGAAGTCTCCCTGGAATTTATTTTCGTCGATCTTGACATCGATATCACCTCTATCGTGCTCGGCTGACATGTGGTTCATATCGGCAATGAACCCCTTGGTGTTGTTGCGCAATTGCTCGATGGTGTCATTGATGAATGCTTTCTTACCGGGGAATTGTTCCAGTGGCGCATCGAAATTACCGTCGCCAAACTCTTTGATACAGGCCATCGCTTTCTTCTTTACCGCGATGTGACCGAAAACCATATTATTGATTCCTGCGGCCATTTCCTTGAGGTCGCCTTGGAATTTACTTTCATCGATTTTGACGTCGATATCACCTTTATCATGCTCGGCTGACATGTGGTTCATTTCCGCCTTAAGTGATTGCATGGATGATTGTAGAGAAACCAATGCATTGGCCAGTGCGCCGATATCTCCGCTGCTACCAATATCGATTCTGACATTCAAATCCCCAGCAGCCATTTTATTTACATCATCGATCAATTTGACTAGCTTCGCATTTCTAAACATGACATTCTCCTAAAAATATAATTATTCAAAATGTAAAATTTCTACTTCATGATTTTAATCAGCGTGCCAAAAGCTGAAATCACACGACTAAAATGAGCTACCAAACCAAATATTGGGCACACTTCAAAAGTGCTTGTTGCATTAAAAATATCAATAACAAAAACTTAATTGCATCTTTGATAATCCAGTCCATGATTACCTCGCTATCGCAACTTCGCGGCTGCTGACTTGCTGCATCAGTCGCGGTACATCCAGAATTAAAGCGACTTCGCCACTTCCCATGATGGTGAAGCCACCCAAGCCACGTGCACCACCGAATATTTTCCCCAGCGGTTTAATGACGGTTTGGAATTCGCCCAGCAGGTTGTCGACTACCAGACCGGCTTTGTGTCCGGCGTATTGCACGACGACGATGTTTTCACGGCGTCCAGCTTCACCTTCCACTTCAAACATGTCACGCAGGCGCACATATGGCAGCACTTCGCCGCGTAAATTTAGGTAATGGTTGTTGCCGTCTCCTGCGTTGCCGGCAGGAAGCTCAATGCATTCAATCACCATGTCCAGTGGTACGACATAAGCGGAGCCGCCGACATCAACGAGGAAGCCGTCGATGATGGCGAGCGTGAGCGGCAGGCGAATACGCATGGTGCTGCCTTTGCCGGCTTCGCTCTCGATATCCACCGTGCCACGCAAGGCTTGGATGTTTCGGCGCACCACGTCCATACCCACACCTCTTCCGGAGAGGTTGCTCACTTGATCGGCAGTTGAAAAACCTGCTTCAAAGATGAGGTTGTAGATTTCTTTGTCGCTGATCTGCTGATCGGGTTTAACTAAACCGCGCTCGATCGCTTTGGCTAGGATCTTCTCTCGATTCAGACCACCACCGTCATCCGATACCTCGATGACGATGCTGCCGGAGTCATGATAGGCATTGAGCTTTAATGTTCCGTGTGCGGGCTTGCCACGGGCAAGGCGCACATCGACGGCCTCGATACCGTGATCCATGGAGTTGCGAACAAGATGGGTGAGTGGATCGCCGATTTTTTCCACTACCGTCTTGTCGAGTTCGGTTTCTGCACCGTGTATTTCAAGACGAATATCTTTGCCCAGTTCTTTGCTGACATCACGCACTACACGCTGAAAGCGGGTGAACGTGCCGCCGATCTGTACCATGCGTAAAGACAGTGCAGAATCACGAACTTCCTCCACCATGCGAGACAGGGTTGCCGTCGCCTCAACCAGATCGGGCATGCCGCTACGCTGGGCCAGTAGACTGGTGCCTGCTCCCGCGATGATAAGTTCGCCGACAAGGTTGATGAGTTCATCGAGTTTGTGCGAGTCGACGCGGATGAGGCTGACTTCATTATTTCTACTATTTTCTTTGACTTGTTTTTGCTTTTCCAGTGCGGCATCAACCACCGGGGCTGTCACCATACTGTGTTCAACCAATACTTCACCGATAGGACGGGCGGCATTACCAGCTCCAGCCTGGATACGTAGAGCGTTATTCAATTCAGCATTGGTAAGCGTACCGCAACTGACCAAAATATCACCAAGTCGCAAGTTGTCACCATTCATGTCCTGAATGAGCCCGAGGTATTCGGTGATCTTGCTGCGCGGCGGCAGGATGCGTATCTGGCAATCTTCGCGTACAAATTCAAAAACGCCTTCGATCACCGATTTATCCACTTCAGACTTGAAGGCGATCTCAAAGCCAAGATGACAGTCCTCCGCATTTAGTTCACTGGCTGCAGGGATCGCATCCGTCAAGGTCACAATATGGACGATATCGCCCAGTGTTGTGAGGTAGCGTATGAAGGATAGTGGATCCATTCCATTACGGAATACCTCTTTGCCAAATCGCAGAGAGATATGCCAATGGTCGGTCTCAACTTCGCCGCCGCCTTCTTTTTTGAATTGGTGCTCATACTCGATGGGCATACCGGAAGATTTAGCATTCTCGGTTTTGGTGTTTGATCTTTTGGTCTCTGCTTTGGACGGCGCAACACCAAGATAGGTATTGAGTTTATCAATGAGTTCTCGACTGCGCTGATTACTCTCCTCGCCCGGTTCTTCGGCATTGGCGGCATGATCGACCAGTTTGCCGATGTGATCGCCCGATTCCAGCAGCAACGCGGCCAGATCGGGATCGATCTTGAGTTCATTGCTGCGCACTTTATCCAACACGCTTTCGGCGACATGAGTGAAGCTGACGATGAAATCGAGGCCGAACAATCCGGCCGAGCCTTTGATGGTATGCGCGGCACGGAAAATGGCATTGATCAGATCCTCGTCATCTGGATTCTGCTCGATGCCTAGCAAAGAAGCTTCCATCTGCTCCAGTAATTCCCGGCTTTCAACAATGAATGTTTTAAGTGCTTCGTCGAGGTTCATGGTGATTTCCTATGATACTTAATGCGTAGCGGACTTTGATCCGATCACCACAGGGTCGCCAAAAAAACTCCCCAGGTCGCACAGGTCAAGCATTTCCAATACTGATTTACTATGCCCAACGTAGCGCAGTGTCTTGCCGCGCATGATCGCTTCCAGTTTGATTGAAATCATCAGTTGTGTTCCCGAGGCATCTACTTCAGTTACACCTGACATATCGATTTCGATCTCGTCGCTGGTGGTAATGATTGGCATGATGGCTTTTAGCAATTCCTGTGCTCTAAATATTGTCATTTCTCCCGCTATCGAAAATTTAGCGACTTCTTTTTTTGATTTGCGTGCCATGATGGCCCCCTGTTCTTTTGTTAATTTCTTACATCTAATACTCCCCCTGTAGGAGGCCGACTCATCGGACGCGAGGGTTTGTATAAAGGAGCTCGATGCACCCGCTAGTGGTAGACCGTGGCTGTACGGTGATAAATTCCCAACACCACACGCACAATCGAGCTTCTACAAGAGCAAATAAATGTTTATCAGTTAAGGAAGCACCAGTTTGGAAACAGCCGTTAGCATTTGTGCCGGCTGGAATGGCTTGACCACCCAGGCTTTGGCACCTGCTGCCTGACCTGCCTGCTTCTTGTCTTCGCCGGCCTCCGTGGTCAGCATGATCACCGGAGTGAATTTGTATTCAGCCTTTTTCTTGGCTTCGGTCACGAATGTGATGCCGTCCATGTTGGGCATATTCACATCGCTGATGATGAGATGGATCTTTTGCCCGTTCAGTTTCGTCAACGCGTCTTTGCCATCACATCCTTCGATCACGTCATAGCCAGCGCCTTTGAGCGCAATACTCACGACTTGACGCAATGAAGCGGAGTCATCTACAACTAGGATTGTTTTTGCCATTGTGTTCTCTCCTAAAAATACGTGATTTCGGGTGCTGCGTTGCTTACTACCTGTTGGGAACTACCGCTATGAGCGGCATGTTGCTGGGGCATCGTATAGGTTTGTGATAGTTCGCTTAACCATATCCGCGCATCAAGCGGGCTGGGAGTATTGCCACTAGCCAGTTCCTCTTCATGCTTGATCAAATTGCTTTCCAGTTTTGCCAAATCGTTACGCACGTGCATCAGTACTTGGCTGACACGATCCTGGAATTGAAGGGATACAAGGACGTCCTGTACTTCGGCACCTATACGCTGGCTTTCATTGCGTAATATTTCTGCTGAGTTATCCAATCCGGTCGCTGCGTTTCTAAATTTATTGAGCACCTGTTCGATAGTCTTTTCGGAACTGATAACCATTGCGGTATCCTGACGCGCAAACTCTTCCGAAGCCTGAATCGTTGCACCGATCGCTTTATTGACCGTCTCGATCACTTCGGCGATCTTTTTACCGCTCTCGGCAGAGAGGGTGGATAGTTTGCGAACCTCGTCTGCAACCACTGCAAAACCTCGTCCAGCTTCACCGGCACGGGCAGCTTCAATTGCCGCATTTAGTGCGAGCAAATTAGTCTGCCCGGCAATATCGCTCACATCTTTGACCATGAACTTCAATGAGCCGGTCAATTCGATCAGCGAATGTACCTCTTTCAATAGTACTTGCTTTCCATCAAGTGCTGAGCGCATAGACGTGATTACGCTATTGAGTTCCAGATGACTGCTCTTAAGTAAGTCGCCGAGTTTCTTGCCTTCGCTATCTTCATTTCCATCTGAAAGGCTGATTGCTTTTTCCAGTCCTTGTGACAGGCTGGCAAAACGATTGGCCAGATTGATGGTGGATTCTTCGGTATGGGTTCGAGCCATGTCAATCTGGCGGTACCAGACAGGTAGTACTTGGACACAGAGCGAATCTAGACCGCTAAGACATTGTGATTTTTTGCTGCATAGATTGACTTCAAGGCGTGCGTGCTCTGCCAGAACAGCAGCAGAGATTTCTGTGCGCTGTTTTTTGGCAAGCAACGGCGCAACGATCAGTGTGCTTGTCACAAGTATTGTGGATAGTAGCAAGGCTACTGTCGTAAAACTACCGACAACAATTACCGCTACCGCTCCAATGATGCTGAGAAGATATAGCGGTAAGCTCATCAAATATGATTGTCGGTGATCAATTGGCATTTCAGCTACTCTTCTGATTTCACATTATTACCATCGTTTTGAAAAATTGCCGAGTGCCGTATCATTAATTCATGTGTTTTTGGTGATGTTGCTCGATATGAGGAACCAAAATATAAAGTGCCTATAGATTGATTCGTGGAACTTATTGCAGCCAGTTCTATTTTTGCCAGTGCCTGCTCCGATGGGGGGTTCCACTCGCCAGCTTGCTCATTATCTACTCCCAGACTATCGATTCGGGTGAGAGAATTTGGTTCGATTGCGGCATTGTTTCCTGACTGCAAGTTCATGATCTATTCCTGATAATGGCTGAGTTGACAGTAGTTTCATGGGCTGAACAATACAGTAGCGGTACAGTTAAAAAAATACACGCGAACACGTACGAGCAATCACGTACGTGCAAACACTTATGTTTTAAAAATCTGGATTATTTAACGTATTTCAGAGTACTATTTCAAAAAAACACTATGCCTTGCTTATTGATTCGACAGGGTAAATATTCATATAAAACAGGATTGTGTTCTGTAATTATGAAATGTATCAAAGGGGAACATAAGTTTTGCAGTCGCACTTGCCGGCAACAATATTGATTGTTCTCCAACAGAGTTAACAGTTAGGGCTGAATATTTGCTAACGATGTACACAGACATGCCGACAGAGACCTTAACTATTGGAGCAAAAATTCAACTGCAAAAAACACCAAGCGATGGGATATTTTCCCTGACGCGTGTTTACGAACAATTTTTGGTCGTTTTAGTTGCATTGCTGCCGATATTCGCCATCCTCTATATCTATCTATTTCAAGATCCTTTTGTACTTTTTGTGGATCATGGCTTTCATGAGGTTGCGATTGCGATCGCTATTTTGCAGAGTACGTTTGTCAGTTATGTAACGTGGCGATGCTATGTCTCATCTGGTGAGCCACTACTACGTTGGCTCACTTTATCTTTTATTGGTTTTACGCTGGTATACGCACTCCATGGAATTTTCACCCCATTAAGTGATCACCACATGGCGCTGTTTTTGTTGTTCGGTCCTGTTTCCCGTTTGGTCATGGCTAGTTGTTTACTTGCTGGTTTGATGACATATGGCAAGCCGTATCATTTGCCGGCAAAGAGGGAAAAAATCAATTTCTGGCTTGTTTGGATCGTAGGTTTTCTGGTGCTGGATATTTTAGTTGCTTGGGTGGCGCTGTCGCTTCCTGGATCAATTCAAATTATTCGAATCGGGGTGGAGGTGAGTGCTCTTACACTCATTCTTGCCGGAATAACCTATATATTTGTACGGCGAATCGCATCTTGGATGATGGTGGTATATTTGATTTCGCTTACATACTTTTCACTCAGTTCGTTGGCTTTTATTCTGGCTAAACCGTGGAATCATTTGTGGTGGTTGGCCCATCTCATTTCAGCAGGCGGGTTTACCATTCTTAGCTATGGCGTAATAAGAGCTTTTCACACTACGCGTGCTTTCTCCTTGGTTTACAGTCAAGAGGAGATATTGAAGCAGCTCTTTGTAGCACAAGCTGCTGCGGAAGAGCAGACACAACATCTGAAGAAAATACTTGATAATCTTTTTGTCTATGTGACTTTGTTGGATACCGATGGAGCGATTCGAGAGGTCAACAAGGAACCGCTCGAACAAGCAGATGTAATGCGAGAGGATGTGATCGGCCAATTTTTGTACGATAGTACTTGGTGGACTCATGACAAGGAAGTAAGAGAACAACTAGTCGAGGCAATTGCCGCTGCAAGACAGGGGCAGAGCAGACGTTATGATGTAGTTATAAAAATGGGGGATGATTTTGTTTCAATCGATTTCAAAATCTCACCAGTAACCGATGAGCAAGGACGAATTGTTAGTCTGCTAGCAATTGGGGTGGATATCACCGCTCGTAAATTTGCCGAGGCCCGGCTGCGTGAAAGTGAAGAGCAACGTCGCTTTCTTGAACAGCAAAAACTTGTACAAACCTCTCTGGACGGTTTTTTGATCGTAAATGCACACAATAGGCGCATTGTTGAAATCAATGATGCGTTTTGCGAAATGATGGGGTACTCACGGGAAGAATTACTAACCATGAGCCTCAGTGATTTTGAATTGAATGAAACGCCGGGGGAGATTGCCGACCATATCAATAAAATAATGGTTGTCGGCTATGACCGTTTTGAAACATCCCAGCGCCACAAGCAAGGGTATTTGATCAATATCGAAATCAGTATCACTTACTCTAAAAAAGACGGTGGCATCCTTCTTGTATTCATCCGCGATATCACCATGCGCAAACGAGCCGAGCAGTTGCTCACTAAATCTCGCGACCAGCTACTGACTTTTATTCAGCAAGCTCCCATCAGCATTGCCATATTTGACCGCGAGATGAACTATCTTGCCTGCAGTTCCCGCTGGATGGTGGAATATGGACAGGGACATGTTGACTTAATTGGACGCAATCATTATGAGGAGAATCCGGGCATATCTTCCACGCGTAAGTTCATTCATCAGCAGGCTCTAGCTGGAGCCATACTGGAAAACAATGAGGATGAGTGGATAAAGGCTGATGGCAGCAAGCACTGGTTGCGTTGGGCGGTACAGCCATGGAAGGATGTAAATGAAACTATTGGCGGCATAATAATTTACGCCGATGATATTACCGTTCAAAAACAGATGCAGGCGGAAATCTTAGAGCGCCGCTTGGCTCAACAGAAAGAAAACGACAACCTGCTCAAACAGAAAGTCGCCGATCAGACTGCTGCAGCCATCGCACATGAATTGAACCAGCCTCTTCTTGCAATCGCCTCATACAGTGATACTGCACTGATGCAGATAGAGGCTAAAACACCTAATATGGAAATAATCCATAAAGCAATAGTGGGAAGCAATCAACAAGCTCAGCGTGCGGGAAAGTCAATTCGTGAATTGCTCGACTTCTTGAGGATGAAAAGATTTTCGACTGATAGATTTGATATCAATCAGGAGATCCTTGATGTGATGGATATCGTCAAGTCGGAACACCAACTACAATTTAATCCCATACTTGATTTTGAAGATGGGCTTCCGTTGATTTTGGCAAATCGTTCTCATGTCCGCAAAGTATTGCTAAATCTGCTGCGCAACGGCATTGAGGCAATGCAAGAGGTCGGCGTTCCTCTGCCTGCCATTACCGTGAGTGTGATAACGAGGAAGGAGGATTGTGTCGCCCAAGTGACGATACGGGACAACGGGCCGGGCATTGAGAAGAAAAATCTACACCGTTTATTTGATCCGTTCTTCACAACCAAAGCTACAGGTATAGGTATGGGACTCGCGATCAGTCGTTCTCTGATTGAGGAAAATGGCGGTCAACTATGGGTTGACCCGCAAGAAGGTCAGGGGGCTATTTTTCATTTAACTTTGCCCTTTGCGATATGAGCGACATTAAGAACGTATTCGTTGTGGATGATGACATCGCAGTGCGGGATTCTCTCGCTATGCAGATGGAGGGAGCTGGCTATACCGTGACTACATTTCACAGTGCCTATGACTTTCTTGATGCGTGTACTCCCGGCACGCAGGGTTGCATCATTCTTGACGTTAGTATGCCAGGCATGGATGGTCCGGCGATGCAAGATGAATTAATACGTCGCGGACTGAAACTACCGATCATATTTCTCTCAGGGCAAGGAACAATACCGCTGACAGTACGTACTATGAAGGCCGGGGCTATGGATTTTCTGACTAAGCCGGTGGAAGGTGCGGTACTTCGGGCTCGCGTACAGGAGGCATTAAAGCGCTGCTCTGAAATGTATGATCAGGCAATGGGTACTCAAGCCACGGCTGTACGACTGGCAAGTCTAACCGAGCGTGAACGCGAAGTCATGATGTTTTCCGTTGCGGGACATAGTTGCAAAGAAATCGCGTCACGTCTGGCTATAAGTTATCGGACAGTCGAAACTCACCGTACGCGTGTCATGCAAAAAACCGGTGTATCCAACATGGTGGAACTTGCGAACATCATCAAGTCTCAGAAAATAGAATAGAGGAAATGCTAAATTTCCAAGGTAGATTGCTTTCGTCGAAATGACGACAATCATCAGATCCTGAAGTGTTTGACGGATTGTTCAAGTGCAGTGGAGAGTTTTTCCAAATTCTCTACCGTGCCGAATACTTCCTGAACAGCCTCGCTGTTCACATCCGACATATTTGAAACTTTTTCCACATTGACTGCGATCTCTCGACTGGCTGCGCTTTGCTCGCTGATAGCGGCGGAAATATCCTCGACGCCCCCGAGTGCTTTGGATACTCCATTATTGATCTCCACAATGGAATTGCCGGCTTTTTCAGCCATGATCGTGCCAACTTTGACCATTTCCACCGTGGCAACCATTTCCGCTATGGCATGAGCGGTGCTCCCCCGAATAGCCTCAACCATATCAACGATCTCTTGGGTGGAGCGCCCTGTCTTTTCTGCCAATTTGCGTACTTCGTCGGCTACCACGGCAAACCCTCGACCCTGTTCTCCGGCTCGTGCCGCTTCAATTGCGGCATTGAGTGCAAGCAGATTGGTCTGGTCGGCGATCTCTTTGATGACTTTGACGACACTCTGGATCCGGTCGGATTGCTCACCCAATTGCTGCATCGTTTGAGCCGTGTTCAACACAGCCTGATTGGTTTTAGCCATATCGTTCACGACATCCTGCACGATCTTGCCACCCTCGATGGCCAGTGTGGACGAGTTCTCGGAGATACGCCGCACTTCGCCCGCATTCTCGGATATCTGATCGATGCTGACAGTCATCTCTTCAACGGCCGCAGCCATCGAGCTTGCGGCATCGGATTGCGTTTGCGAGCCCGCGGCAACTTTTGTCATGGTGTCCGATAGATGTTTTGCCCGGTTGTCTATATGGCCGGATACCGAAGCGATTTGATCGATGATCGATCCCAGCAATACCTTGGTCGATTGGACTGAGCACAGTACCTCTCCCATTTCGTCACGACCGGAAATATCAACCTGGCCTGACATTTGTCCATTGATCACTTCACTTAAGTGTCCCTTGATTTCGTCAACAGGATTGGCGACGAAGAGACGGATAACCAATTTGATAAATAGAAACAGCAGGAGTTGCAGCACTATCTGACCGACGATCAGTTTGGCGATCACACTGTACAGACTTGAGTAGTCGCTACTCAAGTCAATTTCAATATCGGATGCGCCGTTCACTGAGCCGTCTTCAACCTGATGGCAAGTCATGCAGTCTGTTCCGTGAAAATTGTGGCTGACGATATATGGTGTCACAGCACGGAATACTGATTTTTCACCGTGTCTTTCAATGGCGAAGTAGGGGCGCTTGCTGGAGATGACGTTACGCTCGACATCATCTTTGACTTGTTCTTCAGGGAGACCGGGGCCAAATTGTTTGACCACTTGCTCGGATCGAACCAAATGTAATCCGACGATATTTCCGCTGTCGGAGATCTTTTTCACCAATAGTTTTCTGGTCTCAATATCGCCGATCTGTCCTGTGATCATCAGCATGTTTGCGCTGTCGATGACTTCATTGGCAATGCCTTCTGCACGCTGCTGGGCTGAGCTAAACATACTGGAATTGATATGGCTGGAGATGGCAAAATTGCCGACACCAAGTAATACCAGCAGAACCGGTTGAATTAGGATCTGTAACTTTGTTTGCAAGGACAGATTTTTAAAGCGCTTGCCCAAGGAAGGTTTTCCGGAAGGAATGTCGCCTGATTGGTAGAGCGCATTGGCAGCCGAAACTTCGGCGCTGGTCGGTTTTTTTCTGAGTGAAAGATATCCGACCACATTCCCGTTGTCAGTGATCGGTGATACGGTGGCACGCACCCAGTAATGGTCGCCGCTCTTGGCCCGGTTCTTTACGATGCCACGCCAGGGGTGGCCGCTTTTGACCGTGTCCCACAGACTTTTGAACGCCCAAGGCGGCATATCGGGATGGCGGACGAGGTTGTGATTTTTTCCAATCAATTCCTCGCGGGAAAATCCGCTGATCTCCACGAAAGAGTCGTTTGCGTAGGTGATGATTCCCTTGGTATCGGTCTTGGTGACAAAGACCTGACTCTCCGGATAATCGATATCACGCTGGGTTACGGGCAAATTCGTTTTCATTATATGAATACTCCACCTCGGCACTTTGGCCTTACTATGGGTAATATATACGGTTTTTTTAGCGGGTAAGCCCAGAACAGATGGCAATAAAGCGGGTAGTTAACTCGTTTGATTATATTCAGATTTTTATTCGCGATCCAAATTGGGCGAGGCTATCGTGATCGTCACACGTCTATTGCGGGCACGATTTTCAGCATTGGTATTGGGCAACAGCGGTTGGTTGGCGGCCAGGCCAACGACAGAAAGATTTTTTTCAGGAACACCGTTTTCTATCAATATCCTAACTACACTGCTTGCCCGAACCGATGACAACTCCCAATTGGATGGGAATTTGGCTGTCGAGATCGGGATGTCGTCAGTATGTCCCTCTACCTCTACCGGCATGTCTTCTTTACTCAATATATCGGCAACCGAGCGCAATAGACTGATCGAGTCGGTATGTAGCGTGGCTTCACCTGTACTAAAAAGCGTGCTGGCGCTGATGTCAACGACGACCCCGCGTTTGGTCAGATTGATCCTGACATTGTTTTGCTTGATCATCGAGTCCATGACATTGTTCAGGTCGATGGCCAATTTTTTCATATGCTCTTCGATTTTGCGTTGCTGTACACCCAACTGCGCAGTGTGCTTGTCCACCAATACCTTATTTAAGTAGAGGGGCGACGGCAATACACTCGTTAACGAACCGGGTTGATCATTGCTGATAATGGGCGAAGTAGGGGTTGTGGGCAGGCTCAGCGCAAATCTGATCGATTCGCTGACCATTTTATACTTGGCCTCATTCAATGTTGAGATCGAATACATCACGACGAAAAAAGCAAACATCAGGGTGATGAAGTCCGCATACGAAACCAGCCATCGGTCAATGTGGCTATTGTCATCTTTTTGGTTGGGACGCTTAATCATAGATATTTGAACGGATCAATAGCCCATTGGATTGGCGATTCGTACTGGACGATACTATCAATTTTTGTGGCAAGGTCAATGTCTTGCGGCGGTACGGGATGGTCATGTGTTATATCAAACACCGTGCGCACGGTGGGACGCAGCAAGCTTTCGTGTCCCGGGCTGATAACAACAGCGAGCATATTACTTTCCAGCTTAACCAGTGTTCCAACCGGGTAGATGCCGATGAGGCAGATGAAGCGCTCCACCAGTTCCGCATTGAAATGAAACTTGCTCCATTCAAATAGTTTTTTTAGCGCCGCGGTAGGCTCCATTCCTTTGTGATAGATACGGTTTGACGTCAGTGCATCGTATACATCGACAATCGATGCCATTTGGCCGAACTGGGAAATCTCATTGCTATGCAATTTGTTCGGATAGCCTGTTCCGTCATAACGCTCGTGATGTTGGCCGGTGATCAAAATGGCCACTTCGGGTATGCCCGGTGTATGTTCGAGCAACTCGCGACCGGAGGCCGCGTGTGACCTCATTATCGCAAACTCATCATCAGTCAATGCCGCAGGCTTGTTGAGTATGTGATCCGGTATTTTCATTTTCCCAATATCGTGCAACAAGCCGCCTATTCCCGCTTCCATGATGACTTCCTTTTCGAAGTTCATCGCCCGGCTGAAGGCGACTAACAATGCACAGACGCTTACCGAGTGTTGGAATGTATATTCGTCCTTGTTTTTAATGCGCGACAAGCTGACAAAGGCGTCCTGGTTGCGGAAGATGGAGTCGGTGATGTTTTCAACAACGGGAGAGACCTTGGCCAATTCGATCTGTTTGCCCATTCGAATATCTGACATCAGATGGTGGACGACATTGTGTGCTTGTGTGTGTACGATTTTCGCTTGTATAACTTCTTCCCTCAGCGGAACAGGGGGCGGGGATTTAATTTCGTGCTTTTCAATCAGTGACGTGATCTTCTCGTGTATCTCGGCATGATATTCGTCATGTGTTTGGGCATCGGCGACATCCAGCCCTTTTTCAGAGTCTATATAAAGCTCGCGGATGCCGGTGGCAATGATTTGCTCAATTGTTTTTGCATCTTTAACCTTGAACGAGTTGAATGCAAAAGGATGATCCATCCATCCGCAATTCAGATCGTGGATAAACATGCCGGGCAAAAGTTGATCGCTGCGGATACGTTTTATCATGGGTGCATCATAGCCCAAATAAAGGCTGGTCAATATTACCAACGCGCCAATTGGGCGGGATTTTCTTTCGCTTACAAATGTCTCATGGGTTCGGGTCGCTAACTAAACTCAACCCGCAATGTCATGGTATGAAATCCTGAGAATAAATACAAATAACTATCGTGACAGGAAAAATATAAACATTTATTTTCACTTGCTTGGCAGCTTTAACAATATTTTTATCCGTAATACGTCTATCCATAAGTGGTGCGCGAAAATAGAGTGGCGGACAGACCATGTTTATAAATCAATAAGTTGGAATATTTTCAGTTTGCATCTTTTCTTCATAATAGTGGAGACAATTATACTGCCATGAGGCTATACGTGATGTCACTCGTCCACATGCGGTTAGGCGCATCCGGCTGGAAGTTGCGGTTAAGCAAGTTCGGTGCAATCGGCAGTTAGCCGGGTAGGGCCAACAGGTACAGATTTGACTAAGTTTTCAGGAGAGGTCGCAACGGCAATTAAAGTTTTGCAGCCTCTCGAAAAGACAAGACACGATGTTGAATTGGGAAGCTTAAGTCAAGATCTTTCGCTAATCCAGCCTGACTCTTGCCTCGAATCATATTTTGGAGGCTGGCTACCATAATGGGTAGACGAAACCTTGTATAGAAAGGAATCGTAGTTGCTGTATTTACAATGGTTTCTGCGGAGCCAAGTGTCAGCTGGGTGTTGGCACAAAACTCATTAAGGTGTGTGGGGATGTGAAAATGCAGGCGTCCTCGTTCCAGTCCAAATAGCTGCAACCATGATTCCTTGACTGAAGCGTTGCCTGACATTTCATGGAATACAGAGGCCCATGAGTACAGGGTCTGATTTGGAAGCAGAGGGGGAATGAACGATAGGCTAGCTCGCCTATGGCTCACGTTTCCACCAATATCTGCCTGTGGATTTGCTAACAAACCAATATTTATGTTTTTTTTCATAGTATTAGTGCGCACAATTTTTGTCTTCCGGTTTATTTTCACGAACCAATAAGTATTGAACTGAGTTGATTTTTTATATTCAGTCGCTTGACTTAATCAAGCGACTGAATTAATGTAGTCAGCATTATAAGCTTGGAGCAAAGCATGAGCACTAAAGATGACAGCCCTTGTCTATTGTTGAAAACAGCTCAACGATTACTTGGGCATCAACCCACTTCGCAGGAGGAAACTCGCTGGCGTCTACTGCAGGCGGCGACAGAGGTGTTTGCCGAACAGGGCTATCACGCCGCGACGACGAGGGAGATTTGCCGCCGTGCCGGGGTAAACCTAGCTTCGATCCATTATTATTATGGCGATAAGGCCGAGCTGTATCGCGAGGTATTCCGTCTGCCGTTTCTCAATGAATGCAATACGTTCGCGGCCTTGGATGTTGCACAGGCCTCGCTGCAAGAAGCCTTGGAATCCTTTTATAACTGGTTGTTTCCGCCAACTGCTGACGAAGATCCGATGTTGCAACTTTTTGCACGCTTACATGCCCGCGAGGAAGCGGAGCCCAGTGGCGTTTTGGGTGAGGCGATGAAGCAGGCATTTCGTCCCAATCACGAAAAGATGCAAGCCTTGTTGTGTCGTGAATTGGGTTTGAAAAAACCGGATGTGGAAGTGGATCGGTTGACTTTTTCCGTGTTTGGTTTGGCGACTGTCTATTTTCATGTGCGCTCGGCGGTTGATGATTTCGCTCCCCATCTGGTTACCGGTAAGCAGTACAGAGAGGTGATGGTGGAAAGGCTGATTGGGTATGCAACTGCGCTGATTGAGTTTGAGCGCAAGCGTCGTATCACGACGGCAGGGAGCAAAAAATGAAGCGGCATTTTTTTGGGGTGTTGGCCACGGCCATTGTATTGGCTGGATGTGCCGTGGGGCCGGACTTCAAGCGTCCCGATACGCCGCAAGTGGAGTGGCATACGACTTTACCGCACGGTGGAAAATTGGAAAGTTTGGACAAATGGTGGCAGCAATTGAATGATCCGTTATTGAGCGAGTTGATTGTCGATACCGAAAAAAACAATCCTTCAATTGATATGGCGTTGGCAAAAATGAACGAGGCTCGTGCCAATGCCGCTATCAGTGGTGCCAGTTTGTATCCATCGTTGAATGCTTCGCTAGGCTCTACCACTAGCCGTAGCGCAATGGGCTCTTTTCTCTTTCAGCAAACCGTAAACAGTGTCGGTTTCGATGCGAGATGGGAGATCGATCTGTTCGGCAAGAACAGACGTGCAGCGGAGGCGGCTCAAGCTCGTTATGGCGCGGGTGAAATCGGTTGGCATGATGCGCGTATTTCGCTGGCGGCAGAAGTGGCGGATGTGTATGTCCAACTGCGCCAGTGCGAAGCTGCGGTATCGTTCGCGCAAAGCAGCAAGCAATCCTATGCTGCGGCGTGGGGTGTGATGCGTATTAAAGAAAGCGCGGGGTTGGCCTCGCCAATGGAGGCGGCGCGTGCGCAGGCGAATGAGGCCGATGGTGATTCCAATTACATATCCAAAGAAGGCGATTGTGCGCGTACGCTCAATCGGCTGACTGCGCTGACCGGTATTGAACAAAATGCTTTGAAAGCCAGACTTGCCTCGCGCCAGGGGCAAATACCGATTCCGAGTGCGGTGGATGTAAGCAGCGTGGCGGCACAGGCGTTGCGGCAGCGGCCCGATGTGGCAACGGCAGAATGGAACTTGGCTGCAGCCAGTGCTGATATCGGCGCTTCTAAAGCGGCGTTGTATCCCAGCCTGACGTTGACCGGCTCGGTGGCGAACAATCTGATCTATATGGGTGGTCAGAATGCCGTCGTGCCTACCTGGTCGTTTGGCCCCAGTTTGTCTTTGCCACTGTTTGCAGGCGGGAGACTCAGGGAGGGAGTGAAAGCAGCGCAAGCCCGCTATGACTACGCCTGGGCAAGTTATCAAAAGACTGTGCGGGATGCGGTGCACGATGTTGAGGATGCCTTGGTGCGATTGAATGTGGCGAATGCGCGGGGGGATGAAGCTGATAAGACAAAACAAAAATTCGAGCAGCTCTATCAGGCAACCGAGGCGCGTTATAAGGTTGGTTTAAGCAATCGAATAGCCTTGGAAGAGGCGAGACGCAGTTGGTTGCAAGCACAGGATTCGTTAGCGCAACTTAATCGTGAGACCGTTTCGGCATGGATCGCACTCTATAAAGCATTGGGCGGTGGCTGGGAGCAAGCTCCGGCTGAGAGTGTTACTGAAAATATTAAATAGCATTGTTAGGCTGGCGGAGAGTAAGACGAACCCCGGAATACTTCACAGGAGAGTAGTGTGAACAAATCAAAATATATTGTTGTCGCAGTCTTGGTTGCTGTTATTGGTGTATTCGTCGCATCCCGCGGTGCGAGCAAGACACCGCCGGTAAACAGCGAAACAAGCAAGCCCGCCTTGACAGTAACTACTGTCATGCCTGTGGCGGCGCTATGGTCGGAACGTGTGACAGCAAGCGGGCAAGTTTTGGCATGGCAGGAGGCGATCATCGGAGCCGAGATTGGCGGGGTGCGGCTGGTTGAATTGCAGGCCAATGTCGGCGACCGGGTAAAAAAGGGCGACTTGCTGGCGCGTCTGGCCGACGAAATGCTGCTTGCCGATGTGCATCAGCAACAGGCCGCGCTCGATGAATCGACTGCGCGCTACAAGGAAGCTGAAGAAAATGCACAACGTGCCGCCAAGATCAAAGACTCCAATGTATTGAGTGCGCAAGAGTTGCAGCAATTTACCAATGCGGCAGAAATAGCAAAAGCGCAAATGGGATCTGCCGATGCCAGATTGGAAAGTGCAAAACTTAAATTACGTTATACCCGCATCATCGCGCCGGACGACGGTTTGATCTCTTCACGCAGTGCGACGCTGGGTACAGTCGCACAAGTCGGCGGTGAATTGTTCCGCCTGATCCGTCAGGATAAATTGGAGTGGCGGGCAGAGTTGACCGATGTTCAGTTGCAGCAGGTGAATATCGGGCAAAAAGTGCAAGTGCGTACCGGTGTAAACGATACCGTAACAGGTGTGGTGACACGTATTGCGCCCTCCGTAGATATGAGTACTCGCAACGGTTTTGTCTATGTCAGTCTGAATGAAAATAAAACGTTGTTGGCCGGTACGTTTACCCAAGGCGAATTCGAGCTGGGTAAATCGAATGCTTTGACCCTGCCGCAAAGTGCCGTGGTAGTTCGCGATGGCTACAGCTATGTATATCGGGTGGGTGCGGATGCGCGAGTAACTCAAACCAAGGTGACCATAGGAAGACGTCAGGGTGATCGCGTCGAAGTAAGCGCTGGACTTGCGCCGAATGCGACAGTCGTTGCCACCGGTACCGGCTTCCTTAATGACGGTGATCTGGTGAGAATCGAAAGTACTAAAGCGAAATTCAATGCGGAGACAGTAAAGTCGTCTGCGCACAAAAGTAATATCTAAACCGGGACCGCTATGAATATCTCCGCATGGTCGATACGTAATCCTATCCCCGCAATTCTATTGTTCATCATGCTCACGCTGGTCGGGCTGGTGAGTTTCAAAACGATGCTGGTTCAGGATGCGCCGGATATTGAGCTGCCGATGGTAACGGTGACGGCCAATCTGGAAGGTGCCGCTCCGGTGCAGATGGAAACCGAAGTTTCGCGCAAGATCGAAAATGCGGTGGCAAGTCTCGGGCAGGTTAAGCATGTGTATGCCAATATTACCGATGGCTCTGCCATTGTCACCGTCGAATTTGATCTGGAAAAAAATGTGGTCGAGGCGGTGGATGATGTGCGCGATGCCATCAGTCGCATTCGTTCCGATCTGCCCAGTGACATGAAAGAGCCGATCATCTCCAAAGTTAATACTGCGGGCAGGGCGATCATCACTTTCAGTGTTTCGTCGGAGCACTTGGACGAGCAGGATCTTTCCTGGTTTGTTGATAACGATATTTCCAAGAAATTGCTGGCTGTGCAGGGCGTGGGCAAGTTCACCCGTATCGGAGGAGTGGACAGAGAAATACGTGTTGAGATCGACCCGATAAAGGTACAGGCACTTAATGTTTCCGTAGCAGATATTTCACGCCAGATCCGCAAGATACAGCAGGAATCATCCGGTGGGCGTGCCGATCTTGGCGGAGCCGAGCAGTCCGTGCGCACCATTGGTACTGTGCAGACGGTAGCTGAACTGGCCGCAATGGATATTGTGTTGATGGACGGACGCCATTACCGTCTGGATCAATTGGCGACGGTAACCGATGCCAAGGCGGAACGTCGTTCCACCGCCTTGCTCGATGGCAAGCCGCTCATCGCTTTTGAAATCACGCGCACCAAAGGCAGCAGCGAAGTCTCGGTGGCAAAAGCAGTGCGCGCTGCCGTCGATAAACTGAATGCAGAGCATCCCAATGTAAAAATCAGCGAAGCATTCGATTCGGTCGAGCGCGTGCAAGAGAACTTTGAGGGGTCTATGCATCTGCTGTACGAGGGTGCCATTCTTGCGGTATTGGTCGTGTGGTGGTTCTTGCGTGACGGGCGGTCCACGTTTGTTTCAGCCGCCGCTTTGCCATTGTCGATCATTCCCACTTTCATCGGTATGCAGTATCTGGGCTTTACCTTGAACATGGTGACCCTGCTTTCGTTGGCACTGGTGGTGGGGATTTTGGTGGACGATGCCATCGTGGAAGTCGAAAATATCGCGCGCCATTTGCACATGGGCAAGTCGCCCTATCAGGCGGCGATGGAAGCCACCAACGAGATTGGTCTTGCCGTGGTGGCAACGACTTTCACGCTGGTATCGGTATTTTTGCCGACAGCTTTCATGGCGGGCATTCCAGGAAAATTCTTTAAACAATTCGGCTGGACAGCCGCATTGGCGATCATGGCTTCATTGTTGGTGGCACGCTTGCTCACCCCGATGATGGCAGCCTATCTGCTGAAACCAACCGCAGAAGTGAAAGAAGAACATGGCAAGCTGATGCAGTTGTATCTGCAATTGGCAAAATGGTGCCTATCACATCGCGTGGCGACTTCGTTTTTGGCGATCGCGTTCTTTATTGGCTCGTTAAGTTTGATCCCATTATTGCCCAGCGGTTTCATTCCACCGGCTGACCATGCACAAACGCAAGTGACGATCGAGTTGCAGCCCGGTAGTACGCTGGCAACAACGACAGAAGTTGCCGAGGAAGCACGCGCAATTTTGATGACCATGCCGGAAGTAAAGCAGGTGTTTACGGCGGTGGGGCGAGGAGCCAGCGGTGATCTGTTTTCAGCAGGAAACGAAGCCGATGTGCGCAAAGCGAATATGATCGTGACCTTGATCCATCGCTCCGAGCGCAAACTTAAACAATCCGAGCTCGAAGCATTGATACGCGAAAAAATGCAAGTTTTACCGGGTGCGCGCGTGACGGTAGGTGCCGGTGATAATGGAGAAAAATTCCAGTTGTTGCTGGCAGGCGATGATCCGGTGGTATTGGCTGAAACCGTACACGCGGTTGAACGGGATGTCCGCACCATCAAAGGGCTGGGTAACATCACCTCTACCGCCAGTCTGGTACGTCCCGAGGTGAGCATTCGACCGAATTTCGCGCGCATGGCCGATTTGGGTGTGACAGCGGAAAGCGTCGGTGAAGTGGCGCGTATCGCCACCGCAGGCGACTATAGTTCAGCACTGGCCAAACTTAATTTACCGCAGCGCCAAGTGCCGATACGGGTGCAGATGCCGGAATCCGCGCGTGAGCAGATCGAGGTGCTGGAGCAACTTCCGGTGCACGGGAAATCGGGTAATGTGAAATTGGCCAGTGTCGCCGACATCACCGTGAGCAGCGGCTCGGCACAGATCAACCGCTTGGATCGCAGCCGTAACGTGGCGATCAATATTGAATTGAACGGACGTCAGCTGGGTGATGTTTTTGCCGAGGTCGGAAAGTTACCCAGTCTGAAATCATTACCGCCGGGTGTGCGTCGTGGCGAATCCGGTGATGCCGAACGCATGCAGGAATTATTCGGCAGTTTTGGTATGGCGATGCTCACCGGTGTGCTGTGTGTATATGTGGTGCTGGTATTACTGTTCAAAGATTTCTTGCAACCGGTGACGATCCTGGCGGCACTGCCATTTTCGTTCGGCGGCGCATTTGTGGCGTTATTAATCACCCACAGCAGCTTCTCTATGCCATCGCTGATCGGCTTGTTGATGCTGATGGGGATTGTTACCAAGAACTCTATTTTGCTGGTGGACTACGCCATCATGGCACGGCGTGAGCATGGTATGGATCGCTTTGAGGCGCTGATAGATGCATGTAGTAAACGCGCCCGTCCCATTGTGATGACGACTATTGCCATGGGAGCGGGCATGATGCCGATAGCGATTGGTTTGGGAGCGGAGCCCAGTTTCCGTATGCCCATGGCGACGGCCGTGATCGGCGGTCTCATCACTTCCACCTTGCTCAGTCTATTTGTCGTGCCGGTGGTATTTACTTATGTGGACGATCTGATGGAAAAATTCAAACGCCTGCGTCGTAGTGAATCGGATCTGGGCATAAAACAAGTCTAGGCGATATTGGTGTTTGTTGTGATGCGCGACAGCATAATAAAAACATCTTCCGGTTGTCAGTGATCAAGTAATCGGATGCGAGAAGTTCCTTGTCCGGTTATTATGGAAACATATTGCTGACTTGGCATGGACCGGTCAGCACCATTTTCAACTTAAGGGGGTCACCATGTTGTTGGGGCGTCTACTCGCGGTTTCCTTGCTGCTGTTAAGTTCACCGGCGTTTGCGGGTCTTTTTAATCTCAATGTAAGTAACAGTGCCGCTCAATTTGAAGCCGGTGCTTCAGCCGACGGGAGTTCGGAGACCAAGGGCAGCTATTACTATAATGATCAGGGTAGTAGGTTGCTCGATGGAAGTCTGTTGGTGAAGGGGGGCGGTGGAGATGACAGTGCTTCCGGGCCATCCGGTGGTGGTGGAGCCAAAGTTATCATTGGTGATGTGGCACGACAAAGCGGGGCAAAAAATTTAGCTGCTGCTGTCGCGCTTGGCGGGCAAGTTTCTGTTCCTCTACCATCGAGCACGCCCATTGCTTTTGTTGGAGAATTTTTTTCCTCACTGAGGATCACCAGCTATATCAATGCGAATCATTTTAGCCAATTCGCATTGCGCGTCGAAATGGGGCCGCCGCAAGCCAAGTTTTTTATCGGTTATCGCGAAATCACTTTTAGTATCACCGGAGCCGGAGACGTCGCAGTCGACAAGGGTAGTTATATGGGAGTCATGTTCAAGTTTTAATCTTGACGATCTCTAATCTTGACTATCGTGACATGTCACGGGGGCGAAATATCAGGTAGATAGCGCGCGCCCGAGTTTGGCTGAAACTTGGGCATCTAGGTCTGTCTCAAGACAATCCAGCTCGATGTCGATCTGTGTGCTGCGCAGCCAGGTGAGTTGTCGTTTTGCGAGTTGGCGAGTGGCTACGATTCCTTTTTCAAGCAGTTCATCATAGCTGATTTCCCCTTCCAGATATTGCCATGCCTGCCGATAGCCGACGCAGCGCATCGAGGTCATATTCGCGTTAAGTTCATGCTTTTCGCGCAATCCACGTAGCTCATCCAGCAGGCCGAGCGCCATCATATTTTTGAAGCGTGTGGCAATGCGTGCATGGAGTTGCGCACGGTCACTTGGAACCAGTGCGATAGAAGTAATGCGATAAGGCAATTCACTCCCGGCTATGCTTTCCCCGTGCCGGAGATCACCGATCAGTGATGACATCGGTTGCCCGGTAATGCGATAGATCTCCATTGCACGCTGAATGCGCTGCGTGTCATTCGGTGCAAGGCGCGCAGCCGTTTCCGCGTCCACTAACGCCAGTTGTTGATGCAGAGACTGAATACCGTGTTGTGCAATTTCTGCATCGAGTGCGGCACGGATTTCCGGATCGGCTTGCGGTAATTTGCTTAAACCTTCGCGAAGCGCTTTGAAGTACAGCATCGTACCGCCCACCAGCAAAGGAATTTTGCCGCGCGCGGTGATATCAGCCATCAGGCGCAGTGCATCATGGCGGAAGGCTGCAGCAGAGTAAGCTTCGGTAGGATCGATAATGTCGATGAGATGATGCGGTGCGCGGGCAAGAATCGCGGCCTCCGGTTTGGCTGTGCCGATATTCATGTCGCGAAAAACCAGCGCGGAATCCACGCTGATGAGCTCTACCGGAAAATGCTGCGCTAATGCCACTGCGGCATTGGTTTTGCCGCTGGCAGTGGGGCCCATCAGGAAGATAGCGGGGGGCAATGTTTTCATGCCAATGGACGGTCTCGTGTTTCCTTCATCGCCAATACGGCCAGCAAGCTGATGACAGCCGCGGCAGAAATGTAGCCGCCTACCCAGGGGAGTCCACCGAGTAACACTAGTTGTTGTGCCAGGTAAGGAGCCAGAGATGCCCCCAAAATTCCGCCCAGATTGTAGGATGTCCCCGCACCGGTATAACGCACTGCGGTGGGGAATAGCTCGGGTAATAAGGCACCCATCGGTGCAAACGTAGCGCCCATCAAAAATAATTCGATAGAGAGGAACGCGGTAATTTGCCAAAGCGAACCACTGCCCAACATCGGTGCTAATAGAAAGCCGGATAAAAATGCGGCACTGCCGGCAACCAATAAAACAGGGCGACGTCCGTAACGATCACCAGCCCACGCGGATAGCGGGGTGGCGGCAGCCATGAAGATGACGGCGATACATAGCATGGAGAGAAATTGCGGACGCGGGATATGCAGCGTAGCGACACCGTAGCTTAAAGAAAATACGGTCGAAATATAGAACAGGGCATAACATACCACCATCGCCAAAGCCCCCAGCAGTAGCGGCACAGCATGATGAGCAAGCAGTGTCGCCAGCGGCAGCTTCACGGCTTTTTTTGTTTGCAAGGCTTGGGCAAAAACCGGTGTCTCGGTAAGTTTAAGTCGTACGTACAGGCCGACCATGACCAGCGCAGCGCTGGCAAGAAATGGAATGCGCCATCCCCATGCCCGAAATTGTGCCTCATCGAGGATATTCGACAACAGCAAAAAACTACTCACGGCGCACAGAAAACCAATGGGAGGGCCCAGCTGCGGAAACATGCCGAACCAGCCGCGTTTGCCCTGTGGCGCATATTCCGCCGCCAGCAGCGCTGCACCGCCCCATTCGCCACCCAGCCCGATACCTTGGCCGAAGCGTAGCAGGCAGAGCAGGGCTGGCGCTGCCCAGCCGATATGTTCGTAACCGGGTAGAAAACCGATCAGCGTAGTGGAAGTTCCCATGACCAGCAGCGAAGTGACCAGTGTAGCTTTGCGGCCTATCTTGTCGCCGAAATGTCCAAATAATAATGCCCCGAGCGGGCGCGCCAAAAACGCGATGCCGAAAGTGAGAAATGCATTTAATGCCTGGGCAGCGGGATCGCTACCGGGAAAGAATATCGGGCCGATCACCATGGCAACCGCGAGGCCGTAAATATAGAAATCGTAAAATTCGATAGCTGTCCCGATGAAACTCGCGAAGGCGATACGTGCGGTTGAGGGCCTGATATTTTCGTTAATCATTGTTTACTAGTGAACATTGCTTTTATTTTCCCCGCATGAACATGGCATCCAATTCAGATAGTGAAATCTGGAACCAGGTCGGACGTCCGTGATTGCATTGGTCGGCGCGTTCGGTTTGTTCCATTTCTCGCAGGATCGCGTTCATTTCCGGGATAGTCAGTTGTTGATTCGCACGCACGGCGGAGTGGCAGGCGAGAGTGGCCAGCAGCTCGTTGCGGCGTTCGGTAAGCGCGCGGCTCGATCCGAACTCTCTCAATTCATGCAGTACTTCGCGCGCGGCAGCTTCGGCATGTGCCTGCTTGAGCATGGCTGGCATGGCGCGAACTGCCAATGTGGTGGGCGAGAGCGGGGCAAGATCAAAGCCGAGCGCGGCGAGTGCGACTTGTTCTTCTTCCGCGGTGGCAACATCCAATGCTTCGGCGTGAAACGTGACCGGAATCAACAGAGGTTGGGTGGGAAGTTGTTGTGCATCCAATGCAGTCTTTAGTTTTTCATACACGATGCGTTCGTGCGCGGCGTGCATGTCTACCACCACCAAACCATTCTCGTTCTGGGCGAGAATGTAGATGCCGGAGATTTGCGCGAGTGCGTAGCCGAGAGGATGTTCCGAGCCGGGAATGGAAACTGGGGAAGAGGGAAGGGTAACTGCACTCATCTCCCTTCCCCCTTCTCCCTTACCGGTCTGAGCTTCCCAAAGCCGGTAAGTCGCTTGCTGTTGCGCCGCACCGAACGGGATACGTTGCTGTTGAAGCGGGAAAGGTGTCCTAGCGTTATCTGCTTGCTGCACGGACGGCTGCGGTGAAGATGCTTCGCCTATCGGCGCACTCAATGCGTCTTGCAACGCATGGAATATGAACTGGTGTATACCCTGGCTTTCGCGGAAACGAACCTCGCTTTTCGCCGGATGCACATTCACATCTACCTGCTCGGGAGGCATGTCGAGGAATAATACAAAGGCAGGATGCCGCTGGTGATGGAGGATATCCTGATAGGCTTGTTTTACCGCATGCATCAACACCTTGTCGCGTACGAAGCGACCGTTTACGAAAAAATATTGTTCGTCACGGGAAGATCGCGAGTAGGCGGGGAGCGCTGCGATGCCATACAAATGCAAATCGGCGATCCGGCGTTCGACCGCGACGGCGTGTTGTCCGAATTCTTCACCGAGCATGGCGGTAATGCGCTGTGCCAAATTCTGGCGGGTTAGTTGCCACACGGTACGACCATTGTGCTGCAAGGAGAATGCGACATCAGGGCGCGATAAGGCAATGCGCTTGAAGGTTTCTTCACACCAGGCGAATTCCGTACTTTCACTCTTTAGGAATTTGCGTCGCGCCGGTGTGTTGAAATACAACTCGCGCATCTCGATGCTGGTGCCCTGTGTGTGTGCCGCCGGAGCGGCAGTGCTTTGCGTACCATCCATCGCTTCGATCTTCCAGGCATGTTGCGCATCTGCATGGCGGCTGGTCAGCGTGACCTGTGCCACAGCTGCCATGCTTGCCAGTGCTTCACCGCGAAAACCCATACTGGAAACGCGTTGCAGATCTTCCAATGAAGTGATCTTGCTGGTGGCGTGGCGCATGAGAGCCAGAGGAAGTTGTTCCTGCGCTATACCGCTGCCATTGTCGCGTACACGCAGAAGTTTGATGCCGCCACCTTCGAGTTGCACGCTGATCTCGCTTGCGCCTGCATCCAGACTATTTTCCAATAATTCTTTTAATGCGGAGGCCGGGCGCTCAATCACCTCGCCGGCGGCGATCTGATTGATAAGCAGGTCGGGTAATAGTTGGATGTTAGCCATGCTGACAGCTTTAAGAAGAACTGCCGCCCATTATAGCGGAGGGAGGTGAGCTACCGCAGTATGATTAAATATTAAAAAATATTATTGAGATGAAAAATGTCTACAGGTGTGCTGTAATAGCGTATAAGTTTTGAAAGTAAATATTGCGTGTTGCATTTTATAGAGGAGAAAATCATGAAGTCTATCGTTACGGTTTTGGCAGTTGTCGCTTCTTTGGTTGCAGGCAATGCGCTGGCAGCGGATATGCCTGCGGTAGGGAAGACACGTTGTGGCGGATGCCATGCTATAGATAAAAAAATGGTCGGACCGGCATGGAAAGAAGTTGCCGCTAAGTATGCCGGTAAAGCGGATGCAGAAAAGACATTGGTCGCCAATATCACCAAGGGTGGTGCATTTGGTTGGAAGATGGGCGCGATGCCAGCCAAAGGTATCGGTGCGACCGATGATGAGATCAAATCATTGGCAAAATTCATTGTCGATTTGAAGTGATTCGTATCACATGGGTTTTGAATACCGGAAGTGCTCGGACATGACTCAAATTGTTTGATGGTTTAAGTTGCAATGGAAAAAGCCCTTGCCTTCCCAGGTAAGGGCTTTTTCATGAGGCAAAAGTTTTGTTGGAATCCCCGTCCGGAATATTGTCCGTTAAATCGGGAAAGTTTTACGAGGATATAGATCATGGTGACACCGGAAAACGTTAAGGATTACATCTTGCAAGGGCTGGCATGTGAGCATATCGAAGTCGAGGGCGATGGTCGTCATTTTGATGCGGTGATCGTGAGCAAAGCTTTCGAAGGCAAGGGGATATTACAGCAGCAACGGCTTGTCTTTCAGGTATTGGGTAATAAAATGGAAGTGATACACGCTTTGTCGATGAAGACATTTACCCCTGAACAGTGGAAGAAGCGGGCTTAACTTAAATTTTGGAGAAAATCATGGATCAAAAAGCATTGGAAAAAATCAAAAAAACGGTTACGGAAAATCCGATCGTTCTGTACATGAAAGGTACGCCGCAGTTTCCGCAGTGCGGATTCTCCGGGCGTGCGGCACAGGTGCTTAAGGCATGCGGTGTTGAAAACTATGTGGCAGTGAATGTGTTGGCTGATCAGGAAGTGTATGATAATTTAAAGTTTTATGCTGACTTCCCGACTTTTCCACAATGCTATATCAAGGGCGAGTTGATAGGGGGCTCAGATATTATGCTAGCCATGTCTGAGACAGGCGAGTTACAAAAGCTTATTAAAAGTGTGTTGCAATAACGTAACAATATGTCGGTATAGTGGTTGCCCAATTGCTTCGAAATATCTCAAATTCAATATGTTACGATGCAAGGCGGAAAGTCAGGAAGATATTTTTGAGGATTTTTCGGACGATTTTTAGCTTTTTTTTGATTAAGGACATTGTGGTATGCATACTATGAATTTGGCCGAGTTGTTTCGGCACGAAACTGATTTGTTGGACTTGCCTGCTGGACAAGCGTTGTTCAAAGAAGGTGAGCCAGGCGAATTGATGTATATACTTATTTCCGGTACCGCCGAAATCAGTGTGAATAATAAATTGATGGAGACAGCCACGGCTGGAGCTGTGCTGGGCGAGATGGCGATGATTGATGAAGGGGTGCGCTCAGCGACTGTGACTGCAAAGACTGATTGCAAGTTCCTAGAGATCGGGCATAAACGATTCAGCTTCCTTATTCAGGAGACCCCAAATTTTGCGGTCCACATCATGAAAGTCATCGCGAAGCGCTTGCGTAAGACAGATACACTTGTATGAGGATACCTCCGGCAAGTTGATATTTGCCGGTCATCAATGCCGCGTTTCCCTTTTCTGATTCTGTGCGAGAATCCCACTTCTGAAATTTAGAGGGATTGGGTATGTGCGGCATCTGCGGGGAATTGCGCTTCGATCATTCAATGCCTGATATGGCTGCGTTGCAGCGTATGACGGCACGATTGGCGCGACGCGGCCCGAACCATGAGGGATTCTACAGCGATGGTGCGCTGGCGTTTGGTCATCGACGGCTGGCGATCATTGATCTTTCCGCGCATGCTGATCAACCGATGGTGGACAAGGATCTGCACCTCGCGTTAGTGTTCAACGGCACCATCTACAATTACAAGGAATTGCGTTCCGAGCTGTTAGAGATGGGGTATGACTTCTTCTCTGACGGAGACAGCGAGGTGATCATCAAGGCTTATCACGCTTGGGGTGAGCATTGTGTGGAACGCTTTTTCGGCATGTTTGCTTTTGCCATCTGGGATACGCGCAACAGAACATTATTTTTAGCGCGGGATCGCCTCGGTATCAAACCACTTTATTACGCGCTGGACGGTGCACGTTTGCGTTTCGCTTCCACTATGCAGGCATTATTGGCAGGAGGGGGAGTTGATACGGATCTTGATCCCGTTGCCCTACATCATCACTTCACGCTGCATAGCGTCGTGCCTGCGCCGCACACTATATTGCAAGGTATTAAGAAACTACCTCCGGCGCATACGCTGACTTTTTCCAACAGGAAAAACGGGGCATCCAGCGGGATAGATAAGCAAGACACTTCGAGTAATATCGTTTTGCGTTGTTACTGGCAACTTGACGCGACGCGGCCGGACATTGCTCTTTCTGAACAAGATTGGTTGACGGCTACGCGCGATGTGCTGCGCCGTGCAGTGGAACGTCATCGTTTGGCATCGGATGTGCCGGTAGGCGTACTGCTTTCCGGTGGTCTGGATTCGAGTTTGCTAGTCGGGCTGTTGGCCGATCACGTAGATGAGTTGAATACATTCTCTATTGGCTTTGAAGAAGTGGCAGGGGAGCAGGCGGATGAATTTGAGTATTCAGATCTGGTCGCCCGGCATTTTAAAACCAAGCATCATAAATTTGCCGTGCCGAATTCAGAAGTACTGAAGCGTTTGCCGGAGGCTATCGCCGAAATGAGCGAACCTATGCCGAGTTATGATGTGACAGCATTTTATCTGTTGGGTGAAAGGGTCTCGCAGGAGGTGAAGGTTGTCTTGGCCGGACAAGGTGCGGACGAGGTGTTCGGCGGGTACTTCTGGTATCCGCGTATGAATGCCAGCAGCGGTACGCCTCTTGAGCGATTCTCGCAGCATTATTTTGATCGTGATCATGCCGAATACCTGGAGATGATCTCGCCCGAGTACCACGTGAAAGATGTGACCGCGGCGTGGGTGACCGATGAATTGAGAAAACCGGATGCGGATGAATTTCTCGATCAGGTGTTACGCATGGATGTAACGGGTTTGATGGTGGATGACCCGGTAAAGCGCGTGGATAATATGACGATGGCTTGGGGGCTGGAGGCGCGCGTGCCATTTCTCGATCATGAATTGGTGGAGCTTGCTGCGAAGATGCCGCCATCGCTAAAATTAAAAGAAGGCGGCAAATTTCCGCTCAAAGCGGTGGCGCGTAGTGTAATCCCCGATGCTGTAATAGTGCGTTCCAAGGGGTATTTCCCCGTGCCCGCCCTCAAATATGTGCGCGGCGAGTTTTTTGAGCGGATGCGTGATATTCTTGAATCTCCTGCTTGCATCAAGCGTGGCTTGTATCAGCGCGACTATGTGGAAAGATTATTGGCGGCACCCGAAACTCATCTCACCCGCATCCAAGGCAGCAAGTTGTGGCATCTTGCTTTGCTGGAATGGTGGTTGCAGATCAATGTGGATGCAGTGAAAAATTAATAACAAAAATTCAGTGGATATGTCGTCTCAATCAAGTGTGGGAAATCTGGTCGATCTTAAAGATGATGAACTGTTGCTGCCAAGCTATTTGCAAAAGCAGCAGGACGGAATCTATGTGAGTTTGCCGACTTTTCCAGTGGGTGGAGGATTCGATAAATTCATCGACCGCTTATTTGGCGATGGATTCAGATTCGTTAATTTGGATTATCAGTTGTTGATGGATCTGCTTTACGACTATGGCACCATTCTGGATGAGCATGGGATGGATACGCACATCAGACTGGCTGATGACATCATCCGATTTCCCGCCAAGCGCAAAGCTTTGTACAAAGGAGTCAAGCTGGATGATGCATTTCTGAGCGCGGAATATTTTTTTGAGCCGGTTGAGATCGAAGTGGAAATCGAAGTGCCGGTGTATGGCGAAGAGGATGCTGATGGTGTCCGTCGCATTGTTGGTTCGGAAATCAAACTGGAGACAAAACCGACCAGTTTGAAAGTGGATGAGTTTGTCGCAGAGATGTGGCTTAGAGGCGTACGCTTTGGCATAGATGTCGATAAGGTTACGGACGTGATCGCTCGTCAGGAAAGTGTGCGGATGAGTGTTGCAGAGCATTTGGAGGTTTTCGAGAGTAGTGACGCGGAAATCGAAGAGGCAAATGAGCTCTTGCACCGGGATAATTCGCCCAAGATATTGCCCAATGGTAAGGCCGACTTGCGCAAATTTCAGAATCGCTTTCCGCAGATCGAAGCAGGAGCCAGACTGCTGAAAAAGAAATTGGGCGTGCCGGGTAAGCCCGGTTTCAAGGTGAACGGGGCAAGGATAGAGCCGGAGATCCCCAAGGACGTCGATCTGCAAGCGCTGGCAGGGATGGGGACCACCGTCGAGATACAAGACGGGGAAGAATATATCGTGGCGACCCGGAATGGTTTCCTTGCGCTCGATATCGAGACCAATCACATCGATGTCACTGAAAAAATAGAGAACAAAGCCGGCGTGAATATCAAGACGACCGGCGATCTTTCGCTCGCCGGAAAAGAATTCATCGAGCACGGTGAGGTGCAGGAAGGCCGTGTCGTAGAAGGCACGAATATGACCTTTCGTTCTGATGTCTTTGGTGCGCTTGTTTCGAAAGGCGGACTTATCCTGCTTGAAAAAAGTTTGTCGAACGGCAGTGCAAAAAGTCTTGGCGGGAATGTGACCTCACACGGTCGAGCTTTTAATTCGGTCATTGAGGCACATGATGGGCATATTGCATTGAAATATGCCGAGGCTTGCCATATTGCCGGTAAATCGGTTGTTATCGAGCATGCCATCAATTGCGAGATCATTGCCGAAAATATTGAGATCGATACTGTCGAAGGCTGCGGTATCGCTGGAAAGAGTATCAGGATCGGTTCATCCGATTCCAGCCGCGGGAATGAATCCAATATTTCCGTGGTGCTGCCGGATTTGCGGGTGTTTGAAGCACAGATCAGGCAATTCAATAAGTCGATAGAAGAATGTAAACTGGTTATTCAGAAGAAAGATCAGGAAGTGGCTCAGATATGCTCGAATGCCGAAGTGGCGAAATATCTGGCGCTGGCAACCAGTGTCAAACAATCCACAGTCAAGTTGACCGCTGCCCATCAGGAGAACTGGTCAAAGATGACGGCCAAGTTCGCCAAGGTCGATAACGCATTAGACAGACTGAATGCAGAGAAGCAGGAGCAGTTAAAACGCATTCAGACCGCCCTGGAAGAAATCGCCTATTTGATGGAGGGGAGGGCACTGAGTGGTAAAGGTATCTGCTGCAAAATCACGAATGTCGCCGGTGATACATTGGTGCGCACCATGGCGGTACAAAACGGTATTCCCGAACTAAACAAAATCAAGGCCGGCGAGATCAAGGCCAAATTGCGCGAACAAGGATCTGCACAGGCGCGCCTATTCTTTAATGACGAGGGTAGCCTCGATTGGGAATACGCGCTGCCGGAGATCGAGCCGCTGCCATCATAATGCTTCGAATGCGCCGTAGGTACGGGCAAAAACGGCAGTCTTTCAATTCGGTGGCGTAATAACCTTGACGCTACAGGGAATATCGGTATAATCCGCGCTCCCTAAAACCTTGCCCCACCGCAAACGCATGTCGGGGGGCTTTAACCATAAGGAGATGTAATGCGTCATTACGAGATCGTATTTATCGTGCATCCCGATCAAAGCGAGCAAGTGCCCGCGATGGTCGAGCGTTATCGCACGTTGGTGACCGGCAAGAATGGTCACATTCACCGTCTGGAAGACTGGGGCCGTCGTCAAATGGCTTACCCGATCCAGAAGATCCACAAGGCACATTATGTGCTGATGAATATCGAAGCCGACCAAGAGACTTTGGACGAGCTGGAACACGCATTCAAATTCAACGATGCCGTGTTGCGCCATTTGATCATCAAAGTGAAGGCCGCTGTGATTGCGCCGTCCGCAATGATGAAAGAAGAAAAGTCACGTTCGTTTAGCAACGATGGTGCTGACGCGACTTTGGCAACAGCAGAAATTTGATCGGATTGAGTAGCAACCGTTGTGTCATTGACGGTGAATTGCTTGAGTTGGACGATTTGCGTTACACCCCGGCGGGCGTTCCGCGGATCAGCTTAAAGATACGCCACGTATCAACGCAACAGGAAGCAGGTGTTTCGCGACAGGTACAGTGCGATATTCCCGCGGTGGCTCTGGGTGAGGCGGCGCAGCAAGTGAGCCGTTTTAAAGCAGGCCAGAGTGTGCGAGTGGAGGGTTTCTTGGCTCAACGCAGTTTGCGTATCGCGCAATTGGTGCTGCACATTGATAACATTAATTTGAAATAAGGGGCACAACATGGCTCGTGTATTTAAGAAAAAAGATGACAAGAAGAACAACAACTCTTCACGTCAATTGTTCAAGCGTCGTAAGTTCTGCCGCTTCACTGCCGAGAAGATCGCTGAAGTGGATTACAAGGATATCAATATCCTCAAGGAATTTATTTCCGAAAATGGCAAGTTGATTCCGGCACGTATCACCGGAACCAAATCCCGTTATCAACGTCAATTGAGCGTTGCAGTAAAGCGCGCTCGTTTCTTGGCGTTGCTACCTTATACTGATTTGCACTAAGGAGTCGCCATGCAAGTAATTCTGATGGAAAAAGTGGTTAACCTCGGCCAATTGGGCGATGTCGTTAAAGTCAAAAACGGTTTCGGACGTAATTTTCTGATCCCTCAAGGCAAGGCTAAGCGTGCAACAGAAAGCAACGTGGCAGATTTCGCTGCGCGTCGTGCTGAACTGGAAGCTGCAGAACAAGCCAAGCTGGCCGATGCGCAAGCACGCGGCGAAAAGCTGGGTGGTTTGACTGTGCAGATCGTGCAAAAAGCCGGTGTGGACGGCAAGTTGTTCGGTTCCGTTACCAATGCAGACATTGCAGCTGCTTTGGAAGCGCAAGGCTTCAAGATCGAAAAATCGCAAGTGCGTTTGCCTGACGGTCATCTCAAGCAAATCGGCGATCATCCGATCAGCATTTCTTTACACGCCGATGTGGTTGCTAACATTACGGTGTCTGTATTGGGCGAATAAGGTTTAAGTTGCTTATTTCGCTGTAACAAAAAGGGCTGGCGACAGCCCTTTTTGTTTTGACGATTTTATTGAGTTATTCGGTGTAAAATCCCCCTCCCGAAAATATTTACCGAACATGCAAAATTTTTCCGCGCCTGTCGCTGACCCCCAGATGGATGCTATCAAACTGCCCCCACACTCCGTGGAAGCAGAGCAATCCGTGTTGGGCGGGATTTTGTTGGACACGAGTGCATGGGACAAGATCGCCGACTTGATTGCCGAGCGCGATTTCTATCGCAATGAACACCGTCTGATCTACCGCCATATCGCGCGCTTGACAGAGCATGCTAAACCCGTCGATGTCATCACGGTGGCGGAGTCATTGGAAAGCAACGGTGAGTTGGATAAGGCGGGCGGTCTGTCATATCTTGGCTCGCTGGCGGCCAATGTGCCGACTGCCGCGAATATTCGCCGTTATGCCGAGATCGTGCGCGAGCGTTCTATCATGCGCAAGCTGGTCGAAGTCGGCAGCGATATCGCCACCAGTGCCTATAACCCCGGTGGGCGTTCAGCGGGGCAGTTATTGGATGAGGCGGAAAGCCGTGTGCTGGAAATCAACGAACAGGGCGAGCGTGGCAACCAGGGCTTTATCGCCATTCCTCCTTTGTTAACGCAGGTGGTCGAGCGCATCGAGACTTTGTACGGGCGCGATAATGCCAGTGACGTGACCGGGGTGGCGACGGGCTTTACCGATCTGGATCGCATGACTTCCGGTTTGCAACCCGGCGATCTTATTGTGGTGGCCGGGCGTCCGAGTATGGGCAAGACCGCGTTCTCCATCAATATTGCGGAGAACATCGCGCTTGATTCAAATAAACCCGTGGCTATTTTCAGTATGGAAATGGGCGGTACGCAATTGGCCATGCGTATGATCGGATCGGTCGGTCGGCTCAATCAGCATACTTTGCGTACCGGAAAACTGGAAGATGATGACTGGTCACGCATGACGCATGCCTTGGGGCGCTTAAATGATGCCCCTATCTTTATCGACGAAACGGCGGCGCTTAATTCGCTGGAATTGCGTTCGCGTGCACGGCGTTTGCACCGTCAGAATGACGGGCTCGGTCTAATCGTGATCGACTATTTGCAACTGATGTCATCGCCGATGACAGGCAAGGGCGGCGGTGAAAACCGTGCGACCGAGATCTCAGAAATTTCCCGTTCGTTAAAGGCTTTGGCCAAAGAATTGCACGTGCCGGTGATTGCGTTGTCGCAGTTGAACCGTAGCTTGGAGCAGCGCCCCAATAAGCGCCCTATCATGTCCGATCTGCGCGAGTCCGGCGCTATCGAACAGGATGCCGACTTGATTTTGTTTATCTATCGCGATGAAGTGTACAACCCCGATTCTCCCGATAAAGGCAAGGCAGAGATCATCATCGGCAAGCAGCGTAACGGCCCGATTGGCACGGTGGCGATGGCATTCAGGGGCGAATACACGCGTTTCGAAAATCTGGCACACGAGCATTACTAATATTCAGTCCAGATGTTGATCTGCGCAATGGGACTTGTTACGGGCTGGGCAAATCCCTATAATGCGCGCCTGCTTTAGGGAGCATATTTCAGCGGTAGAATATTTCCTCGACAAGGAAAAGGTCACTGGTTCGATCCCAGTTGCTCCCACCAACCAACAGTCCAAAGAAGTCCTAATTAGCCCAGAAAGTCCTGTAAATATAAGGCTTCTGGGCTTTTTTGCGTCTGAATAAGTCCGGTAAAAACCTACCCCATCCGAGCGTTTGTTGGGGGTGTTTTGGGGGTATAGTGAATAGTGTGGGGTAGATTCCGATTTTGGTGGAAAATACTGGTTAAATCGTGTTTTCCGTAATTGGGAAAAATCACTTAAAGGATGCACGCTATGTCACTAACCGATGTTGAAATACGTAATGCAAAACCTGCAAATAAAGGATACAAGCTTTATGACGGGGGAGGGCTCTATATTGAGATTTCCCCATCTGGAGGTAAATTATGGCGGTTGAAATACCGTTTCGATGGAAAAGAAAAGCTTCTTTCTTTAGGGAAGTACCCCTCTGTCTCTCTAGCTAAAGCTAGAACCCGTCGAGATGATGCGAAAATTCAGTTGGCGGACAACCTCGATCCAAGTGAAATAAAGCGTCGCGAGAAGCTTCAGCGAGAAATTTTAGTATCAAACACATTTGAATTTGTCGCACGAGACTGGTTTAAACGGCATCTATCATCTAAGGCTAAATCTACTCAGTCAAAAGTAACTAGCCGTATGGAACGTTTTGTTTTTCCATACATAGGTAAAAGACCTATTTCAGAAATTACTACCCCTGACGTTCTTGTCGTGGCTCGACGGGTTGAGTCCACCGGATCACTCGATGTTGCCCATAGGGTAAGTCAAGAGATTGGTCAGATAATGCGATACGCAATTCAAATTGGGTTGGCAATAAATAATCCAACTATCGCAATGAGAGGAGCGTTACCTCCAATTAAGCAAAAACATTATGCAGCCCCCGATACTGCCTATGAAGATGGCTTCAATAAGATATGTGAAATTATTCGTATGCTAGATGCTCATAAGGGAAGCTTAATTGTTTCGGCAGCTATCAAGCTACTCCCACTTGTGTTTTGTAGGCCTGGTGAGCTGCGTACGATGAGGTGGGAGCATATTAATCTAGATAGGGGGCAATGGTGCTATACGACCTCTAAAACTAGTACTGACCATCTTGTTCCCCTTTCTAAGCAGGCGATAGCTATTTTGCGAGAACTTTTCGAGTTGACTGGAAATCTTGCTGGCGGTTGGGTTTTTCCCGGTGAAAGATCTGTTTTGAGGCCAATGAGCGATGGAGCCATTAATGCTGCGTACAAGCGGTTAGGTATAAATACTCAAACTGATCTAACAGCCCACGGTTGGAGATCAGTTGCAAGAACAATGCTGCGCGAGCGCTTAAAATTCGATTCTGACTATATTGAAAGACAATTAGCCCATAGTGTTAAGAATCCTAACGGGAGGGCATATGACCGAACTCAATACATTGATGAAAGAAGACCAATGATGCAGGAATGGGCTGATTACATAGATCAACTTAGAAAAAATGTTTGATTGATGCAAATCACTGACTCAATAGAAACACATGAGATGGCTAGCTTGAGTATCGGCATGGTCGTCTCATTCTCGGCCTTTGCGGTCACTGAAGATTTGATAAAAATGCCATTAGTTCGGTCTGCGTCAATGTCTGATTCCGGTTTTTCAAAATATCACTAGTGACCAACCTGATAGTGAAATTTCCGGACGCAGATTGTTAAGGCCTGTACCTAATGCTGAGCTTCTTGCAGTTGAAGGTGGTGAGCATGTTGCAATCTTTACTCATAGGAGTTTGGTCAGAACAAAAGTAGGTGAGTTTATGCAGCGTTATTTCTCGGTCTAGGAACTTGGCCTGTGACGGCCAGTCTGCCATAGCCGACAGAAAGTAGTGGATCAAGTTATGTCGGTTATACACAAAATTTCGGACTCCTTCAGTAGATTAGGTTGACCCAATCACTTGCTGCTATTGGTCGTATACTAAAACAATGCATGCATCTCAGAATACGGCTGTATCTTGAACGGAAATTGGGAGGTTGCTTGAGCTTGTTGTATCTGGGTTTTCATTACCCCAGCGATGTACGATTTCCAAAATAAACAGATGTAGGCATATCATGGTTCGAAAGTTAAGATAAAAACGTAGTAGTATTTTGACTTTGTACTTAAGGCGTGGCTAGGCGGATTATGGCTTCTATTAAAAGGGGGACGGGAAGTGTTAACTGTATTTGATTGTGGGCAAGGTGATGCGATCAAACTTAAACCTAATGGCTGTTATTGGGAAGAAGTCCCACTTTATATTGACTTAGGACCAGCTACGTTTCGGCAAGTGATCCAGGACGCTCAATTCGATCTTCTTTTGACACATTGTCACGACGATCATATTCAAGGTTCTACCATTCCTCCAGGAAGTGCAATTCGTGATTTATACGTGCCGGCCTATTTGCCCGAGTATTACAAGATTATGGATAAGCTCAAAGTCAGAATGCCGAAGGTTCCTTATCCAAGAAATAGAACGGTTCTTGTTTATGACGGTTATTCAATGGGGGATTGTGTTCACAATATAGTATTAAATCCACCGCTAGATCCCAGGGTGCTATTTAGCATTGCCAGAAATATTCAGGATGAGACAATTGATGGGGAGGTTAATAATTTTCTGGCTCGATATGAGACTTCTATAGACGATATTCTAAATTCCCGTGGTGAATTTGGAGAGCATCAGTTTGAATTGCCAGCGGGATATCAAGCAAGAAATTTTGTCAGAATGGCGGTATATAAAGTTGCTTTGAAACGTGCATCAACCCTTGAGCTTGCAATTAAACGATATAAAGAACATGACTCAAATAGATTAAGCGTGGTATTTAAATATCAGGATATGGGGCGGAGGACGTCGCTGCTTCTGACAGGGGATGCGGATAAAAGTGTATTTAGGAGACTCATGAAAAGGAAAGCGAACCCTCTTGATGTTGATGTGCTGAAAGTTCCCCACCATGGAAGCAAAGGGAGCTTAAACCAAAAGATTCTAAATGTTATTTCCCCCAAAATAGCAATTTTTTCCCACGACAATGGAATTTTTGGCACAAGTACTGACCCCCATCCACATGATGAAGTTCTAAAGTATGTGTCGAAAGTTGCGGGGTGCGCTAGTGTGTTTACAAATGATGTTGTGAAGAATGGGAAAAGACTTCATAAAGGAACTGGGGATATTTGCATCCCCTTATGAAGTTTAAAGATGAGGGGTGATTGAATCGCCCCTGATTCGCTAGAGGCTGAGCTACCATTTTTCAGCCCTTGCTGACGGTCGTGCTCGCCAGCACTCATTTGACTATGAATGTTAAGGGTTGTCAGATGCCTGCCCAGAACACGTAGACGTGATGATACCTCAACCCTAGGCGGGCAGGCGTCTGACAACCCTTAACAAAACGAAGTCTTCAATCTGGAGTTTTCCACGTTGACTTTTGCTAGTGGCACTGCAAGAATCTGGATGCCTGCCTACAAGGTACGACCTGTAGATTGATATCCGCCAGATTGCCGAGGGTTTATAGTGAGTGAAGAGCAGCCAAATCCCGTCATCCGGAATGCGGAGGAACTTAGAGCAGGCATGCTATTAAATATCTTTGTAGGGCACCCTCTCTACGGGCTAGACGAAGAATATGCTTTCTTTTACGACGAAACCAACAACATCCGCAAGTTCTGGATCAGGGACGATGGTTTCAACGAGCAGCCCAAGAACTTTGTCTTAGGTGGAATTGTCCACAAAAAATCTAAGCCGTTAACTGGGCTTGATGAGTTGGTCAAGTCGTTGCACATCCAGAAGTCCGCTAAGGAAATTAAGTTCAATCAACTTGCCACGGGTAGCTATCTCGGCGTGCTGAACTCCAAGAAACTAAGGACGCTTTTGGACTGGCTGATTGCCAATGGCGTGTTCATCCACTACACCAACTTCAATATTCTCTATTGGTCACTGGTGGATATTGTGGATTCGCTCTGGGACGAGCCCGAGATGCACCAGTACATGCGGTATGTCATGCACATCAAGAGTGAGCTATTCAACCTTGCCAATGCAGACTTAGAGCAGTTGGTGCCAATTCTAAAAAAATATCGGTTTCCAAATGTCCAGCGAAATGCAAGCTTTGCGTTCATGACGGAATTTTCTGGACTTCTTGAATCAGTTTCCAAGAAGCCACAATCTGACATCAGCAAACTGGTTATATACTTAGTTCGCAAAGCGGCAAACCTTCCAGAGTTGCCCTTCATCATGGACAATGAAGATGACGTAATCATTGATAGCTTCGACATGCTATTTCAACGCCCCTTGTACATATACCCAACAAGCTCTCATACCTTTGACAGCGAAACTGAAGTTCAGGAGGCACTGGGGAACACTCAGTTTGAATACAAGGGGAAGTTCGTAAAATATTCCTTCGTGGACTCGCTAGATTGCATAGAGACTCAATTGTCGGATGGCATCTGTGGATTGCTGGGCAGTCACTTCAATTTCTTGGAGGAGCATTCTGTTGAAGGGCTGATTGAAATTAAGAAAACTCTCAATCCTGTCCAGCGTCAGACTCTTTCATTGCTCAGCAAACTCATAGCCATCTCCGATGCTCAAAGCAATGGATTCATGCTCCGAATCTCGCCAATGGACAGTGACTACAAGAATGACTTTTTTTTGCATGACCGTCCATTACCTGACCATCTGATTTGACATTGTCACGAAGGTCTGGGCTTCGCGCCGGTCTGCTGGCTGCCCTTCAACTCCGACGTTGAGCTGTATCTTTCTCCGTGCGCGATTGTCTGCAACGGGTCGGTTGTGTAAGATCGACATCGTCACTGCAGACCCGAACAGCCTTTCAAGGAGCTGTGCGCTTGGGCACCTCTTAACTGCCGAGTTAGGTATGGTTGTAGGCAAACGTGCTGGGGGTACAATAAATTATCTCTAACTTAGCCTCATTGGCAAGGTGATTGATAAAGGCGATATCTTCCTGCTTCGCAACCGTTGGACCAACAACAACGTACGTTACACTCTTACCACCAAGCCCTAATATCCAACTGTAGTGTAGAAGCTGGCCAATTGCTTCCCTGATGCACGATATGGGTGAAGGAGAAGACTTCACTTCAAACAACAGTGTTTTAAAAGGCAACAGAACTTTTAAGTCCACGAAGTCTTCCTCTTGCTTGACTACGGCTTTGCCATATTTTGCAACGAGTAGTTTACGCAATTCGTTCTGAAGCGCATTGTGAGTGCGGTGCATCAGATAGGCACCGCGTGCTGCAACCTCGCTGATGTGAGTGGCCTTGTCTGGTGCACTCGCAGCTTCTGAAACAGCGACTTTAGCTGATTCGGCATATCGACCAAAGATCAGGTCAATCCGATCCTTGTCTTTGATGGCGTGCAGTGTTTGCCCATAGCCACCAAGCCCTAACTCAATTGGTTGCTGCTCATCGAGAAAATCAACCTTAAGTGTATGTCCAAGTTTTGGAGACAGTGTGTAGATTGCCTTGGTCTCCCCGGCTACTACAGCGTACCGAGCGATAACAAGACGAGGTATTTTTCCATTTGGTGCACCGTGTGACTTAAGGGCAACTATATCGCCAGGCTTCATTCCTGCGAAGCGGGCGAGGGTATTTTTTGCAATACCGTCTGATTGTGGAGTTTGGGCTGCAATCCAAGAAAGCGCAGCGGTGTAGTCCTTTCCAACAACTGAGCTCAAGTCTAGGTCATCAACGAAACCCGTGCTGATGACTCCGTCCATGATCATTTGCGGAAGAACATCCTGTGATCGGGCGTACTTGGTTCCTATCAGGTAGAAGCGGGGCGATGAGGCCATAGTCATACCTAACATGAAGCCAAGGGTTTGGCGGCTTCTCGCAGGTCCGTGAGGTTATCCTTCATGAATACCATTTGGTTCGCGTGACAGTTCGGTGATAGCCCACTGATAGCTAGCGAGAATTGTGTCAGCGTCAGGTAGATCATTTAGCTCTCTTTCCGAAACATGGGTCATACGGTTTCTAATCATGCGTAGTGCGTGAAGCTCGCCAACTAGGCCTTGCGGCACCATGAACTCAATTCTCTTTATTAGCTCCATAAGCGGTGCGCCATCAGCTTGCTCTGGATTATAACGACGCGCAAAATTTCGGACGGCGTGTTCGAATGCAACCCCTCCCTGAAGCAGGGCAGCAAGAATGTGTCCAGACTTTAATAGTTCCTGCGAATCTCGGAGCAAGGATTCAGCATTTGATAGAGGCTCCCCAGATGGAGGCTCACTTACCTTCGCTGCGTGAAGTTGCTTTACTAGGTCTTCAAGCGACAGCAGCTTCTCATTCACCCCCTTGAAAGACTCTTTGTCATCGGTTTGTTTTTCAACTCTCTTGTACTGGCCGTAGAAATACATAATAAAGAAAAGTGCAGCAATGAACGACTTGCCTGCTTCACTAATGCGTTTGTCTGGTTGCCACGGCGACCAGAGTTCGAATGCAACGATTCCGATGGCAATTAGAACTGGAACTCCAAATCCCTTGATGGATGCCCATATCAATGTGAGTGTGCGGTTCATGCTTACGGCTATCCTAATGAGGTATAAAAGTTATTGGGCGTCAGTATATGCGTTAATAGTGCTGATGGAGGCGAGAGAGTCCTTTGGGCACGTTGTGACTATAGCACCTTGCAAACTACGTGCAACAAAGCGGTCATCCAAATCCAATAAACTTCAGCCGAGCGCAAGCGACTGCTTAGGCCGAGCTGCTGAAATTTCAGCCCTGCAAAAGTCCGCAACCCTACATGCTCAGCATAATAACGAAAATATATAGTACTATTTTGCGCTTGTCACAAACCTCAATATCCACAACAATTACACTCGGAATGATTTCCACTGTTTTTATTAATTTTATGGAGTAGTAAACAATGAACCGAATGAACCGTCAAGAACTCATCGAAGCGCTCGCAGCAAAAACTGATAACACCAAAGCCGGCGCAGATCGCAACCTTGCTGCCCTGCTCGAAATTATCACGGCCACCCTTAAGAAGGGCGACAACATTTCACTCGTTGGTTTCGGATCGTTTGAAGTGCGCAAACGCGCTGCACGAGTTGGTCGCAACCCGGCAACTGGCGCTGAGCTTAAAATCAAAGCATCCAAAGTTCCGGCTTTCAAGGCGGGAGCCACATTGAAGGCCGCTGTGAATGGCGTTAAAAAGTAATACGAAAAGACCGGCTGCATGCCGGTCTTATTACACTACGTATGAAAGAAATTCTGGATTACCTAAAAAATCAAGGTGAGAAGCTGGATAGCGAGATCGCTATTGCCACGGGCCTCACAATAGATGTTACCCGTGCCAAGCTAAATGAATTGGCAGAAAGTAACGAAGTCATGGTGTGTCAGTCAACTCGCTTCGTGAAGGGAAAGCCGATAGAGAGTATGAGCTGCCGAATTAGTGGATTTATTCCGAAAGCAGCGCCGGGCAGAAAATCTGCCAGAGTCAATTTGAAGCTGTCGTGAGTTAGGCACTATCAAAAATGACTGGCTGCTTAGCATGCACACATGCGTCATTCATGTTTGCGATTGCTAACAGACGGCCACCGGCCATCTACGGCCAGTCACCAATGACCGCTTCGCGGCAGGCTATATGACGGTAGAATATGTAACGAAGTGCAAGAAGTTGTATTATTTAACGTCCGATAATTGCTTTACATTCTAACCCCAATTGAGAAAGAAATATCTCCATGCCAACGACACATGAAAACCTTAAAGAGGCATTCGCAGGTGAGAGCCAAGCGAATCAGAAGTACCGTGCTTTTGCTAACAAGGCACAACAGGATGGATTTGACTCAATGGCTAAACTGTTTCGGCTCACAGCAGAGGCCGAGCGCATTCATGCGGAAGGGCACTTAAAAGCACTTGATGGAGTTGGTTCTACTGCTGACAATCTTCAAGCTGCTATTAGTGGCGAGACACATGAATTTAGCGACATGTATCCGCCAATGGTGAAACAGGCAATTGCCGATGGACACAAAGCAAAGAGGATGTTCGAGTTTGCCGTCGCTGCAGAAGAAGTTCACGCAAAACTTTACATGATGGCACTAGAAGCCGTAAAGCAAGGTAAGGATTTAGTCGCAGAGTTCTATCTGTGTCCTATATGTGGAAATATCGAAATTGGCAAACCAGAAACCCCCTGTTCAATTTGCGGTGCGATGCCAGGGCAGTTTGTGAAGGCAGTGTAAATAAAACAGACCTCATTGAGCGGATATCTGATATTGCGCCTTTGGGGCGGTGCATTGGAGATATTGTTAAATGGGCTGATATGGCGATGTATCAAGCAAAAGAAGCCGGGCGCAATTTGATTCAGTTTTATGATTCGAAGGCTTGAGTGGCCGCTGGCAAAAGCGCGACTATGAATGCATTGAAAGAAATCTGTATCCAATTCTCATTGGACGACTTCGGTACCGGATATTCGTCTTTGCAATATCTAAAACGATTGCAGCTAGATCAGCTCAAGATTGATCAGTCGTTCGTAAGCGATATTGCCATCGATAGCAGCGATAGAGCGATTGTGAAAACCATCATTTCGATAGCACACAGCCTGAATCTGGGAATGGGTAGAGATAGAAGATCAACGAAAATCCCTCTTGAATAATGGCTGCACTCACTACCAAGGACATCTATTTGGCAAGCCAGTACCGATTGAGCAGATTGAGGCGTTATTAAGACAGGTTTCACTATTGATATATGGTTGCTCAAATTAAGAGCTTGCCATCAAGTGTCCTAATAGGGGGGGAATCCATTAGGCTCATGGGGTGTTCTGGGTAAAATACATATAAATACTTGATAGAGGAAGCGATGAGAGAACAGTTGCACAAATATGTTGAGCTAGACTTGGATGCGGTATTTGAAAAGTTTTATGACACGATGCTGTCAGACAAGGACTTTTCAAGTTTTTTCAAAGACGATCAGCAGATCAAGTCCTTGGTCATGCGGCAAAAGAAATTCCTGCTGGATTCGATTACTGCATCCGATGAGGAAGTAAAAGCACGCTACATTAAACTTGGCGAATTGCACTATGAAATCAAGCTTCCCTATGTGGACTACATGGCGAGCATCAATATCCTGCAAGAGGGCTTGATCCATGCTATCGCCGAATTTGGGCAGCCCTTGGAGTTGCTGGAGGCGACCGCGAACTTTTTCAAATCGGTTCGGACATTTACCGCCAAAGGCTATCTGAATAAAATGCTCGAGTCGGACATTCGCGACATCGACTTCTATCTCGCCCAGGTGCAGCGCACAGCAGAGATTGATATCTCGCTCTCGACCGAGCGCATGATTTGGCTCAAGAATGTCATTTTCGCCATCAAGGTGGAGAATCGCGCCGCCGCCCCTGTGTTGCACCTCCCTGAGGAAGTACTCAATGCCATCAAGGCTGCTACGCAAGGCGACCAGATGCTGATGAACTATGTGACAGAGATTGCCGGTCGCATGGAAGTGGATGCACGCAACATCTTCTATTTCCTGGATCGTCGCAGTTACGAAGAAGTGCTACCTTTGTATCATGAGCTGATGAGCATTTACAAGCTGGCTTTAATGCTGACCAATGTGGTGACCATCGCCTCCACAAATTCACTGGTACAGATACTATCCAAGGATGCACTAACCGGAATGTTGACGCGCCACGCATTGCGGCCAGTGTTCCGCAGAGAACTCACCATCGCTGCGGCAGGGCAGTATGATATTTCATTGATCATGTTCGACATCGACAATTTTAAATCAGTTAACGATACATTCGGTCATGCAGCTGGCGATGAAGTGCTAGCAAAGATGGCTCGCATCGCAACAGAGACGATACGTGCTACTGACTTCGCATTTAGATTGGGTGGCGAAGAATTTTTGCTGATACTGAAAGGCGCATCACAGAAAGTTGCGCTGGCTCAGGCTGAATTGATGCGTCAGGAAATGGAAGAAATTTCATTCGAATTCAATGGGCGACTACATCAAGTCACTTCAAGCTTCGGAGTGGTGACGTTTACACCTCCGTTTGAAGAGACGTATGAACGGATGATCGAAATCTCGGATGAGAAAATGTACGATTCAAAACGCAATGGGCGCAACCGCGTGAGCTTCTAAAGATTCCTGACTTGGTTAGAAGTAACCCCCAATGAGTGAAATGAAAAATTTCATAATGCCGCTGGGAGGTTAAGCTGGTGCAAAAATGATGAAGCAAAATTTGAGAGACTGAAATGAGGAGACGAATGTGGCATTGAAGGTTGCCCGACATGTTGGATAAAACGCCACTTTTGGACATCAAACCTTATATTCCGAAATACGATTCGATGCCATCTGCAAGCGAAGGATGGACTGCCAACAAGCAGTGGCGTCATAAACCAGAAGGCAGGGAATGATCGGTATCGGGAATCTGTTTTGACTGCATTGGGTTTTGTTGCGACGAAGAGCAAAAGCAGTATGATACGTCCGGTGTAGGGGACATAGCCGCCAGTGGATTCAGCTATTAGCGAACTGGCGTTACCGGCCTCTTTGCGACAGTCGTGACAGGCAGTTTGTGGAAGTCTATTTCTAGTCTTTAATACACGGACTCATCCCTCTTTATGGGTTTTTCAGCACCATCAGCAAGCCTTGGGATAACTCGCCGGGTGATACGGGTTTATGCAGCACAGGTATACCGCTCGCTAGCGCTTCTTGCAATCGATCTGGCGCAGTGTCACCGGTAATCAGCAGAGCTGGTAGGGTATCACCCAGCAATGCACGCAAGGCAGAGATTGCTTTGAGCCCAGAGCGCTGTTCGCGCAACCGGTAATCACTGATAACCAAATCCGGTGGATGGAGGCGAGCCAGTGCAAGCGCGGCCTCGATGGATTCTGCCACCTCGCATACACAACCCCATCCGCGCAATAAATACAGCATTCCCGTGCGCACTAACTCATCATCATCGATGACCAGCACGCGCAGATTAAGCAACCTCGCGCTGAGATAGTCTCCGGCTGGTTGAGTCGTAGGTAACGCGGCGGTAGAAATGGGCAAAATCAGGCGGAACACACTGCCGCGATGCAACACTGAGCACAGCGTCAAGCATTGCCCCAGCGTGAGTGCCAGCCCATTTGCAATAGCGAGCCCCAAACCCAAGCCCTTGCGCTGATCTCTTTCGGGATTGCCCAATTGGTGAAACTCGCGAAATATTTCCTGATGATTCTCAGGCGCAATACCGAGCCCCGTGTCCCACACCTCCAGCACTGCCTGATCGCCGCGCTTGCGGCAGACCACCAGCAAGCCGCCGTGATCGGTGTAGCGAATCGCATTGGCGACCAGATTGCGCAAAATTAACTCAACCAGAATCGGGTCCGAATGCACCACCAGATCAGTCTCCCGCGAGCGATAGGCGATCCCCTTGGTATCGGCCTGCATTTCAAATTCCCGTTCCAACTTATTGAGCAAAGGCTGCAAGCGAAACGGTTGCAACTTGGGTTCGATCACACCCGCCTCAATGCGTGAAAAATCGAGCAGCGCATTGAGCATCGAACTGGATGCTTTAGAAGCCGTCATCGCATTGGCAAGCACTTCGCGCTGTTGTGCGGTCAGCTCCGTGCGGCTCAGCACATTTAAAAACAAACCCTGCGCGTGAATCGGTTGGCGCAAATCGTGGCTGGCGGCGGCGAGGAATTTTGACTTGGCAAGGTTGGCCTCTTCGGCCTGATGTTTTGCCGCGACGAGTTCCTCTTTGCTCGCCAATATTTCGCGCTTGCGGCGCGCGGCGATGACGGCGAGAAAGATCACCACCACAGCGGCGAACAGAAAAATCAGGATATAGACCACGATGTTGCGGTACCACGTGGCGAGTACCTCATCGAGTTCCCGCGAAAGAATCAGGCCAAGGCCGGTGTCGCCCACATCGAGGACAAGAAAAAGCCGGGTTTTCCCGTTATGCGCGGAAGGGCCGATGTGGCGCGTAACGTGCATGCCGGAACTGAAATGTTCCTGAAAAATCGTACTGACCTTGGCGATGTTGTTGCCGAAAAATTTCTCCGGATTCTCGCGACGGAGCAAAAGATCGCCGTCGCGGTTGAAAATGACGGACATACTGGCGGAGTCGTCAGGGTTGATCGCTTGCAATATTTCAGGGAAGAACTTAAAGCCGATAGTGACCCCCGCGATACCGAGAAATTGACGGTCAGCGCCGACAACGGGCAAGGTGAACGTTACGGCGGTGATGCCGAGCAGACGCTTGTCGGGACGCGACATGAACAACTTCGGTGGGCCACGGTCGAGCTGAGCGGCAAAGTACGGCTCGCGGGAAACATCCTGTCCGACTATCGCCGCATCGGTGGCGGCGCGGATGCGCCCTGCGGCATCGGTCACCAGCAGCGTGCTGAGTTCAGGGATTTCTTTTAGGTGCTGGTCGAGCACAGCAGCGAACGCCCTGCTCTGTGGCGAGAGGGGGTTCAGTCGTTCCTTGGCAATCTGATTTAGTAGATTGCCTATTTTGTTCAATGCTTCGGTGACCTGCACATCGGCGTTGCGGGCATGAGCTTCGAGTAAGCGGTATTCCGACTCCTGTGCCTGCTGATACTCGTCATAGCCCACCCAGCTGAGGGTAAGACCCACAATTAGCAGCACGGCAATGGGAAGGATGCCGATCTCCCAGATGAGATACCTGCGAAAGTCGGGGGCGGGAGCCAGTGGGTGCGAGTTAGGGAACATGAGGTTCTACAAATCGAATTCAATCAGTGCGGCAGCAGCGTAAACAACCCTTTGTTTTAACGCGCATATTAGCTAACCAGCCCGCGCCGCTGTGCTGCAAATACTGCTTCCGCTCTGTTCACCACCCCGAAAAATTCCAGAATATCTTGCACATGTCTGCGCACAGTATTTTCCGAAAGCGAAAGCTGGCGCGCGATGAGTTTATTTGAAAGTCCCTGATGCATAAGATTGAGTACCTCACCTTGGCGCGGTGTTAGCTGCTGATACGCAGTGTTGCCTGTTGCAGAAGACTGTGCGGAAAATTCACCGCGCAAAACGCGATTGATTGCCCCGACAATATTTTCAGGTGAATCCGCTTTGGAAACAAAACCCGCCGCACCGCGAGCAAGAGCCAAATCCACCGTTGCCTGTTCGTCCTGCGAAGACAGCATGAGAACAGGTGCCAGCGGCCACTTGCGGTTAACCAGTGCAATACCATCTAACCCGTTCAGCCCGTTGATGTGAATGTCCAGCAACACCACATCAACATCATCCGGCGTATTGGCTATGGCCTCATCCAATGAGCCAGCCTCAAAGAAACGAGTGTCGGGTAAATCTCTGTCGAGCAGCATGCGCAGTCCCGCTCGAAACATCACATGGTCGTCGATTAACAAAATGCAGGTAGAAGTCATGGCGCGCATTAGACCAGCAACGCGACCCGTTCTGCAACAAAATCCATCTGGTCTTTTTGGACCATTTTAATAAAACCAGACAGCGCGTAATGTGCGTAGCCAGTAAGTGTTAAGTACCCATATATTTTTGCAGGGTTGCTGAGGCGAGATGGTGTGGTGAAAGGTCTTAAAGACATCGCCCGACAAGTCGGACTCCCTCACAACAAGGTGTAGAACGGACAACACTCCTTAGCTGCGACAGCGAACGAAATTTATTGCAGCACTAAATCATGTACTCATTTTGAATGGATATGAAAATATTACTAATTGATCATCATGAATTGTTTCGCGATGCTCTACGACACGTATTGCAAAAATTACCCAACGGGGTCGAAAAATTATTTGAGGCCGGAGGCTGGCAAGAAGGTTTGACGTTTGTAGAAGAGCACCCTGATTTGAGTTTAGTACTATTGGAATATAAATCACAAGGCTGCAATGGATCGGATTCTGTAAGGGTTTTTCGGGAGCTTTATCCGTGTATTCCGCTTGTAGTGCTCTCGGGTGATGAAGACTCGCATGTGATCAATGAAATTTTGAAATATGGCGCAAGCGGATTTGTTAGTAAGAGTTCGCCTGAAACCACGTTGCTTGGGGCACTGAAACTGGTACTGGCGGGTGATATTTATGTGCCACCGTATTTAATTCAACATCTCTCTACCTCAAAGGAGTATCGGCTAACTCGGCGCCAGATACAAATTCTGGAGTGTTTGATGAAAGGGTTTAGCAACAAGCAAATTTCAGAAAAATTTAATCTTGCAGCGGGTACGGTCAAGGTGCATGTGGCAGCGGTATATCAGGTCTTACGTGTAAAAAGCCGAGTGGAAGCAGTTGAAGTCGCCAGGCGGATTGGTTTTAGTGTTAAAAATCATGTTGAACACAGTAATCATATAGATAAGAGTACTTCTGCCGGTTCTTTGGCTTTCAAAGCTGGTCATTAAAAAATAGCCTAGATAATTAAGTTAAGCACTAGGCCGTTTGGCTTATATGTTTTACGAATCGTGTCAGGTATAACTTGCAGCTTTCATTTGCACGAAATAACAACATGCGGACATCTACCTCGAGCGAACAACTGCATTTAGGGCGACAGCCGATTCTTGACCGTAGCAAACAGGTGGTTGCCTTTGAATTGTTATTCAGAAACAGCCAAGCCACCAACATGGCGGATCACTTTTGTGATTCGGAGGCTACCACAAAAGTGATCAGCAATGCCTTTAATGAACTGGGCATGGATTCAGTACTGGGCAGTTGCCTCGGCTTCATAAATGTTAACGAAGCAATGTTGCTTGATGATGTAATTGAACTACTACCAAAATCAAAAATTGTTTATGAAATTCTGGAAACGGTTGAAATTAATGAGGCAATCATCGCGCGCTGTCGCCAGCTAAAATCATTAGGCTACCAATTAGCGTTGGACGATGTGTTTGAGCTAAGCGAAGGGCTCGCGCTAATTTTACCGCACATTGACATTGTAAAAATCGACATCATTAAACTCGGTGTGGACGAATTGCGGGCTTTGGTGGCGCGAATAAAGTCCCTCAACTCTGGCCTTACTTTGCTGGCCGAGAAGGTTGAGACGCTTGAGCAATTTGAATACTGCCTGCAACTCGACTTTGACCTGTTTCAAGGTTACTTCTTTGCCAAACCGCAGATTATCAGTGGTCGGCGAATATCTATTTCCGAATTCACTATTATGAAATTACTAGAACAGGTAATGGCTGATGAGGATGTGGATGATATTGAAAAAACATTGAAGTCGAATGCCGCGCTCAGTTTTAATCTGTTGAAAATCGCCAACTCAGCCGCGATCGGTTCCACGCGCACAATTTCATCAATCAGAGAGTCCGTCACCATCATGGGCAGACGCCAGTTGCAACGATGGGTTCAATTGCTATTGTACGCAAATAGCGGAGGAAAAGACAAACTATCCCCCTTGCAATTGCTCGCGGCATCTCGTGGACGCACGATGGGACTTATCGCCAAAGAAACGGGCGATAACCGTTTTGAGGATCAGGCTTTTCTCACCGGAATCATGTCACTGATCGATGCTTTGTTAGGCATTCCAATTGATCAGGTTATTGCACAGATCAAAATTGACGAAAAAATTGTGCTGGCACTTCTGGCTCGGGAAGGGGAACTGGGGAAGCTTCTTCAGCTAGTAGAGCATTTTGAACAGGATAATGAGATTGGTATTCTTGAGGGGATCAGCCGCATCCCTTATCTCAATTCACAAAATTTGGAGAGCATACACGCCGATTCTCTGCTCTGGGCTAATGCGGTATGTCAGGAAAAAAACTAATGCTTATTAATGATGATATAGAAATCGAAGCTAGGTTCGGACAAGATGAGACCGTTTGCGCTGAAAATAGTGAAGTCGGTCATTTAGCAAAAGAAGAAATATTACCAGCCCCCTCCCGAGAGGATAAAAGTAGCACCCAGTTTACCTTTGATGACATGAAACTGAGGGTGGAAGACCGGCTACAGCTTGAAGCGCCCGCCAAACTTGGGCGTGAACGTTTTTCAATTAAGGTAATCGGTTTCCTGCGAGGGATCAGCCTGCTGGTATCAACGCCTATCACCGCCAATGGACTCCGGCTACAGCTCTTGGAAAATGAAGCGGTCGTCATGCGTTCATTCTGTGGACAAAAGGCGTTCGCATTTACCTGCATCGTAAAACAATCGGAGAAGAAAAATACTGATTACCTGCATCTTTCCTTTCCAGAAAATATACAAGGAATCGTGGTACGCAAAGCACCCAGAATCAAAAGCAGTATCATCGCTACTGTACATAACGTAAAGGCAAGCATAAACGAAACCGCCGCACTTATATCCGATATTAGTTCCACCGGATTATCTCTTGATAGCGATCAAGAGCTTGGCAACAAAGGAGATACTCTTGAGATAGTATTCCGCATTCAGTTGCACCAAATCGAAGTTCTGTTATCGATCCACGGAGTAATTCGCGCGAAGATCGGCATCGATAATTTCAACTTCTCCACGCCAAGCATACTCCGTTACGGCATTGAGTTTCAGGATATATCACCAAACGATAGCATCGTCCTGAAAAGCATGATTTATGAGCAAATGATCGACAACCCGAAAAGGCTAATGTAAATAATCCAGTGAAACATCAAGCGCATTGATTCTTGGTGCTGCGCCAAATAAAAATATTCCCATGAAAAATTACTACGCTAAGCAATACCATCCCGAAGTTAAAGTTCATACATTTAATTCTATGTATGATCGTGATGCGTGGGTGCAAAAACACTATGAGGATTTTGGTGCCAGACAGTGCTCCGCTGTAGAAGCAAAGAAACTGGACAGTCTGCAATGTTTTATCAAACACTCGGCGACATGATAGAAACGGATTTAACTGGATTGATCACGCTGGCTGTCCGCTTCTGGATGATGGTATCGGACAGGACGTTCGCGTGGCGCTATGGCAGTTACGGGTCACCTGTTGTCGAAAGCGGAACTCTAAATGAGTGGCCGAAGTGGTTTCAGGTTGAGACAGTCAATGTGTAGAATTCAGAATGAGTAGGCTCGGCCAACTACGGACAGTCCCAATGTCCGCTTTACGGAAGGCAGTTTGTTAATATGAAGGCTGGCACCTTCAGTTAAATTACTAATGAATGTAAGAATACCTAGCTGGTTTTACTGAGAGTCACCGTTTTTCAGCAGTAAGTATGGCAAAATGTCCTTCGGGAATGTGCCAATTCATTTGAAAGCAGCGGTTTGACAAACGAAACTAAGATTGAGCTTACAAAAAGTCCGCTCGCTTTTCGTCAACGGCATCTTCTTCCGTTGCTGGCCAGTGGGTTATTTGTCATTGCGACCACCATAGCCCTAACCGTTTGGACGATCCTGCTGAGTCGTGCCGATGCCCAACGTGTCGCAGAGGTAACAACGTCAAACCTCACCAGAACCCTTGCAGACCATTTCATTGACACTATCAAAGAAGCCGACTTGGGAATGCTCAGTATCGTGGATGAGATAACTAGGCAGCAGAAAAGTGGCTCTTGGAATGGCGTAGCAATTATGGAGGCCATCGCTCGTCAGGACGCTCGGCACCCAGATCTCACCGGTTTCCGAATCTACGGCCCAGATGGGAAATTACGCTACGGCGTAAAAAACGTTGCCAACCGATATAGCGACATTTCCGGTCGCCAAGTATTTATCGATCTTCGTGACAAACCCGATTTAATCATGGAGGTTGGCCCTCCTTTATTTTCCCCAGCGTTAAGAACATGGGGCATCGCAATGATGCACAGGGTAAATAATCCAGATGGTACCTTCGGTGGAGTTGTGCTTTGCACGATAGAATTGAGAACGTTGTCTGAGAGTTATGCTAAGTTGGAATTGGGGCCGCTTGGAAGCGTGGGACTGGCGCACACCAACTTTGAACTTGCGGCACGTTTTCCAGAGATGATAAGACCGAACGATCCTACTTTCACACACAAGGTCGCTAAAGAGTTCCATGACATTATCGCATCAGGGGCTCCATTCGCTCAATATGATTACCTCTCGACCGTGGATGGTATCCGCCGAACCTCGACGGTGCGAAGAATCGAGGGGTATCCCTATTACATCTTGGTCGGACTGGCAGAGGACGACTATTTAAAGAATTGGCGGCGCAATAGCTTCTGGCTGACGATGTTTGCAGTTCTCATAACAGGACTGGTGCTGGTAGCGATGGTGATCCTAAATCGACGAATTATCCAGAGTCTACGTGATGAGAAAATGTTGCTCGAAAACGAGGAGCGCCTAGCGTTAGCAACACTATATAACGGTGTTGGAATATGGGATTGGAACCTAGTTACCCAGCAGATGATCTGGGACGACTCGATGTATGCGCTATATCACATCAGGCGAGAGGACTTCATCGGCACCGAGAAAGCATGGCGGGCATCTTTGCATCAAGATGATCTCGAACGCGTTGATCGGGAAATTGACTCTGCGATAAGAGGTGATAAGCCCTTTGACTCTGAATTCCGCGTGGTCTGGCCAAATGGGGAGATTCGCTACATCAAAGCTGTGGCGAAAGTATTTCGCGACGAAAGTGGAATGCCGCTGCGCATGCTCGGGACCAATGTAGACATTACTGAACGTAACCTAGCAGAGGCCTTGTTGAAGGAAAGCGAAGAGCGTTACAGAATGCTTTTTGAAAATAGCATAGATGGTGTACTCCTTACTACCCCAGATGGCCGAATCATAGAAGCCAATCCGGCTGCCTGCAAAATGTTCCAAAGATCAGAACTAGAAATAGTACAAGGTGGTCGCGAAGCGATCGTTGATACGTCCGACCCAAACCTGACCCTAGCTCTCGAAGAGCGAAATAGAACTGGTAAATTCTCGGGCGAGCTAACAATGCTTCGTAAAGATGGGACGAAATTCATTGGCGAGATAACAACCTCGGTTTTCAACGATAAGGATCGAGAAACCAGAACTAGCATGTTTATCCGCGACATCACTGAACGTAAACAACTGGAAGATGACGTACGTCAACTGGCATTCTTTGACTTCTTGACAAAACTTCCAAACCGCCGATTGCTTGATGACAGACTTGGAAAAGCCATGGCTGCCAGTAGAAGAAGCAGTCGATATGGGGCACTTATGTTTCTGGATTTGGATAACTTTAAACCACTTAATGACAAACATGGCCACGCTGTCGGCGACTTATTATTAATCGAGGTTGCACGAAGAATTAGCAGTTGTATTCGTGAAACGGACACAGTGGCTCGTTTTGGTGGTGATGAATTTGTGGTGATGCTCAGTGAACTTGAGAAAGATAAGGCTGAGTCCATTTCGCAGGCCTGTGTCATTGCGGATAAAATCCGTGTTGCTTTAGCTGAACCTTACTTGCTAACAATGCAAAATGAAGAAAATGCGGATTTCACAATTGAGCATCATTGCACCTCAAGCATTGGTTTGGTATTGTTCATTGGCCACGAAGCTATTATTGATGAGATATACAAGTGGGCAGATATGGCGATGTATCAAGCCAAAGATGCTGGACGGAATCAGATTAAGTTTTACGAGCAATCTGTTTGAATTTCTTTTTTGTTTCGACAGCGGCACTTTGACTTGTTCCGCTATGTGCTAACTCTTACCTAATTGATATTGCAGTTTGCCATGCTGAAAAAAATACTATTGGCTAGCCAATATGAAAAACCTAGTGCCATATACCAATAGACGTTATCAAGCAGGGGAGGACGCGCCGTTATGAATTCTTGTATAAATATTTGCTTGGTATTGTTACTCAGTATTAATTTAGCGTATGGTGCTGCTGAACAATGTTCACAAGAGAAAGCAGGTAAGGCTTAAGCTCATGCACTCATCTAAGCTGCATCATCTGTTCGGTATTGCTATTGCCAGCTTTTGCCTGAGTGTAATCCCTCAACAATCTCAGGCAACACAAAATACTCCATCAGTTAAATCCTCCAAGGAAAAGCTCGTACTAATGCCGTTGCGTGTACCGGATGAAGACAAGAACCTAACTGGCGCGATGGAAACTGCATTGGTTAAGGGATTACAGCAAAAATACGACGTGTACTCAGGTGAGCAGGTATCGCAAAAAGCACATGAGATTTTCATGAAGGAGTCACGTAATACTGCACATAAGGAATGCGACGAAACCAAGTGTATGCAAAATATTGCGATGGCATTTCAGGCTGAACTTATCGCTACTGCGAACGTGACTAAGCAAGACGGTAATTATTTTCTTGCGCTCAGTATCCAGAACATCTTCGATAATAAAGTCGTCCAGTCCGAATCCGTGCCATGTAAAGCGTGTGATGCTACTCAGGTAATAGAAAAGCTAAAGGATTTAGCAGGCCCCATTTCATCTGTTGCACTTGCCGCCCCTGTTTTTACCAAACCAGCACAGGCTAATCCAGAAGTTGTAATTCAAAAAGTTGTTGCCAGCGATCCAGAAAAAGACCTTTGGGAAGCAGTTGCTAAAGGTAATACCCGTGAAGACTACCGTGCTTACCTTAACAAATATCCAGAAGGGAAATACGCACCATTAGCTCAAAACCATCTCGCAAAACTCCGGCAGGATTTACCGATTTCGCAATCCACGCCGCCAAGAGGGAGGCCAATTATCAAAAAATCAGCCAACGGGATTTGCCACAGACAAGGTGATGGTGTATGGGCAAGAGTACAAAGATTTAAACCTTATGAGAGCATGGAAGCTTGCTTGGAAAGCGGTGGCCGGTTGCCTAGAAGATAATAAGTAATCCGAGGAATAAAAATACGAATCCCATAATTAGTTCAACCTTACGCCAACACTAATGAGAGACACAATGCCAGCAGCTATGGGTTACGTGGTGACGAATGCCGACACAGAATTCATCGGTCTCTTTATAATCACATAAGAGACGTTGCCAGTGGCGAAGCCTGAGGGGCAACCACCGGCCATGAACGGGCATTGACGACCGTCTGCTTTGCGGAAGGCAGTTTGTTAATCAGGAGTTGACATTGATTAAATTTGCTGCAATTTTAGTCGCTCTGACTCTTGCTGGTTGCGCTACAGAATCGCCTGACACTCCTGAGTCTTCTTATGTAAATTCCATTGCATCTGATTCGGCATGCATTAAGAGTGGTCTCTACATTTCGCACACTATTATCAATACTATCGATGGGGTAAAAGCGGGAGGCAGATTTGATAGCATTTTTTGTTTTACGCCAGGAAAACATCGTTTAAATATCAGCAGATTTTCGGCTACCGGTGATATTGATTTTGAATTCCTCCCTTATAAAAAATACATGTTTCAGCCTAAATTGCATGGCATTAGCATTGTTTTTGAACTTTTTGAAATTAGTGTTGATCCACCAGTGAAGGTCGCACAATTCAAAATTAAGATGGCCTCCGATAGTAACCACGGACTTGCCCCGCTGTATATGCTTGTTCCCATGAATATAAAATAATAGAACTACCTCGATATATCGGGACGAATATTATTACCCAATAACACTCAAAATCGGAGAGATCAATTGCTTAGAGTCTGTTTGTTAATTCTTGTTATTGGAACTATAACTGGTTGTGGAACAATGTATATAACCCCTATGACCTCAGATTCTTCATGCGTTAAAGGAGGTTTGGTTAATCCATTTAGTTTTTATTTGGGTGACGAAAATAATGTACAAATTCGCATCAAGGAAATTGATGATGTTCCAACGGATTGGAATGACCCACAGGAGCACAACAATAATTATTGTATGACTTCAGGAAAACACCAACTTGGAGTAGAGGCTTTTGCCGGGAGCGGACGCTTAATTAGAGAATATATCGAGGTGGAACTTAAACCCGGAAGACGATACCGTCTTCGGGGTAATTTAAAAAGCAGTAGCATTACATTTCTGCTTTTTGACATTACTACTGAATCTCAAGTTGCAGCTGAAGTCGAAATCAACTTTAAATCGGAGTCCAAGCAAAATATTGCTACGCCAATTGTCCCTTCTGCGAATAAGTAGATTGCATCTATGTCTCGGTTGCTATCTTTGATGAGTGGCCGCTCTGCTTTCAGCAAGAGAAGCTGACTGGTTAGAATGACGAAGCGTCACAGCCGGTCAGGTTGCGACATTCGATGTGGATACTTAACTTCAATATGGAACTAAAATGAAATTTGTATTGCTAAGTATTCTGACATTGCTAAACGCGCTTTCAACAAGTTGTATTGCTAATGAAGAGAGCGCCATTTCCATAGAAAATGAGATTGTAACTATATCGCCTGATTCGGTTCATGTTGACTACGATTTTAAAAACAATACACATAGTGTATTTACTAAAACGCTTGGGTTTAACCTTGCCTTTTATAGTTACGATCCAAGCTCTAAATGCCCAGACGAGTCTAGACGTTCAAGCAATTTCAAAATGATTGCGAAAGGGGCTGAAATTATCCCTATAAAAAGCATTCAAGCAAGATTGCCGTTGAAAAATGGTAGTTATAAAGATGTAACATCAGAATTGCATGGCATGGGTTTCACCGATGATGAAATATCAAATTATCGTAATTATGAAGTTGTCTGCGAAAACGACATGCCAATTCCACAGGGTAAATATAAATCCAAGTTGAAAACGTTAATTAAGGATGGATTGGCTCAAAAGGAAGATTTTCATCCAGTATGGGAAACGTCAGAAGTCTATTCGTTGAAGCTAGAATTTAAACCTGACGAAATTATTCATCTTGAATATGAATACGCCCCCACTGTAGGGGACAGCAATAATAATTTGGGTTCTGGTCCGCTTACCCTTAAAGGAAATTCAATAATTTCTGGTATTAAAGATTTGGATAAGGATGATGTTCGTTGCGTGAACATTGGTGAACCTATAAACGGAAAAAAAGCTTTGCAAGATCAGTCTCAATTTACATTCCGTTCTATTTCGCACAATGTTACCTCTGACGCGGCATTGTATGGAGTCGTTAAAGACTTTACTCTTAAAGTGAAAAAAATAAAGCCGCAAAATTTCATAGCAATCTGCTTTGATAATAAGGTTTCAAAGAATGATGAGATGACCCTGTCATTCCACATTAAGAATTACTTTCCCAACAAGGACATCATTGCCGATTATCTTTATCAAAGTAATTAATGTCCGTAATCGGGAGGTAACTACAAAGCATTAATAGGTGGAGACATGGAAAAAATAAAAAAACATCCTTGGCAGTGCTACTTGTATGTGTGGATTACTTTGATATCAGTGCTGATGATGGCTTGTAGTTCGATAACGCCACATCAAAATTTCGTATTAATGATGCAATCGAAAGTCGGGAAAAATCGCTATAGCGATACGGCGCAACACGTTTTAGTGCAGAAACTACTCTTGGGGAGCTCAAATTTGCCGAATGGCAATATTGAGCTTGAGTTTAAGTTTATAAAATCATGCCATTATTTTTTTGAAATAAACCCAACGGACGACATCATCGTTGATTGGCATTATATGGGGAATGATGAGGATTGTGGAATACCACCATGATTGAAGGAATAAAATGACATTCAGATGTTTTGACTTTAGACGGAACTCTGAAATTAAGGGTTCGAACTTCATATCAAAGCATAAAAATGCAAAATCGCAAACCTATCCGACAACTGAAGAAGGCTTGGTAATATTAAATATGCGCCCAGCCATCTCCCCAAATGGGATGTCCCATACTTAACAAAAAGCGTTCCTCTTGATCCTTGGGGTAATTCATATGTTTATAAAATCACCCTGTACGCATGGAGATTACGATCTAATGTCTTATGGGAAAGATGGTCGGAAAGGCGGAGATGGAGAAAACGCGGATATTACTAACTGGTAGTGGGTCGATAACTGATGGATCAATGGTGTATTCTTATCGTAGAAATCATGAAATTGACTGGCCGCTAACTGGAAGCCTAATTCGAGCATCGACTGTCGCTTTCGGGTTACTAGGAGACGTAGTGACCCGCTGATTTTCCAACATTTGAGTGTCTCTTGTACGGCGCATTGCAGCCGTTATATTTTTGCAGCTTCGGGTCAAAAGTGATCCCGATAATTTTTCAGTAGCTGGTATGCCAAGCCCGTATTTTCACAAAATCGTCAATGTCTGAATCAACCAACTGTTGCAGTTGACGAGCTTGGCTGGCGATGATGAGGTACATCACTTTTTACTTCTTCGCACCTTTGATGTTGGTTCCAATGCGGTTTGATAATTGGCGATGAAGTCTGTTGTATCAATCTCTAAAACATCTGCTAGCTCAACAAATTCTGTAAAGTCTAATCGCCTTTCACCCCGCTCATATTTAGAGACATAGCTTTGAGGCTTTTTCAAACGATGAGCTACTTGCACCTGAGTTAAGCCCGACTCTTCCCGCGCAACTACAAGAAGGCTGCGAAATATCTGGTACTGATGGCTGTGCAATGAACTAGGCATGACCTATGGTAATAACCCATTGTGGAATATCCCAAAACGGGTTATTATTTTTTCACTATGAAAATGTTGTTATTACTGGGGCTGGTAATGCTGTTGTTCGATATTTCAGGCTTTGCCGTTGCGGAGGCTGATGAAAATGAAAGCTATGGCATAGATTATTTGGCCGCAGATATTGGTTATGGACTATTGCTTGATGGCGGACAAGTGCCTAATCCATTTGTTACGAGATATGGACTTGGATTCCTGAAGTATTTTGAGATCGACTCCTTAAGCGCATCGACACATCCAGTCGGTGATCAGTATGGCGCCTCTAATACTTTGCTTTCATCGGTTCAAATTCTTGCCGTATTCAATTATCAACTAAATGAACAAATCAGCTTGTTATTCAGGGCAGGGCAGTCACGTAATGCCGAAAGAATTAATGCGACTGGAAACTATTCGGCACTTGGCAGTATGAATGGTACTGAAACATCGCTGACCTTCGGAATCGGCATTCAGTACAAATTGCTTGAGCATTTGAGTATCAGAACCCTGTTCGAAAAAGTCGGATCATTCGCCCTGTCTCAAAGCCCAACAACGATGCAGCTTTATCTCATGGACGCGGGACTCGTATACCATTTTTAAATACTGCAAAATCTTTTGTGTAGTTCCAGCCATCCTCACGCTTGCAAGCTGTCTTAGTGGCACGGTTAGTAATGGTGAGCGTTTTAGATCTGCATCACCCACTACAGCGTCATTTATTCAAAAGGGGATAATGTTTCAGAACACTGCCTATACCACGGCTGGGGAATCAACACCGATAGTCTGGAATAACGAACTGCTATATGTCCGACGGTATACCGAATCCGATGGCATCCATACGGCAATATTCAGGGAGTCTGACGGCACGAAAGTGGCCGACACTGCTTCTGGATTGGAATTCATTTCAGCACTGGTGAGCAACAACACACTCTATGTGTTCGGATCAGTCGGACAACATGTCATCAATATGATCTCGACAGCCGACCTAGTGAATTGGACGGCAGCGGCCACCGTGTATACCGCAAGGGCGGGGGAGTCGGTTTATAACAATTCTGTCACGGCAACCCCAACAGGCTATGTAATGGCCTATGAAGTATGCGAGAGCGGCCAGATTTGCTTCAATGATCGCTTTCTACAATCAAGCAATCTGACAACCTGGACAAGTATCGTGGGAGATTATGAGACCGGGTACTACACGGCATGCCCGACGATTCGTTATTCCAACGGTTATTACTATCTGTTGTATTTATCTAAATACTATCTAGGCAATACCTCGGTGTATTACTACGCAACCAATATTTCGAGATCGACGGATCTCAGTAATTGGACGTTTTCAACAACGACGGTTTTATCACCGCTCGATGGAGGCGACATAGCGTTCTTGAACAATTCGGATATTGACCTCGTGGAATACAACAATCAGGTCAGAATGATTTATCTGGACATGAGCCAAGACGGCATCAATTTCAATGGGCAGGGATTGCGCGAGGCGACTTATAACGGAACGCTGGATCAGTTCTTAACCAAGTTCTTTTGATCGTAATCCACTCGCTCGCGCAATTCTTTTCCAGCTTTGAAGTGTGGCACATATTTAGCCGGAATTTTAACCGCAGCTCCACTTTTGGGATTCCGCGCATTGCGTGGCGGGTGATAGTTCAGGGCGAAGCTTCCAAATCCACGTATTTCAATACGGCCCCCGTTGCTTAATGTATTCGTTATGGCATCAATAACAATTCTGACTGCTATGTCGGTATCTTTTGATTGAAGTTGCGGGTGACGGTAAGCGAGACGATTTATAAGATCTGCACGGTTCATAGGTGAAGTTGTGAAAAGTTGTACGAAATCAAAAGATATATTTCAGTTCATGGAAATTGATAAATGCCGGAAACCAAGTAAAGACGGTTCAATCCTTCTTTGTCGCTAATCCATCAATAAATGCCTTAACTTTGTCGGCATTCTCCTGCGTCAACCAAAAAACATACTGTTTTAGTCCTGCCTCGGCTTTTCTCTTGCGTAACGCCGCCATTCGTTTCTTGACGCCAGCCTTTTCTGCATCCGTTTTGTAGCGTGTCGTCATATTTGAAGTAGTAAATTCTTGGACTGAATGATTTTATTGAGAATTTCAAATGTTACCAGATGGTGGATTAAATAAATAATGGTTGTGATTATTTTGGGCTTGCATGTTTTATTAACGATGCTACAATACCATAACTAGTTACGGTGTATTAAGTTAACTGCCCAATGCTAAAAAGTTAATAAATAACTTATTAATTAAATAATTAGTGTGCATTTAAGCAAGGAAATGGCTGTTGTCACTGTTTATTCAAAAGTGACGGACTCGGACGAAAATATTGAGGAGAAATTATGTCTATCGCATACTCAAACAGTGAGCTGGTTAACCAAAACCTGAACAAGTTGATCAGGACGTATGCCAATGATGCCTATACGGACGCAAAGGCATTAGCGCAACGCATTCTTGCACCTGTCAAAACCGAATTCGATAGCGCAATCAATCAGTTTTCGACTGAACTCTTTATTACTGTCGTGCTGCACGTTGTCTATAGCGATGAGGAGCCGACACTTCAAAAAGTGATCGAATTAATCGATGATTCAGATTGGGTCGACGAAAAGGCCATGTTTTATGCCATTACCATAAAGACCAGAAATAATGCGGGACACGATTTTAATCAATCTTGGCGAGATGAGTTTGCAATAACAGTATCCGGTCTTTCTGAAGGCGAAGCCTTCCGAATGGTCAGACGTTGTCATGTTCAATGGAGTCTGGCGTTGGGTTTACCTATCCCTCGCATTGGCATCAACCTAATCAATGCAAAAAAGCTTACTGCACTGCCAGCCAATCTTGAAGGCTTCAAGCTGGAATGCATTCGTATCAGTTCGCGTTACGAATTATCGGATGCGATTGCACTGGCAAAACTATTTCTTGGTCGAGTAAAAAATCAGGCTGGCGAAGAGATATATCAATTTGCATATGAGTTATTTGTCGCGGTAACACTGTATACCGCACATTCCGAACGATGCCCTGAATTAAATGATGTCGTGTCATGCTTGACTGATTCAGGCTGGGACAGCACTAGGCAAATTTATACCTTCATGCGCACTTACGATCCGCTTGTTAAATCCAAACACGTTAAAACAAAAACGTGGGTCAAAGAGTGGGCAGACAGAATGGTTGCATTGCCGATTGGCAAGACAAACCTTTTGACTGAAAAAAGCCATGAGCTTTGGAAGATGGCATTTACATATAAAGAGCAAGAAGTTGGTGCAGCAGACATAAAAAAAGAATCCTCCACACCGCCAAACTCAGTAAAAGTATTTGATATGGAGGCCATCTGCGATGCATTTATGTTGATCAGTGGCGCACGAGAAGATAGACGTAATGGAGGAGATCTTTTACTTAAAAAGGCACAGGAAAATAAGGGATACCGTACGCTGCCGGATGCAAAACAAGCAGGGCAATATCTTGAAAAATCTAAAACTCAGTTTGAAAACCTAGTAGAACCAATCAGTCGGCTGCAAATGGATCTGACTCTATGCGCCAATATGGAGCCATCGAAATTCAGAGTTACCCCGATTCTCCTGTTAGGTGATCCGGGCATTGGCAAAACCCACTTGGCGATGGAACTTGCCAAGGGTCTGGGTGGAAGCATGGACAAACTCAGTGCCGGTGGTGCGCAGGGTGCGTTTCAGCTCACCGGATCGCACTCAAGTTGGACAGGCGCAAAGTTTGGATCAATTGTTAAAGTGCTAGCAGAAGGTACGACAACCTCTCCTGTCATCGTGATCGATGAAGTGGACAAGATTGGATCGGATGACAGGTATCCAATATTGCCCGTCCTACTTGATCTATTTGAAGCGGATACGGCTCGTTGCTTTAAAGACGAGTTTTTTGATATGGAATTTGATGCGAGTCGTATCATTTTTATCCTGACGGCAAACAGCTTGGACAATATCCCCGAGGCGTTACTTTCGCGGGTCGAGATATTTGATATTCCCCGGCCTGACTCTACACAGCGGCTACGGATTATTCAAAACCAAGCCAAGGAATTGCGCGAACTGACTGGAAAATCAATCAAGCTGAATATGGAGTCCATGCAAAAGCTAGCCGATATGACCGACATTGATTTGAGGAAGACGATCCGTATAGTTAAAGAATCATTCACCAAAGCCATCATTGAGGAGGCACCAGTAGCAACACTGAAAGTGTCAGATGAGCATGGGCGTGCAAATAGGGGAGCCAAGACTGCCTACCAACATACAGAGATTGGTTTTTCTATGGAATGAGCGGCAACTGTCAGTAATTGAAGAACATTTTCTAAGAAATGACGATTAAGAGGAGGGGGCTCTGCCCACTCTAACGTGCAATGAACTGGCAACGAACTGGCAACGAACTGGCAACGAACTGGCAACGAACTGGCAACGAACTGGCAACGAACTTCTAAGCAATATCAAAAAAACTGCAAAGAAACTGCAAAGAAACTTACTCGAAATTTACAACGCTTACCTCCTCTTCTGTTTGGGCAGGATGCTGGATGTACGGATGTCTCCGTAATCCAGTGCTTCGCCCGCTAGGTCGCTTCGCGCCCGTCGCAGACGACTCAGGGCTCCGCCCCGAGACCCCTGATAGCGTCTCGCCTATTTGCTCGATTTTGAATTTAAACCGCAAGGTAACAATCATTGAGCTAAGTCGCTTAAGTTGACACTGGAACGTTCGTTCTATACGATTCGCCAAACGATCATTCAGCACGTTTGACTCCATGAATACCTCACCACACGCAATTCAGCATCCGGCACTGGGCAATCAGCCTATTCATGTTCCCCTATTTAGCCACAAGGTCGCGGCAGGCTTTCCATCGCCTGCCACAGACTATATTGAAGACCGGCTCAGTCTGGACGAACACCTGATCCAACATCGTGATACCACCTTCTTTGTCCGGGCAAAAGGTAACAGCATGGTCGGGGCTGGAATATTCGATAACGATCTGCTTGTTGTGGATAGATCGCTCAACCCGGTTTCCGGCGATATTGTCATTGCCGTCGTGGATGGCGACTTGACCGTAAAACGGCTTATCAAGCGTGGTGAAACCATCACGCTCAAAGCTGAAAATAGCCGCTATCAGGAGATTGAGTTCAAGGATGGACAAGAGCTTCAGGTTTGGGGCGTTGTCACGTCTGCAATCAAGAAATTCACGCGGGGTTAAGCCAATGTCACTGGCGCTTGTCGATTGCAATAATTTTTACGTTTCATGCGAGCGGGCCTTTAATCCAAAACTGGAAGGTGTGCCTGTCGTTGTGCTATCCAATAACGATGGTGTTGCCGTAGCCCGATCCAATGAAGTGAAGGCGCTGGGTATCGGCATGGCGGAGCCGTGGTTCAAGATGGAAAAGATAGCCAAACAGCACGGCATCATCGCCCTGTCCAGCAACTACACTCTATATGGTGATATGTCGGCGCGGGTGATGAATATCCTGTCCACTTTTTCACCTAAACAGGAAATCTATTCTATTGATGAATGTTTTTTGGATCTGGCCGGATTTAATCCGGCAACGTTGATGGATTATGCGCAGAAGATACGAAAGACGATTAAGCAAGGCGTGGGAATTCCCGTCTGTGTCGGCATTGCTGAAACCAAGACCCTCGCGAAGCTGGCGAACCACTGTGCCAAAAAAGGATTGGCTGGTAACAATGGAGTATGCGATTTCGGACAACTCAATGCATCCGAGATGAGCAATTTGTTTAGCCGACTTCCCGTTGGTGAAGTCTGGGGCATAGGCAGACGTATTACCGAGGGACTGAAAATGCTAGGCATTCATACGGTGGAAGACCTACGCCTTGCCGATACCGAATACATCCGTCAGCAGTTTTCTATCGTAGTTGAACGAACGGTCAATGAGCTGAACGGCATTCCGTGTATTGAGCTTGAAGATGAGGACACCGCCAGACAGCAAATCATGGTGTCGCGCTCTTTCGGCACGACGGTGATGAATCTTGATGACCTGTCCGAATCCATCACGTATTTCGCAACTCTTGCTTCGGAAAAACTTCGGCATGACCGATCCGTTGCATCGAGCCTATGCGTATTCGTTCGCACCAATCCATTCAAAGAGTCAGATTCACAATATGAAAAATCAGTGGTCGTACCTTTAACTCAGCCAACAGATAACACCATCAAGATTGTGAATGCTTCATTGAAGGGGCTGAAGGAGATTTATAGATCAGGGTATCAGTATAAAAAAAGTGGCGTGCTGCTCATGGGGCTTCACCCCAAATCATCTGTTCAAAAGACGTTGTTTGATGATCCTGTTGAACAAGCCAAGTCAGATAGCATGATGCACGTTATGGATGCAATCAATCGGAAGATGGGTTCGGGAAGTATGACGCTTGTCGCATCGGGAGTCCGCAAACGCTGGGCAATGCGTCGGGATCAAAAATCACCGAACTATACGACCGAGTGGGATGAATTACCGGAAGTTAAATAACCTAGAAATAATCATGAGGTGCAAATTTTATCATCGGCAGATTCTCGGCCTGAGCGGACTGAGGAACACGCCGCCGAGCAAGTCCGCTTTCGACCTGAAGCGGTAGTTTGGTCTGAAAGGGAATTCGAGCCAGCCCCCTATCATTCCCGAGCCTAGCCCCATATCGCTGGATTGTGGGACAATCATACGAGGATTGCAGTGCAAAGAATTAGACAGGGAGCATGGATTGAATAAAGCACACGAGTTACTTCACCGACTGCTTGATTACATAGGTGAGCAGGCTAAAGATGTCGATCCACGCGGGTACCGTCTTGGCAATTTAAAAAACTTTATTAGAAGACGTGAGTCTATTGCAGGTCTTCCTGGAATTGAGTTCGATTTAAAGGTTGAGGGTGACCATATCTGGTTGCGGATTCCACGTCTTGAAGCTGTTCATCCTCCAGCGTTGCCAGATAAACAAAAGGGCTTATTCCTGATTAGCGCTGACCCTGATGGCGCTAAACCATCACTGGACGAAGCTGCGTTCAAACATCGATTGGCGCAGGCAATTGAAGGCAAGACTAATATTGAAGCCGCAGATATTGAAAAAACCTGGCGCGACGCCGGGAATCGCGCACTAAGTGCATACACCTCACTTTGGACAGCTTGGGCAGAAGGTGAAAAGCCCCGCCGCAAGACGATTGCACTGTATGGCGACCTGTTTGCACTCAAGCATCAAATGGAGGCAGAAGAAACCGCCAAGCCGCAGGAACTGGTCTGGGGTATTGGTATTAGCACATGGCAGACTTCGTCTCTGTTATTCGAATATCCACTTCTTACTCAGACCGTGGAAATTACGCTCGACGAGAAAACAATGGCACTCGAAATTCGCCCACGAGCGACCGACACACGGGTTGAAATGGACGCCTTTGTTGCTTGTCAGATTTCGGGTTCTCCAGATGTTGAACGCGCTATCCGTGACCACCTTCAAAAACACAAGGATCGCCCTGCTACTCCGTTCGACCCGTCGAGCTACGCCGACGTACTCAAACTTGCAGCAACAAACTTGGATAGCCATGGAACTTACCGTGAGGTGATGTCCAAAGACGGGCTTGTACCCGCGCCAGGGGGGCACCTCGTTGTTACCGACGCTTGGGTGCTCATCGCCCGGCCAAGATCCAACAATTACCTATTCGAAGATTTGAAGCGGCTGCAAGCAAATCTCCAATCTGGATGCGATATTCCTGATGGGCCGTTATCACTCGTAATGCCCCCGGCAGACGAAGCCGTTGAATATGACACTGTGCGTTTTCGCGGCATATCAAGCCGGGATGGCTCTGGGGCAGGCCAGGTTAAAGAGCTTTATTTCCCGCTTCCTTATAACGATGAACAAGTTACTATCGTCCAGCGCTTAGAAAAAGCCCCCGGCGTTGCTGTGCAAGGGCCACCCGGAACTGGCAAGACACACACCATCGCTAACATCATCTGCCACTATCTAGCTACCGGACGCAGAATCTTGGTGACATCCCGGGGCGAGTCCGCCCTGCAGGTTTTGAAGGCGAAAATTCCCGAGGAGGTTCAGCCTCTCACGGTGGCGCTGTTATCCAGTGATCGCGAGGGGGTACGCGAATTCCAAGCGTCGATTGACGCCATTCAGCACCGAGTTTCTCAGTTGAACCCGGAGCAGACCGTACATGATATTGAATTGTTAAACGCGGCCATCAATCGTGCTCACGCGGAATTGGCGAGCATAGATCAGCGTGTGGATGAGATCGCTGTGGGCCAGCTCTCCGATGTTGAGGTCGATGGTGCGCCGATGCGTGCGCAGAAGATTGCCGAACTCGTCGTTTCTGGTCACGAAAAACACAGTTGGCTGGAAGACCCTTTGAGCCTCGCACCCGAGCATGTCCCGCCGCTATCTGAGGACGAGGCGGGGCGGCTTCGCGAGGCACGCCGTAAGCTTGGTTCCGATCTGGTGTATGCACACGCGAGAATTCCGTCGGCGGATGATCTGTTATCTGTTGCCGCCGTCAGTGAGTTGCACGAAGTTCTATCCCGCATGAAAACCATCGAGGGCGAGGTTGCCCGAGGTGATGTATTGGCACTCAAAGCCGTTACACCGGATACCCTGCAGGCCGCGCGCGAGCTTCTGACGAACATCGAAGACGCTTTGGGTCTCATGAAGGAACTCGAAGCTGCTGGGGAAAGATGGCCCTTCGATCTACGGGGCAAGTGTCTTCTGCCATCATTTGCTTCAGAGCGGAAAGCACTTGAAGTCCTCCTTGCTGACGTTGCTTCCCTCATCAATGCTCGTGCCGAATTTTTGCAGCGCCCAGTTGAGTTCCCTGAATCTGGCTTCGTTTGCACCAAGACGCGGGAGGCAGTTGAGCGGGGAGCGGCGCACGGTAAACCTTTTGGATTTGTTTCTCTTGGTAACGGCGAAGCCAAAGAGCATATCGCCCAGGTGCGGGTGGATGGACAGCCTCCGACGACTGCGGAGGACTGGGCGCATGTCCATCGTTATATCGAACTTCACAGCCAAGTCATCTCATTCCAAGCGCGATGGAATCATATCGCCGCAGACCTTTCTGTTCCGCACCTTGAAGGTGGTGTGACATCCCTTCGCAAGATTGAACTTGTTGCAGTCATGGCGGGGAAGGCACACCGCATGGCAACTTACTTCGACACGCTGTTGCCGAAGAAGGCTGAAGCCGTTTTTGACAAACCACCAGCGAAGGAGCTTGCTGGGTCTGCGGCAGATCTTATTCATGTGCGTGAGGATTTGAGGCGGCACTTGACCAGGGCGGATTTGTCGCGTTCGGCAACTCAGCTCGCCATTCTTCAAGAAAAATTAGCAGGTACTGCGGGGCCGGTTGCCGATAAGTTACGCTCGTTCGTGGAGTCTAAACTGGGAACCCCCGATTTACCGGTAGAGCGAGCTGTAGCTCATTATGCTGAATTGCTCGCAGAATTGCGCCGCATAGCTGGGCTGTCGGTGGAACTAACCTGCGTGCGTGATTTTTCAAAGCGGTTTGAAGCCAGCGGCGCGCCTAAGTTCGCTGCACGAGTTCGAACGGAACCGGTGGATGCATCTGGAGAAGACTTGGCGTTCCCTACTGCTTGGCGGCAGGCTTGGAACTGGGCACGCATGCGGTCGTATCTCGACAGCATTGAAGCGCGTGATGAACTAGTTACTTTGTCCGCGCGTCGTCGTGACGTAGAAGGGGGACTCGCACGGTTATACAAAGATATGGTTGCCAAGGCTGCATGGCTTGCGACCAAGCGCAATGCAACCCCCAAGGTATTACAAGCATTAGCAGGGTACGCAACGGCCATTCGCAAGATTGGTCAGGGTACTGGAACAAATGCCATGATGCATCGACGGGATGCCCGAGACTCCATGTTTGACGCTGCTGGAGCCGTGCCGTGCTGGATCATGAGCCATGCCCGCATCTCTGAGGGCATGCCCGCAGAGATTGGCGCGTTCGATCTGGTTATCGTGGATGAAGCGAGCCAGTCGGACTTGTGGGCACTGCCGGCCATCCTGCGAGGGAAAAAGATTTTAGTCGTCGGCGACGATAAGCAGGTGTCGCCTGATGCAGGATTTATCTCTGCACAAAAGATTCAGGATCTTCGCGTACGCTTCTTGGCCGACCAGCCCTACGAAGCGGCGATGACCCCTACAAGCTCGCTCTATGACTTGGCGGCTCGCGTGTTTGCTGCCTACCAAGTCATGCTGCGCGAACACTTTCGGTGTGTCCCGCCTATTATCGCGTACTCCAATCGTGTGTTCTATAAAGGCGGCATTCAGCCCCTTCGTATCCCCAAAGCCTCAGAACGGCTTGACCCACCTTTGGTTGATATTCGCGTAACGAAGGGATGGAGGAACACTCACGACTGCAATGATTACGAAGCGCTCGCGATTGCAGATGAAATCGAGGCACTCCTAAAGGATGAGCAATTTGCCAGTCGTACTTTGGGTGTGGTTTCCCTTCTGGGAATGGATCAGGCCAAGCACATCGATGCTATCGTTCGCCAACGCTGTAGTGCCGCCGAGTTGCTTCACAGACGCTTCGAGTGTGGAGACGCGAGGACGTTTCAGGGCAATGAGCGCGACATAATGTTCTTGTCGATGGTCGTTGATCCAAGCAACTGTAAGGCGCTGTCAGGAAACTTGTTCGAGCAGCGTTTCAACGTTGCCGCCAGCCGAGCAAGGGATCGCATGTACCTAGTGAGGTCGGTCGATGCGGTCCACCTTTCCGACAAGGATCTTCGCCTGACACTGTTGTCACATTTCGACAAACCGCTGGTCGTAGATAACGATTCTGCCGAAGATCTTATCGACCTGTGTGAGTCTGGCTTTGAACGCGAGGTATTCTCGGCGCTAACTTCCAGAGGCTATCGCGTCATTCCCCAAGTGAAAACAGGTGCCTATCGTATTGACATGGTGGTTGAGGGTGCCAACGACAATCGCCTTGCAATTGAATGCGATGGCGACGAATACCACGGGCCAGACAGATGGGCACATGATATGGCGCGGCAACGAGTTCTGGAGCGTGCAGGATGGGTCTTTTGGCGATGCTTCGCCTCGACTTGGTCTTTACGCAAGGATGATGTTGTTGCCGAGTTGCTGAATCGACTGACTGCTATGGGAATAGATCCGTTGGGTGCCGTAAGCCAAATGCCGAGTCTGGTTCAAAAGCGGGAATGGATCCCAAAGCCCCTAGAGGACGAAGTTGCTGATGATGTCCAGGTTGTATTAGAAAACGCAATTTCCTCTTCGATTTAGAACTAGAAGTTTTGCGCTCGCGGTAGCTGCTGGATGAACTACGCCCGCCGCAGTTCAGTCACCTGCCCCGAGTGATAAGGAGTGTTAAGGGGCCAGGCTGAATTCCCTCTCGAAGCGAACTAGCGCTTCAGGTCGAAAGCGGATTTGATCGGCGGCGTGTGCCACCGTCCGCTCAGGCCGAGCTATATGCATTTAAGAATGCCTTCTATTTTTCTCATTGAGCATGCTCTGAATCTCTGAAATAAAGCATGAAGGTGTGTGTTTTCCTCCTAAAAGATAGACACCGTGCTTGGCCCTGGTTAACGCAACATATAGGAGCCTGCGCTCTTCCGAATGCTGAAAAAGTTCCGGTGTTGGCATTACCATTTGCAGCAATGGGTCGTCAGCAATTTCGGATGGAAAAGCGTTTTTGCCAGAATGCAAGCCGACTAAAATCACATAGTCTGCCTGCAACCCTTTAGATGAATGGATGGTCTTAAACTCGATCTCAAGCTGAGCAAAATATTGTTTTTGCCAGTCCACCAATTTGGCCGGTAACTGAAATCGATAACGCCCAAGAATATACACTGTTGCTTGTTTCTTGGAAAAATTCACTTCCGCCAGTTCTGAAAGAGCAGCTTCTATGAGACCTTCGATATCCTGCAAGCTGGTGTATTGCCGAATCATCAACACGTTTTCACAAGCCTTATCAGCCGCCAGTACTTTCTTTCTCATTTGACTCGGATTGCGTTGGACAAAGCTAGCAGCGATGTCGGCAATACCTTGATTGGATCTGAATGTTTGGGAAAGATAGTTGGTAGCTGTATAACCGAAGGTTTTCTGAAAGTCCGTGAAGATAGCTATGTCTGATCCAGCGAATCGGTAGATTGACTGCCAATCATCGCCTACTGCAAAGAGTTTGCAATCCGGTTTCTTGTTTAAGAGTGACAACAGAAGTTTGGCGCGCGCCCGTGATATATCCTGAAATTCATCAACCAATAGTAATTTGTATGGATGGCTAAATTCATCACTTGAAGCGTGGTGCGCCGCATTAATGATTAAATCTTCAAAATCGACCTCTCCAATTTCATGCAACTTATTTTCATACGCCTGGATCACCTTGGAGGCAATAGCTTCAAATAGTTTTGCTCGATATGGCTGAGCAATAGTATTTGCTCTGGCGGACAGTGTTGATCGATCTAGCTCATTAGATTTCGCATGTTTGATGAATGTCCTAAGCAATGAAGTCAGCTCTTTACTTAGTGTAGGTAGATTCAAATGCCTAATAATTTCATCATGGCTTCGCTGTTTGAACTTAATACCGCGTTTTAGTAGCTCCCTTTCAAGCTTATCGAAGAGTTCGCCTGAGACAAACTCTGCAAACGTGGTTTCAAAAACATCAGTGCCTTTGTCAGCGTGCAAGCGCTGCTTCCAAATCATAGAATCGCGATATTTCTCACCAAAGACTTTAGGTGGGTTACCTTGCGAATCCAAAGCGTAGTGTTCTAGATAACATTGAATTTCGGGAAAATAGAAGTCAGGCTTGTACTGTCTGAATTTTTTGTCAGCAGTTTCATACTGATAAGGACGTTCATATTCGTATTCCACACCATTCATGAATAACCAGTTTGATATGGCAAGTTCCCCCTGCGACTTGACCATTTCTCCGTTCATGGTCAGAAATCCATTCTTTCCATCCTTATAGTCGCCGGTCTCTTTGACGTAGTTCTGCCATTCCTTCAACGATTTAAATTCGGCAGGATTTTTGGCAGCCTTGCGGCAAAGTGAGAGGAACAATGCCCATTGAGTAGAAAATGCAATATCTGACTCCTGCAAAGCTGTGATCAGCTCAGAAATCAAGCGACCATCCGTAACTTCACCTCCAGATGCGAAATTGGCAATGGAGGGTTTTTTACCCGTGGTTTCTGCAATCACTTCCATGCCGAGCGCGTGAAATGTTTTTACCTTAACTTGTTGATCACCTAGCAATGGTCTTAATCTGTCCCCAATACGTTCTTCCAACTCGCGAGCGGCATGGTTATTGAAGGCAAGTACCAAAATCTCATGAGGCTTTATCAATTTCTTGCTCAGTGTGTAACCAATTTTTCCGACCACAGTTGAAGTCTTTCCAGAGCCAGCCGCAGCAACCAGCAAGTTGCGATCTTCCATAACAATAGAAGCAATACGTTGCTCAGTGGTTAGTGGAGTTTTTTCAACTGCGTCAAAGAACGCCTCGTGAGCAATCATCTCGCTTGCCACAAACTTGTTATTTCGCCTCTTTATGAGAATGGAATTGCCAGAGAAGATATCGAGCAATTTCGATATGATCATTTGCATTTCAGGATTAAGCTTAGGCGTGTAGGGGTGATGAAGTATTGATAGTGCTGCTTTTGCGGATTCGCTGTGATTCGACTCTTGGCGCGCTAGCCACTGTGAAATATCGCGATGCGCGAGGTAATACGGAAGATTCAGAAATTCTTCCAGCACACAATCCAGAGCGAGGATGGAATGTTCATACCCCTTTATTATTTGTAGCAAACTGTCTGAAACATGCTTTATCAAGGTGGTCTTGAGTAGATTGGCGTGCTTATTAGAGATTCCGCGTAGCGCAAGAAGCCCTTCTGAATGTTGGATTGTAACTGTGGCCCAGATTAGCCCTTGGGTGACGGACACCAACTTGACGGATTCGTAGTCGATTATGCTTGCACCGATATCTTTACGCTGAATTACTAGTCCTTCCTGATCAAGATTAATCCCCCATTTTTCGGAACCAGTAAGAATAGAACCGAAAAATCCAGGTGAAAAGAGCATACCGTTTTCCTAATTCCGAGATTGAGATTGGAATACCACAGTCTCGATTAATCCACGTGCCCAAACTTATAACCATGATGCTTTCCACCATGGACATACTTCTTGTAGGCAACAATCCAATCTGATGACATTTGATCTTGCGCATCTTTGAGCATGATCTCGTTTTCACACACCATCTTGTAGATTGCAAATTCTAACTGATCCTTCTTGAGGGCACTCCACTCGCTCTTGCGTGGCTCAGGCCACAAATTCCTTGGGTCGCGCGGATTGCCACCAATGCTCAATGGAATTAGATGATCTTCTTCGTAGTGTTTTGGATTCGTGTCGTCGTAACCGTATTCCCTTATCTGCTTTTTCTTCAGTTTGTTGGTGTAACCAGCAGGTGGGCGAACAGTCTTAGTGTAACCCTTTACACATATAGTAGTCTGTATATTGGCTTGCGTAATGGACGGGTCAATTGCACCTGGAGTAAGCGCAGGGTCGGGAAGATCAGAAGCTAAGGCAGACAATGAGATTATGAGAGCAATTGCGGAAGCGATGAGTTTCATGCGGTACATCCAATTATGGTGATGCTTGGAAGCATATCAACTTAGACTTACTAGTGCCACTATCGCTTTTTCTAAATACTAGTATTCGGCCTTTGCGGACGCTGGCGATTCTGAAAATGACTAGCAGTTCAGCCTGCTGGAATGTCCGGTTACATATTCTTGGATAAATCACGCTTAGCACGGAGTTTTCGTTGAGTTATGCGAACTCATACCCGATATGGAGTCGATGCGGCCCCCCCAGAATTTTATTGCTGACATGCAGCAGGATTCTTGCATCTTCTTTGAATACCAGCTTGGAATTAATAATTCAGACATCAGTTTTCCAGCAATACGTGAAAAAGCCTTTCAGCTGCCTCATCGAGCCTATCAACCTCATCCCGATAATAATGCTGAAAGTTAGCGTACCGAAAAAGCATTTTCTCAATCTGAATGTAAGAGCGAGGGTCTCGCTCCAATACACGGGCGATTTCCTGCATATGATAGTAAGCGATGTTGGCCTGAAGTACTGCCGTAAGACGTGACGGCCATGCACTTATCTGATTGAACCTAGGGTGTTCTGCCAGACGGGCAAAGCCACGCCAAAGATGATGATTGTCATGGTGCTGAAAATCTCTCGACTTAACATTAAACTTCTGAACCCATCTGTAAAAAAGGCCAGCGAGAACAACATCAATTTCCGGGGATTCGATTCGAAGGGTCAACGAACAAAGCCCCTCGAAGAATTCATCTGTGCCGGAAGAGACATAGCGATTGAGAAACGGAATAATGCGCGGATCGACATATTTCAAAATTGGCGAATTCCATGTTGTTTCGCAGATATGATGCATTAATGCATCTGGCTCCTTAGCAAGTTCTTCATAGAATCTATCGCTATTGTCCTGCGCACCCAGACATTCCAGAAATTTCTTGATGTATTCCTTGGGATAAAATCCTGTTAGCTGCTCGTTATGCCAGGGAATGTTTAAACCAAATTTATTTGCCGCAGCTACGGCAACCCTTAGCGCGACATAAATTGACTTGTCATTGCCGGTATAACTAACTTGGCGCTGTGCGACCACATGTCCATCCTTTACAAATCTTATTGACGGAACAAACTTTTCTACCCCCGGCGAAGGGTCATTAATCGGAGCTAATAGGTTTATAAGATGCTCACACTGCGTCTCAGTTAGCGAAGTTACGACGAAAGGCTGACTTGTTTGAAAACTTGAACTGGCACCCGCCAAAAGCATAACCACTTCATCATACTGAATATATGACGCTGACGGCATCGCTTTTGCGGGGGCAACGACTACGGGCGGAACGTTTGTTGAATTGGCTTGATGAACACCACAACGCTCATCAATCACCCTATTGGGTAGCCAATGATCCTTCCAAGTTGAGGCTGCGACGAGTGATTTCAGTCGTGCCGCGATTTGATTGTCTGCGCCAAGTATTGTTCGCTCTTTTATACATTTCACTGTAAACCAAACATGGTATGAATGAGAAATCTGCTCTTCGATTAACTCAGCGCAACCACACAGTCGCAAAGAACGTAAAACAGCAGCATGAAGAATGGGAATGTGCAACTCGCAAACAACCAGGTCGGGAGCTTGTCTGTTTACAGGCCACCCATGATAGTGGAGTCTTTCAAATAACCAACTTGCAGCATCAGCGCCTAATGGAACATCTTGCGATGAAATGTATTCTTTCCTGCGCGTATCAAATAATTCTCCCCAAAAACTTACGAAGCTTTCTTTTCCTTCAGTATAGATACTGAATACCAAAGGCAATTCATTAAGAAGAAACCATGAAATTTCGTTGTGGCTGAGAAGATCAGCATTTTTGTCGATTACGAATGGAGATCGCTCCCCCAACACAATGGGGGCGATTCTTTCTAATGCCGCTTCATAGGGAAGCCTGCCCGCAGCAAAGATTGCCGCTCTACGAATTTGCCAGTTTTGAGTGGGGTCGCAAGCAAGTGTCACAAGCTGTTCAGCCATGCTGGAATCCCTAGTTCTCATTGCAAGAATGCATTGCCATAGCTTAACTTTTGGCGAGTCAAAGCGAATAGCCGAAATATCAGCAACCGAGCTTGGGGCGGAAGCAATAATGGAAACAGCCAACGTAAGCGATATAACCTGCTCATCCTCCCGTGCGAGTTGCTTGGAAAGGCTGGACAAGGATGAACGTGAGCGCCTCTGACCTAGCATCTGCGCAGCCACCTGCCGAATTCGGGAGTCTGGATGTGACAATGCTTGTAGTAGCAAGGTTGTGGCTTCGGGCACAGGTAACTCACCCAACTTTATAACGGAAGGAAAAAGAAGTGGATTATTTTTGTCCTCGGTTTCATTGAGGGCTGCTTGTAAAAGGGGAATGGCTCCAGCGAATGGATGCTGAACGCATTCCATAAGAAACATGTAATTCCAAAGTTTCTCGTTCTCTGCAAATTTTTCGGTCGCCTTCAGGCTGCGGTAGAGTGAGCCGAGATCCGCGCCAAGCTCAGCCAATACGTGAAGTGCAACAATGCGCTTATCAAATGCTAGGTTTTGATCAAATATTTGCTGCTCATAAATGCTGCGATCACAGAAAGCTGGAGTTATCGCAGGCACTAGCATAACGAGCCAAGCAAGGCTTTGCTTTCGTGTTGCAAGATCATTGCATATCGAAAAAATAGTCGGCTCTGCAATAAATATGAGCACCCGAACTGCGTTTACCAAAATGTAGTCGTCCCAAGCGTTTTCCTTGATAATTTCCAAGCAACGCGTGCGCAATACTTTTCGTTGCGACGAGATGAAGCTTGCGTGAAAACCAATCATAACTGACTTTGCGGTCATCATTTGCGAGGAGTCCACACTTGGCATCGCCGCCAGGAACGCAATGACCTCTTCGATATTTTCAAACCGAAAATACTGCAACGATGAATGAAATGCCCTTCGTGAATTTTTTCCGACTTCTGGGTTCGAGAGGACAAATTGAAATACTTGTTGCAACACTTCGCGCCGCCTATCAAGAAGCATGATTGGAATTAGATGTTTTTTAATCTCAGGTGGCTGATGCTTAAATAGTTCAAGCATGGTTGCATCAAATCGAATGTCAAAGTGACGTGCATCAAGACTTAATCCTAGAAATGCTGATTGCCCTTGGTCTGACAAACTCATTGTTTGCAAGGCCAACTGAATCAATTCGTTAAATTTTGAACAATCTGTCTTTAGTATTGAGCTTGTTATCGCGGAAGCCCATGAATAGTCGTTGTGAAAACGCTGTGGTTGCTCGCGAAGCATCCGAAATAGTTCATCGCATGTTGTCAAATCGCCCAGCTTAGGAAGAATGTCAGAAAGAAGATACTGTTCCTTGATCTGATTTGGGCCAGCAATCATAGCAAAGATCTCCTGTGCTGATACCAATCGGTGATCTACTACATAAGCCGATAACGCCCCCCAGTTTTCTCCTTGAAGAAATGCCTGACGAGCGCGCTGGCAAGCTTCCTCATGTTTTGCAGCTTTATCCAGATGAAAGATTGCCGCAGTAACAGCTCCTTGTTGATCATACCAAGCAGCAAGTCCTTCATGAGCGCTATGCCTCACATTAGGAGCTATGCTTGACTCAAGACCTGCTCGCACAGTTTCATGCATTTCAAATGAGCCATCTTCATTTGGCCGCAGCAATCCCAACGTAAGCATCTCACTGATAGCCGCGCCAACATTGTCATCAGGAAAGACTTCGTCTGCTTCTATTCGCAGGAAAGGCAGTGCAAAACAAAGCAGCTTTTCGGCTGTTTGACGAGATGCGTCACTTACCCTAGAAAATCGCTGCTTCTCGGCATACGGCAACATGTCATCGGGGGGCATTTCAGAGATTTCTATCATCTCTTGCAAAGAATCAACACTGGCTAACGACTGCGCAAGTTTGGCAAACATGCCCGCCGCACGGCCTGCTGTTACACGCTGAAATACATTCGACAGAGTGGCGTAATCAGGATTGGGATGTCTCTGTTTGGCGAGCGCCATAAACTCATCAATATTGAAACCACGCATATTCAGTTGCTCGACGCCGATCTGCTTTCGCTCCAGTAACGTCATGTCACGTAACGAACTTTCCTGACCGAAAATGGCAAGCTGAAATTTTCCTGACGGAAGGGATCGAACAAACGTACTGAGATCACGAGCAAAGGACGGTGTGCAATTGCCATCTACCAAATCTATAAGCAGCAGAATTTTCTTTGGAGCAATCCCGAAAATTTGCGCGAGTTTGGCTAGCACATCCTCGTTAGTCGCTGCGGTATCAACTGCGATACTGAATGGTTCTGCGATACCCAGACGCCGCAGGTGGTACGCGACACCGACAAGTACATCTCGTAGCGAAACATCAGGCCTTACCTCTGAGTAATACACTTCGCGGCTATCGTCAGTTAATTTAGCATGCTGCAACGCTTCGGCCGCAAGAGTGGTTTTTCCTGAACCAGATATTCCGATAACTTCGATAGCTTTGCCATTTGGACGTATCACTATTTTTTCAACAAGATCATGTCTTCTGATGTGCAGTGTGCCGGGCATTGGTGGCTCTTTGATGTAAATCATCATGGGCCACACGCTGCGCAACTCGAACTCAAGCTCTTTGCTATCAAACGCCCTGTCAGGTTGTTTGGAAATGTCGCTTATGAAACCACGCAAGTTACGAAACAAGGTGTTTTCAATAACTGGGCGGGGAAGGCTGTACTGCTGTTCCAGTCGATCATGCACACGCTTAATGACCTCTTCCTCGGTTCCATAAAAACTCCTGATTTTAGTTCTTGCTAGAATATCAGGCAGGTTGGCGTGAAGCTCCGTTACTCTCTGACGGTATAGAGCAATTGATGAATTCCCAGCACCACAATTCGTTGCAAAGCTTTCGAAATCATTAGATATTGATGCAAGAGCGCTTGCTGGATCAGATGGAAGGCTCTTGGAAATACGTTTTCGACTAAGCTTGTTCTTAGCTTCTGCGGCTAGACCATCCACACAAACTGCGTCATTGCGAGCAAGTGTGTGAATTACTTTCCAATAAGCATCGCCCGTAGATATTGGGGCGTTCAATCCTTCGTCAACAAGCAAACTCAAGTCATTGGCAACCTCGTCGCCAACAATCCATATTTGCTCATGGTTATTACCGATCAAATGCGCGATGGTATTCGGAAATAACTCGTTGATCGCGTCGGAAAGACTCCATGGTGACGGCTTGCGTTCACCATTCGCATCATCCCTTGGTTTCTTAACTTGGATAAATCGGCGATGAGACTTTTCGCCAGTAGACCAATACAGATCGAGGTCATCAACGCCTTCTGGGCGAACCAACGCCGTTTGACCATGTTGATCGAAATGATCGAATAGGAGTTCTAAGATCACGGTTGCCTGATAGTCAAAGCCCCTGATTGCACTAATTCCACCAGACATAAAGATTACCGTAAGTTTTTTAAAGCCTCGTAAAAACCTTATTTTAGAGCAACTGATGGAAATCAGGTTATCAACATAAATAATGAGAATGGCGTTGAGTATCATTACCTTCAGTCAAGGTGCAACAAAGCAGTCATACAGCACATTCTGGCATTAGTATGTGACTGGCCGAGAACAGGAAGCTCATTTTGAAAAATCAATATGCTCTGGTGCAACTCCCAGTGCATTGGCAACTCTTTCTCGTGTAGATTTCTTTACGGGGGAATGTACTTCATAGTGGATATAGGCGTTTCGCGAAATTCCGAGACGAAGTGATATGTCAGAATGGGATAATCCAAAATGTAAACGCCATTCTCGGATAGATTTTATTTCCGAGCTATTTTCTTTTCCAACCTCTGAATTCAGAGCATTTGAAGTTCTCTGTTTAAGAAGACTCAGGTAATAAGTATGAGGGATAACGGCGAAGATTGGCACGCCTTCGGCATCTTTCAGTATATGGATGTTGGATGGTGAACTCATTATATTATCTACTTTCATAAGAGTATTTCAAGAAAAGAGAACTATTTCGTCGGTTAGGATATAGAAGTCCAGCCCAAACTTGACTGTGAATCGTTTTTTATCTTAGATTAACGCGTCTTCCCTTTTGCCGTTTCAACGACATTTTCAACAGCCAAACCGTTACGATATTGAATTTCAATATTTGCATTATTGTGATGCTCAGGTGGGCTACCAGAATGAATGACATACATTCCTCGACCAACATGTTGGGCAAAAACTTGCCCAATGTCATCGGTAGTTAATGTCGCGACTACCGGGCCGCTGTATGTTTTATGTTTGTGAGAAACATCAGGAGTTATGAATTTTGCGCGTGGATCAATAGACAGTACCAATGAGCGCATACGTTCTTCGGAACTTAGTAATGCAGTTTTTTTAATCGCCTGATCTTTATCTATTACTTGAGTGCCAAGGATTTCTTCTTGGGGTAATGGGATTGGACTTCTCTCATTAAGGTTAACTGTATCATCAGAATATTCTTGCTCTATTGAAGTCTGAATGGTGTTTTGAAAATCTAATTCTTGCGAATGGTGAATATTTTGATGAATTTTGATTGTTGACTGCAATTCTGGATTCAATATAGTCATTCCCTCATCTGTAGCCAATCGTGCCATTCTTTGCTTGAAAATAAAACTGCTGCCAGTCAGAAAAATTTCTGATCCAAACTTTTGATATGAATGCATAAGTGCTAAAACTATTTCTTCATCAGTTACATGTTCTCTATCAAAAGTTATGCGATTCCCTCTGTCTGTAAATAAGTGTTCGTTTCCATGGTTACGGTAAACGACATTACCATTACCTGTAACTCGCCACTGGATGCCTGCATATTTAAGTAGTAATGAGTCAATCTGAAAAGGCCGCATCGAATCGCGACGGAATGGGCGAATTGCGATTTCATTCTTTTCTTCTTCAAGCAGCAATTTCAACGCCTTCTGGTATTTTTGTTCGTTAGATTCCTCGGTGTCAGATTCTGATGAATAAAAATTAAAGGTATTAATACTTTCTTGTTTTGCATCCCGTTGGGCTTGATACACGATTCCACGGAGAACTGAGAGTGCTGCTTGCTCACCTAAATTGGCTTGCTCAAATAACCATTCTCTCCAGCTTAGCGAAGGATGGCGCATTGTGCGCAATTCGTGGCATTTTTTATGAAATAGTTCCTTTGTGGTAACTTCACGTTTTTGGCCTTCAATGTAAATTTCAACTTGTTCGGTGAAATGTGCGCGGATATCATTTGAGATGAAACGCTGCATTGCTGCTTTAGTTTCGTTACGAATTTTATGAAGGGTTTGATTTTGTACGGATCTTAAAATTTTTATTTTTTGAAAGTAGTCTACTTTCTCATTCATCACAACACGCTTATACTGAGAAAATCTTTTTCTCAGATCGCCACGTGCTGAAGCACGTTCATCACGCTTTTCTTTACGGTTAGGATTGTCGAGAGAGTATTGAGAAAACATGTCTGAATTGTCAGATATATTCCGACCAATAGCTTTGCTGTTTGAACCTGGATTTCTGAGTTTGGCTTGATTAGCCAGCCTTATGTGGAGAGGCGGAACACCTCTATCAAAACTTGATTTGAGGACTCGTTCTACACCTTTAACAATTTGGCTTTGGGATAGTTGCGAGAAATCGGGGACAACACACCCCATTTGCGTGTAACTTGTGAATTTTCCCCATCTAATTTCTAACTCTCTTCGTTTTAATATCCTCAAACCTTTGCTTGCCGGTAATGCCAATATTTCATCATTATTAGAGGAAACGACTAGCCTCATTCCCCCGCCGCCTGTGTCAGAAAGTTTGATTCCAAATTTTAATAGCCATTGGTGCAATTCCTGCCAACTTCCAATTTTGGGGAGGTCTTGTTTCAATAAGGTGGATACTTTTGATTTGATCCAAGATTCCAAACTTTCTGGGTCATGCCATGCAGGTAATTG